>JAESFL010000161.1_pt1 | contig 61588 bp, 63 predicted proteins | sample 9269401 | NCBI WGS metagenome assembly JAESFL01 (sample SAMN14506025, study PRJNA617098) | algae metagenome | isolation source: Gloeocapsa sp. UFS-A4-WI-NPMV-4B04 and co-occurring heterotrophs from desert... | place: USA: Utah | collected 2006-10-01 | reverse complement strand
TGCTTGGCGATATCCAACCCGATTGTAGTAACCTGCTCCATGGACGCCTCCCTCAAGTGAAGTCTGACACCTCACCTTGGCACATCGATGCCGTCGGGGGGCGTCCACCCCATCACCCGTAGCGGACCTTGCCAGCGGCAGGGATCGAACCCGCACTCGTCGCCGGGATCGCTATTGCGATACGTCCACCTATTCCGTCACGCTGGCAGAAGCCATCTAGCTTCCTGAAGGACCACCATCCACCCTTAGAAGACATTCACCGAACCGCTGGGGAGTCCGCCATCACTGTTGGCGCAAAGCGGAACCAGCTAAGTATCGTGGCTCTGATCCGGCCTGCGTTTGCGGCCGAAGGTCCAGCCCACGCCGCTTGCAGGCAGCCTATTTGATCGGTTCATGAACTTAGAACGCGAGGGAGGGCGGCGCCTAGTACCGTGAGCAACTCAGGACCATAAGCAGAGCCATTCGCCTCCAGCTCGGCCTGAGTAATCCGATCATGATCTTGCAAGCCGAACAGGACGACCTCGTCGCCCGGTTGTACTATGTTCAACCCGGTCGTCACGTCGACCATCATAGTATTCATGGTCACCCGGCCAACTACTGGAAAACGCCTACCGCGGATCAGGACCTCTGTCCTGTTCCGCGATTCGATGGGAAACTCAGGACGATTGGCGTGGCTGAACCCCCGTCGATAGCCATCTGAATATCCGATCGGGATGTTGGCTAACCAGCTCTCGCGCGCCAGCCGGTAGGTCCGGTCATAGTTCACCGTCTGGCCAGCAGGATAGTGATTGATCGTGGCTACACGCGACTTGATCGTCATCGTTGGCCGATATGCATTTGTTTTGCTGGAACCCGGGTCACCATAGAGCAGGCCGCCGATGCGCACCATGTCCAACCAGGTCGCTCGATGCTCCAGGGTGGCGAAGCTGTTTGCTGAATGCCGGGTCAGCCCTTCCACACGTAGGCCTTGAGCCTTCAGCCAGGCGAAATCGTCCTTGAACCGGCGAAGCTGCTCGAGAATGTCGGAGCCGTCCTCGCTTGGGTAGTGCGTCATCACTCCCTTGAAGTTGAGGCGGTGGAGTTTGAGTAGGGCGCGAGCGTCAGCCTTGCCGTACAGAGTGGCAAGCTCAATGCCGTTGCGCGACATGCCACCGCAGTTCAGCGCAAGGTGGACGGGCACTCTAAACTGTTCTGGGGAGCTAGCCGCAAACTCATGCAGCCGTGCCGCGGCATCGGGGCTGCCGACCAGTTCCTCGACCTCAAGCGGTAGCGCATCGACCATTTCCTCGAGCGTAGCTGTTCGGATTCGGATGAGCCGCCCGCGGTACCCAAGCTCGCGCGCGACCCTTGCCTCGTCGTTTGACGTGACTGCCACGTCGCTGATGTTCTTTCTTATTATCGAGGGCATCAACAGTGCGATGCCGTTGCCATAGGCGTCGGCTTTCATCACCGCACACAAGCGGACCCTGCCTATGGCCGCGCTCATGGCATCAATGTTGGCCTCAAACGCCTTGGCGTCGACTTCAATCCAGCCGTTTCGGCGTCTCGCTTGGTCCAACGTGAGGCCAAAGTTGTTGGCGGACAACACCGGTGCAGCAGCGATCCGCGCCGCCGTAATCGCCGCTACGCCGGCTCCGGCCGCTAAAAACGCGCGGCGTTGCATCATCGCTGCCCCCGCGCGAGAAACCTGCCTGGGTACCGGCCCGTCGGTTGCCCATCGCGGTAAACCATCACGCCGTTCACCATCACGTCGGAAACGCCGACTGCGAGCCTCGATGGATCATCAACAGTGGCTTGGTCGGCGATGCGGTCTGGATCGAATAAAACCAAGTCCGCCCTGAAGCCCCGACGGATCAAGCCGCGACCCTCGATGCCCACGTTTTCTGCCGCCAGCGAGGTCATCTTGCGAATTGCGGACGCCATGCTGAAGCGACCCTGCTCACGCACATACAGGCGGAGCATTTTGGCAAAAGCTCCCGCCCCGCGGGGGTGCCGTGAATCGACCATGCCGTCGGAGCAAAGATTGCTGTGTGGCCAAGCCAGGAAGTCGGCAATGTCTTGTGGGTGCATTGCGGTTCCTATGACTGCTTCAACCGAGGTTTCCTCCGGATGAGCTGACTTCCACGCCTCGGCGCGCTGGATCAGCCAGAGGTAAGTAGCGGCGGGCTCTTCGCGTCGCTGCAGGGATATCTCGGCGATTGTTCGACCTACCAGCGAGGGATCTGGCGCGTAGAGACCAAGCCGCATACCTTCCGGAGTTGCGAGATGCGTGAGGGCAAAACGAGCTGCGGACAGGTCGGTGAAATCCCGCTTCGGAAACAATACCGTCAGCGTCGATTGCCAATATTCGTAAGGGTACACATCAGCCGTGACCTTGATACCGCGAGCGCGCGCGGCGTCGAGCTTGGCAAGCACTTCCGCCGCGCCGCGCCAACGACCCACCATCGCCAACTTCAGATGTGAGATCTGCACAGGGATACCCGTCTTCTCCCCGATGTGCAGCAACTCCGCGAGTGCAGCATCGAACTCCACATCCTCACTTCGCAGGTGACTGATGTATCGGCCGCCTGCCGCAGCGGCCGTCTGCGCAAGCGAAAGCAGCTCGTCACGGTTAGAGTAAATGCCAGGGTCGTACTCCAGGCCTGTTGAGAGGCCTAGGGAACCCGCCATCATGTCCGCACTCAGCAGACGCTGCATCGCCCGGATCTCTAGTGGTGTCGCAACTCTCTTGAAGTCCCGCCCCATCACCCTCGTCCGTAAGTAACCGTGACCGGTGTAAGCTGCCACGTTCACGGCAGCAGGGCGCTCCCGGAAAATCGCTGAAGTGATATCGAGGGCTGCAGGACTGGACCCGTCTTGCCCGACGACGATCGTGGTTACACCTTGCGCCAACAAAGACGGCATAGAACGATCGGCATAGTCACCTCGGTCGTGGTGACTATGACTATCGATGAACCCAGGCGCTAAGGCCTTACCGCGTCCGTCAAAGACGTCTTCGTTCTTGCGAGGTTGCAAGTCACCGACATCAGCTATGACGTCGTTCTCCACGCGTACTGAAACTAGCCGGCCGGGAGCGCCCGATCCGTCATAAACGACTGCATTCTTGATCAACGTTGACGCAGCGAGAGGACCGCAAAAGGAAAGAAAAGCGGCGGCGGCGAGCGCCATTCGAGCAGTCGCTTTGACGGAACGGCTTGCCATGCGCGGGCCCCTTCACGCGTACGATGATGCAAAGCCGCGTGTTTAGATAGGGGATCCGCATGGCCTGCAGGACCCGCCCGGGATGCGGGCGGTGATCGGCTACCCGACAGCTCCTTTAGCGATCGATCTGGACCTGCACCTCAGCAATTGCGTCGACCAGGCAGGAACGGTTAGCGAAACCACGCAGCCCGGCGCTGAATGTACTTGTATCTCTGGCTATGTCAGCAGTCGTCTCACGCGGATCAATCTTTATCGCGACTGGACCCTTACAACAGCGAACTACCCATTGCGGCCGTTCAAAGGTGAGGCCGACAGATTTTGTAGTGTGGCACACTTTTGTCACCGTGCCGCCGCTTCAATGTTTGTCGCCATAGGCGGAGAGCCTATTTATAATCAAACCATTAACTCTCCGGAGGTACGAACACGGACTCACAAAGGGAGGGTGAGCTGTGGACGCAGGGGGGGGCATGTCGGAACTCGACACTCAGGCTCTCAACCGCTTCGAGCATATGCTCGCTACCTCTGGAATAGGGGCGATCTGCGCCGGTCCAGACAACTTGATCGTGCGCTGGAACAGCGCAGCGGAGCAGCTCCTCGGTTACAGCCAGGAAGAGGCGTTAGGCAGACCGATCTCGATCATAATCCCCGAGCGGCACCGCGCTGCTCATGATGCGGGCCTCGCTCGGGCCGTTCTGACCGGTAAAGCCCGGCTTGCCGGACACTCCGTCGAGATGCTCGCTCTTCATGCAGCCGGCCACGAGCTTCCAGTGGAACTGTCGCTGTCGATGTGGTTCGAAGACGACAAGCCGATGTTTGGAGCCTTGCTGCGCGACATCACGGACCGTCAGACTGCGCAGCGTCGGCTGGAGCACCTTGCGCATTGCGACACCCTTACCTCGCTCCCCAACCGGAACGCGCTGCATGCGCGCCTCGCGGCCAAAATCGACGAGGTGCCATGCTCTATGATGCTGCTGGACTTGGACGGCTTCAAGCACGTCAATGACAGCCTGGGCCACTCTATCGGTGACTCACTTCTGGCGATGGTCGCCACGCGCTTGAGCGAGGCGGTGGGAGCAGATGGCTTCGTCGCCCGACTGGGCGGGGACGAGTTTGCTGTACTGCTTACCGGCTGCGCCGATCCCCTTCGCATCGACGACCTCTCGAGAAAAATCTTTGTCAGTCTGGAGCGGCCGTTTGACCTGGCAGGACAGTCGATCTTCGTTGGCACGAGCATCGGTATCGCCATGGCTCCTAAAGACGCGGCGGGGGTGGAGCAGTTGTTGTCGAGGGCCGATCTAGCTCTCTATAGCGCGAAGAACGAGGGTGGCGGCGTGCGCAACTTCTTTGCGCGAGCCATGCAGAACAGTTCGGAGCAGCGACACCGTCTAAGCAACGAATTGCACTCGGCGCTCGTGAGACACGAGTTTGAGCTGTGGTACCAGCCGCAGGTATCCTTGGTAGATAAACAGCTGGCCGGGTTCGAGGCCCTGCTGCGGTGGCGTCACCCTGATCACGGCCTCCTATCACCGCAAGCACTCATCGAAGTTCTTGAGGAAAGTTCGCTGGCGGAGGACGTCGGCGACTGGATCGTCGATCAAGTATGTAAGGCAGCATCAGAGTGGCAGCGCGCTGGCTTGGGGCACCTACGCGTCGGCGTAAATCTATTCCCTGCCCAGCTCCGCTCGGATCGGCTATTTGGCGTCGTGTCGTCCGCACTTAGGCGACATGGCTTGCGCCCTCACCAGCTAGAAATCGAGATTACGGAGAACACAGTGCTCCGCCACAGCAATCAGTCAACCAAAGCGCTGACGAAGCTGAAGACTTTAGGCGTGGGGATCGCCTTTGACGATTTCGGGACTGGCTTTGCGTCCTTGAGCTTGCTTCAGAAGTACCCCCTTACACGGCTCAAGATCGATCGGAGTTTGTAGCGCAAATCGACCGTAAGGCCAGTGACGCGGCAATTGTTGAGGCGGTGGCGGGCATGGCGAGAAGCCTCGATCTTGCCGTGATCGCCGAGGGCGTAGAAACGGTTGCGCAAGAGTCAGCTTTGCTGAACCTTGGGTGTGAGGAGGCGCAGGGGTATCTGTACGGGCGGCCAATGGCGCCAGCCGAGCTAGTCGAGACCCACGCCAAAAATCGCGCGTAAACTTGACATACGCGTTAGATGGGGGAAGTCGAGCTAGCCAGTCTATGTCCGCTTCCGACCCCTAGCAGACATTCCTGACCCTATCGGCCGACCTTCTGCCATGGCTCGCCACCGGCGACTCGGCCGTACTTCCGCAGTGAACTTCCGCTTCCACCTTCCGCATGCCGCGTCATCGGTGCTAGTTCTGCCGGCATGGGCAGGATGGGTAAGGCTGGAGACCTCGGGACGCACGCCATCGCGGCGGCCGCCGTCGAGCCCGGCCATGGCGCCGCGGCGCCTGCGGCTCACGTCGGCGCTTGCCGCAACTGTGGGGCTCAGTTGACGGGCCCGTATTGCGCCACGTGCGGGCAGTCGGCGCATGTTTACCGGAGCTTTGGCGCGGTGTGGCACGAGCTGATGCATGGCGTGCTCCACATGGACGGAAAGATCTGGCGGACGCTGCCTGAACTTGCACTGCGCCCCGGAATGCTCACCCGCCGATATATCGCGGGGGAGAGAGCAAAGTTCGTCTCCCCCTTTGCGCTGTTCCTCTTCAGCGCTCTGCTAATGTACGCCACCTATTCGATCTTCGGCGCGCACAAGGATACGACCACCAGTGCTCAGGAAAGCGCCGAGCAGCTGCAGAAGCAGGTCGCGAAGCTCGACACACGCATCGCCGAGACCGAGGCCGAGCTGCGGGCGCCCGACAACTCCGCCGCCCGGCTAGCAAGGTTGCAGGAGCGGTTGAAGAATGCGCGCGACGACCGGCACGAGCTTGCGGCGGCAAGCGCCATTGCTGGCGATGTCGGCAAGGCGTCGTCCCAGGCGGTGGGCGGTCGTTCGCTGATGCAGAAGATCGAGACGGATCGGGAGTTCGTGTCGTATCGACTGAAGGCCAATGCCTACAAGTTTAGCTGGGCGCTAATCCTGATCAGCACGCCAATGGTGTGGCTGCTGTTCGCCTGGCGCCGCGACTATGGCCTCTACGACCACGCGACATTCGTGACCTATTCGATTTCGTTCATGTCGCTGCTGTTCGCGATCTACACGATCGGATCGGGCTTGGGCCTCATCTCCGGCGTGCTGATGCTTGCGCTCATGCTGTATGCGCTGTGGCACATGTATGTGCAGATGCGCCACGCCTATCGGCTCAGCCGTGCCGGCGCGCTGATGCGGTTGCCGCTGCTGTACGGCATTGCGGCAACGTCGGCCGGCATGTTCTACGGACTGCTCACCTCGACCAACTAACGCCTCGGTATACCTTGATGTGAACGCCGGTCGGGGGTCCGCTAACGACCCTTAGCGGACCTAGCTGAGAAGGCTTCGCACGATCATACTAAGGGGGCGACAGCTTGACGCCGTTGCCGAACAACACTCGTGAAGGCCAACGCAAAGGCCGCGCTGCTCCACTAATCGGGGGGCGTCGGATCGGCCGTTGCCCCGGGCTTGTCGACGTTCGCGATCGTGCGCTTGTCGGCGTCGCTGGCGTCGCGCTCATTCTTCTTGTTGGCATCGTCTGGCTTTGGTCCGGGTGGGGGCGTGCTAGGCATGGCGGCTCCTTTTTACGCGTGGGGAACGCGCAACAGTCGCACAGTGGTCCGCCCGCTGCGTCTGGCCGCCTCGACTCATCTCGGATTCGTGTGCAAGCTTCCCCAGCGGGGGGCGCGAGATGGCAAACTACAAACTGTATTGCTTGGACGATCGCGGGCACATCACAAGCCGCCTCGACTTCACTGGCGACAGCGATGAAGCTGCCATCGCGCACGTGCAAAAGCACCACTTCCAAAGCGATTGCGAGATCTGGCAGCTCGGTCGAATGGTGGCGCGAGTGCTTAAGAGTCGCCCAGTCGAGCGGTTCGGACCTTGGCTACCCTCGTCTTAGAGACTGTCCAGGTTATTATCTAGCAGGCGGCGTCAAACATCTTGGCGCACAACCCACCTCATGCGCTTTGGAACAGCCTGGGCGGCCGGTAGCTTTCGTAAGGTAGATCGGCTCATGCCGAAGCGAGCGGCAAGCTCGGCCTGCTTGGCCGTCATGCGGTAGCGGTTGCACATTAGCGCAAGCTGGCATTGACCACCGACGATGTTCATGTCCGCTACCGACCCATTGCGGACAACGCTTTGACACGGAATGATAGACGGGATGGCTTGGTGGCAACGACTGTTCGCAAGACGCGCGGCCTCGATCGATGGGATGGAATATCGCATCGAAAGCACCCTCTACAGTTCGGATGGAAAGCGCGCGGCTGAGCTGCGGGAGTTCGCCAACGGTGAGACTTATCTCCTCGAAAGTGAATCGGTCGAGGGCGATGACTTTCAACCGCGTCACTCAGGCGCGCTAGTAGGTCCGTTCGCTTCCCCTGAGCTGGCAGAGCGGTTCATCACCGCAACAGCATGGTTTACCGGGGAGTCTGCCTAGCAACGTCCGCATTCCACTTTCAGCGGACAATCGAGGCAGGCATCCTCAGGCCCGCCTGTTACCACCAGAGCGAGACCTCCTCGCATTCCGACAAGCAACCGCGCGCCAGCCTTTCGGCTGGAGGCGCCGCGGTCTTGAAGTTTCGTGGCGAGTTTAGCGATCATGCTGAGTAAATGCGACGCTCGGTCATGTGGTCTCCAAGTCCAGCAAGGCATCGCTAGCTCCACCTCGATTGTCTCGCCCCGCATCATACCGGTCGGCTCAGGACTAGGCCGAAGCGTCCCTCCAGTTCCAGCTCGCCTACGGGGCTGATGGAGACTGCCCTACTGTCGGGAACACGCCGCACCCATCCCTGCCGCGCGAAAGCGTCGTACATGAGCCGCCCCACCGTTCCCGCGAGGTGCGGCCGTCGTTCGCTCCAGTCCAGACAGGGTCGGCAATAGGCTCCGTGGTGATTGGTAGCCAAGGCGCTGGAGGAAAGATCGGCGCCCAGCGAGGAGACGAACTCCAAGCCACCGCTCGTTAGTGCGCCCCCATCTTGGCCGAACTCGAGCTGCCCGCGCGCGATCATGCGGTCGGCGATCAAGACGGCTACCTCCCCAGCAAGGTGATCGTAGCACAGGCGAGCCCGTCGGAGTGCTCGGTCGCGCGGTCCTGTCCTGACCGGCTTGCAGCGGCCCGCGGCGGCGCTCAGTTCACCGCTCAGCGACATCATGTTCTCGAGCAGGCCGGCAACAGATCGACTTGCGAGCCTATAGTACCGATGTCGGCCCTGCCGCTCCATGGCGACTACGCCTGCGTCCAGCATACGCCCCAGGTGCCCGCTCGCGGTCGGAGGTGCTATGCCTGCCGCCTTGCCCAACTCGCCGGAAGTTAGCGCCCGACCGTCCATGAGGGTAACCAACATAGCTGCACGAGCGGGATCTCCGATCAGCGCTGCGATACTGGCGAGCGACGCAACGCTGGTCATGGCAACGATCCTTCTAGGACAACGCCACAGCATAGGGGAAGGCGGCGCTCTGAAGTTTCGGCCGCCGCCGAAACATCAGTGGCGACGGCCTGATACTGGGGAGAGCCAACCGGAGGACATCTATGATCGCCTGCTTCATTCGATACGAGCTCGACCCGTACAAGCTACCTGCGTTCGACGAGTACGCACGTACATGGGGGCAGGCGATCCCTCGCTGCGGAGCCGATTTGGTCGGCTACTTTGCCCCGCACGAGGGATCGGCCACTACCGCTTACGGCGTCTACACGATCGAGAGCCTTGCGGCATACGAGGCGTACCGGGCCCGCCTCCGCGACGACCCGCTGGGACGAGAGAACTACGCGTTTAGTCAGCGGGAGAAGTTTATCAGGCGTGAGGACAGAATGTTCCTTCGGATCGCGTCCACGCCGCATGCTGCACTGGTGCGGCCGTGATCGCGGTCCTGTTTGAGGCTTGGCCGGCGGCGGGCGAGCACAAGCGCTATCTCGACCTTGCCGCCGCGCTTCGGCCGGAGCTGAGCCTCATCGACGGCTTCGTCTCGATTGAGCGGTTCCAGAGCCTTAGCGAGCCGGATAAGGTTCTGTCGCTTTCCTTCTGGCGCGACGAGCAGTCGGTCGCAGCATGGCGGAACACGCCCGCTCATCGAGCGACCCAGGCCGAGGGGCGGAGTGAAGTCTTCAGTGATTATCGTCTGCGCATCGCGGAGGTCCTTCGAGATTACGGTATGTTCAACCGCGCCGCGGCACCGCAAGACAGCCAGGTTGCGCACCAGGAAAGATGACGCAGCGGCAGGAAAGCATCTTTGTCCGGGCCGGCCAACGGCGGGCTACCGCTTGAAAAAATGAAGACAAGTGTGTCTGTCACAAGCATTGGCATTGTGGTCAACCTGCTACCGGAAGCTACGACACTGGCCGCTTCGCGGAGTGACGTTATGCTCCCGAAACCGGCGTTGCGGACGGTGAAGTCACGTGTCATCCGGCTTTACGTTGCGTGTGTGTGCATATCATGGAGGAAGGCGTTGTGATTGCGTTGCAGTTGGCGGCTTTGGCTCTCTGGGGGCTTTCTCCTAACCCTGTAGATCCCGCGCGTCTGGACGCTCGCATGGCCGAGAAGGAGAAGAAGGTGTTCACCGAAAGCGACATGGCCAAACTCGACTTTCTGGTGGGGCGCTGGTCCGGCCAGGCGCCGGACGGCAGCACCTTCTATGAGGAATACAGCCAGCCAGAGCCCAAGCTGCTCCGCAGCCGGCGGTATAAGGATGCGAGCTTTTCGGAGGCGGTCGACGGCAGCACCGTCGCGCTAACGGACGGCAAGCTGATCTCCACCTGGGGGCAGTTCACTTGGGAAGCAAAGTCCGTTGAAGACGGGAAAGTTAGTTTCGCCCCGCTCAACGCGCCAAGTGCATTCAGCTGGCGTCGCGTCGATGGAAACACAGTCGAGGTGACGCAGAACTGGACGGACGAAAAGGGGGCCGCCCAGAGCTACGCGCTTGAGTTGAGACGAGTGCATTAAGGCAGACCCGATGGGGCGGATTGTCAGCTGACGGCACCTTGCAAACGTCGAAGCGGCGTAGGATGCCTTGGGGAAGCGTCACACTCGGCCTGAACCGATAAAATGCAGGCCGCCTCATGAACCGCCGGAATAGGACGTTTGACGATGAGCGAGCATCAGGGAAGTTGCCACTGCGGTCAGATTCGGCTGCTCCTGCGCGAGGAGCCGCCCGAAGCCAGTGAATGTAACTGCTCAATATGTCGGCGCACTGCCGGACTATGGCACTATTGCCCTCCGGAAGCCGTGACTGTGGAGGGAGAAGGCGAGTCGTACCAGCAGGGCGACCGCGCGCTCGACCTGTGGCATTGCCCCACGTGCGGCTGCACCACGCACTGGACTGCGACGGACCCGGCCTACCGGCGCATGGGGCTGAACCTTCGGATGTTCGAGCCGGCGTTGTGGCGCGACCTGCCCCGTCGAATGGTCGATGGCGCAAGCTATTGACTAGCTCGTCTTACTCCAACTTTCGAGGCAGTCGCGAATGTCCGCTAACCACCCATTGCGGACATGTCGGGCAGCGATACAACGGGTCCACTCTCGTAAACAGGGAGATGAGTTTGCCGAAGGTGCCGTTGATCGTCGCATGCGGGATTCTGGCGTGCGGAACACCAGCTTTTGCCGAAGGGCCGGTCGAAGCGCGGGCAAAAGATGGCATCGAGTCTTCTTCGATTTCTGCGGCAGTGTTGTCACCGGCGTGACACGGCCGATCCAGCCGGAGCGGTTCAAGCCAACTAAGCTTAGCGACAAGACCGTCCGGTCGATCAGGCCAGAGGCGAAAGGACAAACCTACTGGAACTTCCAAGGCCTTGAGTCCGGGTTGATGGCGTTGGTGCATTTCGAACCGGCCGGCATCTGCGCTGTCGAAATCTCAGAAGCAGATGAGGCGTCAGTGCGAGGCGCCTTTGCAACTGCCGTAAATGAAACCGCCGCAAAGCTGGGCAACGCGGCCGATCGACAGCCTGATAAGGTCACGATGATCGAGGGCAAGGCGGCGACTTATTCATCCTGGCGCGTGAAAACGCCGCGCGGGGACGTCTTACTGGCGCTTACAACATATCCGGAGCCGCGTTTCATGATCCAGCATCTGCTAACCGCGAGCCACGTCCCCTAACCACCCATTGCAGACTTCTCCGACGGGTGCGAACGTCCGCGAATGACCGATCAATCCAAGGCCCTTCCGCAGATTGATGTCAGTGTCGCCTATGATGCGATGCTGGTTTTCTTGGAGGCATATTGGGAACGCGGCGACCGCAAGTCGGACGACATCGCTGTATTGCTGGGCGGGCTTCAACGACTCGAACGAGACGGTGTGCCGGTTGACCAAGCTATGTGGAACGACTGGTTGGAGGCGGTGGATCACGTGTCGGCGAATGTCCCCTAACCACCCTTTGCGGACGTTCGGCATGGCCGTCGCCGCTAAGCCGGCCTGCCATTCTGGCAGGCCGTCAGCGCCTCGGCAGCCACTTGATCGAGGAGGCCATGTTCAGACGGCACCGTCCAGGCTTGCAGCGCCTCTACCAGTGACGGGTCCGCAATCAACGCAGCGGCTTCGAACACTGCCATCGAAGCTCGTTCGCCGGCGAGTGCCACTTCAGCGAACGGTAGCGCGAGTGCCGTGTCACGTTTGGCAAGCCCCAGCAGCGCCTCAGCCCTGACAACCTCATTTTCATCAAACGCGGCCACCAGCAGGGCGGCTCGCAGCTCGGGCGTGTCCAACTCTTCTTGTGCGAGTAGCATCGTTGCCCAATCGCGATTCGTAAGATCGTCGTCTCGCGTCAGTTCGATTAGCCGCTTTAAGTTTTCCTCGGCAAAGTCGCTTCCCGACAGTGGCACTTCATTAGCGACCACGGCCTTGAGAAAATCCGAAGCAGGTTCGTATGTGTCGTCCATGCCTCAACTTGCCACGCGTGCAGAACGTCTGCTGCCCACCCATTGCGGACATTCAGGCGCGAGGTAGGATGGGCCATGGAAGCGACACGACTGGACATGGCGGCTTCCGTCGCGAGGCTGTTAGCCGGAGCCATCTCGTTCCTTTATCTGCTCCTTGCGCTGCCGCAACTCGACGGCTTTGAGCCAGCTAAGCTGGCATCGCCATGGTATGCCGCTGGGCTGTTCTTGACGCTGGCTTGGCTCCCCCTGTTGTGGCTCCATGTCAGGACGGCTGGCAGGCGGCTGAATGGGATCGAACTCGCGGCTTCGTTCGGGCCTCTTGTCTTGTTTGCAGGCTTTTTCAGCCTTCTCTTTGCGCTTGCTTGAAGTGTCCGCAATCCACCGATTGCGGTCCTTCAATCTGGGTGACCGATGCCTCTTTGCCGAAGAATGTCCCTTCCCGCCTGCGTCACCTCGATAGCGTATCCAGGCTGCCGTCCGGTGGTCTTCCAGCAATCAGTGTCGAAGAGGACAGCACGGGCATTCTCGACCGACACAGGCGTAGTGTCGTTCTCGAACCACCTGCCGAACGTCACCTCGACGAAGCCTCGGCCAACCAGATCAAGCAGCAGCGCAGTTTGATTGCCATCCGAATCCGGCCGCATTGCTGGAAAGCTGTGGGCAAAGTCCCAAAGAGCAAAGTGGTCGTCAGATAGGAAGTCGAGAATGGAGATTTGATCGTCAGTCACAATCCGATCCTATCAACCTCACGACCGCACCCGCAATGTCCGGAAACCACCCGTAGCGGACGACCTGCGGATTGATGGTAGCGTTTTTCCTGGGGCAAGTGTCCGTCACCGGGTGCGCTAAAGAGCCCGGTTTCAACCGATGAATAAGACAGTGATTCCCAAGCCTTGAAGATGGATAACAGCCGCCGGTCCTTTTGATCGCGCTTGCCACCCGCCAGTCGCGACCATAGTCGTGCCGGAACAGGGGATGGGGGCGGTTTCTAACGTGCGTAAAATCAAGCAGTCTCATTCTCGTCATATCGGCATATATTTGATCGCTTGCTTATTGCCCGTGATGGCAACCGCCCAAAGTCCCGCATTAACGACCTCGGCGTTGGCGCCGGCGCTACCGGGTGTCACGGTCGCGCCCACGCCCACCTGGGTTATTGATCGAGCATTACCTGAGGCCACTAGGGCGAGGGTGGATCAAGCACAGCAAGGAGTCGCCTACCTACTCGCCGATTCACAGACGCGAGTGCTGGCCGATGGCTATGACGGCTGGTTCAGGTCCGCCATCAAGGTGGTCAACCGCAGCGGCCTCGAGTCCGCCGGGCAGATCACGCTGCAGTTCGACCCAAACTTCGAAACCGTTGACATCAACTTCGTCCACCTAATCCGCGACGGCAAGGTGATCGACCTGACGCCGCACACTCACTTCCGGGTGGTGGAACGAGAGGACGAGCTCGACAGCGGAATCGTCACTGGCGCGTTGAAGGCGATCGCTAACCTCACCGACGTTCGGGTGGGAGACATCGTCGATTACGCGACGACGTCCCACACCCACACGACGCTGTGGCCGAAACATGCATTTTTCGGCTTTTCACAGCGCTTTTCCGATCCTCTGGCTCTCTACGGCATCCGCTATGTTTGGCCCGCAGGCGTGGAGCCGCGGTACAAGTCGGTCAATGGCGACTTCAAGTTCAGCGCCAAGCAGACAGACAAAGGTCTGGAATGGGAGAGAGTCGCGATTGATCCGCAGGTGGCGCGCGGCGAAAACGATGTTCCCGCATCGGCTTTCCAATGGGGGCGTGTCACCATCTCGACAATGCGGGATTGGTCTGAGGTCGCTCAGTGGGCGGTCCCGCTCTACCAGGGCGACGAGACCTTGCCGCCGGCGTTCAAGGACCGGCTGGATCGCATTGCCCGGTCGGCACCGACACCGGCAGACCGGCTGACTGAAGCGACGCGCTTCGTTCAGGACGAGATCCGCTATGTCGGCGAGGAGATGGGCGTCGGCTCCTATGTGCCGCGGCGCCCAACCGTTGTGCTCGCCCGTGGCTATGGGGACTGCAAGGACAAGACCCTGTTGCTCACCCTCGCTCTGCGCCATCTGGGCATTCAGGCGACGCCCGCCTTAGTGTCCACTCAGTTGGGCAGCCGGCTGCCCGACCTGTTGCCCTCGCCGCTCGAATTCGATCACGTCATCGTCCGCGCGGTGGTCGACGGTAAGGTGCTGTGGCTGGACCCGACCGGCGCACATCGGGGCGGCCGTGGTGCAGGGATCGTCCCGTCCGACCTGGGATATGCCTTGCCGATCCGCAGCGGCCAGGTTGGCCTGGAGAAGATCACCGGCTTTGCCGAGCGTGCCGGTACGATGAAGGTAATCGAGCAGTTCGCGGTCGACGAGACCGCCAGCGTCCCGCTGACGCTTCATGTCGAGACGCGTTACACCGACGCGCGGGCGGACAACATCCGCGCCGCGCTAGCCAAAAGTTCTCTCGGAAATTTCAGCAAAGGCAATCTGGAATTCTACCAGAAGCGCTTTCCCGACCTGACCGAAAGCAAGCCCTTCGAAGTCGTGGACGATCGTGATCGCAACGTCGTCACGATGATCGAAAACTACACCATGACGGCTCAGGCGTTCAAGAAAGCCGCAATCGCGAGCAAATTTGGCACGCGCGCTTATGCGCTGCAGGGCGTGCTGCCCGACCGCGAGACTGGGCGGCGCAGCCATCCGCTGACGATACCAGCGCATGTCGTGAACGAGCAGATTATCGAGCTACGCGTAAAGAACCGCGTTCTAGACCTGCTGGAGGACGTTAAGCCCGAGGGAAGACTCGCTTTCGCGCGATCATCGACCCGTCTGCCGGACGGAGTGAGGATTGCCTATCAGTTGCAGACTGGGGTCGATCAGGTGGCGGCACCGGATGAAGCGGAAGCAGTTTACGTCGCGTCCGACCTCGTCAAGGAAGAGACGAACATCGACTTCTTCCTCGACAAGGCGCCGCGCATCGCAGCCGCTCCCCAGGGGATCGATCCGTCCGTATGGGCAGTCGTGAAGCCTGATGTCGAGGCTGCCGTGGCCCTGGCGAAGAAGAGCGATCAGCCGTCTCGACTGGAAGGGCTGGCCAAGCTCAATGCGGCGCTCGCCAAGGTGGCCCAGCCATCTCCAATAGCCGGCTTGATCGAAGGAATTCGCGGTGGTGTGCTGAGCGATCTTGGCCGCCCGCAAGCCGCACTTGCGGCGCTCCAATCCGCGACCAAGCAGTTCGACGGCAACCCTGACGTCTACCGGGCCTGGATCGCCTATGAGCTTCAACTCGGCTCGGCGGAGTCGATTGCGGCAGCGTTCGAACGGACGAGCCGGGTGCAACCGCAGGTCCTCGCCTCCGTAGACAAGACCTGGGTGCAAGCCGCGTTACACAAGGCGCGAACGCTGCCGGCGGGCGAGCGCGAGGTAGCTCGCGAGAGTATATGCATGCCACTCGAACGAGTGGGCTTTCAGCAGCAGCCGCGGACTGGAATGGGAGACTTCGTGCTGGAATGCACGATCATGGGACATAGCCGTCGCGGCGACCTGTCGGCAGCCCGGGCCGCGCTAGCGAAGGCACCTTCCACCCGTACCGGCGTGAGGCTGGCGATCGATCGGCGCCACCAACAGCTCTGGCCAGCCATAGACGCGATGGTGGCCGACGGCTTCCGCAAGAGCCTGGAGCGTGAGGCAAGGAAAGCGACCGCCGCTGCCAAGGCGGCGCCGAGGAACTACGCTCTGGTGACCGAGCAGATGCAGGCGCTCCGTGCATTGGGGAGGTTCCAGGACGCTCTCGATTCGGGGAAGACTCTGGCTGACGACAAGGCGCAGATCGAAGTCGCCGGCAATGACGCCTTCTGGCTGGTCAACGAATATGCGCTCACCCTGCTGGCGCTGGGGCGCAGTGATGAGGCGCTTGCGCGAATGAATGCCGTGCTGGGGCTGGGATTAGACCGTTATCCGGAGCTCGCGTCGCTTGCCATCAACCGGTCCGAGATGCTCATCCGCGCGCGGCGCTTTCAGGACGCCGCGACGGCGCTCGCCGGGCTGGACACGTCGCATCCGGGAGCGCTCAGCGAATATGGCAAGATGTGGGTCTGGGCCAATCGCGCGTGCGCGCTCCGCGGCCTGGGACGGGCGGCAGAGGCGAAGCCAGACGAAGACAAGGTTGCTGCCAAAGCCGCGGAAAACTGGAGCGCGGCGACTTTTGCCGCCGCCTGCCGCGGCGACACGGACGGTGTTGCGGACCTGCTTGTGACGCGTCTTCGCAACGATGACGCGAGGTCAGATGCGCTGAACGTATTCATCACTTTCCAAATGCAGGAAGCGCGGACACCCTTTGAGAACCAGCTACGTGCAGTGCTCGACAAGGCTAAGGCAAGCCCTTCTGTCGCCGCAGAGTTCGCGAAGGTCGGCAGGAGCGTCAGCCTGGCGGGGACTACGCAAAGCTGGAACGACTTCTAACCTCGTAAACAACTGCTCTTGTGCGCTCCGCCTTTCAGGCTTTGCAGACATGGTTCAGTGCGGAGCGATATCGCAAAACTCGTCAATCCATCGGTCGAACGTTGGGGCGATTACATCCGCCGTGTGATCGTCATGATCAAAGAACACGACCGGCAACTTGTCGGAGGCGTCCGGTCGAGTTGTAAAGCAGAATAGGTTTCCCATACAGTCTGTAGCGAATGCCACCAGCTCTTCAGGCAGACCTAACTCCCGCCAATCTTCAGTCGCGGTTACTATTTCAGCTGGCCTGAGGAAGTCGCTCACGTCCCGCAGTCCGAGCTGGCGATCCACGATAGCGTCCAGCAGCGCGATGGTCGGGCGCGGCAGGCCGAACTCAAGGACGGCGTTCCGGTAGTCGGCTGGGAAGCGTGTTCGGAGGCATTCTTCCGTGCGTGCTAGTTCGTCTTCTGCGACAAGGTCAGGGGCAGAGTTGGGACTCGTCCAAAGCGATATGAAGCGGCTGAAGCTCATATCGTCCGATTAACCTTCCGTCCCACATCGAAAGAGTAGCGAACATCCAAAAGCCACCCTGAGCGAACCTTCAGACTCGCGCCCGTACGAGCCGACGAAAGCGCCTCATGATCGGGTCAGGAAAACGGGTCTTGAACTGACGCAATTCCGCCGCTGCATCCGCGTCCAGCCTCGCAGCTGCTGCCAGAGCAAGGCGATAGCGGAATTGATTTCCACGGTTTCGATGCGTAATCGCCAGATTGTAGGCTGAGGTCGCGTCCCCTGGCCGTGCTTGACGATGTAACATGCGAATAGCCTCAGCATCGGACACATAGTCGCTCAGCACGTTCACGGCTGGCGCATAGTCGCGCCGCGCTAGTCTGCGGATGATCGGCAGCGCATGTCCGTTTGCCCGACCCATAAGGATGGCCAGCGCACGGATGTAAAGCTTCTCATCGGGGTCAGAGTGCCGCTCCATCGGCACAGAATAGACTGCAGCGCACCAGGAGGGGAAGGTCCGCAAACCACCCTTAGCGGACCTTCGGCTTCCCTCCGCGCCAGCCGCTTGGACTAGGTACGTGGATCGGGAGCGGGCAAAAGTCGAACCGCGAGCGCCCGCACCCACAACAGCTGAGCCTTTTCCGCAAACGTGCGTTGATTCCGCATGTTATCGCTTATCCTATCTCTTGCCGCTGCTGCACAGCCAGCTAGCAGGCCCATCAACCCCTTGCTTGGTACCTGGCTGAACCCGCGCGGCACTGTTGCCGTGGGGATGCAGCGATGTGGGACTAATCTTTGCGGACGGGTTACCTGGGCGAGTCCGGAAGCCAGGGAAGCAGCCGCCGCTGGCGGAACGCCTCGGCTGATCGGAACTACGCTGCTCCGGAACTTCCGCCCGGTAGAGCCAGGATTGTGGCAGGGCGAGGTATTCGTGCCGGATATCGGTCAGACTGCCGAGGCCGAGATGATGCTGATTGGACCCGGCAAGTTGGAGGTCAACGGCTGTCAGTTTGGCGGGCTATTGTGCAAGCGGCAGGTGTGGCGTCGCGCACCCGGCAAGCGCTAGCGTTCAACTCCCGCTACCTCCATCCCGAGCCGCAATAAGCAGGCAGCCGACATAAGCTATCGGCTCCCGCCTTCCCTCCCGACGTCCGCTTCCACCCGTTGCGGACGTTCACGTTATGCCGAACGGGCGAGGTGATCAGTCGCCTGGATTGAGCCTCGAAGGCTGAGCCGCCCGACTTCAGGACTCAGGGCTGGAGGAAGCGCTAGGGCCATGCCGCGTAGCGGATTGTGGATGGCGAGTTGGCGCACTTAGAGCGAACTCGCCCCCAGGCCGCTCATCGGCAAGCATCAGCGGCAGCGCTGGCAGCATAGTTACGCTGCCATCCGGCAGGATCGTCCGATGGAGCGCACCGGAGGCCCTGAGGTGAGGGTCCTCGAACATGTCTTCTGGTCTGGCGATAGGCGCGAATGGAAGCCCTGAGTCCTCGAGCCGGTCGATGGCCTCCGCTCGGGTCATAGTGGCGAACGTTGCACGCACGACCGGCAGGATTCGATCGCGCGCTTTCACACGCTGATTGTTCTTCCGCAGATCCTCGTCCGCCCAGAGCTGGTCCAGGCCAAAGAGGGCACAGAACTTCTCCCAAAGGGCGTCAGTGACTACCCCCACGAAGAGCGGCTCGTCGCGAGTCTCGAAGACATCGTAGATCGCCCAAGCGGAGATGCGTGCCGGCATCGGATCCGCAGCCTTACCGGTGACCGCCATCTGGGCCATGTGCTGACCGACCAGCCACACGGTGGTTTCGAACAGAGCGGCCTGAACCTTCTGCCCTCGCCCCGTCCGATGACGTTCCTCGACCGCGGCCAGAACGCCGATCACGCCAAACATGCCGCCGGTCGTATCAACGACGCTGGTGCCGGCGCGCAACGGTCGACCCGGCGGTCCCGTCATATAGGCCAGGCCGCCCATCATCTGCGCAACCTCATCGAGCGCCGTCCGGTTCTCATACGGTCCCGGCAGGAATCCCTTTAGTGTGCAATAGATCAGGCGCGGGTTGTGCTCAGCAAGCCTCTCATAACTGAGCCCCAGTCGGTCCAGCGCGCCAGGTCGAAAATTCTCGATCAGGATGTCGGCTTCCGATGCAAGGCGCTTGGCTTCGGCCAATCCGGCCTCGGTCTTGAGGTCGAGGAAGACGCTGCACTTGTGCCGGTTGTACATTGGGAAATAGCCGGCGCCCGAGCCGATCAGGTTTCGCGTATGGTCGCCGCCTTCCGGCTCGACGCGGGTTACCTCGGCACCGAGCGCGGCCAAGATGGCGCCTGCCGCCGGACCCATCACCATATGGGTGAACTCGACCACCTTCAAACCGGCGAGCGGCTGCGCGCTCATGCCGAAGCCCTGGCTTTGAGGCCGAGCGGGAGGCCCGCGTCGGGCGTGAAGCCATAAAGCGGTTCGCCGGACAACGCGGTGGCGATGATCTCCCGCACCTTCATCAGCCGGTCGAGATCGATACCCGTCTCGTAGCCCATCGCGTGCAGCATGAAGGCAAGGTCCTCCGTGACGATATTCCCGGATGCGCCCGGCGCGTAGGGACAGCCGCCAAGGCCGCCCAGCGATGCGTCGAGCGTCGTGATGCCTTCTTCCAACCCGGCCAAGGCGTTGGCTAGGCCGAGGCCGCGCGTGTTGTGCAGATGAAGCGTCGTCAGCCTGTCGCCAACCGCCTGGCGCACCTTGCGCACCAGCCTTTTGACCTGGGCGGGGTCCGCATAGCCAGTCGTGTCCGAGAGGCTGAACTCCTTCGCGCCCGCCGCTGCGCTGGCTTCGGCGAGGCGGGCCACCTGATCTTCCGAGACAGCACCCTCGATCGTGCAGCCGAAGGCGGTCGAAAGCCCTACCGAGAAGTGAATTCCCGCCGCGTCGGCAATGGCGGCGGCCGCCCTGATCTCGTCGAGCATCTGCGGGTGGGTCTTGCGGACATTCCGCTGGCTGTGCGTTTCCGACATCGAGAAGGGTATGGACATTCCATGGACGCCGGCGGCGACCGCCCGCTCCGCTCCTCTCGCGTTCGGCACGAGCGCCACGACGTTCAGACCGGGCAGTGTCCTTGCAAAGGCCACGAGCTCGGCCGTGTCCGCCATCTGCGGCAATAGGCTCGGCGGCACGAAAGATCCTACTTCGATCTCGCGCACACCGGCCTCCGCCTCGGCCTTGATCCACGCCTTCTTTGCCGCGAGCGGCATCAGGCGGTCGATGCTCTGCAGGCCGTCGCGCGGCCCGACTTCGGAGATCAGGATGAAGGTCATGCTCGCTTATCCAGATAAATCCATGGCCGCTCCATCCGATCGGCGGCCTGCCACGCGGCGATGATTGCGCGATGCTCCAGGGTGAGGTCGATCGCGTCCAGGCCCTTCAGCAACATCGTCTTCGCTTCGGAACCGATCTCGAACGGATGTCCTCCCGCCTTCTGCTCAACTAGGTCGACTGTCACTTCGGTGCCCGCCAGGAGCTCGACCCGGTGTCGGTCAAGTACGACGGGCAAGAGCCCATTGCGGATGCAGTTGTTGGAGAAGATCGGCGCAAAGCTTTCGGCCACGACGCACCGAATGCCGTATTCCACGAGCGCCCAGACCGCATGCTCGCGGCTAGAGCCGCAACCGAAGTTCTTGCCCGCCAGGAGTAGCTGCGCCCCAGCGTACTCCGGCCGATTGAGCACGAACTCAGGGTTGGGTGTGCGTCTCTCCGCATCCTGGTAGCGCCACGGGGCGAACAGCCCGTCGGCCAGCCCCGTTTTCCCTGTCGACTTCATCTCGCGTGAGGGGATTATGGTGTCAGTGTCGACATTGTCGCGGATCAGCGGTGCCGCGACCGAGGTGAGGCTGGTGAAGGGGGTCATGCGAAATCTCGCGGGTCCGCGATACGGCCAGCCACGGCGCTTGCGGCGACCAGCTCGGGACTGGCGATATGGGTTCGGATGCCGGGCCCCTGCCGCCCTTCGAAATTGCGGTTGGTGGAGGAAACGACGCGGGAACCGGGCCGGAAGCTCTCACCACCGGCATAGAAGCAGAGCGAGCAGCCGCTTTCGCGCCACTGGAAACCCGCCTCCATGAAGATGCGGTCGAGCCCTTCCGCTTCCGCAGCGCGCTTCACCGCTGACGATCCCGGCACGACCAGACCATGAACATGCGCAGCCTTGCGGCGGCCCTTCAGGACCGCCGCGGCGCGCCGCAGATCGGATAGACGACTGTTGGTGCAACTGCCGATAAACGCAGCGTCGATGGGTATGCCGGCAATCGGCTGCCCCGCGGCCAGACCCATATAGCCCAGCGCCTTCGCATCCGCCTGTTCGGGCACCGTCTCGCCCACCCGGATCGTTTGTCCCGGCGAGGTCCCCCAGCTGATCATCGGATCGATGGATGCAGCATCGATCTCGATCTCCTTGTCGAAGGTCGCGCCGCCATCGGTGTGGAGACCGGAGAAGTCGGGCAGCGGCTCCGGAGCGAAACGGCGACCCTTCAGATAGTCGAATGTGGTCGCATCGGGCGCGATGATCCCGGTAAAGGCGGCGAACTCCGTCGCCATGTTGCAGAGTGTCATCCGCCCTTCCATGTCGAGCGTTCGCACGGCGTCGCCTGCGAACTCGACAGCATGACCGGCACCCCCGCCGGCGCCATGGCAGGCGAGCAGGGTCAGGATCATGTCCTTGGCGGTAACCCCACGGTCAAGCTGACCTGAGAAGGTCACCCGCATGGTCTTCGGCCTGGCGACCCGCAGCGTGCCCGTGGCCATCGCATGTTCCGCTTCGGACGAGCCGATGCCCCAGGCAAGCGCGCCGAACGCACCCTGGGTGCAGGTGTGACTGTCCGGCGCGATCAGTGTGCATCCGGGCAGTACGATCCCGAGTTCGGGCGAGATCACATGGGTGATCCCCTGGTCGTGATCGTTGACGTCGAACAGGGTGATACCGGCCGCCCGGCATGCGGCGCGGGTCTCGGTGATGAAGCCTCCGCCTCCAGGCATCAGCGTGCCGTCGCCGCGGCCCGGACGGGTGTCGACGAGGTGATCCATGACGGCGAAGACACGTGCGGGATCGGCAACGGCCCGCCCGGCGGCAGCTAGGGAGTTCAGCGCCGACGCACCCGTCCGCTCGTGCAGGAAAATGCGATCGATGGCGATGAGGTCGACGCCTTCCGGTGCCGCCGCAACCTGATGCGCCTCCCAAATCTTGGCGAAAAGAGTGCGCGGCTCAGGCAGATCGAGTCTCCAGGCTTCGCCAGTCCTTGGCCACCAGTTTTTCCTGAATAGCCGTGCGTGTCTCCAACTGCCCGTTTCTGATCCAGTGCCAGGTTCGGCAGCGGGTCTCCCCATCGTCGGCGATCTGAATCATTTCGTACAGATATAGGCTCGGATCGCCGGTGCGCTGCCAGTAGAGCATGACCGAGCGGCCGTGGTCGTCCTGACCAACCTCCCAAGCAGAGCCCTGGATCAGCTCATTGTCCCACCAGACCCGCTTGTCCCGATACTTGGCAGGAAAATCGCGTGTCTCGGTGCGCCCGTCAGGCCAGGCATAGTGATTAGTCTGGTGATAGGGATGTCCGCTGTCTGGAAAGCGGCAGAAGAGGCGGGATGTGTGCTCGTCGACCTGGTCACCGGCTGCGTTGTAATAGGTGTAGACGCCGTCCCACACGCCTTCGTGACGCGCCAGCAGTGGCATGTCTTCACGTATTCCCATCAGCGTCCTCCCATGTATGACATATAGTCGCGCGCCGCAGTCGCGCGCAGCAGTTCGAGATGCTCAACCGCTAGCCGCTCGGGTGCGAGCACGACTGGATCGAAGGGCAGGGCGGCAGCGGAGCGCGCTTCATACCACGGCTCGAACAGGTGGCGGGCCCGCACGATCTGCCAGGCGCGGCTTAGGTAAGAGCCGAAGCGATCGGGGCTGAGGTCTGGAAAAAGGCGTTCAGGGTCGCCGGTGGGTGGGTCGTCGCGAACGATGCGGCCGGCGCCAAGTTCGGCGCGAGCGGCTTCGATGATCTCGTTCCAGTCCTCGCCGTTCCACGCATCGGAGAGACCATGCCCCGGTAGATCTATGCCGATGGTCCGGTCCCGCGGTTTCAGCGATCGGCCGGGCGCATGCACCTGGAGCACCTCGCCGTGTCCAAGCCAATGCAACTGCATGCTGCCGATCCAGGCGAAGCCCTCATCGGTCGTGTTCACCGGCGGCAGTCCATCGGGTGCCGGATGCGCCTGCAGAAGCGCGAGCGTCGACGCCTCCTGCTGGGCCGGCGATCCAACCTTTCGGGCGGACCAAGTGGGGGGCAGCGCGCCCAGCCGGTCGATGTGCGGCTGCAACGGGTCGCCGTCATAGGCGGAGATCAGCACGGGTGGAGTGATCGCCTCCGCGGGCGGCACCTCACGGGACGCGCGGAGCACGGCGCCGTAGCCCGCCCGATAAGCATCCCCTGCGTCCAGCATGTCGCGCACCACTGCATCGACACGCACGGGATCGTCATGAGCCACCGAAAGCCGGGTCGCGGGCCGCACGTGGAACCAAGGGAAAAACCAACTTTGTTCCAGAACTCGGTTCCACAGCCAGGTGAGATGCTCGCCGTAGGCGGAGGGGCGGAAGGGCGGCAGATAGGCGTCGCCAAAGGCGGCGCGCTCCGCATCCGTCCAGACCGCATAGCCGCCGATGCCCAAAGCGGTGAATCGCTGTGGAGCCTGCGCGAAGGCATTGGCAAGGATGATGCCGCCCGAGTGAAAGCCATAGGCGCCCACCCGATCGATCTTCAGCACGTCCAGCAGGTGCAGAAGCGCCGCGCCGAAGGCATCGGCGTCGGGCTCGCCGGGCAGCGGGTCGGACTGGCCGAAGCCCGGCGTGTCGGGGGCGATCACGGTGAAGTGTTCAGCCCAGCGTGCGAGAAGCGGCTCGAACTCGGCCGAGGAGCGCGGCGACTGGTGGATCAGCACCACTGCGGGACCGCGCCCGGCGCGGCGGTAATGCACGCGGCGGCCTTCCACGCGGACGAAATGACGGCTGATCCTCACATCCGCCAATTTGTCCGGACAAATTCCTCTCGACAAGCCCTAACTTGCTTTGGCAGGTTGCAAGCATGACGATTGTCGGCACGCATATGGTTTCGGACGGTCGCACCGCGCGGCAGATCTTCGATGAGGTTATGGCCAATCCGGCCCGCAAGAAGTTCGGATTCGGGCGGAAGATTGCGCTGGTGAATGTGGACTTCCAGCAGGCCTATACGCGCATCGACAAGTTTGCGACCGCCTATGAGACCGACCCTCACCAGATAGATTACGTCAATCAACTCGCTCGCTTGTGCCGCGCCAGGGGGTTGCCGGTGGTGTGGAGCCGAGTCGCCTACATGGACAATGCGCACGATGCGGGCGTCTGGGGTACGCGCACGGACACGCCTGATTCGCTGCAGAACATCAAATATCAGTCGGAGCGGCACGAGTTCGACGAGCGCTGCGAGATCGCCGCCGATGACCTGCAGTTCACCAAGCGCATGCCATCCGCGTTTTTCGAAACGCCGCTCGCCAGCTATCTCGTGTTCCACGGTGTCGACACGGTGGTGGTGACGGGTGGCAGCACGTCGGGCTGTGTGCGCGCGACGGCGGTCGATGCGCTTAGTCACGGTTATCGCACGATCGTCCCGATCGAGACCTGCGCCGACAAGCATGAAAGCTATCACTTCGCCAATCTTACGGACCTTCAACTCAAATATGCGGATGTTGAACCGGTGCGGGTCGTGATCGATCGGCTCGAGGCGCAGCCGAATGCAGGCTGATCCGGAGCTCTACGAATTTTCTCGATATCGGGCCCGGCCGAAGCTTGTCTGGCCGGGCGGCAAGACCGTCGCAGTCTGGGTGGCGCCGAACCTCGAATATTACGAGATCGACCCCCCAGCGAATCCACACCGGAGGAGCTGGGGCAAGCCACATCCCGATGTGGTGGGGTATGCGCACCGCGATCATTCCAATCGCGTGTCGCACTGGCGCATGGCCGAGGCGATGACGCGGCACGGCTTTCCGGGCTCGGTGTCGCTGTCGGTGGCGCTTTGCCAGCACCATCCGGAAGTGGTGGCGGATGCGAACGCGCGGGGCTGGGAGTTCTTCAGCCACGGCATCTACAACACGCGCTACGCGTATGGGATGGACGAGGCGCAGGAACGGGCGATCATCGAGGACTCGATCGAGACGGTCCGTGCAGCGACCGGGCAGACCATCCGCGGCTGGCTGGCGCCGGCACTCACGCACACGGAGCGCACGCTCGACCTGATCGCTGAATATGGCCTCAGCTATACCTGCGACCTTTATCACGATGATCAGCCGACGCCGATCCGCACCCGTTCCGGAAGGCTCATCTCGATGCCCTACAGCCTGGAGGTGAACGACCACTACGGCTTCTTCATCTACAACATGTCGCCGCGGGACTATGCCAACGCACTGATCCAGCAATTCGAGCGGCTGGCGGCAGAGGGGCAACGATCCGGCACCGTGATGTGCATTCCGCTTCATGCCTATCTGATCGGGCAACCCCACCGCATCGGACCGTTCGAACGGGCGCTGGAGCATATCGCGTCGGACGGACGCGCGTGGATGACTACCGCCGGGCAGATCGCCGACTCCTATCTGGAGCAGGCGGGATGAGCCTGGAGCCGTGCTATCTGGAATATCCGAAGCGCCGGCAGGGTTATGATCATGATCTTTATGCCTGGTCGTCGATCTTCGACCGTCCGCCGGTAAGCTGGCCGGGCACGAAGCGCGTTGCGGTGTGGGTGTGCGTCAGCCTGGAGTGGTTCCCGCTGACGCCCAGCGACGCGCCCTTTCGCGCGCCGGGCCATATGCAAACCACCTACCCCGATTATCGGCATTATACTGCCCGGGACTATGGATCTCGGGTCGGCTTCTACCGGCTGATGGACGCCTTTGGGGCAGCGCGGGTGCCGGTCTCGGTGGCGGTGAACGGGGCCATCGCCGAGCGGTACCCGCAGATCGTCGATGACATCGTCGAGGCCGGGCACGAGGTCATCGCACATTCCACCGACATGAACGGCACCATCGCGTCCGGTCTACCTCTGGAGGAGGAGCGGGCACTAATCGCTCGCTCGCTGCAAGCGTTCGACGCGGTCGGCGTACAACCCAAAGGCTGGCTCTCGATCGCACGTTCGCAGAGCTGGAACACGCTCGATCTGCTTCAGGAAGCGGGCCTAACCTATTGCTGCGACTGGGTGAACGATGAACTGCCCTACCGTTTTGCAAACGGCCTGATCAATCTGCCGCTCAATCACGAACTCAGCGATCGGCAGATTGTCGCGACACAGCAGCAGACGGCAGACAGTTGGGCACAGCAACAGGAGGACGCGTTCGACTGGCTGGCGGTAGAGGCGGAGCGGTTCGGTGGACGGATGCTGCCGATCCACCTGACGCCCTACATCATGGGTCTCCCCTACCGCATCGGAGCGGTCGAGGCCTTGTTGCAGCGGCTGACTGCCCGCTCGGAAGCCTGGTTCGCGCGCGGCGATGCGATCGTCGAGAGTTGGGCCGAGCAGGAATGATCCCGGTCCGCAATCCGCGCACCGGCGAGGTCGATCATCAGATCGAGCCCGCGACTTCGGAGCAGGTAGCGGCGGAGGCCCGGCGGGTGCGGAGCGCTCAACCGGCATGGCAGGCGCTCGGGCCTGAGGGTCGCGCCGAAACTTTGAAGCGCTGGGCCGAGGCGATCGAGGAGCAGGCCGACGCACTTGTGTCGGCGCTGAGCGTCGACACCGGGCGACTGAAGATTGCGCGAGTCGAAGTGGAGGGCCTGCCGCGCACGATCCGGCGCTGGGCGGGGCGCGCGCCGCAAATCATCGCCGGGCTGAATGTCAGGGACCGGCCAAGCGCTTTTCCAGGTGTATCTATCAGCACGCGGCACGTGCCCTATCCGCTGTTCGGGGCAATCGCGCCGTGGAACTTTCCGGTGGTGCTTTCGACCATCGATCTGATCCCCGCCTTACTTGCGGGCTGCGCCGCGCTGGTGAAGCCCTCGGAAGTAACCCCGCGCTTCGTCGGACCGCTTAAGGAAACGATCGCGGCGGTGCCGGAACTGGAGCGCGTGCTTGCCTTCGTGCTCGGCGGGCCCGAGACGGGGCAGGCGCTGATCGCCAATGTCGATTATGTCTGCTTCACCGGATCGGTCGCGACCGGCCGCAAGGTAGCCGAAGCGGCCGCCCGCTGCTTCATCCCCGCCAATCTCGAGCTGGGTGGCAAGGACCCAATGATCGTGCTCGCCTCTGCCGACCCGGTGCAGGCCGCACGCACGGCGTTGCGGGCCAGTGTCGTTGCATCCGGCCAGGCCTGTCAGTCGATCGAACGCGTGTACGTGGCTCGGCCTGTCGCGGAGCGCTTTCTCAAAACTTTGGTCGACGAAGCAGGGAAGTGCCGTCCCAACTTCCCGGACATTGATCACGGCGAGATCGGACCCTTCATCTTCGCGCGGCAGGCGGAAGTAGTTCAGGCTCAGATCGACGATGCGTGCGCCAAGGGCGCCCGGATCCTGACCGGCGGCACGGTGGAGCGATTGGGCGGTGGGCTTTATCTGCGCCCGACGGTGATCACGAACGTGACCTCCGACATGCTCGTGATGCGGGAAGAAACCTTCGGCCCCGTCATCCCGGTGATCGAATTCGATACCGTCGATGAGGCGATCGCCCAGGCAAATGCAGGTGAGTTCGGCCTGTCTGCCGCCGTCATCGCGGGTACCGCGCATGAAGCGGAAGCCGTGGCCGCGCGCCTGGATGCGGGAGCGGTTTCGATCAATGACGGAGCACTCACCTCCATGGTCGGCGATGCGGAGAAGAATGCGTTCAAGCTGTCAGGCATCGGACCGTCGCGTTCGGGGGATCAGGGCCTCACCCGTTTTTTTCGTACGCAGGCGCTGATCCGTCAGAATGGCCAGCCGCTGCCCTTGGCCGCCTTCGCGGAGGGCGGATGAACCCGCTGCGCACGGCCATGCCGTCCATCGTCGCACATGAAGGCGAGTGGGACGGCATCTACCGCCATGTCGCGGCAGACGGCAGCTTGCTGGACGAGCATCGTACCTGGACCCGGTGCGAGTTTCCCGAAGCAGGCGCGCAGCATTACATCCAGCACAACAAGCTGAGCTGGGCGGATGGCCGCAATGCAGAGTATCGGTTCGGCGGGACCTGGTGCGGCGGCCTGCTGCACTGGGACACAGACCGCTTCCACGGAGACGGCTGGGAGACCGAGGGCGGCGTGCTGATGCTTCGGCTGGAACGCCGCGACGTGCCCGGCGCCTATTATGTCGAGATGATCAATCTCGCGCCCGATGGACGAACCCGCGCCCGCACCTGGCAATGGTTCAGGGACGGCAAGCCGTGGAAGCGCACTCTTTGTGACGAATGGAGGATCGGATGAGCCTGACACTCGCCCTTGCCCTGCAGGCAGCCAGTTCGCCCGGCGTCGAGAAGCCGAAGGAGCCGGTTCCCACCGATGTTCGCCGGGTGACGATCATCGTTCGAGATATCGACAACTCGCTTCAGGTGTATCGTGACGTGGTTGGCCTCAAGGTGAACTATGACGCCATTGTCGAGACGTCCGGTGTGGCGCTGCCCGCAGGCAAGCCCGGTGCCAAGGCTCGGCTGGTCCTGCTGAATGGCAACGATCCCTGGATCGGCTGGGTCGGGCTGATGCAGTGGATCGATCCTCCGCTGGAGGGGCCGGCTGCATATCCGAAGCGGATGACGTACGGTGGGCATGTCATCGTGATGAACACGGACGATGTGGACGGCCGCTGCGCCGCCGCGGCCAAAGTCCCGAACGTCACTGTGACATCGCCGCCGCGGCTGCAGCAATATCCGGGGCGCAACGGAGCGCCGCCGATTCGGGTGCGGGGCTGCAACTTCTTCGACCCCGACGGGACGCTGATCGAAATGAACCAGCTGCTGAAGGATGCAAAATGATCCTTTCCATGGCGCTGGCCGCCGCCGCCTCCCTCGCCTGCGACAACAAGCCCGTGCTGATGATCGTTTCGGGCCCGACCTACGACCGAGCACGCATGCTCGCTTACGGTAAGGCGATAGCCGACAGCGGTCTCTACAAGCGGCTGGGCGGGTATTACGTGGCCGCGGGCCGACCGATCGAGACGTTCGAGGGCGCGCCGCCACCCGGTTACAGCACGATCGTTGTCCGCTTTCCCTGCTTGGCGAATGCACGTGCCTTCTGGAACTCGGCCGAGTATCAGGAGAAGATCAAGCCGATGCGGCTGAACCCGCCCGCTGGCGATTATCTCGTCACAGTGCAAGCCGAAGTGCCGCTCCGGGATGACATGGTCGGCAAGGTCGGCGAGAGTCGCTACCGCGCTACATTCGACGCGACCCAGGTGGAGCAGGTCGAACGCTAGGTGCTCAACGGGAGTTGCGACGGTCTATGTATCTCTCAGTTCCCGACTGAGCTGTTCCACCGGCGGCTCCACGTCCGCCATCGCTTCCATGTCCTGCTGCACGCCGCGCATGACGCGGGCGATATACTCTTTGGTGGAGAGCCCCCGCTGGTAAGCCGCTTCACGATCGGGCTCAAAGGTCTCGAGATCGGCGCGGCTTAGAGTGCCCTTGGCATCGAGCAGACGTTCGACGGTGTCGAGCCTTTCGCGCAGCACTGCCACCTCCCCGACCACCGCGAGCAGGATCGATAGGATGCGATCGATCGCAGGGTCGTCGAAATATTGCGGGCGCTTGCCCTTGGCCTTGGTGCCGGCGCGGGAAATCCAGTCGAGATCGTCGGCGCTCATCGAGGCTTCCACGCCCCATAGGCGTTCCACACAGCCGCGCGGCCATGATCCTCCTGCGCGTCGTTGGCCTGCTCTGGGAACACCTCGCGGTCCACGACGGCCCTAACGCCCGTGACGAAGAGCGCCTCCTTGGGAAGCCCCGCGTCAATCATCTGCTGCTTCAGGTCGAGCGCGTGCATGGCGGACCAGAATGGCTCATTGTTGTTGAACGCATCCCAGTCGCGGATGAACTGCTCGTAGAGCGGCATGTCCTGGGAATATTGCGGCTGCTCCAGGTGCAGGATCAACCCGCCGGGTGCCAGCACACGGGTGAGCTCTTTCAGCACCTTTGGCAACGCCTTACCCGAGAGCTCGTGCAGGAACATCGTCGTTTGCACCCAGTCGAAATGCTCGTCCGGCCAGCGGCTCAAATCCTCAGCGCTCGCCTGGAGAAAGCTGATGTTGCGCGCCCCAAGCGCCTGGGCGCGGGCATGGCCGTAGCGAAGCACGGGTGCGGCGGTGTCGACGGCGATCACCTCCGCGTCCGGGAAGCCGAGCGCTAGGGGCACCGCATTATGACCGACCGTACAGCCGACATCGAGAATGCGCCGAGGCGTCCACCCCGGCCGTTCGCGTTTAGCCCACTCAACGAGCGCCTGGCCGCCGCCGTCCGATAACGCTCCGAGCCCGCCGGCCGTGGTGGCGAAAATGCCGCAATCGTAGTTTGCACCGGCGGAGACATCGCCCGGCCGCTCTTCGCCATGATAGCTGCCGGGCATGCAGTGAATGTCGATAGCCGTCTGATAGCGCGGCTGTTCGATGGCCGGGTCGAGCTGCAGCGTATCGCGGCCCTCGTTGAACTGCCGCGCCTTGCCGTCGAGCTCGTCCAGCTGACGCAACACCATCGCGCGGCCGTTCTGCTGGCGCATCTCCATCGAGTTGCGTTTGCACGCCGACCAGAAGCGGTGCCACGGATCCTTGTTCATCGCGTGACGGATCTCGAACCTGTCCTCAGGATCGCGGCCGTGTTCGGCGCGAAAGGCTGGCAGCACCCGCGTTTCGTAAGCAAGCTTGTTGCCCTGGCCGATGCTGCCCGACAGGTACTTGTTGAAGTTCGCCAGAAAGTTGAACCGGGCCTTTTCGTCAAGGCTCGGCACGGGAAAGACTGCGTGGCGGGTCACGGCGCTATAGGGCGGCGGGACATCGTGCTTCATATCAGGCCATCCTTGGCAAGGCGCTCGATCGTTTGCTCCTGAACGCGCAGAAAATAGTCGCGGTCCGGAATCCTGATTTCCTTTCCCTCGATCAATCCGTCAGCCGCCTGGCCCTTCGCTGCTCCGTAAGCAGCGGCGAACAGGGCAGTGCGCTGCCGCGCAAGATAGTTGGTCATGCCGGGCTTGCGTCGCGCGGCGCGGAGGCCGGGCAGATCGATATCGGCGAAGGCGGTAAAGGTTTCGCCAGCATTGGATTCGGCGAGCACATTGCCCTTCCAGTCCACCACCATCGAATTGCCGTCTGCTGAGGCGAGCGGCATGGTTGTGCCTTCGATGCCGGCGGTGTTGGCTGAGATCACATAAGCCAGATTCTCGAACGCTCGGGCGCGTTTCGCGATCGCCTTGTGCGTGTCCAAGGGGCTGCCGATCTCGGAAGAGCTGTGTAGCAGGATCTCGGCGCCGCGCAGCGCATGGGCACGGGCGATCTCCGGGTACACGATTTCCTCGGACGCGATAGCAGCGAGGTTGCCGATCTCGGTGCGCGCGACGGGGAAGACGCCGTCGAGACCGTAGATATCGAGATACTTCGACCAGACATCGTGCGGCGTCGGCGCGAACATCGAGTTCAGCCGGCGATAGCGCAGCACCACCTTCCCCGACGGAGCGACTACGAAACTGGTCTGGAAATAAAGGCCGGGGAAGTGCTTATCGACCTCATAGGCGTTGCCAGCGATGTACAGTTTTTGTGCAGACGCGATCTTCCCAAAAGCCTCATATTCAGGTCCATCCACCTCCAACGCCGCCTTGGCGGCGAATTCTGGAATAGAGATGCGGCCAGGGTAGGAGGTCAGCAGATATTCGGGCAGCACCGCCAGCCGGACCGGGGAGCCGCCATATTGCTGGATGAAGATAGCGGAGGAACGCAGCTTCGCGCCCACCTGGTCGATAGACTGCAGCATTTGCGCGCGAGCGGCGGCGCGGTCCGGCGCGCGCTCCACCGAGCGGGCGGCAAGCTGTAGCGCAACTGCGGCATAGGCTTTTGGATCAGCCAAGGCCGAGGCATCCGATGCCCATGGCAGGCTGGTTGCGATCAGCCCTGCCAGCGCTTGCCTTCGCTCCAGCCACATCGTTCACAATCCCAAAGCTCCCGGGTTCATGCGTCCTTCGGGGTCTATGGCGGACTTCACCGCCTCCAGCACGCGCCAGCCGGCGGGGTCGCTGCGGTCCCTGAGCGGGTAGGTACGGCCGATCTGAAAATGCACGCCGTCGAGCTCGCCGAAAATGTCGATCACGCCCTGCCGCAGCCGGTCGACGAGCATCCGGGCATCGGCGTTGGGGGGCGCTTCGCTTAGCCGGGCGAGGTGGGCTGGCTCGATCGAGCGGCGGTGCAGTTCGGCCCAGCTGTCGGGGAAGTAGAAGACCGGCTCGATCAGGAAGCCGCTGCGGCTGACTGTCAGGAACATCGCGCCGGCGCCGACGCCGAGCCGTTCCATCTCCACCGCGTTCGCGTTGTACAGCGCAGTGATGCGAGTCACAGCCTCAACCGCGCGGCTGTGGCGGACAATGCCGTGCACGGGTACCCAGCGCTCGCCGTCGGGCCCCAGCATCGAGTTGACCGGCGGGAATGGATTGGCGCGCAGCACCTTTGGGATGGTGTTCTCGACCACCCGTCCGTTGTGCGCGGTGACGATCCGCTCGATCCGCTGCATCGCCTCGTCGGCTTCGGCCTGTGTGCGGCCTTCTGCAATAAAATGGGCCGAGAAGGGAGCATCATCAAGGAAGGAGCGGCCCGCTGCCACGACCTTGGCGCCTTCCTTCAGCGCCTTCCAGAAGCCGTCCTGCGCCTTCATCACCCCGACGAGCTGTTTGGCGTCGCCGGCCAAGCTGTCGCGCTTCATTCGCTGAGCCTGCAGGAAGGGATCGAAGCCGAAGCATTCGCTGGCGAGCCCGGCGCGTGCCACCTCGCTCATGGCGCCGAGAATGTTATCGGGCCCATCAAAAGCGAAGCTGCCATAGGCCAACGCCTCGGCCTCGCGGAGCAGTGGCAGGGTGATGTGGGCCTTGATGCCGAACGCGCCAGCGTCGGCGGCAAACACTCCCGTCAGGTCGGGTCCGAATGGACGGAGAAAGTCGCTGCCGGTAGCCAAGATGGTGCCGTCCGCCAGCACGACGTCGAACTTGACCGCTGAGGCTGCGATCGTGCCGTGCGCCGCGCCCCAGAACAGGCCGTTCTGGCTCATGCCGCCGCCAACGGTCGCTTTGATGCCAGAAAGCGTGCCCCAAAGCGGGGTGCGCAGACCGATCGGCTTCAGTGCCTCGTAAAGGGCAGCCCAGGTACAGCCCGCTTCGACCGTCGCCAGCATGTCGGTGCAGTCGATGTCGAGAATGTGATTCATGCGGCCGAGATCGACGATCAGCGCTCCCGCCTCAGACGCGACATAGCCCCTCGTGTAGCTCATGCCGCCGCCCCGCGGCACGATCGTAAGTCCCTGGGTGGCCGCTGTCTTGATGCCCTTCGCAAGCTCCGCAATGTTCGCCGGACGTAACACCGCGCAGGGCTGCGGACCTGTGCTGTGCACATCCTGCGCGTAAAAGGCGCATTCGGCGGGATCAGTGACCAGCGAATCTTTAGGGAAGAGCTCGCCAAGATTTCGTTCGAGCACGGACGCCATTACGCCACCTGCGGCTTCAGCTCGGGGGCGGCATCGGGATAGCGGCCGAGCAGCAGCAGCAAGGCGCCCCCGATCACGAACATCAGCATCGCGGCCGTAAGCATTGGATCATAGCTGCCGCTGACGTCGCGCACCCGGCCATAGACGATCGGGCTGATCGCCGAGCCGATGCCGAACGGCATGTAGAGCGCGCCGTAGATCTTGCCGTAATGCGCCATGCCAAAGTAACGGGCAGCCAGGAAGGCGATCACGTCTGACTCCGCGCCCGCGGCAAAGCCGAGCAGAAAGCCGCCAAGCATTACCATGGACAGGTTGGGCGTGGTGCCCGTCAGCAGGAAGCAGGCAACCGCCGGCAGCAGCATGGCGGGCGCCGCGACGCCAGGCGCCCAGAAGCGGTCGAACAGCAGGCCGACGATTAGGCGCCCTGCCAAGATGCCCAACGCGACCACGCCAAGCACGCTTGCCGCCACGGCGGGCGAGAAGCCGTGCAAGCCGACGATCTGCGCCATGTGAATGTGCGCGCCGCCATAGGCTAGGGCGATGACCAGGATCGAGGCGAGCAGCACCCAGAAGCGATAGCCGCGCAGCGCTTCGCCAAGGGTCAGGCCGGTTAGCCGTCCAGACGCGTCCGACACGCCTGCGGGGCGCTCATGAGGTAGCGGCTCCCGGAACCAGAGCAAAGCGAGCGGAATCGCCACCAGCAGGGGGAGCAGCGCCGCCGCCGGGAAAGCGGCACGCCAGCCGAACCGGGCGATCGCGGCCTGTGCGATCTGCGGTACGACTAATGCCGACACGCTGGTGCCGAGCAGCATAATGCCTAGCGCCAGGCCGCGGTTCTTCGAGAACCACATGCTGACCGCCCGACTCCACGTGACAGGTGTGGAGCCAATGCCGACGATCCCCAGCATTGCCCAAAACAGGTACCAGCCGCCAAGGCTGCCGGGCAGCAGATAAAAGCTTGCGAACACCAGGGCGAAGGCGAGCAGCGATCCGATCGCGACGGGACGCACCCCGAACCGGTCGGCCAGTCCCCCGAACACCGGTGCCAGCAGCGAAGCGATAATGCCAAAGATTGTCACGCCCGCTGCGGCCTGGGCGAAATCCCAGCCGAACTCCGCATGGACAGGTCCTAGTACGAGCGGCAGCACGTTGAAGGGGATGGGGGACGCGCCGCAGGCGACGCCGATAAGCGCCGCGGCGAGTGGTCGCCAGCCCCGTGCGAACTCGCTCACAGCGCTGCTCCTTTCAGCTCGGCTAGCTCAAAAACCGAGTCCATATAGCCGGCGACTTCGCCCTTCACATAGATGAAGTCCCCGTCGCGGGTTAGCCACATGTCGTAGTCGGGGTGGTTGTTAGTCAGGCCGACAAAGGCGATGCGGTGACAGTCGAACGTCCCAGCGGGCACCGTCACCGTCTCTGGCCCGACGTAGCGCAGGCCGCTCCCGCTGGTGACGATGAAAGGCCCGGTTGCGCCGAAATGATGGAGCGAGTGGAGCAAGTTACGGCCGAAAAACTGCTCGTGGCCGGGCCCCTTGTCGTACGGAAAGGTCGCTCCCAGCCAGCCATCCCCCTGCACCGCGTGGATGCCGAAGCCGCGGATCGGTCGCGTGATCGGCAGCCGCTGCGAGATGCGGCCTTCCGCTTCTGTCCAGCTCTCGCACGCCGCTTCCGTGTCGCTGAACAGGAACCAGCCTGTCCCAGTCAGCCGCTGCTGCCGCATAATCCGGATATAGGCGTCACGGGGGTGGAAGTCCGTTTCGACGGAGAGCACGCTATCCCGCACCACCTCGTCATTGCCGAACCGCATCTCGCAATGCGCGGCAAGGACCCGCCGACCGTCGACGCCCCGGGTAATGCGAATATCCTCCTGCCCCCAAAGTTCGCCGGTGTTGCGCCTGCGATACTCGATGCGGCCGGTGCGAGACGGCAGTGGCGTGTATTCGCTCATCTGCGGGCTCCGGCTGCGGCGGGAGCGTAGAATTCGGTGATCGCACCATCGGGATCCCTCGCCGCGATCAGGTCGAGCCGGCCCAGCCCTCCGATCGAAACGCCCTGCCCCTCATACGCGGTTTGGACGCCTGCACTCGCCAGCCGGGAGCGAACGGCCGCGAGACTTGTCGCCGGGTAGCGTATGCTCATGATACCGAGATTAGGCGGCATGGCACGATCGCCGACGTCCTTGCCGGTGAACCCGACGAACTGCATCACCTCGACGCGGCCGGTCTCGCCAGCCACTGGCTGCAAAGCGGATGCGCGCCGGACGATCTTGGTCACCAGGTTTTGGGGAATGGAAAAGTTGTTCGGCCCCGGCACTGGATCAATCACGTCTGAGTCGAACACCTTTGCAAAACCAAGATCGTGGTAGAAGCGGACCGAGGCGCGCTGGTCACGGACCATGCGCATGCTGTTGAAGACCTGACTGATCGGACCCAGCGGAAAAGCCGTGAATGGCGGCGACAGCCGCTGATAGGCCGCGACATTGATGCCATCCGGTCCAGTCAGCACGACGTTCTTGAGCTCGGAGTTCCCGAAGCGGAAGCGGATGGGCTCGCTTTCCGCGCTCCAGCCGAGCGCAAGTGCGCGATCGTAGAGCGTATCCAGATCGTCAGTACGGACCATGAGCGAGAAGATGCCGCCGGTGTCCCAGGGGCGCAGGCCCAAGCGGACCGGGCGCTGCGCGAGGCCAACGAAGCGGACTAACCGGATGCAGCCGGTGTCGGCGGCAGGCGCACATACCCGCAGCCATTGTGCCGTTGCCGATCGAGGTAGCCGCCAATAATCCAGCTCGTGCCGCGTCATTCGGCCTCGACCAGTAACGCGCCACCGGCCGACCTCCTGAAACAACCGTGCCGATATCCGCAAATCGCGAACACTAACGACTGCTTCGACCCACGGGCCTGCGATCGGCGCCACATCCATCGGCACCGATCCGGCGAGCGCCAGTGCCGACAGCACCGCGATCGTCACCTAGAAATCCATTCGCGCACGGACCTGCCACCGCATCGGCTGGTTGAAATAGCTGTAATTGCCAAGCGAGCTCTGGATAAACGTCTCGTTCAAGCAGTTGGTACATTCGACGCCCACCTGCCAGGCCTTGTCGGAACCGAGCAGGGTCAGCCCGGCATTGACCAGCCATGCGGCGTCACCGCGCGAGCCGGTGATGAAATTTCCGTTGCCAAGTAGGTTGGCCGCATAGCTGCCATTGGCTCCGCTGATCGGGCTGCTGTACAGCGAGATGTTGCTGGTCTGCACTTCCTGACGTGAGCGCCAGCTTGCATTGACCGACGGCACCAGTGCGAAATCGCCGATTTGCGCTTCGTAGCTTCCGCCCAACGCCAGAGAATAGCGCGGGGTGCGTACGGGGGTCGCGATCTGGCCCATGGCGGTGATGATGCCGCTGGCGCAGGTGGAGATGCGCGGCGGTGTCACCGCCGTTTGTGGGGCATTGGTAACGCCGGGGCCGGCTACCTTGCCTTGAGCCAAGGCCGCGATGCACTCGCGCTGCTGCGCATTAACGGATTGCACGCCATAGGCGTCGAAATCCGGAGCGTTGCGGTTGATCCGGTAATTGTCGTCCTGGAAGCCAAAGTTGGCATAGATGTTCAACCCGCGAACTGGCGCCACCGTTAGTTCGGCTTCGATGCCCTTGTTGCGGTAGTCGGCGAAGTTGCGATTGAGGAATGCGAGCGTACCGTCCGGATTCGTGAAGCCGGAGATGGTCTGCAGATCGCTGACGTTGAGGTAGAATGCGGTCAGGTTGAAGCGAACGCGACGATCGAGCAGATCCGATTTGAGCCCAACCTCGTAGCTCCATACTTTCTCGGGCCCGAACGGCAGCAGTCGAACCGGTGAACTTTCGCGTGCGTTCCAGCCGCCCGACTTGAAACCGCGGGTTGCCGAAGCAAAGACCAGCAGGTCCTGATTGGGACGATAATTCACCGCGAAACGCGGCGTCCAGAGCTTCGCGGTTTGTTTCTGGGGGATGCCAACGCGGCTGCCGTTGACGATCGCGAACAGGTTCGCGTCCTCAAGACAAAGGCCGGTCGGTGTCGCCGCAGGATTGGTGCCGCAGGTCTGGTACCCCAGCGCGTTGACGCCTCGGACCCTACGATTGTCGCGAATGGAGAAGCGCTTGGTCTCGTCCGTATAGCGAATGCCTGCCGTCAACTGCAGCTCGGGCGTGATATTGAAATCGGCTTGCGCATAGCCTGCCAGCGCCTTGGTCGTGTTCCGTAGGGTGCGATCGGCAAGCAGGAGCGCCGCCGCTGGTGTGGTCGCCGTCGCGTTTGCGAGGCCGAGCACGTCGGCAAAATCGGTGCGGTTTCGCTCGTCCAGGTAGAAGACCCCGCCGACAAAGTTGACCCGTCCGTCGAACAGTTCGCTGTTGACCTTGATCTCCTGGGTGAACTGCTCGTGCTTGCCATCGTTGATGATGTCGAAGCCACCGGCGGTCAGTCGGCGTACCGGCGGATTGGCCGTCGTCGCGAGCGCCAGGCTGGGCGATGATCGCCCATCGAAGAAGTCGAGCGCGAACTGCTGGCTGAGGGATACATAGCCGCTGATGAAGGTCAGCGTGGTCTTCTCCGCGAGGTCGATCTGGAAGTTGGACGTGATCAGGTCGGTCGCGGACCGCTGCCCCTGCCCGTAGTTCGCTTTGCGGCCTGAGATGACGAGAGGGTAGGGGGAAGGGGTAAGCGTCCGCGCCTCCCGCAATCCGGTCGTCGCGAACCGGCCCTTGCAGTTGGAAAGGTTGGCCGGGTCGCACTCGAAGTTGAGGATGTTCTCGGCATTTGAGACGATGCGGGCGTAGGCGCCGTTCCAGCGCACGTTGTCTGAAAGGTCGCCCCTGAACGCCAGGCGTGCGCCCCAACCATCATCATCGTTCAACCGGTCGCCGGTGGTGGTGTTCTTCACATAGCCGTCATCGTCCTGAAAATAGCCGCTCAGCTTGACGAAGAAGGTGGAAGCAAGCGGAATATCCACCGAGGCGCGGAGGAGCTTCTGATCGTACCTGCCATATGCGACTTCAGCGAAGCCGCCGAAACCGTCGCCCGGTTGGCGAAGGATCACGTTTATCGCACCGCCCGTTGTGTTGCGACCGAACAAGGTACCCTGCGGCCCTCGCAGCACCTCGACACGTTCGACATCGAAGAAGCTCAGATTATTCGCGTTCTGGCGGGAGAGGTAAATGTCGTCGACATAGGTGCCGACCGGCGGGTCGAAGGTCGCAATCGACTCGGTGTTGCCCAGCCCGCGCAGATAATAGGCGTTGGCCGACCCGATCCCCGTGTTGTTCTGTGCAACAAGGTTTGGGATGTATTGGCCAAGCTGGAGCGTGTTGGACACGCCCTGACTGCGCAACTGGTCGCCGGAGAAGGCGGAGATCGCGATCGGCACGTCCTGCACGCTCTGTTCCCGCCGCTGGGCGGTCACGACGATATCGGCGATCTGACTGCCGTCTTCAGTGAGCGCCTGGGAGGCAGGTGGCGCGGCTGGTCCTGAGCCGGACTGGCTCGGCTGGTCCTGGGCAGCAGCGGGGTAGGCAAGGCACAGGGCCAGAATGGCCGACGATCTCAGCAGCGCGGTCCGCATGGTCGATCCTCCCGAGTTGATCCTGCGAGGGGTCTTGTTTCAATGACCCTTTTATGATTTGTCCGGACAACTTTGCCGAACAGACAAGGATGCTGTCAAGCGGGCTTGGCACAATCCGGCCGGGAGATGCGCATGGAAGGGCTCGGCTACCCCACACTAGTCTGGCTGCATGTGCTGCTGTTCGTGCTGTGGCTGGGGGCCGATGTCGGCGTGTTCTTCCTGGGGCAGCATTTTCGCAAACGAGAGGTCTATTCGCTCGATCAGCGCCTCACGCTGCTGAAGCTGCTGGTGCTTGTAGACATGACGCCGCGCTCTGCCTGGGCGCTGATGGTGCCTGTTTCGATCAGCTTAAGCGCGGCGGGGGGTTGGTGGCCGGTGCCGGAATGGTTGGTCTGGGCGAGCTGTTTGGTCGGTGCAATTTGGCTTTGGCTGGTGTGGGATGCACACACCCATGACCAGACACCTCGTGCCGCTCGTAACCGGCGCGTCGAGAACATCCTCAAATACCTGCTCACGGTCTTTTACCTGTGGCTCGGTCTTCGGTCCTTGATAACGGACCAGCCCATCGAGCCGGATTGGCTGGCCTGGAAGGCGGCCTTGTTCGGCTTGATCTTTGCGGCCGCTATCATGATTGACGTGGCCTTCAAACCGGTCGGCGCACTGCTAGGGCGGCTGCTGAGCGAGGGCTCGTCCGACGACACCGAGGTACCGCTCCTCCGCGCCATGAACCGGACTCGCATCTGGGTCTGGTGCGTCTATCTGCTGCTGCTCGCCACATCCTGGCTGGGCAGCGCAAAGCCGTTCTGACGGCGCTTGACTTCTAAAGTTGTCCGGACAAATCATATGTGCGATGACCAGGGGAACCGAGGGTGGGGCGCTTGCCGCGCGCATGCAGAGCTTGCTGTTCGTGCCCGGTTCGCGTCCGGACCGCTTCGACTCAGCGCTTGCTTCCGGAGCGGATGCTGTCTGCATAGATCTCGAAGATGCCGTGCCGTCGGACGCGAAGGATGAAGCGCGGCGTGCGGCTCTGGCGGCGCTGGGCGACCCGCGGGTGGCGGTACGGATCAACGCGCTTTCAACCGATCTCGGCCGTGCCGATCTCGACCGGCTCGGTGCGGCCTCCGGCCGTCCGGCATTGCTGTTGCTGCCCAAAGTTGAGGACCCCGACGAATTGGGGCCGGCGGCTGCGCTTGGGATCGGCTTGGTCCCGTTGATCGAGAGTCCGCGTGGCCTTCGGCGCGCGCATGACATCGGCGCGTCGTCGAACGTCGTCGCGATGATGTTTGGCGGTGGCGACCTGTCGGCAGAAATGGGAGTGGAACTCGCCTGGGAACCGCTTGCTGTTGCGCGGGGGCTGTTTCTGCTTGCCTGTGCGGAGGCAGGAATCCCGGCGATCGACGTGCCATATCTGCGTCTGGATGACGACGAGGGGTTGGCAGCGGAGACAGGTCGCGCCCAAGCCTTGGGCTTCACCGCGAAGGCTGCCATTCATCCCCGGCAGATTGCCATTATCCACCGCATGCTGCGGCCTTCGCCCGAGCAGATCGAGGAAGCGCGAGCCGCGGAAGCAGCTTTCCAGGCAGGCGGCGGTGCGGCAGTGCGCTGGAACGGCCGCATGCTCGAAGCTCCGGTCATGCGCCGGTACCGCCGCATTCTGCAACAGGAACAAGCCTATGCGTGATGGTTCGATAGAGGTGGCACCCCGCCGTTATCGTGAGAATTACGGCCGCTATTTCGAAGAGTTCGTCGAGGGCGACGTCTACGAACACCGGCCTGGCCGCACGATCACCGATGCCGACAATGTGTGGTTCACGCTGCTGACGATGAACACGCATCCGGCGCACTTCGATTACAACTTCGCGTCGAAGACCGAGTTCAAGAAGCCGCTGGTCTGCTCACCGCTGACGGTGGCGCTAATGGTCGGCATGAGCGTGTCGGACGTGAGCCAGAAGGCGGTCGCGAACCTAGGCTGGCAGGACATCAAGCTGGTTCACCCGCTTTTCCCCGGCGACACGCTCTACGCGGAGAGCGAAGTGGTTGAGAAGCGCGAGTCCAAGTCGCGTCCCAAACAGGGCGTGGTGACGATCCGTACGATCGGCAAGAACCAGGACGGCGTGGTCTGCTGCACTTTTCTCCGCACGATGCTTATCTGGAAAAAGGGCTTCGGCCCGATGGATGATTGATATGGCCACTCTCGTCGAACCTCCTGCACCCACCATTACTGCGGACGAGGAGGCCGCCTTTCTCGACACCATCAACCGGTGGATAGAACGGGACGTGCGGCCGGTCGTGATGCACCACGATCACGACGACATCTGGCCGGCCGAACTGGTCGATCAGATGGTGGAGATGGGTTTGTTCGGCGCCACCATCGGTCAGGAATATGGCGGGCTGGGCCTGCCGGCGACCACCTACGCCAAGATCGTTGCGCGCATCGCCAGCTACTGGATGGCGATCACGGGCATCTTCAACTCGCATCTGATCATGGCTGTCGCAGTCGAGCGTTTCGGCACCGAGGCTCAGAAGCGCGAATGGCTGCCCAGGTTCGCGACGGGAGAAATACGCGGTGGGCTTGCATTGACCGAACCCGATGCGGGCACCGACTTGCAGGCGATACGGATGACGGCGGTGCGAGACGGCGATGACTATGTCATCAACGGTACCAAGACGTGGATCTCGAACGGCATCAACGGTAGCTGTTTCGCCCTGCTGGTGAAGACCGATCCGCAGGCCGAGCCGCGCTACAAGGGCATCAGCTTGTTCATCGCGCCCAAGGGGCCTGGCTTCACCGTCGGCAAAAAGTTCGACAAGCTGGGCTATAAGGCGATCGACAGCGCCGAACTGATCTTCGAGGATTATCGTATCCCCGCTGCCAACCTGATCGGGGAGCAGGAGGGCAATGGCTTCTTCCAAGCGACCGGCGGTCTGGAGCTTGGCCGCATCAATGTCGCTGCACGGGGGGTCGGCCTGGCGGAAGGGTCGCTGCGGCTCGCGACCGAATATGCACAACTCCGCAAGACCATGGGCAAGCCGATCGCGGAGCACCAGGCGATCCAGCTGAAGCTTGGCGAGATGGTCACCCGCGCGCGCGCCGCCCGCCTGCTCACCTTTGACGCCGCTGAGGCATATGACCGGGGCGAACGCTGCGACATGGAAGCGGGAATGGCGAAATTCTTCGCTTCCGAGGCGGCTGTCCGCAATTCGGAAGAGGCGATGCGCATCTTTGGCGGCTACTCCTATTCGAAGGAGTATGAAATCGAGCGTTACTACCGCGACGCGCTGCTGATGTGCATCGGAGAAGGCACCAACGAGATGCAGCGCATGATCATCGCCAAGCAATGGCTGAAGCGGAACTCCATTTGACGCCGCGCCTTCCCCTCGCCGGCTATCGCATCCTGTCCGCCGAGCAATACGGTGCCGGGCCATACGGAACCATGTTCCTCGCCCAGCTCGGCGCCGAGGTGATCAAGATCGAACCGCCGGGGGTGGGCGATACTGCGCGGGCCGTCGGACCACATTTCTTGCGGCCGGGCGAGAGCGTCTATTTCCAGGCCTTCAACCTCAACAAGCGATCCATCACTCTGGATCTGAACAGCCGTGACGGTCAGCAGGTGTTGCGCCGGCTGGTCGCGGGCAGCCATGCGATCGCGAACAACCTCCGCGGCGACCTCGCCGGCAAGCTCGGACTGACTTACGACGCGCTGAAGGAAGCTAATCCCGCGATCGTCTGCGCCCACCTCTCCGCTTATGGGCGGGATAATGAGCGCGCGCGCTGGCCCGGGTATGACTATCTGATGCAGGCAGAGGCGGGCTATATGGCTCTGACTGGAGACCCCGACGGCGAGCCGCAGCGCATGGGGCTCTCGATGGTCGACTTCATCACGGGGACGATCATGACGATTGGGCTGCTCGCAGCGCTGGTCGAAGCCAAGGACACCGGCGTTGGCCGAGACGTCGATGTGGACCTGCTTTCGGCGGCGCTCCATCAGATGAGCTACCCCGCCATCTGGTATATGAACGAAGGCGATGTGACCGGGCGGGCAGCGCGTTCCGCTCACCCTTCGGTGACGCCGAGCCAGATGTTCCGCACAGCTGATGGCTGGGTGTTCGTGATGGCGCAACTGCCCAAATTCTGGACAATCCTGTGCGAGCGGGCAGGCCGGCCGGAATTGGTGGACGATCCGCGCTTTGTCACGCCGGCGGACCGGTTGGCGAACCGTGCCGAGCTGAGCCGCGAACTCGACGCTCTCTTTGCAACCGGGCCCACCAGCCACTGGCTCGAGCTGCTGCAGGGGCATATGCCCGTGGCGCCGGTGCATGGAGTGGCCGAGGCGATGGACAATCCCTTCCTTCGGCAGACACGAATGCTCGACGAAGTTGCGCATCCAGACCGCGACGCATTGCGGGTGATGAACAATCCCATTCGGCTTGACGGTGAGCGGCTGCCCAACCGTGCGGGCCCGCTGCTGGGCGAAGACACCGACGCGGTGCTGCGGGAGGCCGGGTATGCCGACGCAGAGATCGCTTCGCTCCGATCGGCGGGTGCGATCTGAGCAATGGGCAAGCTGGCAGGCATCAAGGTGGTCGACCTGACCCTGTTCCTACCGGGACCGATGATGACGCTGATGATGGCGGATCAGGGCGCCGATGTGCTGAAGATCGAGCCTCCCTTGGGCGATCCGGCTCGTGAGCAGGCGCCGTTTGAAGCCGGGCAAAGCGTCTGGTTCCGTAACCTCAACCGCGGCAAGCGCAGCATCGCACTCGACCTGAAGAGCGAAGCGGGCAGGGACCGGCTGTGGCGGGAGATCGCCGACGCCGATGTGTTTGTCGAAGGTTTTCGGCCCGGCGTTATTGGCCGCCTTGGCTTCAGCTATGACGCGGTCGCCGCGCGATATCCCCGGGTCGTCTATTGTTCCATCTCTGCATTCGGACAATCCGGCAGTCTCGCACACCACCCGGCGCACGACATGGCGGTGCAGGCTCTGACCGGCTTCCTGTCCGTTAACAATATGGCGGGCGAGGCGCCCGTGGTGCCAGGCGTTCCCGCAGCCGACGCCGCAGCGGGGCTGACGGCGCTGTCAGCTGTGCTGATGGCGCTGCTCGAGGCGCAGCGCACCGGGCGCGGTGACTATCTCGATATCGCCATGTTTGACAGCCTGCTGCCATGGTGCGCGCACATCGCCGGCAGCGCGATCATAGGTGGCGACAGTCCGCGAACGGAAAATCAGCGCTCCCTGGGCGGAGCGGCCTTTTACCAGATCTATGCGACCAGCGACGGCCGCCATGTCGCTCTCGGCGGGCGTGAAGAGAAGTTCGTTCGCAATCTACTGACAGCTCTCTGCCGGGAGGACTTGATCCCCGTCGGCCTCGCGCCCGCCGGCGAGCAGGACGAGCTCATCACCTTCTTGCGCAAGACGTTTGCGACGCGGACGCGTGATGAGTGGGTCGCATGGTTCGCCGACAAGGATGTTGCCTTTTCGCCGGTCCTCGACTTTCGCGAAGCTCTCGACCAGCCGCACATCGCTGAGCGCGGCCTGTTGATCGAACATGACGGCGCGCACCAGCTGGCGCCAGCGTTCCGCTTCGGTGAGTGGGCGCCCCGCCGCGCCCCGGACCTGGACGAATGCTAGCCGTCCACATCGATATGCATCGCGTAAGCGAAGCGATCGCCGGGATGGTGGCTGGCGGAGATCTCGAACAGGCGACCATTGGTGTCGATGTAGCAGCGCAGAATACGCAGGCAGGGCGAACGCCGGGCGATCTTCAGCTGCTGCGCGATCTCTGCGGTTGCTGGGACTGCCTGGATGTCCTGAGTCACAGTCGTAATCTTAAGGCCGGCGAGCTGCTCGAGCTGACGGAAGATCGTCGCGCCTGCAATGTCGACCCGCTCGGCCGCCGCCTTCAGCTCCGGATGGATGAACGCATCCGTGATCGCGATCGGGGCGCCTTCGGACTGGCTGACGCGGCAGCCTCGGAAATGCGTCCAGCGGCCGGTAGGGGCATTCGGCAATTGCTCGGCGATCTTTCTAGGCACCGCCGCGTCCGGCAGGCGGGTAAAATCTATCCGCGTGTCGCGCGCATATTGGAGCAGTTCGCCCACATTAGACAGCGGCTGGTGGAGCGCCCCGCCGCGGGCTGTCGCCGGCTGCACGATCGTGCCGGATCCGCGCTTGCGGGAGATCAAGCCTTCGCTTTGGAGTGCCCGCAACGCCTCGCGCACTGTGAACCGGCTGACCGAGTAGCGCGCGCAAAGCTCATGCTCCGTCGGAAAACCGTCGGACGCGGGGAAGTCACCGCGCGTGATCGCAGTGCGCAGATCGTCGGCCAACTGCTGATAACGGGGCTTTCGGGACGCCGGATCGAGACGCGCCAAATCTTCCTCTCCACTCACGCCTGCTCGGGAGGCCGGCAATGCCCAGCCTGACCGAGCAGCTGGCGGCCCACCTGCTGCGCCCGGTCGCCGCGAATGTCCAGACACGAGCGCGTCGGCACCTGCTCGACTGGCTCGGTTGCGTGCTGGCGGCGCGCCGGAGCGAGCAGGGAGAGGTGGCGCGGCGGGCGGAGCCGGACGTGCTGACTCGCGCGGCTTTGCTCGGCAATGTCTTGGAGATGGACGATGTGCATCGCGGCGCGCTGCTGCATCCAGGTCCAGTCGTATGGCCGGCCGCCCTGTCGGCAGCGCGTGAAACCCGGGCGGACATGGCTGCCCTGCTGCAGGCTGGAGTACGCGGCTATGAAGCGGTGATCGCCGTCGGAGCCACGTTCGACGCGTGGCACTATGCTCATTGGCACAACAGCGCGAGCGCGGGCGCATTCGGCGGCGCTGCCGCCGCAGCTTCGATCTTTGGCCTCGATGCGGATGCGACGGCCGATGCGCTCGGCCATGCTGGGTCGCTCTCGGGGGGGCTTTGGCGCATGCGGCACGAGCCAGGCATGACCAAGCAGCTTCATGTCGCCCAGGCGTCGATTACCGGGTTGTGGCACGCTCGGCTTGCCCGCGCTGGGGCGCGGGGGCCGCGCAAAATACTCGAAGGAGAGCAGGGGCTCTACGCTGCCATGACGCAGGCGCCGCGACCGATGGTGTTCGGCACCGGCTGGTGCATGGAGGAGGTCAGCTTCAAGCCCTGGGGCGCTTGTCGGCATGTGCATCCGGCGATTGACGCGGCTCTCTTGCTGAAAAAGCAGGGCCGACTCTCGAGCCCCGTGCATGTGAGAACCTACGCGGATGCGCTTGCCTTTTGCGACCGGCCTGACCCGCAAAGCGTGATTGAAGCGAAGTTCTCGCTCCAGCATGGCATTGCCATCGTGCTGCACAAGGGGGATCCCGAACTCGCAGACTTCGCGCCGGACGCTATCGCCCGCTTGGCTCCGCTGCGGGCGCAGGTCAGCCTGGCCGAAGACCCTGACCTCACTGACGCCTACCCCGCTCATTTCGGCGCAGCGATAGGAGATCTGGTGCTTCGCGACGCCTTGGGCGACCCTGAACGTCCGCTCTCCGCTGCCGAGATCGAGACAAAGGCGCGTGCGCTGATGGCCTGGGGCGAGGTGGAGCCGGAGCCGATCGTCACAGCTGCTCTCACCGGCGATTCTCCTGCGGAGATCATCCGGTTGCTGGAGACCTCGCTGTGACGGCGACGGCCGCTCTGCTCGACTTCGCGGCTGCCGATCATCGGCTGCCGCCGTCCGTAAGGCACGACGCCTTACGGTTGCTGGCGGACACGCTAGCCGTCGGGGCCGCCGGCGCAACCGCGCCGGGTGCGGAAGGCGTGCTTGCGGCCGCAAGCGCTTGGGGAGCCGGGGAGGAGGCTCGGATCATCGGCCTTCCGCATCGGCTGCCGGCACCATCGGCTGCGTTCGTGAACGGCTTCCAGATCCACTGTCTGGAATGGGATGCGGTCCACGAGCCGGCAGTGGTGCATGCGATGTCGGTGGTGACGGCGGTGCTGATGGCGGTTGTCGATAGGCGCGGAGGCGCTGACGAGCCGCTCACCGCTCTCGCGGTCGGCGTGGACATCGCCGCGGGGCTCGGGCTCGCGGCCGATAGCGCGCTCAGTTTCTTCAGGCCGGCGACGGCAGGGTGCATCGGCGCGGCGCTCGCTGCCGCCCGGATCGAAGGCATCGGCCCCGACCGGTTGGCCGACGTGTTGGGCGTCGCATATTCTTTTTGCGCGGGCACGATGCAGGCGCATGTCGAAGGCTCGATCGCACTCCCGCTTCAGATCGCCAATGCCGCTCGCTCCGCGGTAATGGCGGTCGATCTCGTCAAGGCGGGTCTCACCGGGCCGCACGATGCTCTTGAGGGTCCGATAGGCTATTTCCGGCTCTTCGACCGAGGAGACCTCAGCCGCTACACGCGCGACCTCGGGCAGGCGTGGCGCATCTCAGAAGTCAGCGTGAAGCCCTATCCGTCCGGCCGCGCTTGCCACGCCGTGCTGGCTGCGCTCGCCGAGCTGCGGACGGAGGGCGACATCATCAAGGTGGAGGCGCAGGTGCCGCCGCTGGTCGCCAGGTTGGTCGGGCGTGCACCGACGCCCGCGATGACGCCCGCCTATGTGCGGCTTTGCTTGGCCACGCTATCCGAACTGATGATCGAGGATGGCCGAATTGATCCGCGCCGCCTTGGCGATCTGCCGCGCCGGAACCCGCGGCTGATCCTGGCTGAAGACGGCAATTCTGACCCGAACGCCCTGTCACCGCAGCGCATCGTGGTGACGTTCGTCGATGGCCGGCGTGCGGTTCGCGCAATCCCGCACACCCTTGGCAGCCCAGAGCTGCCGCTCACAGCAGAGCAATCGGCCGTCAAGCTTAGCCTGGCGCGCGAGCTCGCGTTGCCCGGGTACGACCCGCGGATCTTCGACCAGCCATTGGCTTACTTTTTGGACGCGGCATGACCTATCCTACCTATTTCGAAGCCTTGGATGCTCGCCAGCTTCTCGCCGACTACCCGATCGGCGACCAGTTCGTGCAACGTTTCACGGCGATGTCGCGCGATGAGCTGCGTGCCCGTCAGGAGCGGGATTTCGCACGACTGATGGCGCGCGGCTGGGAGGTGCCCTTCTACCAGCGGCTGTGGAGCGCGAAGGGGATCGAGCCCGGCGACATTCGCACGCTCGACGATATCGGCAAGCTGCCGGTCTACGACAAGACGGACCTCATGGCTTCGGTCGCCCTGTACCCGCCGTTCGGCGATTTCGGCGGCATCGAAGGCAAGGACCGACCGCCCGTCATCTTCCACACGACTAGCGGCACGACGGGAAGGCCCCAGCCGCTCCTGTTCGGCCCCAAGGGGCGCGAAGTCGGCAACCTGCTCGTTGGGCGCATGTACCGGTGGCAGGGGCTGGAAACTTCGGACATCGTCCAGTCCGTTTATGGCCACGGCATGATCAATGGCGGCCACTATATCCGCGAGGCCGTCACGCACTTCACCAATGCCATCTTCCTGTCGGCCGGGACGGGCATTGAGACGCGTTCTGCCCAGCAGGTGGGTCTGATGGCCGATTTCGGCGTGACTGTGCTGGTCGGCTTCATCGACTACCTCCGCAAGCTGGCGGAGGTGGCGCGCGACGAAGGACTGATAGATCGGATCGGCATCCGCATGATTTGCGGTCATCTGGGCACGGAGGATCGCGGGGGCGTGGAAGCCGCCTGGGGCGGCGCCAAGGCGTTCGACTGGTACGGCGTCGGCGACACGGGCTGCATTGCTGGCGAAGGACCTGAGCGCGACGGTCTCTACGTTTGGGAAGACGCGCATTATCTAGAGTTGCTGGATGTCGACTGCGGTACGGCGGTACCGCAAGGAGAGACGGGAGACATGGTCGTCACCTGCCTTTACAAGGACGATGTCGCGCCCTGCATTCGCTTTAACACGCACGACATCACGCATGAGCTGAGTGGCGCCAACGCGACCGGCATGGCGTTCAAGCGGATTGCCGGGTTCAAAGGCCGCAGCGACAATATGGTGAAGCTGCGGGGCATCAACGTGTTCCCGCACGCGATCGGCGCACTGATCGAGAATCGCGGCGACCTCACCGGCGAGTATGTCTGCCGCCTGCGATGTGAGAGCGGGCGGGAGTCGATGCTGGTCACCCTTGAAGCGCGCGGCGGCTCCGATGCCGGTCAAATTGGCAATCTGTTGCGAGAGGGGCTGGGGGTCGAGGTGGCGGTGGAGCTGTGCGGTCCCGGAGAGACCGCATCCGCAACGCAGATCGACGTGCGCCAGAAGCCGCTCAGGCTGATCGACGAGCGGGAGAAGTGATGATCAACTGGGATCGTCTTGAACAGCTCAATCGGCCCTTGAACGCTTTCCTTGACTTCGACCGGGCCGCGAGCGCCGGCGCAGGGCCGCTCGCCGGCCTGAGCATCGGCGTGAAGTCGAACATCGCCGTGCGCGGCCTGCCTTGGACGGGCGGCATGGCGCTCCGGCGTAAGGTGGTGGCAGAGCGCGATGCGGCAGTCGTGGCGAAGCTGCGTGCAGCGGGCGCCGCGGTCCTGGGCACGCTCAACATGCACGAAGCGGCGCTCGGTGCGACCACCGACAATCACTGGTTCGGCCGCACGCATAATCCGCACCGGATCGGCCATACGCCAGGCGGCTCCTCGGGCGGCAGCGGTGCCGCGGTGGCAGCCGGGCTGTGCGACGCGGCGCTCGGCACGGATACGCTGGGCTCGGTGCGCATTCCCGCTGCTTATTGTGGCATCTATGGTCTGAAGCCGGGCTGGGGCGCGGTCGACAGCGACGGCCTGGTGTTTCTCGCCCGCGCATATGACAGCATCGGTCCGCTCGCGCGCACGCTCGACGTGCTGGAGCGCGTGTGGCGGGTAATTCGGCCAGAGGACCGGGGGAGTGCCCCATTTGCTCGCTTGCTCTTGCTGGAGGCAGTCGGGGGGGGCCAGGTTCAGCCGGCGGTGCTTGCTGGCTATGAGCGCGCGATCGCAGCGGTCCGTCTGCCGACGACCAAGTTAGCTCTTAAATGCGATCCGAGCGCACTGCGCCTCGCTGCGCTGGCTGAGATTGCGCGCGAGCTGATCGCTGACCTGGGATCGGACCGCCAGGCGAAAGCGGACCTGATTTCTCCCGAACTGAAATTCATCCTAGGAGCGCTCGAGACGATCAAGCTCGATCCGGACCTTCTGGTGGATAGCCGGGCCGCGATCCTGGACGCCTTGGGCAGCGATGGCGTGTTGATCCTGCCGACGACGCCCCAGGTTGCATTTGCCCATGGCGAAGTGCCGCCGCAAAATCAGGCCGACTTTACCGGCCTTGCCAACATCGCCCGCCTGCCAGCTCTGGCCTGCCCCGCCGGAACCGACGAGGAGGGGCTGCCGGTCAGCGTGCAGCTCGTCGGCCCGGCCGGCAGCGAGGACCGGCTTATCGCTCTCGCCCGTCAACTCGAACCCGCGCTCGGCGGCGCGGTCCTGCCGCAAGGAGTGTCCCCATGAAGATCATCGCCCTGTTCAACCTGAAAGCCGGCGCGAGCCGCGAGGATTACGAGGCCTGGGCGCGCAGCCGTGACCTGCCGGACGTTCGCTCGCTCGGCTCGGTCCAGTCGTTCGATATCCTGCGCGCCACGGGCGTGCTCTTTTCCGAGGCCAAGCCGCCTTACGACTATGTCGAAGTGCTGGACGTGAGCGGGCTGGAGGCCTTTCTCGGCGATTGCGGCAGCGACGAAGTCGCGAAGCTGGCTCAGGAGATGGGTGCCTTCACCGACGGCGCCACCTTCATCACCACCGAGGCGCTGGGGTGACGCGCTTCGCGGGCAAGACGGTCGTCGTCACCGGCTCCGGCAAACAGAGAGGGCTTGGTCAGGCGATCCTGCAGCGTTTTGCCGATGAAGGCGCGAACTGCGTCGTCTCCGATCTTGCGGTCGATGATGAAGCGGAAGAGATCGCGGCAGACTTGCGCGCGCGCGGTGCTGCCGTCGAGGCGATCGCTTGCGATGTGAGCGATGCGCGCCAGTGTCGGGCGCTGGTCGATGCAGCGGCGGCACGGTTCGGGTGCCTCGACATTTTCGTCAACAACGCCGGTATCGGCTTCATGATGAAGCCGCTGCTGGATGTAAAGCCCGCGGATTGGGACAAGGTGCTGGCCGTGAACCTGTCCGGCGCCTTCTACTGTACCCAAGCCGCCGCGCGCGCGATGATCGCCGGCGGCAGGGGCGGCCGGATCATCAACATCGCCAGTCAGGCAGCGAAGACCGGCTTTCCGCACTTGCCGGCCTATGTCAGCTCGAAGCACGGCATGATTGGCCTTACCCGAGCCAGTGCAGTCGAACTCGGCGCCCATGGCATTACTGTGAATGCGGTCTGTCCCAACCATGTGACGACTGGCTTGGGCGCCCAGCAGAACGATTATTTTTCGAAGCTGCTCGGCTTCGAAACGGTCGAGGCGTATCTCGACAACATGGCGCGTAAGAACCCGATGGGGAGACCCGGTCTTGCCAGCGACACTGCCGCGGCCTGCGCATGGCTGGCAAGCGACGATGCCGCCTATGTCACCGGCGAAGCGCTCAATGTCTCGGGTGGGGAGGAAATGCATTGATCCACGACGAGCGCATCGACTGGCCGAATGGGGCAAAGATTGCGCTGTCGATCGTCGTCAATGTCGAAGAAGGCTCGGAGATGACGGTCGCGCGGGGCGACAAGGGCATGGAGCCGGTCGACGAACTCGGCATCCATATCAAAGCGCCGATCCGGAACTACGGCAATGAGTCCAACTATCTATATGGCATCAAGGCAGGCGCCCCGCGGGTGGCCAAGCTGCTCCGCGACTATGGCGCGAAGGCGAGCTGGACGGCGGCGGCGATGAGCCTGGAGAACCATCCGGAAATCGCGGATATGATCCGCGAGCTCGGCCATGAGCCGGTCAGTCATGGCTGGCGTTGGGTCCACCAGTTCAGGATGGACGAAGAGGCCGAGCGCGCCTTCATCCGCCGCGCCGCGGACTCTATCGAGCGCACCACCGGCTCGCGGCCGAAAGGCTGGCTCAGCCGCTATTTCCACACCGACAATACGCGGCGGCTGCTGATCGAGGAGGGCTTTGCCTACCACATGGACGATTATTCCGGTGACGTCCCCTTCTGGGATCGCGACACGGTGCCGGGCAGCCCGATTGTCATCGTGCCTTACCAGCTCGATTCCAACGACATGAAGATGTGGACGGACCCGGCTTACACGCCCGCCGCCTGGCTCGACTACGCCCGCCACACCTTCGACCAGCTTTACCGCGAGGGCGAGCAGGGCAACCCCAAGATGATGAGTTTGGGCTTGCACCTGCGCATCATCGGCCGCCCCGGCCGCGTCTGGGCGCTCGAGCATTTTCTCCGCCACGTTCGCGCCTGCGAGGATGTGTGGGTCGCGACGCGCGCCGAGATCGCAGATCATTTCGCGCAGCTGGTGCCAGCGTGAGCCTGACCCTTGCCCATGACGGGCAGGTCGCCCGGCTGCGGATAGATCGGGCGGAGAAAAGGAACGCATTCAGCCAGGCTATGTGGGACGGCCTGCCGGCCATTGTCTCCGAAGCCATGACGAGGCCCGCTGTCCGCCTTCTGGTGCTCGAGTCCGGGACCCCTGGCATCTTCTGCGCCGGTGCGGACATTTCGGAGCTCCTGGAAAGGTCGAACGACGCGGATTGGCGCGCGGCGAACCAGGCGGCAATCAATCGCGCCCAGTACGAACTCACCCGCGCGCCGAAGCCGACGCTCGCTTTTATCGATGGCGACTGCGTGGGCGGCGGCTGCGGCCTGGCGCTGGCCTGCGATTTGCGCGTGGCGACGCCGCGTGCCCGTTTCGGCATCACGCCGGCCAAGCTCGGCCTCGTCTATCCGCTGCACGACACCAAGCTGCTGGTCGATCTGGTCGGACCTTCCCACGCCAAGCGGCTGCTGTTCACCGGGGCGCTGATCGGTGCCGAAGAAGCGCTGGGGATCGGCCTGATCGATCAGATCGCCGACGACTCTAATGCGCTCGTCGAAGCTATCGTCGCTGCGTCTCCGCACAGCCAGCGTGAGACCAAGGCGATGATCCGCCGCATCCTCGACGGCCAGGCCGCTGACGATCACGCGACCCGCAACGTGTTCGCTGAGGCCTTCACCTTGCCTGACTTCCAGGAAGGCGTTCGGGCATTTACCGAGAAGCGGAGGCCAAGCTTTGGTGACTGACTTCCTGACTCATGGGCGCATCATGGGCGGCGTAGTCACAACGCCTGATCTTGATTTCGCGCTGGCCGATTACGGTGACCGGCTCGGCTTGCGCGTAGTCGACCAGGGTCCAGTGCCAGACGAAGTGGCGCTCAGTTGGGGCGCTCCCGCTATCGCCGGCGCACGCGCGGCGACGCTGCAGCCAGAAAGCGGCGCGCGGTGCTTCATTCGCCTGGTCGAGCAGCCGCTGCCGTCCGAGTTTCGCCCGACACGCACCTTCGGTTGGGCAGCGTATGAGATGACGGTGCGGGACGTCTATGGCTGGCCCGAGCGCCTGAGTGGCAGCGGCTTCGAGATTGTCGGAGAGCCCAAGCCGATCGAGGGGCTGCCCTATTTCGTGCCGATGCAAGTGGTCGGGCGGGGCCGCGAGATGGTCTATTTGAACCAAGTGGCATGTGACACGCCCAGTTCTGACTTGCCCATGGCGCGGTCGATGACCGATCACATCTTCATCGTCATCCTGGCGACCCCTGATCGCGAAGGGGCAATGCGCTGGTACGAGGACCGGCTCGGGCTCGACGCGGGCGGCGTCTACACGCTCGAATACACGATGATCAACAAGGCCTTCAACCTGCCCGCCGGCACGCAATCCACCATATCGATGCTGCAAAAGGGCCGGCTGCCGATTATCGAGGTTGACGGCTATCCGCCCGCGGCGGGGCCGCGCGAAGTGGGCCCTGGCATGCTGCCGCCCGGCAACGCGCTGGTGACGCTGGCGGTCAAACAGCTGGACGAGACACTGCCCTTCCTGACCCAACCCATGCCCGGGCAGGGCCCGCTCTACGGTGGACGCCGCAGCGCGACACTGCGCGGACCGGCAGGAGAACTGTTAGAGCTGGTCGAACTCTAGGGCAGCAGCACCGTAGACCCCGTTGTCCGACGCGCCTCGATGTCGCGGTGGGCTCGGGACACCTCCTCCAAAGGATAGCGCTGCCCGGTGGTGATCTTGACCTTGCCGGAGCGGATCATCTCCCACACCCGGTCCACGCCGGCGCGACGCTCTTCGGCCGTGGCGTAATAGTCGAATAGCGTGGGGCGGGTCGTGAAAAGCGAACCTTTCGCCGCCAGCACGCCAAGGCTGACGCCGGTCACGGGAGCCGACGCATTGCCATAGCCGACGATGAGTCCCCGCCGCGCGGTCGCATCCAGCGACATCTCCCAAGTGGCCATGCCGACCCCATCAAAGCTGACGCGCACGCCGGCGCCTTGCAACAGCTCCCTTACCTTCAGGGCCGCGTCCGGTTGCGTGTAGAGGACGATCTCGTCGGCGCCGGCATGCCGGGCGATCTCGGCTTTCTTTTCCGTGGAAACAGTGCCGATGACATAGGCGCCAATCGCCTTCAGCCACTGCACCAGGATCAAGCCGACGCCACCGGCTGCGGCGTGAACCAGCACCGGCCAGCCCGCTTCCACTTCAGCGCAGCGCTCGACCAGGAACTCGGCGGTGCAGCCTTTCAAAAGTGCGGCGGCGGCCAGTTCGTCGGGAATATCGTCGGGTATTGCGAGCAGTGCCTCGGCGCAGAGGTTGCGCGCGGTCGCATAGGCGCCGAGATGAGGGCCGAACGTGCCGGCTCGGTCGCCCGCCCGCCATCCGGTGACTCCGTCGCCGATCTCCTCGACGATGCCGACCCCCTCCAGGCCCAGACCGGAAGGCAACGTGACGGGATACACACCTCCGCGATGATAAGTGTCGATCATGTTGAAGCCGACCGCGGTCTGCCGGATTCGCACCTGGCCACGACCGGGGGCCGGCAGGTCGACATCCGCCCACTCGATGACCTCGGGTCCGCCTGTGCGTTTGATATGTGCAACGCGTGCCATGGTCACCTCACCAGATCTTGCCGCCGATCCATCCACCTGCCGCTGCCAGGAAAGGATGAATTTCAATGTTCGCCCACACGCCTGCCGCGAAATACGGATCGCCCTCGAGCAACGAGCGTGCCTCGGCGGCGTCTGCGGCGTCCAGCACGATGAGAGAGCCGATGATGGCGCCGCTGTCGTCCTTCAGCGGACCGGCGACCGCAACCCTGATCATGATCTGCTCGACCCGGGCGAAATGCGCTGCCCGATGCGCGTTCCGCTTTTCGGCACTGCCGGGCGCATCGCGAGCAATGATTGCGAAGTGCGGCATCAGCTGCCTCCCGTTATCGCAGGCGCCTCGATCAGTATCACTCGGCATTCGGCTATGCCGTCGCGGAGCCGCTTCGCTTCGCCATATTCCGGGCTGTTCCAGAAGGCGAGGGCGGCAGCGCAGTCCGGCCATTCTGAGACGACAACGGACACGTTGTCTTCGACGACTCCCTCGAGCGTGGTACCGCCGGGCGCTCGGAGAACGTAGCGTCCCCCGTACCTCGCGACGAGTTCCGCGGCCCGTGGCGCGTAGCCGGAAAGGAACGCTTCCCGGTCGCTTATGCGTGCCGTTATGATCAGATAGGCCGCCATTCACGCCTCCTGTTGCAAGTTTGCGACAGTCCTAACCGCAATCTTAACTTTTCAGAATTTGTCTGGACAAATTCAGCTGCGGATGGAAGCCTCCTGTCGCAAACGAAATCAAAAGGGGGATGCGTGGATGCGCTGCTTTGGAAAGGCCATTCTGCTCGGGATGACGGCGCTGTCGGGATCGACGGCATGGGCACAGACTGACGCGCCCTTGCCCAATGACGCACAGGCGGAGCGCGGCGGACTGGAAGACATCATTGTGACGGCGCGCAAGACCGAGGAGTCGCTCCAGGACGCGCCAATTGCCGTTTCGGTGGTCAGTAGCGAACGCATCCGAAATCTCGGCCTGGTCTCACTTGACGACTTCGCCAAGCAGTCGACGGGCATCAGTTTCAGTCAGGCATTCGGCCGCTCGACCGATCGCCCGGTTATTCGCGGCCAGTCAAACGTGCTCGCCGGCGTGCAGGCGGGCGTGGAGACAGGCGCCGCCTTCTTCATCGACGGCATCTATTATCAAGGCGACATCCAGGGCTTCGATCCTGAGTCGATCGAGCGGGTCGAGATCATCAAGGGCCCGCAATCGGCGCTCTATGGCCGCAACACTTATGCTGGCGCGATCAACTACATCACCAAGGATCCTTCGGCGGCCTTCTCCGTCAGCGGCCGCCTGAGAGCAGCGGAATATGATGAGTATGAAGTCGCGGGCAGCGTTTCCGGACCGATTCTTGGAGATGCGCTCGGCTTCCGTGCCGGCGCGCGCTATTACACCTATGGCGGGCAATACCGGAATCAGTTGACCGGCAAAAAGGTCGGCCAGGAGAAGTCTACCTCCGCGTATCTGACATTGACCGCCAACCCGGTCGACGACCTCAAGATCCGGCTGCGTGGCTCTTACCAGAAGGACGATGATGGCCCCCTCGCCATCTTCCTGCAGGGGGCGGCGGACAACAATTGCCGGCCCGGCTTCCGCTCCCCCGCCTTCCGCGCGGCCTCACCGTTCGTGCCGCTGGCACCGGCGACACTTGGCGTCTCGAACAACACCAACCAATTCTATTGCGGCACGATCCGGCCACAGCCGAATAACGTCCGGCTGAACACCGATCCGCTGCCGATCAACGCCACTCTTGGCACACGCGATGGCACTGCCTTTGACGGCATCGAAAACGAGCAATATCAGTTCTCCGGCATTGTCGACTGGGACATCGCCGGCTCTGGTTGGACGCTGACCTCGCTCACCGGTTACCGCCGCAACACCAATCTCTTCGGCACAGATTCCGACCACAGCGACGCCTTTGCCTACTTCGCCGGCACCGCTGCTTCGACGCTGAACACCGAACCGGCTTTCGCCAACACCAACCGCGACGAGCAGCGTGATTTCAGTCAGGAGCTCCGGCTCGCGACCCCCGAGGACATGCCGATCCGCGCCCTCCTCGGCGCCTTTTATTACAAGCAGAAGTTCCAGTCTGTTGACATCACCTTCCCGAGCGGGAGGGCTGGCCTGCCGCTGGGCACGGACCTGTCCAACTATTCGACCATCGAAGACAAGGCCGTGTTCGGCCTAGTCGAATGGAAACCGTTCGAGCGTTTCTCGATCACCGGCGAAGTCCGCTACCAGGAAGAGATCAAGACACAGATTGATCGCGGTGGCTTCAGCGCGACTGCGCCGTTCATCTTGGCCGCAGGCGTAAACCAGGCTCGACTCGACCAGTTCGGCTGCACATCCGCCCTGATCAACCGCGCTGCCCCGCCGGCCGGCACGCTTCCGGGGTGCCGTGTCGTTCCCAAGGCCAAGTTTACCGGCACCGACCCACGCGTCACAGTCAACTACACGACGCCCGGCGGCACCTTATTTTACGCGGTCTATGCAACCGGGCGAAAGCCGGGCGGCTTTAACGGATCGACCGGGGTAACAGCAACGCTGCAGTCCGCCGGCTCAAACTTCGTCACCTACGAAGAGGAACGCTCTAAGGGCGTCGAACTCGGCACCAAGTTCCAGGTCGGCAATGTCTTTCGCGGGGCCTTCGCCTTTTTCCGCAACGACCTTACCAATGTGCAGCTGACCAATGCCATCCCGAACCCGTCCGGCACGGGCGCGATTACGTCCATCGTGACCGCCACCGGCGATGCGCGCACCTCCGGCTTCGAGCTGGAGCTGACCGCAGCGCCGACCGAGGGGCTGACCACATCAATCGGCGTAACCTATGTCGACGCGCATTTCCGCAAAGGTTGCGACGTGGACGAGTTCATCCTGAACTCGGGGGGATTGCGTCCGAACTTCGACACGCAAAACCCGTCTGCCGCCGGCCTCGCGCTCTGCTCCATCAAGGGCCGCAAGCTCCCGCTGGGTAGCCCATGGATTATCAACGGCTCTATCACTTATGAGAGCCAGGAGCTCGGCAACTCGGGCTTCCGGTTATTGACCAATGCGAACTTCAGCTTTGAAGATTCGAAGTACATCCAGGTCGATAACCTGGCGCAGACAGGCACGACCTTTCTGGTCAACGCCCGTCTCGGCATGCGGTCCGAGAAATTCGACCTGGTGGTGTTCGGCCGCAATCTGACTGACGAGGACTCGATTCCTCTGGCCACCCGGTGGTTCGACCTGCGCTACGGCGCCGGCACCCGCAACTTGCCGCCAGCCGCGTCGGTGACGTTCGACGGTCGCCCCGCCCAGATCGAAACCGGGACGCCGCGCGGCTTCTTCGCCACGCTGCGAAAGGGCCGCACCTTTGGCGTCGAAGCGACGTTCCGCTATTGAGATGAGAAGCGAGGCAGCTTCGAAAGCTGCCTCGCTTCCCGTCCGAAACTAGACAAAGCTTAGTGACCCGGCGCGGGCGCCGCGGTCTTCTTCTTGTCGACCATCTTCTTGAACACAGTCCAGGTGGTTTCATTGGGCCGGGCATCGTCACCGGGCGGAGGGGCGGTGTAGGCAGGGTAATTGACGGCTATTTCCTGCTTCAGCACCGCCGGAAGCTCGTCATAGCGTTTCAGTTTGGCGCCCATTGCGTTGAAGACAATCAGGCCCTGGCGGCTGCCCATCTTCATCCATGGCATCCAGTTCGAAATGCGGACCCAGGAGACGGAGGGATAAGCGGTCGGCTTCGATGTATCGAGCAGTTCATCGGCGCGCGCCGCGAAGTCAAAAATCTCCATCGCGTGGTATTCGTTGCCGACATAGGACTGATAATCGCCCCCGAGCACATTGTGGTAAAACAGCGGCACTTCGAGCGGCATCTGCACCCAAGGGCCCATCCTCTTCACGTTGACCGTATAGGGTCTGCCATCAGCGCCCATCGGAAAGCTCGGGCGGCCGTTCACCGGGTCGTTGGCTATGTGCATCACCTCGACCGTCTCCCCGGTCCACGGGTTCTTCCACTCGCGCAGCACCTGCCCGGTTGCCGGGTCCAGGAAGAGCATGATCTCGCGGCTGACCTGGCGATAGCCCTTGCCCCGCTGTGGGTCGGTGACGGCGACGCACTGGCGAACATTCATGCCTTCGCCAGTGAAGAGCAGCCGATCCCGTTCGCCTTCAACACGCGAATAAACCTTACCCGACCAATAATAGACTGCGGGCTGCCCATCCTTCTCGCCGCACTGGGTGCGCTTGGAGATTTCGAGCGCATCTTCAGGCTTGCTGGGATCGAGCATGCGCGCGGTGGCCGGCATCGCGGCAACGCTGGCCAGCAGCAGCGCGGCAATCAACTTGGTCATTCGGACTCCCCTTCTTGCTCGTCGCAAACAGGCTATCGCAGCGGCGGCCAAATGCAATATGTCCGGACAACTTTGGTGGAGGATGTATGCTCGGGACCATCGGACTGGCGGCCGCAGCGATCTTGGGCGGCGAAGAGATACTCGAGCGGGCGGCCGAGGCGGCAGGTGGCGCGGAGTGGCTAAACGCCCGGACCCTGGTTCTGGAGGGCAGCGCGACCTTCTACGGGCCAGCCGGTCCAGAACCCCGCTCCCGCGCTACCGACTATCGCATGTGGCGCGTCTTCGATCCCGCCCGCAGCGTCGCGCATGGCGCCGAGGGCAAGGTGCGGATCCTCGCGTGCGATGCCAAGCGCCAGCTGTTCACGGTCGGCTATGACGGAGCGACGACTTGGACGGAGCGGGGGATCACGCCAAGGGCCGAAGCGGAAGCATTGTGGGCCTCGAATTTTGGCTTCGGCATCATCCGCCATGCGCGAAAGCCCGGCTTCAAGGCGGAGCGCGTGCCGGACGACGTTGTTGGAAGCCACGCGCTCTATATGGTGCGTCTGACCGACCCGTCTGGCGGACAAACCCTGTTCGGGGTGGACCAGCAGAGTTTCGCTATCCGTTTGATGGGGTTCACAACTCCCCGCGGCTGGCACGTCCGGACCTATGACGATTTCTATGTCGTACCAAATACGCGCTGGCTGCAGGCCCGCAAGGTCATCCTCTACTACAATGGCGTGAAGTCCAATGAGGTATTGTGGAGCAAGGCAAGCGTGAATGGGGCGATTGAAGACGCGCTCTTCTCCCCGTCCTCCAGCCTCGCCTGCGGAGAGAGCCGATGACCCTTTTGCTGCTGGCCATGGCAACTCTCGACCCCCAACTCGAGGAATATGCCGCCGTGGCGACCGGCCGCTTCTCAAGCGTGGCGCAACACCGTCGGGATGCTCGCTACGACGAGGTCGAAGCTCGGGTGGTCCGGATCTGGCCCGACCGCGAGGACGGGCTTTGGCTCTATCAGGAGCAAGCCATCGTCAATCGGCCCGGCATGACACGCTTGCAGGCCTTAGCCACGCCCTACTTCCAATTCGTCGCGAGGATCGTTCCGCTGAAGAGAGGCAGCTTCAGACGAGACAATTTCCGGTTGCTGGCGAACCGTCCATTCAAGCGTATGAACAGCCGCGGCCCTGACACTATCAAGCTACCGGTCTTTCGCCCGTTCCGCTGCCGCCACACGAGTAACCTGAATGTGGACAGCTAGCCACCGGTCCCGCACTCTCTTGAAGGCATCAGAAAACCGAATGCGGCTCGAAATTGGAACGCCGCTGGACTCTCCTCGCACGGTCACTTCAGCCTGCACAATGCCGGCGTCCGGACCAAGCATGGTCACGGTGCGGTCGACTAGCTTTATCGGAGCATAGCTGTCCTCGGGCGCAGTCCAGCCCGCGATGAAGTCCTTCTTCCCGCGCCGTGCGCCGGTACCGTCGATGAAGACCAGATCGTCTGAAACCATCTCTTCGAGCTTCGATCGATCTTTCGCGATCTGAGCTCGATCGAACGCATCTGCGAAAGCTGTCAGCTCTGCGCGATCTTCTTCCCGCCAGCTGTTTGGCGCTGGCGATGGAGCCAGCAAGGCAGCAATGAAAAGGAGCAGCATCATCAGATCCTCGCCCGTTCAAACTTGTTTTTGATACACGATGAATCCCGATCTCATGGCGATCGCGTCGTAGAGCCTGCGTGCGATTTCGTTGGTCTCGTGGGTCTGCCAGTATATCAAGGGCGATCCAGCAGATTCCGCCTTCACGCGAACCGCGTCGATCAGAGCGGTAGCAACGCCTTGGCCGCGTGTG
>JAESFL010000160.1_pt1 | contig 61620 bp, 57 predicted proteins | sample 9269401 | NCBI WGS metagenome assembly JAESFL01 (sample SAMN14506025, study PRJNA617098) | algae metagenome | isolation source: Gloeocapsa sp. UFS-A4-WI-NPMV-4B04 and co-occurring heterotrophs from desert... | place: USA: Utah | collected 2006-10-01 | reverse complement strand
AACTCGGGCCTGACCTGGGACGAGGCCACCTTCCGGGAGTACATCAAGGACCCACGCGCCAAGATCCCGGGCACCAAGATGGTCTATGCCGGCCTCAAGGACGAGCAGCGCATCTCGGATCTCGTCGCCTACCTCAAGCAGTTCGACGCCACTGGTAAGAAAGCGGCTTCGGAGTAACGCCCACTCTCGTCCGTCTCTCTCCCCTTTCCATTTGGGGAGGGGATGGATCCCGGCCCTCCCCTGAGACCTCTCGCGCCCTTGACCTCACCGCACCCGGCGTGATGGTTGGGCGCGAACTCAGGAAGCCTCGACCCCGTGAAACACCCTCGCAGCGGCAAGCCCCGCGTCGGCCTTTTCATCACCTGCCTCGTCGATCTCATGCGCCCGTCCGTGGGCTTCGCCGCCGTGAAGCTCCTGGAGGAGGCGGGCTGCATCGTCGATGCCCCGGTCCAGACCTGCTGCGGCCAGCCCGCGTTCAATTCCGGCGACCGGGGAACGGCCCGGGACCTCGCGGAGCGCACCATCGAGGCGTTCCGGGGCTTCGATTACGTGGTCGCGCCGTCCGGCTCCTGCGCAGGGATGATCAAGGCCCATTACCCAGAACTCTTCGCCGACGATCCCAACTGGGCCCCGAAGGCCCTTGCGCTGGCGTCGAAGACCCACGAGCTCACGAGTTTCCTGGTCGACGTGCTCGGAGTCACGGCCGTGAAGGCTAGCTTCGAGGGCCAAGTGACCTACCACGATTCCTGTTCGGGGCTGCGCGAACTCGGCGTGAAGCGCCAGCCCCGCCTCCTGCTTCAGAGCGTTGAGGGCCTCTCGCTCGTGGAGTTGAACGAGAGCGACGTGTGCTGCGGCTTCGGGGGCACGTTTGCGGTGAAGTACGGCGAGATCTCGGGCAAGATCGTCGAGAAGAAGGTCGAGAACATCGTGGAGAGCGGCGCCCCCGTGGTGCTCGCGGGCGATCTCGGCTGCCTCTTGAACATGGCCGGCAAGCTCTCGCGCGACGGCAAGCACGTGGCGGCCCGGCACGTCGCCGAGGTCCTGGCCGGCATGACGGACGACGCCCCGATTGGGATGCCGAAGGCGGCGGAATAGCACGGCACCCGGGGTCTCCTTCAGGCGAGCCCCGTTTTCCAGGCCCGGTAGGCGGGGCCGAGGCAGCGCGCGCAGGGCCTGAAACCCGCCGCGTGCGCGGTGGCCTCGTCGGCGAAGAACACCCGATGCCACGGATAGGGCCCGCCCCGCGCGATCGCACGCAAGGCGCCCGGGCAGTCGAGCCGGCCATAGATCCGCGTCCGCGCCTGCCCGCCGAGGGTGCCGGGCTCTCGCGAGAGCACGGGGCGCCGATCCGCCCCGAGAAGCCGGTAGAGCTTGTCCGCCATCGTGGCCTCCTGCCGCAAAGCGCGCCTTTGACAGCATTCCGCCCCGCGGCGCGCAATCCTAGCCCCTCCTGCCCGCTCGGCGACCGCCGGGGAAGAACGAACCGGCAACCTTGACGGTTCCAGACTTTGTTCCCATTTTGTTCCGACGAAACCCTTCGGTTCCTCCCCCGTTCATCGCATCCGCATCCCGGCCCGCGACGGCGGCGCGCCGAGGACGCACCGCCAGACCCCGCATCCGCCCGCGACCGTCGAGGCGGTGCGCCATCTCGTGGAGACGACCGGCCTGCCCGAGCACGTGATCACCGACAGAACGGGCGTCAACAAGGGCACGATCTCGCGCTCGATCGAGAAGCACGGCTGGACGCGCCCGCCCCGGGGCCTGGCCCTCGACCCGCCGGCCGGGGCGCCGCTATGTCCCGGTTCTCGTCGGCCGGGCGCTGGCGCAGCGCCTGCGGATCCAGGCCGAGCGCCTCGTCTCCGAGATCGAGGAGGCGCCTGCGGTCGACGCGGCGGCGCTCGCCGAGGCCTTGGCTCTGTTGGAGCGGGCCCGCGCCGAGCAGCAGATCCGCCGCACCCGCCGGCGGCGCCCGCCCACCCCGGAGGAACTGGGCCCCGTCGAGGCCGCCGAGGCCGCCCGGCGGGCCGAGGTGAGAACATGCTGCGGCTTGAAGAGCGACTCGTGGCGATCGGCTCAGGACGGTGGACACAAGGCGGACCTGCATCAGCCGTCAGAGGGTCGCGAGCTTGGCTGGAGCTGCCGCATTGCTCCCTGGCGACGCAGCTTGGCTATCCGGCGCGCCCGACGAAACGGCCTCCTGCGCGAGTGTCGACCTCTCTGCGTGGGGGCGCAGGCGCCTCCGGATGGCGGCCGAGCGCGAGGGCTGGGCCAGCCTCCACGACGGCTCACGCACGCTCAATCGAAGGCGAATGCAACGCGAGCGCCCCCCGGCCTCCAGGGCGGCCGGTGACCGCCATTGGGCGGCCGATTCCGAGATACACGGTTCGTGGGTGCGTGATGAGTTCCCGCTGAGATGTCCGGCCGAGCCGCGCAGAGGCGGCGGCACGCGAGGGCCGCTTTCCCCTTGTCCCCTTCTGCGTTAGCTCAAGCCGCATCCTTCGGAGGCGATCGCTTGTGCACGAAATCGCCCTTCGCGATGTAGGCCGCTTCTTCGGCCGTCGAAACGCGGCCGAGGATCGGGTTGCGGTGGGGGAAACGGCCGAAGCGGGTGATGACCTCGAGATTGGCTCTCGCCTGGCTGAGCGAAAACGCCCAGATCGGCTTGAGGCGCAGCGGTGCCTCCTCGAGCATTCGCTCGGATTCGGCGACCAGGAACCTCATGCGTTCGCGGTGATCGGGGCCCTCCGCGTGGGCGAGCGGAAGGCAGAAGAAGAACCGCTCGTAGGGGTCTCGAAGGGCCTCGTAGTGACCGTTCGCCAAGCCCCGCTCGGCGAGGTCGAGAGCGACCGGGTCGGCCGCGTAGGCCTCCGGTGTTCCGGCGTTCAGGCCGCGCGGGAACTGATCGAGGACGAGGATGAGCGAGAGGCGCCCCTTCGGGGTCTCGCTCCAGCGATCGAGCTGCCCGGCGCGCGCCCGCTCCAGGACGGGGGCGAAGGGGCCAAGCTCGGCGCTCGCGCCGCCCCGCATCCACCACTCCATCCGGCGCCAATGCTCTGCGAGATCCGCATCCGTGATGTCGCGGGGAAACCAGAAATCGTAGACGCGCCGCCAGTCGAGTTCGTCGGGCATGGGACCCTCCCTCATGCCGGCACGGTGACGGCAGCCGGGATGATCGTCTGTGATCCGGGTGACAGACCGAGGGGCCGGGGCCGGATCTGTCGGGCCGGGGCCGGATCTGTCGGGCCAGAGCCGAACGGGCGGCATAGGCGGGGCGCGCACCGGGCCGCGCGAGCTTCTCGCAGGCGCCCCGGCGGTCGCTCCTGCGTTTCCGCTTCCCCTTGCCCTTCGCCTTCGGATGGGGCCGTCTGTTGCTCCTGCGTCCCCTCTTCCCCTCCCCCTCGCGCGCGATTCCCGCTAAACACGCCCCATGACCGTTCATGCCACCTCCCCCCAGTTCAAGGAAAACGCCTCCCGGGCGCTCGCCGATGGGCAGCTCCAGCGGGCGCTCGGCAATGTGCGCCGAGGTTTCATCGACAAGCGCCAGGCCGCGGCCGACAAGCTCCCCGAATTCGAGGCGCTGCGGGATTCGGCGCGGGACATCAAGAACCATACGCTCGCGCATCTCGACCTCTACCTCGAGGCCTATGAGGCGAAGGTCACGGCCTCGGGGGGGCATGTGCATTTCGCGCGGGACGCCGAGGAGGCGCGCGACGTCATCCTCACGATCTGCCGGGCGGCGGGCGCCCGCACCGTCACCAAGGGCAAGTCCATGATCTCGGAGGAGATCGGGATCAACGCGCATCTGGAGGCCGCTGGGATCGTTCCGGTCGAGACGGATCTCGGCGAGTACATCATCCAGCTCAGGGGGGAGATGCCCTCCCACATCATCGCCCCGGCGGTGCATGTGAACGCCACCCAGGTCGAGGAGGATTTCCGGCGGGTTCACACGCATCTCGACGCCAAACGCGACCTCTCGGAGCCCGTGAAGCTCTTGGGCGAAGCCCGCGCGGTGCTGCGGGACCGGTTCCTCGCCGCGGATGTGGGAATCACGGGGGCGAACTTCCTCGTCGCGGAAACGGGCACCTCGGTGATCGTCACGAACGAGGGCAACGGGGATCTGACCCAGATCCTGCCGAAGACCCACATCGTGCTGGCCTCGATCGAGAAGCTCGTCCCGACCCTCGAGGACGTGAGCCAGATCCTGCGGGTGCTCGCCCGCTCGGCGACGGGGCAGGAGTTGTCGGTCTACACCACGTTCTCGACCGGCCCGAAGCGGGCCGAGGACGTGGACGGCCCCGAGAACTACCACGTGGTCATCCTCGATAACGGCCGCTCCTCGATGCTAAAAACCCCCTTCGAGGAAATGTTGCGATGTATTCGATGTGGGGCGTGTATGAACCACTGCCCGGTTTACCATGCCGTGGGCGGTCACGCTTACGGCTGGGTCTATCCGGGGCCGATGGGCGCGGTGCTGACCCCGACCCTTATCGGCGTCGACAAGGCGGGCCATCTCCCGAATGCCTCCACGTTCTGCGGGCGGTGCGAAAGCGTGTGCCCGGTGCGGATCCCGCTCCCGAAGCTCATGCGCCACTGGCGCGAGCGGGAATTCGAAAGGCATCTCACGCCCGCCGCCGTGCGCTCGGGGCTGAAGGTCTGGGGCTTCTTCGCGAAGCGCCCGGCGCTCTATCGGCTCGCCACCCGCGCGGCCATGGGGGTGCTCGGTCTCGCGGGACGGGAGCGGGGGCGGTTCAAGTGGCTGCCCTTCACGAGCGGTTGGACGCGGCACAGGGATTTTCCCGCACCGCAGGGTCCCACCTTCCAGCAGCGTTGGGCGGCGGAGCGCGGCCGCAAGAGGGCCGCATGAGGTCCCTTCGCATCGCTGCATCCACCTGCCTCGGGAGCGCCGAGTGAGCCGAGCCCGCATCGTACCCAATGTACCGGAAGGCACATGAGCACACTCGGTCGTCCGATCCCACGTTGCAGGCGGATCTCGGCATGAGCGCCCGCGACGACGTCTTCGCCAACATCCGCCGATCGCTCGGCGTCACCGGACGAGAGGCCACCCGCCGCGGCATCGTCGCGGAGCGGCTGGAGCGTGCCCCGAAGGGCACCCTTCCCGCCCGGGGCCAGGTCTCCGGCGAGGAGCGGATCGCGCTCTTCAAGACTATGGTGGAGGCTGCCCTCGCCACGGTTGCGGAGGTGGGGTCCCACGCGGATGTGCCCGGCGCCATTGCGGAGTTCCTGCGAAACCACAACCTCCCGGCCACTATTCGACTCGGCGACGACAAGCGTCTGACTGCCATGCCCTGGGACGGCACCTCGCTCGAGATCTCGCGGGGGCGCAGCGAGGGGGCCGATCTCAATGCGGTGAGCCATGCCTTCGGGGGCATTGCGGAAAGCGGCACCCTCGCGATGGTGTCGGGCGCGGACAATCCCTCGACCCTGAATTTTCTGCCCGACAACCACATCGTCGTCGTGCAGGCGAAGGACATTCACGGGGATTACGAAACGCTCTGGTCGAAGGTCCGCTATGCTTACGGAAAGGGCGGCATGCCCCGCACGGTGAACTGGATCACCGGCCCTTCCCGCTCCGGAGACATCGAGCAGACTCTCCTGCTCGGCGCCCACGGACCCCGGAGGCTCCATGTGCTGCTCGTGCGGGATTGAAGGCACTTCGAACTGCTTGACTCACCGCATTCCATGTCATCCGGGCGGATGCCTCGCCTGTGGCATCGGGTCCGCCGGTCCTCGGTGGCGCCCAGGTGCTCATTCCGCTAGATAGTTGCAACTGCAACATCCTCCCGAAACCCGCCGCGCATGATCGTCTGCTCCTGTAACGTGTTCTCGGATAGTGACGTACGGGCCTGCCTGAAGCCGGGTCCGGGCTGCCCGCGCACCCCCGCTCAGGTCTACACTTGCCTCGGCTGCAGCCCCGATTGCGGACGCTGTGCCCGAACGATCCGGGACATCATGGATCAGGCGATCGGCGGGGCGGAAGGCTCGGTCCCCTCGGTTCTCGCCCCGGGCGAGTGCCCCCTTGCGCCGCTCGCTGGCCGAACTGCCGACGAAACCGTGTAGGCTGCCCCACTCAGCCATAGACCGGCCGCTGATTGGCGCCGGGCCTCCAGCCCAGATCCGGAGCATCGCACCCGGATCCGGTCCAAACGTCGCGATGCTCCCCTCGTCTGGAACCCTGGCTGCTCCACTTTCGTAGATGCAGGGGGCGCCGAAGGGCGCCCGCTTTCATGCAAGAGGCCCATCATCCCGGGTCTCCGGTCAACCGAGCAGAGGACGGGCCATGAAGGGTGACGCCAAAGTCATCGAGTATCTGAACCGCGGCTTGCGCAGCGAGCTCACGGCCATCAACCAGTACTGGCTGCATTACCGCATCCTCGACGATTGGGGCTACAAGGAGCTCGCGAAGACGTGGCGCAAGGAATCCATCGAGGAGATGGGCCATGCCGACCGGTTCGTGGAACGCATCCTGTTTCTCGACGGCTTCCCGAATCTCCAGGTCGTGGATCCCCTGCGCATCGGCCAGAACATCAAGGAGATCCTGGAATGCGACCTCGCTGCCGAATACGAGGCGCGCGGGCTCTACCAGGAAGCTGCTATCTACGCGGATTCAGTCGGCGACAAGGTGTCGAAGAACCTGTTCGAGGAGCTGATGGCCGACGAGGAAGGCCACATCGATTTCCTCGAAACGCAGCTCAACCTCGTCGAGCAGCTGGGCGTCCAGCTCTACGCCCAGAAGCATATGGGCGACCTCGACGACGGCAACGGGCACTGAGCCCGTCTCTTCACTCCAGGAAGGAACAGGAGCCGACGCTAGGCCGCGTCCACGATCCCCCACGCAGGGGAACGGCAGGTGCGGCATGCGCGGGCTGCGCAATCCAGGCGCGGCCACTCCTGCCTTGAGGGTTCACGCCCCCAGCCGCTCCACAGCCTCTTCCGCCCCTTGAACCTGGAGCGTCACGACCTTGATGTCCGGATCGTCGGGGTCGCTGCGGATGTCGAAGCCCAAACCACGGCACATCTCCAGCATGACGGTGTTCTCGCGCAGGACCTGCCCTTCGATCGTGCGCAGACCCTCGGCGGCCGCCCACTCGATCATGAGACGCATGAGCTCCCAGCCGATCCCGAGCCCCTTGAGGTCCGAGCGCACGAGGATCGCGTATTCCCCGGTTTCGTGGTTCGCATCGGCGTGGAGGCGCACGACGCCCATCATGGTACCGGTCTCGGTATCGAGGGCCACGAACGCCACCGCGCGGGCGTAGTCGATCTGAATGAGCTTCGCGAGAAAGGCGTGATTGAAGTCGCGCACCGGCGCAAAGAAGCGAAGACGCAGGTCCTCGGCGGTGACCTTCTTGAGAAAATCGAGGAAGAGGCCCTCGTCCTCCGGCCGGACGGGACGCACGAACACTTGCTGGCCGTTGCGGGCGACGAGCGTGCGCTCCCATTCTTTCGGATAGGGCCGCACGGCAAACCGTGGGTGACCCTGGCCGCGCCGCTCTTCCGCGGGTGCCACTGCGACCCGGGCATCGACCGCGATTACCCCGTCGCCGTCCGCGAGGAAGGGATTGATGTCCACTTCGCGCACCTCGGGCAGGTCCGCCGCGAGTTGCGCGAGCTTCACGAGCACGAGGGCGACGGCGCTCTCGTCTACGGCCGGAACGTCGCGGTAGGCCTTGAGGATGCGCGAAACGCGGGTGCGGGCGATGAGGTCCGCGGCGAGCTTGAGGTCGAGGGGAGGCAGGGCCAGCGCCTTGTCGTTGATGATCTCGACCGCCGTGCCGCCGCGGCCGAACACCACGACAGGCCCGAAGGTAGGATCGTCCGCGATGCCGGCGATGAGCTCCCGGGCTTTGGCCCGGCGCACCATGGCCTGCACGGTCACACCCGTCACCCGGGCCCCGGGCTTGAGGCGCTCGGCCCTGTCGAAGATGTCGAGGGCGGCCTTGCGGACCGCATCCTCCGAGGAGAGATCGAGCTTCACGCCGCCGATGTCGGATTTGTGGATGATGTCGGGGGAGAGAATCTTCACCGCGACCGTGCCGCCTTCCGCGAGAATCGGGCGGGCCGCCGCGGCCGCCTCGTCCGGGTTTTCGGCCAGGGTCACGGGAGCCATGGGGATAGCATAGGCCCGCAGCAGGGCGTTCACTTCGATCGGGTCGAGCCATCGCCTGCCCTCGCGGATCGCATGATCGACGATGTGACGGGCCGTGAAGGAATCGGGCGCGAAATCCGTGGGCAGGCTGTTCGGCGTTTCGAGAAGCTCCTCCTGGGCCTCCCGATAGCGCACGAGCTGCATGAAGCCGCGCACCGCGTCGGCCTCCGTGGCGAAATGCGGGATGCCCGCATTCTCGAAAGCGTCCGCCGCCGCACGATCCTCGCCGATCCAGACCGCGAAGACGGGCTTGCGGCGAAAGCCCGTGGCGCGATCGTGCCGGACCACATCGACCAGGGCCTGGGCGGAAGCGGCGGCGCTGGCGAGCGCCGTCGGCACGTTGAGGACGAGTACCGCGTCGTTCTCCGGATCCGCGAGAAGGGCCTCAAGGCCGGCCGCGTAACGGGCTGCATCGGCATCGCCTATGATATCGACCGGGTTCGCATGCGACCAGGGCGGCGGCAGCACCGTATTGAGGCGCTGGAGGGTGCTCTCGGACAGCCCAGCGAGCGTGCCGCCGAGGTCGATGAGCCGGTCGACGGCGAGAACGCCGACACCGCCCCCGTTGGTGAGGATCGCGAGGCGCTTGCCCGTGAAGGGCTTCTGACGGCCCAAGGTTTCGGCTGCCGCGAAAAGCTGATCGAGATCGAGTACCCGCAGAAGCCCCGCGCGGCGGAAGGCCGCCTCATAGACTGCATCGGATCCCGCAAGCGCTCCGGTATGGGTCGCGGCCGCCCGCGCTCCTTGCGCGTGGCGGCCCGACTTGATCACCACGACAGGCTTGGCGCGGGCGGCCGCCCGCGCCGCCGACATGAACTTCCGGGCATCGTTGAGGGACTCGATGTAGAGGAGAATCGCGCGGGTCGACCGGTCCGCGACGAAGAAGTCGAGGCAGTCGGAGAAATCGACGTCGACCTTGTCGCCGAGCGACACGACCGCGGAGAACCCGACATTGCGCTCCACGGCCCATTCCACGAGTCCGGCCGCGATGGCGCCCGATTGGGATACAAGCGCAAGATCGCCGGCTCGGGGGGTCCGGGCCGCGAAGCTCGCATTCAGTTTCGCAGCCGGCGCCATGACGCCGAGGCAATTGGGGCCGACGAGGCGAAGCCCGTGCCGCCGCGCCGCGAGCCTCGCTTCTTCGGCAAGCGAGCCTGGTCCATGGCCGAGCCCGGCCGTCACCACGACCGCCGCGGCAGCACCTCTCGAGCCGGCGGCCTCGACGATGCCCGGAATGCTGTCGGGCGGCGTCGCGACGATCATGAGATCGGGGGCCTCGGGGAGGTCCTCAATGCGCGGAACGCACGCCATTCCGTCGATCTCCGGGTAGCGCGGGTTCACCACATGGATATGGCCCGCGAACCCCGCCTCGCGCAGGTTCCGCAGCACGGTGCGCCCAAGCGAACCCTCCCGGGGGCTCGCACCCACAAGTGCGACGGAGCGGGGAGCGAAGACCTTGTCGAGACGGTAGGTGGACATCGCTGGCTCCCTGGTTTCCAGATAGGGCGAACCTCGCCGCCCTGCGGGCCTCTCCCCCTCTCCCCGTGAGCGGGGAGAGGGCCGGGGTGAGGGGCCGGTCGGTGAAGCGCGAGGTTTCCACACCTCCCCTGTCATTCCGGTCGCCCCGTGAGCGGCGGGCCGGAACCCAGGAGATCTTTTCGGAGAGAACGCGCCATCGGGGTTGCCGCCAAGGCGGCCCCTTCGGATCGGGCTCTCGCTCCGCTCGCCCCGGAATGACTGTGAGAGGCGCAAGACGGCCAGCTTCACCGACCGGCCCCTCACCCTAACCCTCTCCCCGCGAGCGGGGAGAGGGGATGCGTCCGTGGCGAAGGGGATCGTAGCGGACCCGTTCGTGCTGCGCCTCGCGACAGATCTCTCGTCGAGAGGACCTCACGCGACCTGCCGAAGCGTCTCCCGCGCGATGATGAGGCGCTGGATCTCCGAGGTGCCCTCGTAGATGCGAGTGATGCGGGCATCGCGGGCGTAGCGCTCGACGGGATAATCCTGGCAATAGCCCGCGCCGCCATGAAGCTGGATGGCCGTATCGGTGGCCCGGTGCGCGGCCTCCGAGGTAAACAGCTTCGCGATCGAGGCCGCTTTCGCGAAGGGCTGGCGCTGGTCCTTGAGGTAGGCGGCCTGGAGGATGAGGAGGCGGGAGGCTTCGAGGTCCACCTCCCGGTCGGCGATCATCCACTGGACACCTTGGAAATCCGCGATCGTCTGGCCGAATTGCTGGCGCTGCTTCACATAGGATTTGGCGGCGTCCATGGCGGCGCGTGCGATGCCAAGCGACAGGGCCGCGACGCCGATCCGCCCGCCCGCCAGTTCGCCCACGGCAACCCGAAACCCGTCGTTCTCCCGCCCCATGAGGGTATTGCCGGGCACCCGGCAGCCGTCGAAATGCACGACATTGGTGGGCGACCCATGCTGGCCCATCTTCTTCTCGGCCTTGCCGATCACGAGACCGGGCGTGTCGCGCTCGACAAGGAACACCGAGATACCCTTGCCCTTGGGGGCCTCGGGGTCCGTCACGGCCCAGACCACGAAAATGCCGGCGATCTCGCCGCTCGAGATGTAGATCTTCGACCCGTCGATCACGTAGCCGTTGCCTTCGCGCCGGGCGCGGGTCTTCATCCCGCTCGGATCCGACCCGGCGCCGCTCTCCGTGAGGCAGAAGGCGCCCGCCGGATAGGTGCCGTCGGCGAGGCGAGGAAGGTGCAGTTCTTTCTGCTCCCGCGACCCCACGGCCTGGATCACCTCGCCCACCATGTTGGTGACCGAGGTCGCGACCGCTGTCGAGGCGCAGGCATAGCCTATTTCCTCGACGGCGAGCGCGAAGGCCACCGTGCCGGCTTCCGTGCCGCCGAATTCCGAGGACACATTGAGGGTCATGAACCCGTTCTCGGCGAGTGCCTTGAGGTTCGCGAGCATCTCGTCGCGGCCCTCGCCCGCGTCGAGCCGCTCCGCCACGGGGGCGAGCCGGTCGGCGGCGATCTTCCGCGCCGTATCGCGGATCATCTCCTCTTCATCGGACAGGGCGAATTGCATCGGGTCACCTCGTTGGTCGAGGCGAACCTAGGGAGATCGGTGCATCGGGGCAATCCACTGCGCCGCCTTGTCCGGGCGCACCGGCGGCCGCGACGCACGCGCTGGCAGCGCCCCACGGAACCCGATCCGGCTCAATCGGCTCCAACCTGCGTCGTGGGCAGCACCACCTCCACCAGCGTCCCCTCCCGCGGGGCGCTCGTGATCTGCATGCCGCCGCGGTTGGCCTCGACCAGGGCCTTTGTGAGCGGCAGGCCAAGACCGGTCCCGCCCCGGCGGCGCGTCGTGGTGATCTGCCGGAAAGGTTCGAGGGCCGCGGCGATCTCGGCCTCGTTCATGCCGATGCCGGTGTCGCGCACCCGGAAGGCGACCTCGCCGCGATCTGTCAGCGCCGTCGAGACGATCACCTGCCCACCTGCATCCGTGAACTTGATGGCGTTCGAGACGAGATTGAGAACGATCTGGCGAAGCGACCGCTCGTCGGCGACGACGGCGGGAAGGCGCTGCGCGAAGCTCGTGCGCATGACGATCCGCTCCCGCGCGGCCTGGGGCTGGAGGAGAGAGACGCAGGCCAAGACGAGCTCGTTGAGGCCGACGCCGGTGAACGACAGGTCCATCCGCCCCGCCTCGATCTTGGCAAGATCGAGAAGGTCGTTGACGAGGCTGATCACATGCGTCCCGGAAGCATGGACGTCGCCCAGATATTCCTTGTAGCGCTCGTTGCCGACGGGCCCGAACCGCTCCTCCAGCATCACCTCGGCGAAGCCGATGATGGCGTTGAGCGGCGTGCGGATCTCGTGACTGATCTTGGCCAGCACATCCGACTTCTGGGCATTGGCGGATTCGGCCGCGCGCTTCGCGGCGACGAGCTCGGCCTCTGCCTTCTTGAAGGCGGTGATGTCGCGCAGCACCGCGCAGACCCTCGGGGCCGGCCCGTCCTGGAGCGGGCCCATGGCCATGAAGAGCGGAATCGCCCCGCCCTGGCGCACCCGGCCCGTGACCTCCCGGCCGTCGTTGAGTGCGCGAGCCATCCCGGAGGACCGAAGGCGGTCGAGATAGTCGAGGGCGACGATATGGCTTTCCGGTGCCAGCAGAACCGTAATGGCATCGCCCACCACATCGGCGGCGTCGTAGCCGAACAGGGCCTCGGCGGAACGGTTGAGCGAGAGAATGCGGCCGGTTTCGTCGGTGACGATCACCCCGTCCGTGGCGGTGTCGAGGATGCCCTCGAGTTCGCGCACCCGAGCGCTCCGCTGGACCGCTTCGGCGTCATGGTCCCGGAGGCGGGATTCCCGCTCGGCCGCCTGGACTTCGAGGTCCCTGAGATGCGCATCCCGTTCCCGCATCCCGGCTTCGAGATCCCGCAGATCCGCATCGCGCTCCCGCAGCATGGCTTCGAGGTCCGCGAGGCGGGTGTCGCGGAGCGCCAATTCGCGCTCGGTGCTTTCCAGCCGCGCGGCGAGATCGGCAGCCGCCGTTTGACGCAGGAGCACGAGCCCGGCGGGCGCGCCGTCCCAGTCGATCGTCGCAACCTGCGCCTCGACCGGCAGGCCGCCCTGTCGCGTCGCCAGAACCAGGGATGTGAGCCCGCCCGTGGCGGCAAGGGGCAGGCTGCCGCCGAGTAGCCGCCCGACCCCGCCTTCTGCGGCCAGCTCTGCGACGGATTCGTAGCCCGCGAGGTCCAGCATCTTCCGGTTGGCGAAGAGCACGCGTTCGTCCCGGTGGACCAGGGCACCGAGGGGCAGACGATCGAGCACCGCCCCCGTTCCGAGGGTCGCCGAAGCAGGGGCCGCCTCATCCGTCGATGCCGCGATGGCAGCCTCGCCTTCCGGGGGGATCGGCGAGGACGATGCGGGGTCATCGGCTGTGATGGCGGGCTCGCCTTCAGGGACCGTCAGCCGGGAGGGCGCGGGCTCCCCGGCTGCCAAGGGGGCCTCCTCGGGGATGGGCTCCCCGGAGCGCGGGAGGGGCTCGTCGTCGGGCTCGAAGCGCGCACCGAGAGCCTTGGCGATCTCGCGAAACGCGCTTCGCTCGGCCGTCGAGAGCCGTGGAAGCGGTTCCGCCGGTCGCGGCTTTTCGGGAGCGACCGGGTTCCGGGCGGCGTTCGGCGCCTGCTCCTCGGCAGGCCGCGCGCCAAGGCGGGCTGCGACCTTATCCCGGGCCTCTGTGAACCACCCGCGCCCGCGGTTCCCGGAATCGGCGCCCAGGGACGACGGGGTCAGGTCCGCCGCCTGTACCGTCGCCGAGGGGCCGGCCGGCTCGCTTGCCCGCTCCGCCGCCCCACGCTCGAAGGCTGCGTCGGTTCGAAGGAGGCCGAAGCCGCGAAAGCCCGTCAGCCGACGTCCCGGCCCGTAGACCGGCATGCCGGCCCAATCGACCGGGATTCGCCAGGCGCTGTTGTCGACGGACCATAGGAGGGAGCGCCCGCTCCAGGTCAGTTCGCGGGCGAAGAACGACGCGATTGTTCCCGCAGGATCCTCGACCACGGACCCGGCTACATCGTCCCAGCTCTGACCCACGATATCGGCGGCCGTGGGGCCCACGATTTCGGCAAGTTCCGGCGAGACCCGGGTGAACCGTGCCTCCGCATCGGCCTGCCAGAGGAAGCGAACGGTGCCGCGCCCCCGCGGATCGGCGTCGGCACGCGCGTGGTCCGCCAGCGGCGGAACCATGGAAGGTGGCGTTTGCGGGGGGGCCGGGGACGGAACCTCGGTCTCGGGATCCGACCGGGCACTGGAGCGTGGCAGAGGACCGACGATGGCAGTGACGAAAAATGTCCCCTCGGTGCCCAAATCGACCCGGCGGCAGGCACAGGTCACCGCAGGAGCGAGGGGATCGAGCCGCAGGCGCTCGAGCCGCAGGCCAGCCGCGGGTGCGAGCCCACCTGCCAGTTGACGCAGTCGCATGGCGGCCGGTCGGTTCGGGTCGATTCGCCCGTCGGGGCCGGCCACCGCCTTCCGGAGCCCGGTGGCGGCAGGTGAGGCCGTAACCACCTGCCGGGCTTCCCGATCCCAAACAAGGAGAATGGCCTCTGGGCTGGCGAACGCCGCAAAGGCAGGGTCGCGGGCCAGTTCCGCGATGATCTGGGGCAGCACAGGCTCAGAACGCAACAACGGCCGAGGCTCCGAAAGGCCGGAAAGGGCAGGATTGAGTTCTAAACGATCCGGGCCCGGACCGCACACCCATGGACGACTGAGTGCGTCGATTTACTTTTTAGCAAGGTTAACCCTGTGCCAACCCGTTGATTTTGCGACGCACAATATGATATTGCGCCGCACAAATCACATGACCGAGCAGGAGATCACGATGGCGACGAACCAGACCCCCAGCTACGAAGTGCCCGCCGAGATGCGCGATTTCGCGGAAAAGAGCGTCGAGCAGGCCCGCAAAGCCATGAGCGGCTTCATGGGCGCCGCGCAGAAGACCGTCGATACCTTCGAGGGCTCGGCCAATACGGTCCAGACCAGTGCCAAGGACGCGACGCGCAAGACCTTCGCCTATGCCGAGCAGAACATCGCGGCGGCTTTCGACCTTGCCCAGCGCATGGTGCGCGCCAAGGACATGCAGGAAGCCATGCAGATCCAGGCCGAGTTCGTGCGCCAGCAATTCGAGGCGATGCAAAGCCAGATGAAGGAATTCGGCTCGATCGCTCAGGGCGCGATGCAGAACGCCACGAAGCAGCCGACCCCGAAGAAGTAACGACCTGATCGAAGTGGGAGAGCACCATGGCTGAGACGAGAACTCCGGCGGCCAAGGCCGCGAAGAAGGCCAAGGCCGCGAAGAAGGCCAAGGCCCGCGCAACCGCCCGGACCCCGAAGGCGCAGGCCGCGGCCGCCAAGGTGGTCGAGACCGTGAAGGCTCCAGCCGAGAAGCCGGCCGTGAGGCCTTCCGCGGCCGCCGAGGCGGTTGCGGCTCCGATCTTCAAGGCCGCTGAAGCCCTGGCGCCCAAGCCAGCCGAGACCGTGCAGCCCGCCTTCAATGCCGTCGACCTGGCCGTACAGGCGATGGCGGTCGCCCCCAAGCCGGTTCTGGCCGTCCAGGCCGACGCGGTTGTCGCACCGATGGCCTCGCTCATGACGGCAGGCGCCGAGCAGGCCCGCCAGGTCTATGCCCGGGCCCAGGCCACGAGCCAGTCGCTGCGTCAGGCCGTGAGCGAGTCCGCGGCGGCCACGAGCCAGGGTGCGCTCGAGGTGAACGGCAAGGTCATCGAGGCGATGAGGGCTCAAAGCGACGCCACATTCGACCTGTGGCGCCAGACCGTCACGGCCGGTTCCGTGTCGGAGGCGATCCGTGCCCAGGCCAGCGGAGCCCGTCAGGTCTATGAGACCACCGCGAGCCAGTGGAAGGACGTTGCAGACGCGACGAGCCGCTGGTTCACGGCAGCCGTCAAGCCGATGCAGTCCGTCTGGGCAAGTCAGGCGCGCTGACCCACGGCTTCTCAAGCCAACGAAACGAAGGCCGCCCGCTCGGGCGGCCTTTTTCTTTGTCGAAGAGATCGTGGGCTCGGCCTTGTCAATCCGCCGCAGGCAAAAGCTCGGCCGATGGTCATGCGCCATCCAACCTCTCCCATCCCCGGTGGTTGGCCGGTGAAGAGCCTCGGCTCGGCGACGGGAGCCGCGCCTCCGTCCCAGCGGTCCGAGGTGCGGCCGGGTTCTCGGCCAAGGATTCGGCAAGGAGAGGGTTGTGTCGCCTCGTCTCAAGAAACAGAAGGCGCCGCAGGGCCCGAAGCTGGGCTTCCGGTCCCCCTTTGTGCTCGCGAAGCTCGGGCACGACCTCCGGGGCCAATACGAGGCTCTCTTCGCCGGTCCGCTGCCCGGGGAGATCGAAGGACCGCTGGAGCGCCTGCGGGGCCCCGGTGGTGAGGTCGAGTGGCTCGACGAGCGACGTCGGCGACGGTCGGCGGCAAGCCGCTCGCATTCCGGCGCTGGGAACGACCGCGAGGACAAGGGCGGGTCGTGAACTTCGGGATCGCCTCCGCGTTCTTCAATGAAGGAGGTTCCCATGGATCTGCTGCGCAAGCTCACCGGCCGCTCCGACGTCGACGAACTGCCCGCCGTTCTTGCCGTCGCCCTTGTTGTCGGCACGTCGGCGGCGCTCGCGGTCGCCAGCTGGATCGCCTGAGCGCTCCTTGGCTGGATCGCCCGAGCCCGGCGGCTGCCGTTCCCTTGCAAGCGGGGGCTGCCTGCTCGGGCTCGGCGCCCTGTGCGCGGCGGCAGCCTTGTTCCTTGTCGCCCTCTTCGTCGTCTTCTGGCTCGTCCGATTCGCCATTTCCCTCTTCTGATGCATTCACGAACCGGCCTCGCCTGCCGATCCAAATCCGTCCGGCCGCTCCTCTCGGATACCCACCCTCCGGCGGCAGTTCTGACCATTCGGCTCCGGCGGGTCGGTCCGTATCTCCAAGTCGATCAGGCCACATGGCCGAGGCTGTGCAGGGCAGACGGATGATGTTGAAGCTCGCGACCCACGCCTTTCTCTTTGGTTTCGTCCTGATCTACGCCGTAGGCTTCTAGGCGCCGCGCCCGGCCGCCGTCATTCTCCGCCGGAATGCTCATCCCAGGACCGGTCCGGCTGACGCCGTGTTCCGCGGCGAAAGGTTCGATCTTCCGAGCCGCCCGTTAAGGTTGATGAAACCTTAAGGTCCGGTGCGAGCCCGCACAGCGACAGGAGACCGCGAGGTCCAATCTGCTCCCATCGAACGAGGGGAGCCCCCGATGATCCAGACCAGCCCGCGTCCCGTTGTCCTTCACCTGCGCCATACCTGCGGCAGCCGGACCCTCGCCCGCACCTATAGCTTCGACGTGCGCGAGGCTCGCCTGGGCCTTCGCCACATGTCTCTCGGCCTCGGCGCGCTCGGCTTCGGTTTCATGCTGGCCCTGGTGGTTCACCCCGTTCTGCCGTTCTGATCCCTGATTGGCCCCCTCGCGATCGGGACTCTCCTGCCAAGGAGGCGCCAACCTCGTGACCACGGACACCGTTGGGCTGATTGGCACTGCGCTGGCGAGATCATCGGTGAAGCCGAGAAGGGGGATTTTGCCCGCCGCGCCTGGTGCTGTCCCCGGCCGTCTCGCGGCCAACAAGCCAGTCGCCGAGCAGGATGGAAACTTGGCTTGATCGTACCGCAACTGGAGAATGCTTCCACTCCAACGGCTTGGAACGGGTCTAAACCGCGCCGGGTTATCAGGGTGACCCTCCGACGGAGTTGCCCCATGATCGACCGCCCCATCCGAACCGCCGTACTCGCGCTCGTTCTCGTTGCCGGCGCAGCTGGCATCCCCCAGGCCCAGATGGCCGCCCCGTCACAGCATTGTGTTCTCGCTGCCTCCCCGAGCGAGGAAGCGCTCTGCAACCCGCAGATTCTCACCTTCACGTTCGAAGGCGCCAAGGCCGTCGACCCGATGGACGTCACGGCTCCTCATCGGTCCATGGTCGGGTCCTCGTCGATGATGCCCTTCGCGACCACCGCGGGCGAGACCACCATTGCGGGACGAGCCCTCGATCTGGACCTGGATCCCGTGGAGACAGGCAGCATCGCGGGAGGGCCGCAATAGCCCAACCGGATCGCGCAAGCGTCCTCCTGTTGAAGAGGGCACGACCGGAATCGGGACCGGGCTCTGCTCCACCTATCGCAGAGCCAAGGTGAGGTCCGGCTCCGGAAGGCCGAACGCCCGGGCAACGATGACCGATACCACCGAGTCGGCGAGCATCATGAGTTCTGCCTGATCGCCCCGCGAGAGCCTGCGGGGTTTCCTGTCCAGCAGGCACAGAGAACCGAGCCGCAGCCCCTCATGGACGAGCGGCGCGCCCGCGTAGAAGCGGATATGGGGCTTCCCGGTCACGAGCGGGTTTGCCTTGAAGCGCTCGTCGTCGCGCGTGTCGGCGATCACGAGCACCCCATCGGCCGTGATGGTGTGAGAGCAGAATGCCACCTGGCGCGGGACCTCGCCGGCTTCCAGTCCCTGCCGGGACACCATCAGGACACACTCGGATTCCACGAGCGTGACAAGGCAGATCGGCACATCGAAATGTTGCCGCGTGTAGTTCGTGATGCGATCCAGGACCGCATCCGGCAGACGTTTCGCGACATCCAGATTCTCGATGGCTTTGAGTCGCCCGATTTCGTTGGGATCGAGGGGAAAATCCATGCGACCTCGCGCGACGGAACAGAGCGGCTGAGCATCGATCTCGGTGAGGCAGACCCAGCCCATGTGCCAACGCGAGGCCCGAGAAGCGAAGCGTCGATCTTGACTGAAATGAATCCGGCTCACGGGGAAGACTACAACACCACCAAAGAACGGGAGCCGTGTCCAGGCAAGGGGAAACAGCGCTCGTAATGCCAAAGACGAACCAAGTGTGGACAGATCGGGACCGGAAGCAAGCGAACGGATCTGCGCATGGGCCCGCCGCGACGAAGCAGCGTGTCGAGGATAGGCTGTTCCCGATTGCCCGTCCGTTTCTCGAACGATCCCGGTAGCCTTCGGTCGATCTGTGCAAAGGCAAGGCCGAAGGAGTTCTACTCGGGCGTTCGACGGCAAGCCCGGCTCGGGCGGCTCCGAGCAACCGATGACGCCGCGTCTCCTCGACGTACTGATGATTTGGCCAAGCGCTCATCCATTGAATGGGACGGCAGGATGCCGGCGTGCCTCAACATCCTCTGTCACACAGCACCGTGAATGACAGAGGATGTTGAGCCACCTTCTTGGGCGAATGCTTAGAATAACATCCGAAAGCTTGAGTGAAGTCCTGACGCACGACCTTACAGGGCATTTGAAAACTATTCCTCGCCAGGAGGTAGAATGGAGAGGGTCAAACCAATGTTATTGCAATCACGAGGCAGATAGAGTTTGTGTTTGTCGCTGGACACTCTCCGGGACCTGCTATACCCAGGAGTTGCTCAGCTCAGCAGCACAAAGCAATTCCCTTAAAATCGTTGGCCATCGTCGGTTTCCATGCGATCACGCGACATCAAGCCTTTTGCAATCGAGATCAGAACTAAAAAGCGTTCACCGAGCGGCCAATCCCCGTCGATTTGGGGCGACAGCGCAGGGCTCCTCAAGGAAGCATCTGCTCCGTCACGGGCCAGCCCTCCGGATCGGCAGCCCTCGGCGCGCTCCCAGGATGCTCCCCTTGTCGTGCAGGCTGTGCCCGCGGAGCGGCGCATTCTTCAGGATCTCCGTCCGTCCGACGTTCCCGATCCTACGCCCGTCGTCGAAACACGAGAGCCTCGTCGGCAGCGCAGGAAGACGATCGACGGGACAGCGTCCACGGCTGCGCGGAAACCGGAAGCATCGCGGTCTCCAAAGAGCGTCACCTACAATGTCGACGTCCAGCACGACGAGAGCGGGAGCGCGGTGCGATCGGCACTGCGGCTGATCGATTATCCGATCGTCAAGGCGGAGGTGCCGCAAGCCGCGCCGCCGAGACTCCGATCACGCGAACCTCGCCGGCTTCCGAAGAAGTGGGCCCGTCAGCTAAGCGATCTGCCCCGTGGCGAACGCTGGCGCCGTCGCCTTCCGGCGGTGTGCCGCTAAAATTTTTTCGAGTGCGGTGGGTCCGGCTCCCGTGAAGAGAACGCCACCACTCGGAAGCACTTTCGAGTGAGGCGGGTCCGGCTCCCGTGAAGAAAACGCCACGACCTAAAGCGGAATCGCGGGCTGCCCGGTGGTCTCCGCACTCAGCCAGTCCACGACGCGGTTTAGCGCCTCCTTGTTGGACAATCGCCGTCCAAGACCTTCCGTGTAGAGACTCAATTGCTGATCCGCGCTGGTGCCGCGGGCCGGGATCCAGCGGGCGAGATCGAGAGCGTCTCGGCATCCGAGCGCCTTCGCGTCGTCTGCCACGCGATCCAGGGTTTCGGTGAGCACCTGCGTCACGGGCTTGGCACTGCGGGTCTCCTCGTCCACGAAGGATCCGTGGATGCCGTAGCGCTGTGCGCGCCAACAATTCTCCTCTACGATCGCTCGCGATGCGCCGGTCAACCCGCGATGAAGCGCCAGATCATGGACGAGGTGGCGCACGAGGCAGCGATAGAGCGCCGCGATCGCGATGGTGTCCTCCACACGGGTACAGCTGTCGGCAACGCGAAGCTCGAGCGTGGGGTGCCTGAGCGAGGGGCGGATCACCCACCAGACATAGGTCGAGTTCTCGATGGCACGTGCCGAGACGAGGGTATCGACATAGCGCCGGTAATCCGCCTCGTCCTGGAAGAGATCGGGCAGTCCGGTGCGCGGGAGTTCGCGGTACGCGGCAAGCCTGTAGCCGAGAAGTCCCGTGCGGTGCGATTGCCAGAATGGGGACGAGGTCGAGAGTGCGAGGAGCAGCGGCAGGAACGGCTGCATCCGGTTCATGAGATCGACGCGCCGGTTCACGTCCGGCACCTCCACATGAACATGCATGCCGCACAGAACGGTGCGGCTGCCGAGCATCTGGAGGTCGTGCATCACCTTTCCGTAACGAGGCTGCTTCGTGGGCCGCACCCGGGACCACACCGCCACGGGATGCGTGCCCGAGGCCATGATCGACAAGCCATGCCCGCGCGCCACCTCGCCGAGGCTCGAACGCAGACGGCGCAACTGCTCGCGGGCGACGCCGAAATCGAGGCCGGGCGGCGTCGCGACCTCGACCTGCGGCTCCAGCATCTCCCGGTTCACGTCCTCGGCAATGTGGTTGCGACAATCGGCGAAGAACTCGGCGACACGCGAGCGCGCGGCATCGCGCTTTGCGGCATCGTTGACGAAGAACTCCTCCTCGATCCCGAAGCGATAATCCCCGCTCATGGCGGTGTCTCCTCGATGGGCTTGTCGAAAGACGCCGGATCTCTCCGGGCCGGGGTTGTAACAGTTCGATCTAACGCAGGTTGCAGGGCCTCGACGCCGCAGGCGAACGGGCATTCCGCAGCCCTTCACGAAGGATGAACGGGCGCCCGATCGGTGAGCAGGGGCGAGGGATCAGCGAGGGATCAGCTGGTCGACGAGAGGGTGAAACGTTGTCGTCGAGGCGCCTCAGCGCCGGGCGTCCGGCACCGGCTCGCGCCAGTCGCCGAGCGCTGCCTGAACCACGGCGAGTGCGGCAACAGCGGCCGTGTCCGCCCGGAGGATCCGCGGGCCCAACGAAACGCAACAGCTTGGGCGATGACCGGAGACAAGCACTCTCTCCTCGTCCGTGAACCCTCCTTCCGGGCCCACGATAACGGCGAGCTTCGGAGGCTTGTTCCCGGACGTGCCCACCAACGGGCCCGCAGCCGCGCGCAGGGCCTCGACCGGATCCGCCACAGGGGCATCCTCATCGCAGAAGACGAGGAGGCGATCGGCCTCCAGGGACCCGATGAGGGGTCCGAGATCGACCTCCTCACGGACCTCCGGGATCGCCAGGATCCCGCATTGCTCGGCCGCCTCGATCGCGTTCGCGCGCATGCGGTCGAGGTTCACCCGCTGACTCTGCGTGCGGCGGGTGATCACGGGTTGGAGCACCCCTGCCCCCATCTCGACGGCCTTTTGGACCATGTAGTCGAGTCGGGCGTGCTTGAGGGGGGCGAAAAGGTAGTGGATGTCCGGAGCCGGCGTCTGCGGGCGCAGCGGCTGCCGGACGATCAGACCGGCGCTCTTGCGGCCCTCGACCTCCACCTCCGCGGCCCATTCGCCGTCCCGTCCATTGAACACGATAACCCGCGACCCGGTCTTCAGCCGCAGGACGTTGACGAGGTAGTTGGCCTGGGCGCGGTCGAGTTCGAGGCGCCCACCGGCTTGGAGCGGCGCTTCCACGAAAAGTCGGGGGGCGTTGAACTCGTAAGCGGCCAAGGGCGGGCTCCCGACGGGGTCGTCCGACCCGCATCTACAGGGAATGACCGATTTGTGAAGTCGGGCTCACGGGGCGGGGGGCTGGTGGAAAGCCTTTTGAAAGCCCGAATCAGCCTATAGGTCCCCCAGGTTCGCTGAACATCCACTGCCGCCCCGGGGCTCTCCGGCCCCTTGGCGGCAACCCCGTCAACCTGCTAACAGGCCCCGCCCGGGCCTTGCCGCCTGCCTGCCAGAGGATCCTCCCATGCTGCGTGCTTCCTTGTTCCGGTCGCACTGTGCCGCTCTCATCGTAGCCGGCGCCGCATCAGGCGCTCTCCCTGCTCAGGCGCAGCAGAACACCTGCCAGCAGGCCCAAACCCTCCTGGGCGAGCGTCAGGCTTTGGGTCAGCAGTTCACCAAGACGCTAACCAAGGACAAGAAGATCGATCCCCGCGCCGCCTGCCCGGTCCTGACCAAGTTGGTCGCGAACGGGGAGAACACCATGCAATGGCTCGAAGGCAACAAGGATTGGTGCCAGATCCCGGACCAGTTTGCTCAAGGGCTGCAGGCCGACCACGACAAGGTGAAATCCCTGCGCGGCCAGGCCTGCCAGGCGGCCGCCAAGATCGCTCAGATGGAAAAGCAGGCCAAGCAAGCCCAGCAGAACGGTGGCGGTGGCGGCCTCCTCGGCGGCAACAGCCTCACGGGCGAATACAAGATCCCCCGCGGCGCTCTCTAGGAAAGCGCCCTTTCGAACTCTGGCCGGACCACTCGTCCCCGGCCGCTCCTGCGGAGCGCGATGTCTCCCCGCGGCATCCCAGCAACGGATCGCACCCTCCCGGACGCGGTGAGGGGCCATTGGGCCGACCGTTATACGCCCCTCGGCCTGCGGCCTTTCCTTCGGCTCGCGCGGCTCGAACGCCCCATTGGGTGGTGGCTTCTCCTCCTGCCCTGCTGGTGGTCGGCGGCTCTGGCGGCGATCGATCGCGGATGGGGGCATCCGAACCTTGCCCACCTCATCCTGTTCCTCGTCGGCGCCGTGGCGATGCGAGGAGCGGGATCCACCTACAACGACATCGTCGATCGAGATCTCGACGCCCGCGTGGAGCGCACCCGCGACCGGCCCCTGCCCTCGGGTCAGGTTTCGGTCTGGGGCGCGGCCGCTTTCCTCGTGCTGCAATGCCTCGTGGGGCTGGCCGTACTCCTGCAGTTCAACGGCTTTGCCATCGCGACGGGCTTTGCGTCGATCGGGATCGTGGCGCTCTATCCCTTCATGAAGCGGCTGGTCTGGCTGCCCCAGATCGTGCTCGGCCTCGCCTTCGCCTGGGGCGCGCTGATGGGCTGGGCGGCAGCCTCCGGGTCGCTGGCGGCCGCTCCGGTGGCGCTCTACCTCGGGGCCGTCGCATGGGTCGTGGGCTACGACACCATCTATGCCCTCCAGGACATCGAGGACGACGCGATCGCGAACATCAAGTCCTCGGCCCGCTTCTTCGGGCCTCGCGTTCGGCTTGGCGTCGCGGGCTGCTACGCCCTTGCCATCGTCTTCATCGGCGTTTCCTTCACCCTGGCGGATGCCGGGATCCCGGCCTTCCTGGGCCTTCTGGTCTTTGCGGGTCACCTCGCCTGGCAGGTCTGGCGCATCGATGCCTCGGACGGATTAGGGGCTCTGCGCCTGTTTCGGGCCAACCGCGATGCCGGCCTCGTTCTTTTCGCGGGCCTGTGGCTCGACGCCTGGATCCAAGCCCTCTAGCCCCGAGCGGGATCCGGCCTCAGGTACAGGCCTGCTGTGCCTATATGGCCCTGACCAGGATCAAGGCGCCGGGGCCTGACACAGTCTTCCCTTAGGCTCCAAGACCGGTGATCTCCGGCTCCCGGTGAACGCGCGGACGGCGCGGGAAGCGGCCGGTTTTACGCCGGACCAGAAACCGCGGACGGCGCCCGCTGAGGACCCGATGCCGGCGCGGCGTCGGGGCCGCTCCCAGGACCACTCGCCCGAGCTGTCGGATCGAGGCCAGGAGATCTCCCGCCTCGGTCTGGACCCGGAGCGGCAGCCCCGAGGCTTGGCCGAGGGACTGCCAGGCCGCGATCACGTCCTCCTCCGCGAAGGTGCCGAGGCGAAGGAGAGATTGTCCCTCCCGGCCGAGCACCACCAGCGAGAAGCCCCCCTCTTCGACCTGCAACGCAAGTCCGGAAGCCTCCGCTCCTTGGTGACCGCCCACGATGGGCGAGGGCCGAGACGTCGCGCGGGAGCCATCCTCAACACCCGAGGCCGCCGGGGGCGGAGACTGTTCGGTCGCGCGGGAGCGATCCTCGGTGATCGAGGTCACCCCGAACGGGGTCTGTTCCAACATGTTCAACGCCCTTCATCGCGCGCCCGCCAGGACGTGGCGGGGCTTGGTGTCGGTGCGGCGGCCCCTGTTCGACCGCCGGCGGTTGTTGCACCGGCGGATCTCTGATGGACCGCTCGGGAACGGGGTCACCCTATGCCTCGGGGCGTCCCAAACCCCTTAAAGGCTTCGGTTAAGGGGTGGTTGCCCCGGTGCTTTCAGGCCCGATGCTCAACAAAAGCTTGCCCGGCGGACCGTGGCCGCGCATCCGGGTGGGCCGCACATTGGGAGGCGCATCAACCGAGTGCTGCCTCTGACCGTACCTTGGTTGCATCCGACTGGCGCCGGCCGGTCCGACGCCCCATTGTTCCGGAATGCTGATGTCCTCGCCCCCCGACCTCGCCCTGCGCCTGCTGCCCATCGTCGAAGAGGCCGCGCGGGAGGCCGGCGCGCTCGCCCTGCGCTCGTTCCGGCTCGGGGGGAAAACCACCGCCCGGCACTGGAACAAGGCCGGCAATTCGCCCGTCACGGAGGCCGATCTTGCCGTCGATGCGCTCTTGAAGGAGCGCCTGAGCGCCGCCCTGCCGGAGGCCGCCTGGCTCTCGGAGGAGACCGCGGACGATCCCGCTCGGCTCGGTCGGCGCCTCGTCTGGATCGTGGATCCCATCGACGGCACACGAGCCTTCCTGACCGGGCATGCGGACTGGTCGGTGTCGATCGGGCTCGTGGCCGAGGGCAGGCCGGTGCTGGGCGTCGTCCATGCCCCGTCCCTTCGGGTTCTCTACAGCGCGAGAAGCGGCGGCGGCGCTCGGCGCAACGGAACCACCATCAGGGGCCCGGCAGCAACGGGCCTCGAAGGCGCTCGCACCGCCGGGCCGAAACCCCTCATGGATGTTCTCGCCCGTCGGAGCGGCTTCCTGGATGCGCTCCCGAAGGTGCCCTCCCTGGCGCTGCGTCTGGCTCGGGTCGCCGACGGTTCCATCGATATCGGCCTCGTCTCGGCCAACGCCCATGATTGGGATCTCGCCGCCGCGGACCTCCTCCTCGAGGAGGCCGGCGCACGGCTCTCGGACCTTCGTGGCAGGCCGCCGCGCTACAATCAGCCCGAGCCCGTCCACGCCGAGCTCATCGCCACCTCGGATCGCCTGCATCCGGATCTCGTCGCGGCGATGGGTGCGTGAACCACGGCATCGGGAACGGTCTTCCCAACGCCAGAAGCGACGCGGCGCCGAACCGGGGGACCTCGGTTCACGTAAACGGAGCAGACCCCACAGTAGGCCCATTGGGCCAGTTGCATCCGCCTGCTTTCGGCGCCATGACAGCCGTGAGGCGGACCCGGCACCGTCCTCGAACCCCTCTCCATCAGGAATCGCCGCCTCATGACCGAGACGACCGGCAAGCAACTCCTCCACCTCGTCTTCGGCGGAGAGCTCACGAACCTCGATAGCATCGAGTTCAAGGACCTCCAGAACCTCGATATCGTGGGGGTGTATCCGAACTACGCGGCCGCCTATGCGGCCTGGAAAGGCAAGGCCCAGTCGACGGTCGACAACGCCCAAATGCGCTATTTCATCGTGCACCTGCACCGTCTCCTGGACCCCGATAAGGCCTGAAGGCCGGAACCGGCCTTTTTCGCAATCCCATGAGCTTCGCCAAGCGCCTCGTCCGATCCCGCATCGCTCAGGAAGTCATGGGATTCCTGGTGGCGCGCTATCTCGGCCTCGTGCAGCGCACGAACCGCTTCGTGACCGAGCCCGAGGATGCCCACGAGCGCCTCGACCCGATGATGCCCGTCATCGCCGCCATGTGGCACGGGCAGCATTTCATGATCCACTTCGCCCGTCGTCCGGGAGACCGGGCCGCCAGCCTCGTCTCGCGGTCGCGTGACGGGGAGTTCAACGCCATCGCGCTGCGCCACATCGGAGTGCGGGCGATCCGCGGCTCGGGCGCGCGCGGCCGCAATGTGCGCGAGAAAGGCGGGGCTGCGGCCTTAAGTGCCATGCTTCGGTCCCTCAAGGGCGGCGAGATGGTGGTGCTCACCGCCGACATCCCGAAGATCGCGCGCCGCTGCGGCGAGGGGATCATTCTCCTGGCGCAGCGCTCCGGCCGGCCCATCGTGCCCGTGGCCGTGGTGACGAGCCGACGGATCGACTTCGCCTCATGGGACCGCGCCAGCATCGGCCTCCCCTTCGGGCGCGGCGCCATCGTACTGGGCGACCCCGTTCATGTGGCCCGCGACGCGAGCCCAGACGCCTTCGAGGCCGCGCGGCAGGCCGTGGAGCGTGGCCTCGACGCGGTCCATGCCCGTGCCTATGCCCTCGTGGGCTCCCGCGATCCGGGGGCCTGGAGCCGGGTCGGCCCGTCGCCGCTCGCCTCCGGCTCGCCTAAGCAGGAGCCGGCCGCGTGAGCCGGGCCCTGCCGCTCCCGATTCAGATCTATCGGACGGGACTCGGCCTCCTCGAGCCGGTCGCTGCCGGCATCCTGGCCTGGCGCTGCCGGCGAGGCCTGGAGGAGCGCGCGCGGCTTCCCGAGCGCAAGGGCTATGCCGGACGGGCGCGACCGGCGGGTCCCCTCGTGTGGGTCCATGGGGCGAGCATCGGGGAAAGCCTGGCGCTTCTGCCTCTTGTCGAGCGCATCGCCCAGCGCGGCATTGGGGTTCTCGTGACCTCCGGGACGCGCACCTCCGCCGGCCTTCTCGCCCGGCGCCTGCCGCCCGGCGCGTTCCACCAGTTCATTCCGCTCGACGTGCCGCGCTACATGCGCCGCTTCCTCGACCATTGGCGCCCGAACCTCGCGCTCTTCGCGGAATCGGAGATCTGGCCCAATACGGTGCTGGAGGTCGAAAAGAGGGGTATCCCGCTCCTTCTCGTCAACGGGCGCATCTCGGACCGCTCGTTCCGCCGCTGGCAGCGGCTGCCCGGTATGATCCGGCCGCTCCTGGAGCGCTACGAGATGTGCTTGGCGCAGAGCGGGCTCGACGCGGAGAGACTCGCTACCCTGGGCGCCCCGCGAGTCACGGTCTGCGGCAATCTCAAGTTCGACACCCCGGCCCCTCCCGCCGATCCGCGGACCCTGGCCCAGCTCTCCGGTCTCCTGGCCGGGCGGCCCGTCTGGCTTGCCGCCAGCACGCACCCCGGCGAGGACGAGATCGTGCTTGAGGCGCATGCGGCCCTCGTCGCGCGCCGGCCCGGGCTCCTGACCGTCATCGCGCCGCGGCACCCGCAGCGGGGGGACGAGATCGAGGCCCTGGCCCGGGAAGCGGGCCTTGCCGTCGCGCGGCGGTCGCGGGGGGATCTCCCGCGGCGCGAGACCGAGGTCTACCTCGCCGATACGGTCGGCGAGATGGGGCTCCTCTATCGCCTTTGCCCGGTTGTGCTCGTCGCCGGCTCCCTCGTGCCCCATGGCGGCCAGAACCCGATCGAACCCGCCAAGCTTGGCGCCGCCATCCTGCACGGGGAGCACACCCACAATTTCCGGGGGCCCTATGCGGCCCTGGCGCGGGCCGGCGGCGCCGAGATGGTGGGCGATGCCAAGATGCTGGCGGGAGCCGTGCACCGGCTCCTGGCCGACCCCGCCCGGACCCGCGGGATGGCCCGCGCCGCCGCGGACGTCGTGCAGGAGCTCGGCGGGGCGGTGGAGCGGACGATGCAAGCCCTCGAACCCTTCATCGTCGAGGTGAAGCTGGCGGGCGCCCGTTGATGCCGACATCCCGCGAGGCCGCTCATCCGCCCAAGGGAGCCGGCAGAGCTGTCGGATGCCCGCCGACGACAGGCGCGCCCTGCTCCCGTTCGGGCTGATGCGCGCTCCGGCTTTCTGGTGGCAGACGCCGCCGACACCCCTCGCCCGTGCCCTGGCGCCCTTCGGCTCCCTGTGGGGAAACCTCGCGGCGCGGCGCATGTCGAAGCGTGGTGGCGCAGCCCCCCTCCCGGTGATCTGCGTCGGCAATTTCACCGCGGGAGGGGCGGGCAAGACGCCGACCGCGCTCGCCTTGGCGGACCTCCTGTGCGCCGACGGCGAGCGCCCGGCCTTTCTGTCTCGCGGCTATGGCGGCCGGGAGGCTGGGCCGCTTCTGGTCGATGTCGCTCGATTGGGAGCGGGCGATGTCGGCGACGAGCCCCTGCTTCTCGCCCGGAGCGCACCGACGATCGTGGCCAGGGACCGACCAGGGGGCGCGGCTCTGGCAGCGGGGACCGGCGCCACTGTCATCGTCATGGACGACGGGCTGCAGAATCCGTCGCTCCTGAAGAGCCTCGGCCTCGCGGTCGTGGATGGGGCCACGGGCATCGGCAATGGTCTCACTCTTCCCGCCGGCCCTTTGAGGGCGCCCCTTTCGGCGCAATGGCCCCGCACCGATGCCGTAGTGGTGATCGGGAAAGGGGAGCCGGGCGACCGGATTGCGGGGGAGGCCGCGACGAGGGGCAAGCCGGTGCTGCGAGCCTCGCTCGAGGCCGACCCTGCCGCTGCGGCACGGCTCAAGGGAGAGCGGGTGCTTGCCTTTGCGGGCATCGGCCGTCCCGCGAAATTCTTCGAGTCCCTTGCGGCCTGCGGCGCGATCGTCGTCGGGGCGCGCGCCTTCGGGGACCATCACGCCTACACGGCCGCCGAGATCGCGCGCCTCGCGGCCGAGGCCCGCGCGGGAGGTCTTGCGCTCGTGACGACCGAAAAGGACCGGGTGCGGCTGGAAGGCTTGAGGGTGCCCCTCGCGGCTTTCCTGACCCTGCCGGTCCGCCTCGCATTTGAAGATGTGGAGGGCGTGAGAACCCTCCTCCGCAAAGCGCTCGGACGTTACAGGCCTCCGGTTTCAGGCTGAACGATCCTCAGGGTCTGGCCCGGAATGCTCTCTGGTGTTCGTACTCACCCCTCATCCTGAGAGGCTGGCCCGAAAAGGCCCTGGTCCTCCCTCATCCCACCCTGCTCCTCATCCTGAGGAGGCGCGGAGCGCCGTCTCGAAGGAGGCCTCCAGAACCCTCGCGCGAACTGGAACCCTCCTTCGAGACGCTGGCTGCGGCAGCTCCTCAGGATGAGGTTCCGGATGGATGACCCGTTTCTTGGGCGGGCTCTCAGGGTGAGGGGTGAGTGGGAGGAGCCTTGTCGGGGCCCGACTCTCAGGCGCTCAGGGTCTGTGGCTTCAGGCGGACGGCTTCCCGCGCAGCTTTGCGCCAACGCGCTGCAGAACGGCCTCCGGCGAGGCATAGGCCTCCTGGTGCTCGACGCTCCAGTATTTGAGCTGGTCGAGGGGGATATGCACGCCCGTCACCGCGCATCGCACATAGGATCCCGGCTTCACGAGGCGCAGATTGCTGTCGAGATACTCGACCACCGCTTCGCCGCCGACACGTTCGAGCTTGTTCATCGGGAGCCCTGGGGAGCCGCTGCGCTGCCGGCCCATTCGAGGTTGTTCGTCGAGGTCTTCGAGGAACCGTGTTGTGGATCGTTTTGATTGAAATAGAGGTTGCCCGAGGTCAATTCCATACGCGGCTCAGATCTCCTCGAACACCGCTCCACGAGGGCCGCGAAGAGCCCTCTACACGCGATCAGATCTCCTCGAAGAGCGCCCCTTGCTCAAGCAGAGCGGGCCTCGGACGCGCCGTACGAACGCGCATGCCGCGCCCGCCGGTCGCCTCGGCCTTTCCGCTGGCGAATTCGAGCGTCAACGCGCCACCGTCGACCACGCCGGCGGGAGCCTGGACCGGGCGCCCTTCCGCGTCCCAGATCAGGGCATAGCCGCGCGCGAGCACGGATTTGTAATTCAGGCTGTCGAAGAGCTGCGACACGCTGTCGAGCTTCGCGCGCTTGCGGTCGAGCTGGGTTCGGAGCGCGGGCACGAGCCGCTCCGCACTGCGCCGGGCGAGTTCGCGCTGCTGCGCCACGCGCTGCCGCTCCGTTCGCTGGAACGTCTCGCGGGCGGTGGCGAGGCGCTGGCCGGTTTGCACCACCCGCTCGGCCCGTTGCTTCATGAGCCGGTCGAGGGCTTCCCGCGGGCGGTGGTCGATCGCCACGAGGCGGGCCCGGAGAGTCGCGACCTGCAAGGCGGGCGAGAAGCGGGCGAGCCGGTTCAGCACCTTGCGCAGGCGCGAATCGTGCTCGCGCATGCTGCGGATGAGCCCGGGAGCGAGCCGCGCTGCGGTCACGTCGAGGCGCTGGCGCTTTGCTGCGAAGAGTGCGTCAGGCGCAGGGAGCCCCCGCGCAGTGGCGCGCAACTCCATCCGCCGCCGCTCGATGACCCGCAGGGCCGATTCGCCATGACGACGGGCAAGATCCGTGACGATGCCGAGGAGTTCCGTTCGGACGGGGACCACCATCTCGGCGGCCCCCGTGGGGGTCGGGGCGCGCACGTCCGCGACGTGGTCGATGAGCGTGGTATCGGTCTCGTGGCCCACCGCCGAGACGAGGGGGATCGCGCTTTCGGCCGCAGCCCGCACCACCTCCTCTTCGTTGAAGCCCCAGAGATCCTCGATGGAGCCGCCGCCGCGCGCGACGATCAGCACGTCGGGGCGGGGAACCGGGCCACCGGGTTTCAGGGCGTTGAAGCCCCGAATCGCAGCCGCGACCTCGGCCGCGCAGGTATCGCCCTGGACGCGCACCGGCCAGACCAGCACGTGGCGGGGGAAGCGGTCCTCGAGCCTGTGGAGAATGTCCCGGATCACGGCACCGGTCGGCGAGGTCACGACGCCGACCACCCCGGGGAGGTAGGGCAGCGCGCGCTTGCGCTCGGCCGCGAAAAGCCCTTCCGCCTGCAGCTTGCGGCGCCGGTCCTCGAGCAGCGCCATAAGGGCGCCGATGCCGGCGGGCTCGAGGGTCTCCACCACGATCTGGTACTTGGAGGAGCCCGGGAAGGTGGTGATGCGGCCCGTGGCGATCACCTCCAAGCCCTCCTGCGGCTTCATGCGAAGGCGCGAGAACGAGCCCTTCCACACCACCGCATCGATGCGGGCACCCTCGTCCTTGATGCTGAAATAGGCATGGCCGGAGGAATGGGGTCCGCGATAACCCGAGATCTCGCCACGCAGGCGCACGAAGCCGAACGCCTCCTCGAGCGTGCGCTTGAGGGCGCCGGCAAGGTCGGAAACGGACCATTCGGGGGCGTTGGAGGCTTTCTCGATGGAGCGGTCCGGGGTCATCCCGGGAACCTAATCGCTTCATGCTTCCAAGGCGAGGGGGCGGGGTCGGGAGGCCCACACCCTTTGCGACCCCGGAGTGCGGCTCGATGCCCCCATTCGTACGGCCCGGATCGTGCCCCGGCCTCCCCATCCTTGCGGTCCCGAGGCGTGCCTCATAAGACCGCAGCACACGGGGAGCGGTCTCGATGAACATCCTTCTGATCGGCTCGGGCGGCCGGGAGCATGCGCTGGCCTGGGCGATAGCCGCAAGCCCACGCTGCGGCCGGCTCTTCATCGCGCCGGGCAACCCGGGCACCGCGCAATGCGGACTCAACGCCGTGGTCGACGTGACCGACCACAGGGCCGTGATCGCCTTCTGCCGCCTCAACGCCATCGGCCTCGTGGTCGTGGGTCCCGAGGCGCCCCTGGTGGCCGGCCTCGTGGACGATCTCACGGCGGCCGGGATCAAGACCTTCGGGCCGACGCGGGCGGCAGCCCAGCTCGAAGGCTCGAAGGCGTTCACCAAAGATCTCTGCGCCGAGTTCGGCATTCCCACCGCGGCCTACCGACGCTTCACCGACCCGGCCGCCGCCAAGGACTATATCCGGGAGCGGGGCGCCCCGATCGTCGTGAAGGCGGACGGCTTGGCGGCCGGCAAGGGGGTCGTCGTTGCCACCGGCATCGAGGAGGCGGAGACCGCGGTCGAGGCGATGCTCGGCGGAGGCTTGGGCACAGCCGGTGCCGAGGTGGTGATCGAGGATTGCCTCGACGGCGAGGAGGCGAGTTTCTTTGCCTTGAGCGACGGCAGCCGTGCGATTCCCTTCGGCACCGCGCAGGACCACAAGCGCGCTTACGACGGCGACCAGGGCCCCAACACCGGCGGAATGGGGGCCTATTCGCCGGCCCCGGTTCTGACGCCCGAACTCGAGGCCCGCGTGATGCGGGAGATCGTGGAGCCGACCGTGCGGGCCATGAGTACCCGCGGCACACCCTTTGTGGGCGTTCTCTACGCAGGCCTCATGATTACAAAGGATGGTCCGAAGCTGATCGAGTACAATGCCCGCTTCGGCGACCCGGAGGCGCAGGTGCTCATGCCGCGCCTCAAGGCCGATCTCGTGGCCGCGATGGTGGCGGCCTGCGACGGCGCGCTCGACGGCTTCGAGGCGGCCTGGTGGGACTACACGGCTCTCACGGTGGTGATGGCCGCCCGCGGCTATCCCGGCAAGGTCGAGCCCGGCTCCGCGATCCGTGGCATCGACAAGGCCGAGGCGCGCAAGGACGTGCTCGTCTTTCACGCCGGCACGAAATTGAGCGGCGATACCCTCGTGGCGAATGGCGGCCGCGCGCTCGCCGTAACCGCCACCGGCGCCACGGTCGCGGAAGCTCAAGCCAGGGCCTACGAGGCGGTCGATTGCATCGAGTGGCCAGAGGGTTTCTGCCGGCGCGACATCGGCTGGCAGGCGGTCGCGCGCGAGCGCTCCTGACGCCCCTCGAAGGGCTGCCTCGACGGGCGAGCCGTCCTGGCGCGGCATGGGGCCGGACGGGGCTGACAGGCGCGCGACAAGCGTTAGAGTCGCCCCATGACCGACAGCCTCTTCCCCGGATTCGAAGCCCATTGGATCGACACCGAGGCGGGCCGGATCTTCGCCCGGTCCGCGGGCAGCGGCCCGCCCCTCGTCCTGCTCCACGGGTTTCCGCAAACCCACGCGATGTGGCACCGCATCGCGCCTGCGCTGGCGCGCTCCCACCGCGTCGTCGTGATGGATCTGCGGGGCTACGGCTGGTCCTCGGCGCCACGGGGAGACCCAGACCACGTCACCTATTCGAAGCGCGCGATGGGCGAGGACGTGGTGCGCGTCATGGAGGCGCTCGGGTCCGTGCGCTTTGCGGTGGTGGGGCACGATCGCGGCGCCCGCGTGGGCTACCGGCTCGCCCTCGACCATCCGGGCCGGGTGGAGCGGCTTGCGCTCCTCGACATCCTGCCGACATTTCATGTGTGGGCGCAGATGCGCGTCGGCACGATTCCGGCGGCCCATTGGGGCTACCTCTCGGAACCCCCTCCGAAACCCGAGGAGGAGATCGGCCGCGATCCCCTGCCCTATTTCGAAGGCCTGATGGCGAAGTGGAACGGCACCGGCACGCTCGACCCATTCGATCCGCGCGCCCTCGAATCCTATCGTGCAAGCTGCAACGAGCCGAGCCGCATCCATGCTTTCTGCGAGGATTACCGCGCGGGCGCCACGATCGACATCGCAGCGGACGAAGCCGATCTCGCCGCGGCTAAGCGCATCGCCTGCCCGGTTCACGTGATCTGGGGCGAGTTCTACCTCACCAAGGGCGCAGACGAGACGGCGCTCGCGGTCTGGCAGCGGACCTTCGCGCCCCAGGCCACCGGCCAAGCCGTGACCGGAGGCCATTTCGTGGCCGAGGAGAACGCCCCCGCGACCCTCGCGTCCCTGCAGGAGTTCCTGACGTGACCGCCTCCGTGACGAAGGAACCCCGGCGCCTCGAACCTGTCGTCATCGTGGAGGCCCTGCCGTGACCGCCCTCTCCCGCCAGGAGGCCTTCTCGGGCACCAAGGAGGTGCCGGAAAAACTCGCCTTCGACACCCCTGCATTGGAAGCCCATCTCACCCCTCGGGTCGAGGGCTTCGCCGGCCCCGTCGAGGCGCGCCAGTTCAAGGGCGGCCAGTCGAATCCCACCTATCTGATCAGGACACCGGCACGCGCCTACGTGCTGCGCCGCAAGCCGCCCGGCAAGCTCCTCGCCTCCGCCCATGCGGTCGACAGGGAGTACCGCGTTCTGCGCGCGCTTCACGGGCAGGGTTTTCCCGTCGCCGAGCCCCTCGTGCTGTGCGAGGACGAGAGCGTCATCGGCACGGCCTTCTACGTGATGAGCCATGTGGAGGGCCGCGTGCTCTGGGATCCCGGCCTGCCGGCCTCCGAGCCCGGAGAGCGCCGCGCGATCTACGACGCCATGAACGACACCATCGCCCGGCTGCACGCCTTCGACCCGGCGGCCATCGGCCTCTCGGATTTCGGCAAGGCGGATGGCTACGTGGCCCGTCAGGTGCGCCGCTGGTCCGAGCAGTACCGGCTCTCGGAAACTCAGGAGATCCCGGAGATGAACCGCCTCATGGCGTGGCTCCCGGACCGGGTGCCGGCGACCTCGCGGCCGGCGCTCGTGCATGGCGATTACCGCCTCGACAACCTGATCCTGCACCCGAGCGAGCCGCGCGTCTCAGCCGTGCTCGACTGGGAATTGGCGACGCTGGGCGATCCGAACGCGGACTTCGTCTACCACCTCATGACCTGGGTGATGCCGCGCTCCGACACGGGCGGTGGGACGGGAACGCTGCTGGGCCGGGACATCGCGGCCCTCGGCATCCCCACGCTCGAAGACTATGCCGGAGAATACGCCCGCCGCATGGGCCTCGGCGAGATCCCCCATTTCGAGACCCTCATGGCCTACAATCTCTTCCGACTGGCCGCGATCCTCCAGGGCATTGCGGGACGTGTCCGCGACGGAACGGCCACCAACGCCAACGCGGCCGCCATGGCGAAAGAGGTCCGGCCCCTGGCAGTCGCGGCGTGGGATTGGGCCCAGAAGGCGGGAGCCGTCTAGGCCCATGAGGCGCGCGCTCGCCGCTGTCGCGGCACTCGTCCTCGTGGCCGTCGCAAGCCTTGGCGGCGCGTGGCTCTACATGAAGGTCTACGAACCCGACAGAACGGATTTCCCGGTTCGTGGAATCGACGTCTCCCATCACCAGGGCCCCATCGATTGGCGCCGGGTTGCGGCCGACGACGTGGCCTTTGCCTTCATCAAGGCTTCCGAGGGTGGAGATCATCGAGACAGGCGTTTTCGCGCGAACTGGGCCGACGCGCAGGCCGCCGGCCTGAAGGTGGGTGCCTATCACTTCTTCACGTTCTGCCGACCGGGTGCGGATCAAGCCGCCAACTTCATCGAAGCCCTCGGGGGCGATCCCGGATCATTGCCCGCGGCCCTCGACCTCGAGTTCGGTGGGAATTGCGCAGCAAAGCCCGTGCCTTCTGCGATGCTGAAGGAGATCGAAGCCTTCCTCACGATCGTGGAGCGCAACACCGGACGACCCGTGGTCCTCTATGTGACCTCCGAGTTCTGGGACGCCTATGGGTCGGTTCTGCCGAAGCGGCCCCTGTGGGTGCGATCCATCTTCTCGCGGCCGAGCCAGGAGGCGTGGACGTTCTGGCAATACCACAATGCCGGACGAGTCGATGGTATCGCGGGACCTGTGGATCTCAACGTGTTGCGGGGGAGCCCGCCTCGTCTGCAGGAACTCGGCCGCGTGGAGCGCCCTCTGTCATAGAACCGTTCTTCTGCCGCAGAGTGAGCTCTCTCGTCTCAGCGGTCGCCTTGTCCTCGCGTGAAACGGGTCCACTTGACGAGATCGTCCTCGCAGGTCAGCGCCGCTCGCCGAAGAACGCGCGCAGGAGCGCGGCCGCCTCGCCCTCGCGGATGCCGCCATAGACCTCGGGGGCATGGTGGCAGGTCGCCTGCGAGAAGAAGCGCACGCCGTTCTCGACCGCGCCGCCCTTCGGGTCCGAGGCCGCGAAGTAGAGGCGGCGGATGCGTGCGAAGGAGATCGCGGCGGCGCACATCGTGCAGGGTTCGAGGGTCACATAGAGGTCGCAGCCGGTGAGCCGTTCGTCGCCGAGCGCCTCGCAGGCGCGGCGGATGGCGAGCACTTCCGCATGGGCGGTGGGATCGTGGCGTTCCCGCGGACGGTTTCCCGCGGTCGCGAGGATCGTTCCGTCACGCACGATCGCGGCGCCGACTGGAACCTCACCGCATTCCGCCGCTCGACGGGCCTCGTCCAGCGCGGCCGTCATGGGGTCGGGTTTGGGATCGGGCCTGCCCGCTCCAGCGTTATCGTGCGCGTTTCCCATGGCTCTCGCGTCTCCTGTTTCCCTCCCCTGGTCCCCTCTGCTATCAGGCCCCCATGACCGACAGCAACGACGACCGACCCGGCCGCCCGCCCCGCGGACGCTCCGGCCGCCCAGGCTCCAGCGGAGACCGCCCCTCGCGTGCCTCCGGGGACCGACCCTTCCGCTCCCGCCGCGACGACGACAAGCCGCGTGCCGCCGGTGAGCGCCCCTTTCGGGCCCGACGGGATGACGATGGCTCGAAGGCCGCCGGCGACGGGCCTTTCCGGGCGCGTCGGGACGACGATGGTCCCCGGCGGGAGGGTCCTGGATCGAAAGGCGGCTTCGGCAAAGGCCCGAAGCGCGACACCGCAGGCGCCGGCTGGCGGCCCGAGGGGAAACGAGAGGGCGATCGCCCGTTCCGCGATCCCGATGCGGGCGATCGCCCGTTCCGGGCCCGGGGGGGCGACGAGCGCCCGCGTCGACCCCGCGACGGGGACGACCGCCCCTTCCGGGCACGCCGGGACGAAGGAGAACGCCCGCGGCGGGTCGATGGCGACCGACCCGTGCGCGGTCGAGATGCCGATGAGCGTCCGCGCGGAACCCGCGACGAGGCCCGCGCTGCGCCGCTCCCCGCAGAGGCGCGCCTGCTCAGGGAGGAGCCCAGCGAGGAGCGCATCGCGAAGGTGATCGCCCGCGCGGGCGTGGCGTCCCGTCGGGACGTGGAGGCGATGATCGCCGAAGGCCGCGTGACCCTCAACGGCGCGGTGCTGGACTCGCCCGCCGTCAATGTGAGCGCCTCCGACACGATCCTCGTCGATGGCGAACCCCTGCCCGCCAAGGAGCGGACGCGTCTTTGGCTCTATCACAAGCCCCGAGGTCTCGTGACGACGGCGCGCGACCCGGAGGGCCGCCAGACGGTGTTCGACGCGCTGCCCGAAGACCTTCCGCGGGTGGTCGCGGTCGGCCGCCTCGACATCAACACGGAAGGGCTCCTTCTTCTGACCAATGACGGCGGCCTCGCCAAAGTGATCGCCCACCCCGAAACCGGATGGCTCCGGCGCTACAAGGTCCGGGCCCACGGCGAGATCAACCAGGCGGATCTCGATCGGCTCGGCGACGGCATCACGATCGACGGCATCGAATACGGGCCCGTCGAGGCCCGCCTCGACCGGGTGCAGGGCGACAATGCCTGGATCACCATGGGCCTGCGCGAGGGCAAGAACCGGGAGATCAAGCGGATCCTCGAACATCTCGGCCTCGGCGTGAACCGGCTGATCCGCCTCTCCTTCGGCCCCTTCCAGCTCGGAGATCTCGAGCCCGGCACGGTGGAAGAGGTGCGCACGCGGGTGCTGCGCGACCAGCTCGGGGAGGCGTTGGCCGCGCAAGCGGGCGTCGATTTCGAGAGCCCCGTGCGCGAGCCCATCGCCCCCTTCGGGACGAAGCCCGCGCGGGACGAGACCGAACGCCCGCGCCGCGACCGCGACGAGCGGCCCGGCCGGGACCGTGAGGGTCCGGCCCGCCGGTTCGAGGACCGGCCCGCGCGGGGACGGGATCGCGAAGGCCGCGGGTTGGAGGATCGTGGGCCCCGGGCCCGTGGTGGAGGGGGCTACGAGGATCGGAAGCCGCGGGGCCGCGGTCGCGAGGACGCACGGGGGCGCGAGGAGGCGCCGGAACGCAAGCGTCCTGACCCCCTGGCGCCGAAGCGGAGCGTCTGGCGTGCGGGTGAGGACGAGGATGCGCCGCGTCTGCGCAAGGGGCCGTCCCGGCGCGGCGGAGATGCCCGGCAAGCCCGCACGGCGAGCGCGGAGCGCCCTCGTGAGCGGGCCGGCACCATCGAGACTGAGGGCCGCAAGGTGCGGGTGGAGCGCCTTGTGGCCTCGCCCGAGCCCGAGCGCAGGCCGCGCCGGTCCCCGGGTTCCGAAGACCGCCCGCGCCGCACGCGGGAGGATGTCGAGCGCCCGGCGCGCGGCGCGGACCGCCCGATCCGGGGCGAGCGTCCCGCCCCTCGGAACGAGCGCACGGGCGGGGACGAGCGCCCTGCCCGCCGGAACGAGCGCACGGGCGGGGACGAGCGCCCCCGCCGCCCCCGCGAGGAGGGCGAACGCCCCTTCCGCGCCCGCCGCGAGGAGGGTGGCCGGCCCCGTGCCCCGCGCGCCGGCGGCGACCGCCCGTTCCGCAGCCGGGACGACGCACGTGCCCCGCGCGACGGCGAGGATCGTCCTCGGCGCGGGCCGCCGCGCGGTGCGGGTCCCGCCCGCAGCGGTCCCGGCCGGGAGCGGCCCGAGCGCAGCGGACCCGGCGGACGGGGCGGCCCGGGTCGAGGTAGGCCGGACCGAGGCGGGCCAGATCGGGGCGGACCTGCGCGCGGCGGCGGCAAAGGTGGCTTCAAGGGAGGCCCGAAGGGGGGCTCCGGCGGCCCGCGCGGGCGGCGTTCCTAAACCACGCCCGGGGTGCTTGAGCGATGAGGATCGTGGGCGGGCGGTTTCGCGGGCGGGCCCTGGCGGGTCCACGCTCGGATGGGATCCGCCCCACCTCCGACCGCCTGCGCGAGACGCTCTTCAACATCCTCGCGCATTCCTATGACGACCCCCTCGAGGGCGCGCGAGTCCTCGATCTCTTCGCTGGCACCGGCGCCATAGGGCTCGAAGCCCTCTCCCGAGGCGCGGCCTTCGCGCTCTTCGTGGACGACGGCGCCGAGGCGAGAGGCCTCATCCGTGAGAACGTGGAGACGCTCGGCTTAGGGGGCACCACGCGCCTCTTCCGCCGCGATGCGACTCGCATGGGGCCGGCGGCCCCCAACGCTCCCTTCTCCGTCGTGTTCTGCGATCCGCCCTACGGCAAGGATCTCGCCCCGAAGGCCCTCACCTCCTGCGCCCAAGGGGGCTGGCTCGTCCCGGACGCACTCGTCCTGGTCGAGGAGGCGCAGGGCGTCGAGGTCGCATTGCCGCGGGGGTTCAGCGAGATCGAGCGGCGGGATTATGGGGAGACCAAGGTGGTGTTCGGCCGCTACGAGCCGGAAGCTTGAGTCCCCGATGCCGCTGGAACGTTCGTCCTGAGCAAGGACCGGGGAACCCTAGAGCATCGGACGGGACGTCGGATCCGACGAGTTCTGCAGCTCTGCAGCCCTGACGCCATATCGAGGCCTCGATGGTGCGTCCGCTTAACGGTCCGATGCTCTAACGCCGCCCGAACAGGCGCTCGATGTCGGCGAGCTTCAATTCCACATAGGTCGGCCTGCCGTGATTGCACTGGCCCGACAGGGGTGTCGCCTCCATCTCGCGGAGCAGCGCGTTCATCTCCTCGGGCTTGAGGCGCCGGCCCGAGCGCACGGAGCCGTGGCAGGCCATTCGGGAGAGGACGGCGTCGAGGCGTTCCTCGACCGCGTCGCTGCCGGAGCCCCATTCCACGAGCGCATCGGCGACGTCCCGTACGAGCGCCCGGATGCTCCCGCCCGCGAGCGCCGCCGGGACCTCGCGCACGAGAAGCGCACCGGGACCGAAATCCTCGATCGAGAGGCCGAGCGAGGCAAGGATTGCGGCCTCGGCGAGCACCCGGTCGGCCTCAACGGGATCGAGTTCGACGACCTCCGGGATGAGGAGGAGCTGGCGGGCGATGCCGCTGGCCTGACGCTCGCGCTTGAGGCGCTCGTAGACGAGGCGCTCATGGGCCGCATGCTGATCGACGATCACCATCCCGTCGGCGGTCTGGGCCACGATGTAGTTCTCGTGGATCTGCGCCCGGGCAGCCCCGAGTGGCGCCTCGACATCGGCGGCCTCGGGCGCCGCGACGCTCGCCCGGGCATCGGCCGAGGGTGAGGCCATGTGCTCGAAGGCGGCCTGCGGGGTTTCGCCGAACCCGGGCCGGGGTTCCAGTGGCGCCTGCCAGCCCGCGAAGGCCGGGGCGGGACGGTATCCCGGCGTCGGTCGGCCGAAGCCCCCGGAGGCCCGCGGGGGAGCCGGCGCGAGGGCGGGGCGAAGCGCATCGAGGGTCCGGGTGCCGCCCGTGGTGGCGGCCCGGAAGGCAGAGCGGTTGATCGCCTCCTTGATCGAAGCCACCACGAGGCTCCGCACGAGGGCGGGATCGCGGAAGCGGACCTCGGTTTTCGCGGGGTGCACGTTCACGTCCACCTGCCGGGAGTCGAGGTCGAGGCGCAGCGCCAGGACGGGGTGCCGGTCGGAGGGCATCACGTCGGCGTAGGCGCCCCGCACGGCGCCCAGCAGGAGCTTGTCGCGCACCGGCCGCCCGTTCACCACGAAATGGATGTGGGTCGAGGCGCCACGGTGAAAGGTGGGCAGGCCCGCGAAGCCCTCCACGCTCACCCCGTCCCGGGTGACGCCGATCGGGATCGCGTTGTCCCCGAACTCCGCCCCGAGCGCCCGGGAGAGCCGGCGCAGGAAGCCGTGCTCGCCTTCCGGCTCCGGCGGGAAGGTCACGGGGGTGAGGTGGTCGCCGGCGAGCGTGAAGCGGATCGCCGGGTTCGCGATCGCAAGCCGCCGCACGATCTCGGCCACCGCCTGGGCCTCGGAGCGGTCGCTCTTCAGGAATTTGAGGCGCGCGGGCGTCGCGGCGAAGAGGTCCGTGACCTCGATGCGGGTGCCGGGGCCCGCGGAGGCGGGACGCACCGGCCCCTTGACGCCAGCCTCCACGAGGATCGAGCAGCCCTCCGGGGATTCCGCGGTTCGCGTCGTGATGGAAAGGCGCGCCACCGCGCCGATGGAGGGCAGCGCCTCGCCGCGGAAGCCGAGCGTCCCGATGGCGAAGAGGTCGCCCCCGGGCAGCTTCGAGGTGGCGTGGCGCTCGACCGCGAGTTCGAGATCCGCCGGGCTCATGCCCTGGCCGTCATCGACCACCCGGATCAGGCGGCGCCCGCCGGCCTCGATCGTGATCTCGATCGCGGAGGCCCCCGCATCGATGGCGTTCTCGACGAGTTCCTTCACGGCCGCAGCCGGCCGCTCCACGACCTCGCCGGCGGCGATGCGGTCGACGAGGATGGGATCGAGGCGGCGGACGGCGCTCATGGCAGGGATATAGGGGTATGCCTCGCGAGATGCACCACGGAGTTCATCGCCCAGGCCTCGAAACTGCCATACGGTCGCACCCTGTGGGGCGCCAGCCTCACGGGTCGAAAATGTCGATCCGGAAGGCCTCGCGGTAGGCTCGGCGGCCCTCGGGCGTGACGTCGAGGGTCCGCGTTCCCGCGCCCTTGCGGATCCAGCCCCGCTCCAGCCCATGGCTGCACAAGGCCCGTCCGAGCCGCCCGGCAAGATGCGGGCGGCGCTCGCTCCAATCGAGGCAGGGACGGCAGAGGGGGACGGACCGTGCCCGCCCGGGAGCCGAGGGCGCGAGCGCGACCCCGAGCATACCCAAGCGCTCCAGGCCCAGAGGCGTCACGAGGGCGGCGTCGTCTTCGATCTCCACCCAGGCCCGCGCCGTCAGGCTGTCGGCGAGCGCCACCCCGAGCCGGCCGGCGATGTGGTCGTAGCAGGTCCGGGCGAGCCGCATGCCCTCATCGCGAGGGCCCGTCCGCTTGGGCCGACCGACGGCCGAGCCCGCCGCCACCAGCATCAGGCTCTCGAGAAGCTGAGCCACCTGGGGGCCCGCGAGCCGGTAGTAGCGGTGACGGCCCTGAGGCGTGACCGACAGCAGGCCGTCACCGAGGAGGCGGGAGAGATGACCGCTCGCCGTCTGCGGTGCGACGCCGGCCGCATGGGCGAGCTCGGTCGCGGTGAGCGCCCGCCCATCCATGAGCGCCTGCAGCATGGCGACCCGTGCCTGGTCGCCCAACAGGGCGCCAATACCTGCAATCGAGACCGTCGTGACCATCGGCTCCTCCACCGCCCTGATAGCACGACAAGCGGCGCGCAGATTCGGCCGGCGCCGAAGCATCACCCAGCGGGACGAGAGCGTTGATCCGAGATGGCTCCGGCTCACGTGAAGAAAACGCGACAGCTGAAAAGCGAGAGCGGAATCCTCGTGAGGGGACACGGCTCGAACCTTCAAGGGCCGTTAGGCCTGTATCTCGGACCTGTGTTCCGGGACGCAAAACCGATCGGCCGGGACCCGGGCCGATCTCGCCTTCGACCGATCCGAGTCCCGCAGAACGCGCGGGATCGAGACCGAGGTTATCCCCTCGCCTCCGCGAGATACTGCTTCGCCAGGATCTTGCCCTCTTCGACCGCCGGCTGATCGAAGGGATCGACGCCGAGCGCGTAACCCGTGAGGATGGTCTCCAGCATGGTGTGCATCAGGAGTTCGCCGAGGGCCCGCTCGTCGAGGCGCTCGATGTGGATCTGCCGGGTGGGGCGTCCATTCTTCGCGAGGGTGTCGGCCGTGGCGCGGCCCTGGGCGGCCACGAGGTCGCCGATGGTGCGGCCCGCGAAGCCCGCTTCGCCCGCGCGCCGGGCGAGCGCCTCGTCCATCCGCGGGCCCTCGCCCGCAACGCCCGTGGTGATCACGGTAAAGAGCTTGTCGCGGGGGCCGGCGAGGTAGAGCTGGAGCTGGCTGTGCTGGTCCACGGGGCCGATGGCGGCCACGGGCTGGGAGCCCTTGCCGTCCTTCCCCAGGCTCTCAGCCCAAAGCTGCACCCACCAGCGCGTGAAGCGCTCGAGCCGGTCCGCGTAGGCCATGGTGACCGCGATGCCCCAGCCCTCCATGGCGGCCGCGAACGAGACCGCAGCCGCGAGCGCCGCGGGCGCTTCCGCGGCCGGCTTGCCCGAGCGGATCGGCTCATAAGCCTCCGCGGCGCCCTGGCGGATGGCGCGGATGTCGAGGCCTAGCACGGCGGCCGGCAGAAGGCCCACATTGGTGAGGACCGAATAGCGTCCGCCGATGCCGGTGTGGTGATCGAGGAACCGCACGCCCTCGGGCTCGAGCAGATCGCGGAGCGCGTTCTTGGCCCCGTTCCGGCGAGGCTCCGAGAGGCCGACGAAATGTTCGCCGGGCTGGGTTCTGAGGCCTGCTCCCCGCAGCGCGGAGAGCACCGCGATCGTCTGCATCAGGGTCTCGCCCGTGCCGCCGGATTTCGAGATCGATACGAACTTGGTGGAGCTCAACGGCAAACGGTCGAGGATATGGGCGAAGGTGATGGGGTCGAGGTTGTCGAGGAAGTGCACCCGCGGCCCATCGGCGAAACGACCCGCGCCCGGCACGAAATAATCCCTCAATTGCGCCAGGGTCTGGCCTCCGAGGCTCGACCCGCCCGTGCCGAGGAAGACCACGTCGGTGGCATCCGTCCGCAGGACATGCGCGGCCTCCGCGACGGCGGCGAGGTCGTCCGTGGTGCGGGGCATGTGGAGAAGCGGCAGGCGCCCGGTGGTGTCATCCTCCCGCAGCCGCGCGAGCGCCCCCTCGATGCCGGACAGCCCGGCCTCGACTGCCGTCTTCGGCAACCCACCTCCCCCGATGGTGGAAGCCAGCGCAAGGTCGATCGTGAGGGTAAGGGCCATGCCGTCCGTCTCCAGAGTTCCGGAGGCGGACCATAGGTCAGGCGTGATGGATCGGCTAGGGTTCGAACAGCCTCGTGGGCCTTTGCCGAGCCCCCAATTTCGAGCGGCTCGTTACAGGCCCGTCGGCCGGCCCGCGATCACCACGAGCATGCGCTCGTCGCCGAGAACGTATTCAGCGGCGCGCCGGATGTCCTCCTGCGTGACGGCGGCCACGAGGGCGTTCCGGCGAGCGATGTAGTCGATGCCGAGACCCTCGAAGGCGATCTGCGCGAGCTGATGCGCGATCTTCGTCGACGAGTCGAAGCCCAGCGCATACGAGCCCGTGAGGTAGTCCTTCGCCTTCTGGAGCTCGCTGTCGGTGGGGCCGTCGGTGCGCAGCCGCGCCATCTCGCCCGCGATCACCTCGAGACATTCGGCCACGCGCTCGTTCTTGGTGGCCGTGAAGCCCCAGGTCATGGCAGCGGCGCGGTAGCTCACGACGGACGTGCCCACCGAATAGGCAAGGCCCCGCTTCTCGCGCACCTCCTGGAAGAGGCGCGAGGTGAAGGCGCCGCCGCCGAGGATGTGGTTCAGCACATAGGCCGGAATGAAATCGGGCTCGCGCCAGGACAGGCCTGCGGTCCCGAAGCGGATCACCGATTGCGGCACGTCGAGATCGACCACGATCCGGGAGCCGCGCCCGGACAGGCGCGTCGCCGGCACGGGTTTCAAGGGACCCGCCTCTGGAAGCACGCCGAAGACCCGGTCGAGCAGCGAGGCGAGGCGCGCCTCGTCGATTGCGCCCACCACCGCGATCTTCACGCGGCCCCGCGCCATGATGGAACGGTGCAGCGCGACGATCTCGTCGCGAGTGATCGCTTCCACGCTCTCGATGGTGCCGGAGGTCGGATGGGCATAGGGGTGACCTGGGAAACCCTCGGCGAAGAACCGACGGGTCGCCATCACGCCGGGATCGTTCTGCTGGTAACGCAGGCCCGCGATGGTTTGCGCCCGCACGCGCTCGATGGCGTCGGGGTCGAAGCGCGGCTCGGCGAGGGCGAGCCGCAGGAGGTCGAAAGCCTCGTCGGCGTGGCGAACGAGCGTCTTGAGCGATCCCCCGATGGCATCCGGCCCCGCATTGAAGGAGAGCTCGATCGCACGGGCCGCAAGCCGCTCCTGGAAGGCATCGGAACTGAGCTCGCCCGCGCCCTCGTCGAGGAGACGCGCCAGCATCTGGGCGACGCCTGGGTGATGCTCCGGGTCCTGCGCGGCGCCGCCCTCGAAAGTGAAGGCGACGGCAATCAGCGGCACCACGTCGGATTCGACATGCCAGGCCTCGACGCCGCCGGGAGACAGGACCGCCTTGGGCTGGGTCGGAGACGAGATTGCGGCGGACGCGGGCGCCTCGGCCGGGGACGAGATTGCGGCGGACATTGCGGTGGACGCGGACGTCGCGGCCGGGGACGAGGACAGGGTTGCGGGGGCTGACATCAGATCCAATCCGGTGCGGGGAGCCGAAGGCGGTCGTCTAGAGCACGATCCGCTCCGGTTGGGTCGGGATCGTGCCACGTGAGTTCTTGTTTCACCGTACGATCCCGAAAAGTCTCCGACACTTCGGGATCGTGCTCTAAGCCTTGCGGAGGTAGCCCGTCACCGACCGGCGCGGGATGAGGATGCGCTCGGCGGCAGCGGCGAGCTGCGCCGGGGTCACGGCTTCGATGTGGCCCGGCCAGTGGCGCACGTCCTCGATGGTCTCGCCGATCGCAAGCGCCGAGCCGTAGATCCGGGCGAGCGACGACTGACTGTCGGTGGAATAGATGGTTTCCGCGATCAGGCGCGTTTTGGCACGCTCGATGGCGTCGGCCCCGAGCGCCTCGCCCGGCACGGCCCTGAGGGCGGCATCGACGGCCTCTTCGAGCGCCTCCAGGGCGACGCCCTGGGCGGGCACCGCATAGACCGAGAAGCGGGTGTCCTCGATGGCGGAGCCCATATACCAGGCGCCCGCATTCACCGCGACGCCGGTCTCGAGCACGAGACGGCGGTAGAGATAGGAGGTGGGGCCGCCGCCCAGAACCTCGGCGAGGAGTTCGAGTGCGTAGCAATCCCCGTCCGAGGCCGTGCGGCAGGAGGGGGCGAGGTAGAGCCGCTGCAGGGTCGGCTGCTCGACCTTCGGGTCCGCCACGGTGATGTGACGCGCGGCGCGGGGCTCGGGCTCGCGGGGACGGAAGCGCTGGGGCCGCGCGCCCTGCGGAGCGATGCGGCCATAGGTGGCGTCGGCGAGACGGCGCACCTCCCCTTCCGCCACGTCGCCGGCCACAACCAGAATGGCGTTCTCAGGCGTGTAGAAGCGGCGGTAATAGGAGAGGGCGTGATCGCGGGAGAGGCCCTCGATCTCGTGCATCCAGCCGATGATCGGCGTGCCGTAGGGGTGATGGAGGAAGAGGGAAGCCGCCATGGCCTCGGAGAGCTGGGCCGCAGGATCCGTCTCGACCCTCATGCGGCGCTCCTCGAGCACCACGTCCCGCTCGGGCGCCACCACGTTCTCCTCGATGAGGAGGTTCGTCATGCGGTCGGCCTCGAACTGCATCATCGTGCCGAGATGCTCACGGGCGACGCGCTGAAAATAGGCCGTGTAGTCGTAGGACGTGAAGGCGTTCTCCTGGCCGCCGAGGCTAGACACGACCTTCGAGAACTCCCCCGCCGGATGCGCCTTCGTGCCCTTGAACATCAGGTGCTCGAGGAAGTGCGCGATCCCGGACTGGCCCTGCGGATCGTCGGCGGAGCCGTTGCGGTACCAGATCATATGGGTCGCGACCGGCACCCGATGATCGGGGATCACGACCACGTCGAGGCCGTTGTCGAGGGTGAACGATGAAACCTCGGGGCCGCCGCCCTCCGTGCGCCCGAAGGACGGGACATCGGTGCGCAGGTTGACCTTGGCGGCTTGAGACATGAGGCGCGGCCTTCAGTGGGGTTTCAATTAACCATGCTGGCAAAGATCGTACGGAACTGCCAGCGCAAACGGGGGCTCAACCCGTCCCAGGGAGAGGCACCGGGGCGGGCGTGGGCCGTGCCAGCACATAACCCTCCCTGCGCAACACGCAAGCAGAACAGGAGCGCCGCCGGGTGCGGCATGGGCACCGGCGGCAGCCGAAAGAAAGGTAACCGGCCGGTGGCGCCAGCGGTCGACCGCTTAGCGGCGGCTGTTGAGCCAGCGTGAGAAGCCGCTCGCCGTGGAGGTATCGGGCTCCTCGGGATCGACGGTTGCCTTCACGGCGGCGCCGGCCGCGGCCTTGCGGTACCCCGTCGGCGGCTCGGTGAGGGAGCGGCGCTCGGGCTCCTCGTACGTGGCGGAAAGCTTCTGGTTCCGGCGGTTGTCCATCCGCGCCAGCTCGGCGGGAGTAAGGGCGCTGTTCTTCTCGTCGCCCATCGGAACGGCCGAATGCGCCCCAGCGCCTGCACGGGTCCCAGCGCGCATTTCGTCACCCATCATGGTGACGTTCTTGCGGTTGCGGCGGTCGACGCGGCTCTCGCCGCCCATAGCCCGGGCATCGGCGTCATCCTCGCGGCGGGCCAGCACATCGGGATCCCGCGGCCAGTTGGGGGCGCGGGCCTCGACGCTCGAGGCATCGACGGGCGCCGGCAGTTCCAGCCTCTGGGGAACCACGAGCGGCGGGCGCTCGCGGTATTCGATCGGGGGCCGATCCTTCGGGATAATACCGATGGCGCCTAGGAGGCTCTTCACCGCCACGCCCTCGTCCTGCGCCCCGGCACCGGACGATGCCAGCATCAGCGCGCCTGCGCCGAGCGCTCCCACAATCCTCAAAGCTTTCATGCTACCCACCACCTGGTCCGCGTTCATGTTACGGCCGCCGTTTGTGCGGTCGAAGCGGCTTCTTCAACGAGCCGATCCTCCGTCCGGGAGGCGTTGCCGTTCCCACCACGAAAGCCGTGAGGCTGCAATTGGGCGAAGGTGTGGCAAACGGACTGGCCGTCACCTACCCCTAGGGCGGGGAGCGGCAGCCCGGCGCCGGTCCAGGACGAAGGAGTCATAGAGGAGACCGGCCACGCCGGCAACGATCGCGGCGTCGGCCACATTGAACACGTACCAGGAGAACGATCCCACATGGAAGTGGATGAAGTCGAAAACGGCTCCGTAGGCGAGCCGGTCGATCACGTTCCCGAGGGCGCCGCCCACGATGAGCGCCAGCGACGCGGCAAGCCACCGGTTTGCCGTGCGGCGGATCCAGACCGAGAGGGCCAGCGATGCCACGATCGAGACGAGGATCAGGATCCAGCGGCCGATCTCCGTATGCTGCTGGAAGAGCCCGTAGGAGATGCCTCGGTTCCACACCACGATGAGATCGAGGAAAGGCGCCAGCCGCACGGGCTCCCGCACCGGCAGGTCATAGACGAAAAGCGTGTAGACCTTGGTGACCTGGTCGACCACGAAGGTCAGCACGGCGAGGGCGAAGCCAAGGCGGGCGGGGGTCAGCATACCCCTCTCCGACGGATCTCGGGTGAACCCGAGATCCTTCTTTTGAAGTGCAAGTCTGGAACATTCGACTTGCGAAGGGAGAGGGGGCACCCTGTCGGCATTGTCACGCCGCGGCCCTCGCCCGGTCCCATTCGCGCAGGGCCGCGGCATCGCGGGCCGTGACGTCGGGATATTCGGGATCGGAGCCCACATCGGCAGTGATCTTCCAGGACCGGGCGCATTTGCGACCCTCGGCCCGGCGGGGCACCACGGCGACGCCCTTCACCTCATCGAGCCGGAAGGCCTCCGCCGGTCCTTCGCCCCGCACCACCGCGAGCCCCGAGGTGATGCACACCTCCGCGAGGTCGAGGCCTTGCACGGCCTCCCAGAGGGCCTCGTCGGCAATGTGGACGACGGGCGCCGCCTCCAGGCTCGCGCCGATCCGCTTTTGCGCCCGCTCGATCTCGAGCGCGCCCGTGACGACGCGGCGGACGCGGCGTACCTGGGCCCAGCGGGCCGCGAGCGCCTCATCGCGCCATTCCGGCGGCACCTCGGGGAAGCGCTCGAGGTGGACCGATTCCGCGCCCGGATTGCGGGCGAGCCAGGCCTCCTCCGCCGTGAAGGCGAGGATCGGCGCGATCCATGTCACCACGCAGCGGAAACATTGGTCCACGACCGAAAGGGCGCTCTTGCGGGCGGGGCTGGAGATCGGGTCGCAATAGAGCGTGTCCTTGCGGACGTCGAAGTAGAACGCCGACAGGTCCGTGGTCATGAAGCCCGTGAGGAGCGCCACGACGCGCTTGTAGTCGAAGGCCGCGTAAGCCTCGCGGATCTCTCCGTCGAGTTCGGCCAGGCGGTGCAGGACGAAGCGCTCGAGCTCCGGCATCTGCGATACCGGCACACGGTCCGAGGGCTGGAAATGGTGCAGGGAGCCCAGCATCCAACGGATCGTGTTGCGCAGCTTGCGGTAGGTTTCCACGAACGTTTTGAGGATCTCCGGGCCGATGCGCAGATCGTCCGAATAGTCGGAAGCTGCCACCCACAGACGCAGGATGTCGGCGCCGGAATCCCGGATCACGTCCTGGGGCGCCGTGGTGTTGCCGAGCGACTTCGACATCTTCTGACCCTTCTCGTCGAGGACGAAGCCGTGGGTGAGCACGATGTCGAAGGGCGCACGGCCGCGGGTTCCGCAGCTCTCCAGAAGCGAGGAATGGAACCAGCCGCGGTGCTGGTCGGAGCCCTCGAGATACATCACCGTATCCTGCCCGCCCTCCACCTTGCGCTTGGCCGCAAGATCCGGCCGTTTCTCGAGCGCGAATGCATGGGTGGAGCCGGAATCGAACCACACATCGAGGATGTCGGTGACCTTCTCGAAATCCGCCGGGCTGTAGCCGAACGGCGTCAGATAGCGGGCCCCGTCCGCGTCCGCGAACCAGGCATCGGCGCCCTCGGCCTCAAAGGAGCGCGCGATCGCCTCGTTGACTTGGCTGTCCTTGAGGATCTCGTTCGTGCCGCGGCGGACGAACACCGCGATCGGCACGCCCCAGGCGCGCTGGCGCGAGACCACCCAATCCGGGCGGTTCTCGATCATGCCCGTGATGCGGTTCTCGCCCGCGGCCGGGACCCATTTGACGGTCTTGATCGCGGTGAGCGCCCGATAGCGCAGGGTGTCCTCGGGCTCGTTTTTCGGCCACATCACCGTGCCGAGCGCCCCGCCCTCCATGGCGCTGCGCTCCGCCTTCGCCTCGAAGCCGTCCGCGATCGGCTTGTCCATGGCGATGAACCATTGCGGGGTGTTGCGGAAGAGGAGCGGCCCCTTAGAGCGCCAGGAATGGGGATATTGGTGCTTGAGGCGCCCGCGCGCCACGAGCGCTCCCGCCTCCACGAGCTTGCGGATGACGGCCTCGTTGGCGCCCCCGTCCTTCCCCTTGTCGTCGTAGATGCGCTCGCCGGCGAAGAAAGGCACGTCCGGAAAATAGGAGGAATCCTCCGCGACCGTGTGGGGCACCTCGCGCGTGCCGCAGGCCTCGAACGTCGCTCGGTGGCGCACGAAGGTGTTGTAGTCGTCCGCCCCGTGACCTGGCGCCGTGTGGACGAAGCCCGTCCCGGCATCGTCCGTCACGTAGTCGGCCGGGAAGAGCGGCACCTGGAAGTCCCAGTAGCCGTTCGCGCCGGGCAGACCCCGGAAGGGGTGGGCGCAGCGGGCGATCATGACGGGCAGCACGTCCTTGACGCGCTCGTGCGCGGCAACGCGCGCGGCGGCGAAGACCTCGCCGGCGAGCTTGTCGGCCATGACATAGAGATCGCCCGGCTTCGCCCAGTTGTCCGCAGGCGCGTCCGTGACGCGATAGAGCCCGTAGGCGATCTCGGACCCGAAGACGATCGCCCGGTTCGCCGGAATCGTCCAGGGCGTGGTCGTCCAGATCAGCACCGCAGCGCCCTCAAGGTCGCCGTCGAGGGTGTCGATGATGGGGAAGCGAACCCAGATCGTTGTCGAGGTCTTCTCGTGATACTCGACCTCCGCCTCGGCGAGCGCCGTCTTCTCGAGGGAGGACCACATCACGGGCTTCGAACCGCGATAGAGCTGATCCGTCATCGCGAAGCTCATGATCTCGCGGGCGATCTGGGCCTCCGCGTCATAAGCCATAGTGGAATAGGGGTTTGCCCAATCGCCCTCGACACCGAGGCGCTTGAACTCCTCGCGTTGCACGTCGATCCACTTCTCCGCGAAGGCGCGGCACTCGCGGCGGAACTCGATGACGGGGACCTGGTCCTTGTCTTTGCCTTGCGCGCGATACTGCTCCTCGATCTTCCACTCGATCGGGAGGCCGTGGCAATCCCAGCCCGGCACGTAGTTCGAGTCGTAGCCGAGCATGCCCTGCGAGCGCACCACGAGATCTTTGAGGACCTTGTTGAGGGCATGCCCGATATGGATGTGGCCGTTGGCATAAGGCGGGCCGTCGTGGAGGATGAAGCGCGGACGGCCGCGCTGCACCTCGCGCTGGCGCTCGTAGAGTCGCTGATCGGTCCAGCGCTGGAGCAGCAGAGGCTCCCGCTGCGGCAGGCCGGCCCGCATGGGAAACTCGGTTTGGGGCAGGAACAGGGTTTCGGAATAGTCGCGGCCCGCAGGGGCTTTCGCTTGGTCGTTCATGGCGTGGCTTCACGGGCTGGATGGCCCAAGGGCTTGGGTCGCATCAGGGGCGTCGGGGCGAACAGGGGCGATCCCGGACCTTCGCGGTCTCAAGCGAAGGCCGGGCCTATAATTCGCAGGGCGCACCGACGAAGGGCGCGCGGGCCATGAGCACGGATCACCATGGCGGGCCTTGTAGCAGCGACGGGCGCGCGAATAAAGCGCGACGGATTCATCCCCTTCCTCGCAAAGGAGGGGTCTAGCCGATCATCGACGGCGTCCGATCGGCCGCCAGAAGCCCCCGGGCTTCGTCCGAGTCCCGGTGCATGCGCTCGACGAGAGCGTCCGCGCTTTCGAAGCGATCCTCGCCGCGGATCCAGCCGACGAGTTCGACGTCGAGATGGCGACCGTAGAGGTCGCCGACAAAGTCGAACAAGAAGGCTTCGAGGAGAGGCGCACCGTTGTCGAAGGTGGGCCGGCGGCCGAAACTCGCGACGCCGTCATGCGTGGCCCCGCCGCCCAGCGACGCCCGCACCGCATAGATGCCGTGTCGGAGGCGGCAATCGTCGGAAAGGCGCAGGTTCGCGGTCGGGTAACCGAGCGTGCGGCCCCGCTTCTGCCCATGGCGCACCTCGCCGGACACGAACCAGCGATAGCCGAGCAACCGGTTCGCGGCGACGACGTCGCCGCGCTCCAGGGCCAGGCGAACCGCACTCGAGGACACCACCTCTCCGGCATCGGTCACAGCCGACACCACCGTGCAGGTCAGACCATGCGCAGTGCACAGGGCGTGGAGACGGGCGGGGTCCCCCTCGCGGCCGCGGCCGAAGTGGAAATCGTGGCCGACCACGATACCGGACAGGCCCAGATCCTCGACGAGGAGCCGCGCCACGAAGTCATCGGCGCCCATGGCGGCGAGCGAGGCGTCGAAGCGGCGGATGAAGGCTCCATCGAGGCCGAAGCGCGCGAAGAGCGCGAGTTTCTGGGCCTCCGGCGAGAGGCGGAAGAGGGGCGTTTCAGGACGAAAGAACACCCGCGGATGGGGCTCGAAAGTGAGAACGGCGCTCGGGTGCCCTCCGCGTGCGGCAACCTCCCGCGCGGCGCGTATCAGGGCTTGATGGCCGCGATGGACCCCATCGAAATTGCCGATGGCCGCGACCGCTTCCGACAAACTCTCGGGCAGGGACTCGCCGTCGCGGCACACCGGGAGCGCGCTGGCGGCAAGGGAAGCGGTTTCGCTGAGGAGCATCAGGGCGCGGCGGGGGCTTTCACGGGCCGCGACCCTGGCGAAAAGGGCTCCTTGGGTCAAGCGGGCCGGAACCGATCCTCACGCTTGCCCACGACCGCCTCCGTTCAGACGGCGGGCCTGCGGTCTCCCGGAACCGAGGCCTCGCCTTCGAGCACCTCATCGCACCTGTCCGTCCTGATCTCCCGTTAGGCGGCGGGCTTGCGGTCCACCGCCACCCAGGCCTCGCCTTCGAGCACAGCCCGGCCGTCGCAGATGCACTCGCAGAACAGGCGTGCCCGGCGGCGGTCCGGGATGAGTTCGATGACCTCGACATTCGCGGTCACCACGTCCCCGATCCGCACGGGCGCGAGGAACTGGATCGTCTGCGAGAGGTAGATGGCGCCCGGCCCCGGCAGCTTGGTGCCGATCACAGCCGAGACGAGGCTCGCCGTGAACATGCCGTGCGCGATGCGCTGGCCGAACTTGCTGCGTGCCGCGAAGCTGTCGGAGATGTGGATAGGGTTGGTGTCACCGCTCACCGCAGCGAAGAGGTGCAGATCGTTGTCCATGACGGTGCGCATGAGGCTTGCCCGCAGCCCGATGCTCAGATCGTCGAAGAAGAGGGTGGACGGCCCGACTGTCGACGATTGCAGGACCCCGGCGGGCATGGACGTAACTTCCTCTCGCTGCACCGCACAACCTTAGCGCTATGGCATAACGGAGCCATTAGCCTTTGGTTCAGCCTTCGAACGAAGGTTGTAGAGCGGAGAGCGGCTGCGAAAATTTGCCGGGATGGCCCTCACCTACCAGGCGAGCGCGTCCATGACGGCTTGCGGGCGCACCACCTGCCGGGCGAGCCAGTCCTGGGCGTGCTCGGAAGCGAGGGGCAGTTCGTCGAGGCGCAGTTCCGCGGTGTGAATGCCGCGCGCGATCAGAAGCGCGTCGATCCCCACGGCCGCGGCCCCCGCGACATCCGTGCGGATCGCATCGCCCACCGCGAGCACCCGGTTGAGCGGCACCGCCCCCCCTCCCCCGATCCGCTCCGCGAGGGCGAGCGCCGCCTCGTAGACCGGGCGATGGGGCTTGCCGGCGTAATAGACCTCGCCGCCCATCTCCTCGTAGAGCGCCGCGATCGCGCCCGCACAGGGAATGAGGGTATGGCCGCGCTCCACCACGAGATCCGGGTTGGCGCAAAGCATCCAGAGGTCCCGCTCCCGCATGGCCTGAAGGCGGGGCTGATACTCCTCGACGGATTCCTGCCCCTCGTCCTCCTCGTCGAAACCGGAGCAGACCACGTAATCGGCGTCGGCGATGGTGCCGAAGCGTAGGTCGAGTCCCTCGAAGATTGGCAGGTCGCGGGGCGGGCCCATGTGATGCAGCACCTGGCCCTGACGCTCGATCACGCTCCGGCGCGTGATGTCGCCGGAGGCCATAATGCCGTCATAGGCGGTGCGCGGCACGCCGATGCGGTCCAGTTGCGTCCCGACCGAATGACCGGGCCGCGGCGCGTTGGAAACGAGGATCACGCGCCCGCCCCTCTCACGAAAACGCGTGAGGGCGTCGGCCGCCGCGCGATAGGGCACGATGCCGTTATGGAGCACGCCCCACACATCGCAGAAGATCACGTCGTAGTGGGCAGCCCATGCGGAGAGGCCGTCGAGGACGGGAATGCAGGCGGATGCGGCGGTCATGGGATCCTGGGAACGTCCGGAGGGTTGCGGCGCGGGTAGGCCCCCCTTGGGCCGAAGTCAATCGCGCGGATCCGCAGAGCGGCTGCAGGGAGCCCCGGGTGTCCTCGCTTGGCCGGTTGCAGGGGACAACGCGGCGGACAGCCTTTCCGGAACGGCAGCTTCGGCCACTGATGCGGGCCATGCGCAACGGACATGCCGATGCGGCCCTTCGGTCTCCGACATGGACCATCCGCTGGATCAGTTCCCCCTTTCGTGGGATCAGCTCTCATCTTTGGTTTGACGCGTTTTCTTGACGTGAGCCGCGTCCATCTCGCTCAGATCAACGCTTCGCTTCCGAGCGGTCGCGTTTCCTGCGCGTGTGCCAGCCATCTCGCTCAGATCAACGCTCTACGGAGGTGTTCAATGCCCCGCTTCTTTAACCCCGCCACAGTGATCGCCCCCGCCTCACGTTACAGCCAAGCCGCAGAGCATTCGTTGAGCGGTCGGCGGCTCATGATCTCGGGGCAGATCGGGATACGGCCTGACGGCACGCTGGCGGAGGGGCTCGAGGCCCAGATGGAGGTCGCCTGGGACAACCTCATCGCAATCCTGCATGATGCCGCGATGAATGTGAACGATCTCGTGAAAGTCACGGTGTTCGTGACCGTGCCGGGCTCGGTCGCGCCCTACCGCATCGTGAGGGACGCGAAGCTCGCCGGCCACGCTCCGGCCTGCACCTATCTCGAAGTCGCAGGCCTCGCCCGGCCCGACTTCCTTGCCGAGGTCGAGGGGGAAGCGGTCCGCGAAGCAAATTAGAGCGTTTTCGAGTGAGGTGGATCCGGCTCGCGAAAAGAAAACGCGACCACTCAGAAACCAGAGCTGATTCCACCCAAGTGGAAACAGCTCTAGGTGAACGGACCACAAGCAGCGGCACCGACGAGCGGGCCGAAGCTGGACCCCGACCGCGGCCACGGCAGTTGGGAGGTGGAAGGATCGCAAGGAGACGAGACGATGGAAGAGCCCCGGAAGGATCTCCTCATGCAGGTCGAGGGAATGACCTGCGAGGGGTGCGTCAACGTCGTTACGCGTACCGTGCAGCGTCTGGACCCACAGGCGAGTGTCGAGGTCGACCTCGATCACGGGCGCGTTCACGTCACCACCACGGCCCAGAGCGTGGAAGTAGCGAACGCCCTCTCCAAAGCCGGCTACGAAGCCCGGGCCATGACGGGCTGACCGGCCCTCCAAAGATCGCCAGGCCGTGTTGGAACGCATGATCCCGGAAATCCACGGCTCTTCAGGATGAGCCTGTGCGACACAGCTGAGCGAGCCTCGTGCGATCGAGGTGGAGCGGATGGGACTCTAGAGCTTTCTCGAGCAAGCTGGATCCGGCTCGCGTGAGAAAGACGCGTTGCACCCCAGTTGAGAGCTGATCCCGGTCAAGCGAAACAGCCCTAGAAGCGGGTGCCCGGGTTCGTAGGCTGCCCCGGCAGATAATCGGGCTCGGAACCCGGCCCGGCCGGATCGCCGATCCCCGGATCATTCACCGGATAGGGCGTGCGAGGGCCCGTCGGTCCCGTATCAGGCAGTTCATCGGGTTCCGGAGCGGGCGGGACTTCGCTCGGGATGTTGCCGCCCGGCATGGGATCGCCGCCGGGCACGCCCGGCAGGGGCGGCACGGCTTCGGGGCCTGGAAGGCCTGGATTGGCCATAGAATCTCTCCCGTCTGCGAGGGGCTCCAAGGAGCAACCCGTCGCGAGAGGGCAGGTTCCGAGGTGGGGGCTACGGATCCAGACACAAAAAAACGGCCGGTTCGCACCGGCCGCCTCGTTCTTTCAACTGCGCTTCGTTACGCCTGCTGGATCGCGGAGAGCTTCCAGGGCCCGCCTGCATCGCGGCGGAAGGTCCAGACCTCCGTGACCTCGATGGGCTGGGTCGGATCGCCTCGCACCACGCGGCCCGTGGTCTTCTCGACCGTGGCATCGATAGCCGAGAAACGCATCGCGACGGTGGCGTAATCCGTCTGGCCCTCGCGCCAGCTTTCAGCGAGATCACCCTGCAGGAGACGCACATCCTTGACGACGTCGACCACGCCGTTGCGGGCGTTGTCGTTGAGTTCCTCCTGGATGTAGCCCGCCATCTCGGGCGTCGCGACGTTCCAAAGAGACGCCACGTCCTGACGGGCATAAGACCCCTGCACCTCCTGGAGCGCACGCTCGAAGGCATCGTAATCGGCAGGCCCGATGCCGATCTCGTCGGTCACGCCGGGGCGCCGCGCGGGTGCCGCCTGCGCGGGTCCGCGACCGAGACCGGCAAGGGCGCCGCCGAAGCCGCCGGGAAGACCGCCCATTCCGCTGCGCATGCCTCCGGCCGGCGGCACGGAGCCTCCGGTCCGCTCGGATAGCTGCGGGCCCGCATAGGCGGGCTGCTGCCGGCGACGGAACCAGCGGATCGCCAGCGAGACCAGGAAGCCCACGAGAGCGAGCTGGATCAGGAACCCGAGGATCGAGGCGAGACCTGCGAAACCGCCGAAGAAGCCGGCACCGAACAGCATGCCGAGGAGCCCCGCGCCGAAGAGACCCGCCATGAAGCCCGTGCCGAAGCGGCGCGGCTGCGCGACCTGGCCCGGCGGCACGCCAGGGCGCTGGACGGCGGGCCCGGTGTTCGGGATCTGCGAGCGCTGGACCGGCGATGCCGGGTTCGGGGCCGTCTGCGTCGCCGCAGGCGGATCGTAGGTTCGTCCGCCACGGGAGCCGAAGCTGCCGCCGCGCCCCACGCGGGCTTCGGCCACGCTGGCCGTCAGCACCAGAGCCGCAGCCATCACCAGAGCGGCACGGCTGCGGCGGGAGTTGAGATTCATCATGTGTCGTTCACCCAAAGGGCAAAAGGCCCATAGCCGATATGTGGGGGTAAACCCCCGTCGGCGAAAGAGGATCCAGCGCCGCGGCGCTCGATTCCGCACACAAAAAGGGCGGTCCGAGCATCGGACCGCCCTGATGTCGCGCCTCGGAGGCGCAGCCCGAAACGGGTTTCGAGAGAAATCGAACCCTCCTCCTCAGGCCGAGGATCGCACCTCTAGCGGCCTGTCTCGTTCTTGAGCTGATCGATCCGCTTCGAAGCCTCGGCCTTGTCGAGTTCGGGATCGTAGGCCTTGGGGTCGTGAGCCTGCTCCGAGAGGGTCTTGAGATAAGAGGCCTGGGCGCCGGTCATGGGCTCATGGCCTGTCACCCAATCCTCGGGGTCCTTGATCTGGTTCGAGTTCGGGTCCGGGTTCGCCTTCGGGTTCTCGACCTCCGGGGGATTTTCGAGCCGGCCCTTCGCCTTTGCTTGCGCCATGGGAGCGCTCCTTTTGTTCCTGAAATGTTCTCTAAGAACAACGTCCGCTCCCGGAGCGGGTTCCGGCCGGGGGCGGATGTCGCAGCCCCGACCGGCATGGCTCGTGTCGGGAACCTACGCGGCCTTCGCCTTCGGGCGTACCTCGGCGGCATAGTCCTCCATGAGAAACTTGGTCATGTTGCCGGGCTGCAAACGATAAGGGCCGATTTCCGACACAGGCGTCACCTCAGCGGCCGTGCCGGTGATGAAGCACTCGTTGAAGCCCTCCAACTCGTCCGGCATGATGCGCCGCTCCTCGACCTCGAAGCCGCGGCGCTTGGCAAGGTCGATTACGGTGCGGCGGGTAATGCCATCGAGGAAGCAATCGGCCTGGGGCGTGTGAATCACCCCGTCCCGGATGAAGAACACGTTGGCCCCGGTGCATTCCGCGACGCGACCCTGCCAGTCCAGCATGAGCGCATCCGCATAACCTTTGCGCTCCGCACGATGCTTGGAGATCGTGCAGATCATGTAGAGACCTGCTGCCTTGGCCTCGGAGGGGGCCGTGGCCGGGTCGGGCCGGCGATATTCCGCCATATCGAGGCGGATACCCTTCATGGCTTGGGCCGGGTCGAAATAGCTCGGCCAATCCCAGGTCGCAATCGCAAGGTGGATCGTATTGTTCTGGGCCGCCACGCCCATCATTTCGGAACCGCGCCAAGCGACGGGGCGCACATAGGCATCCGTCTGCCCGTTTTTGTCGAGCACCAGGCGCTTTGCGGCGCAGATCTCGTCCGCGGTATACGGAATTTCGAAATCGAGGATCTGGGCCGACTTCTTGAGGCGCTCCGAATGCTCGCGCGACTTGAAGATCTCACCGCCATAGGCACGCTCGCCTTCGAAAACGCTCGAAGCGTAATGCAGAGCATGCGAGAGTACGTGAAGCTTGGCATCCTTCCACGGAACGAGTTGCCCATCGTACCAGATCCAACCGTCGCGTTGGTCGAAGGGGGGCGCCATCGTGGTCTCCTCATGCTTCACTTGGGGCCGATCGCCGCTTCAGCCCTTGAGAATCTTGCCTCGCACCGGCGATCATGAGTTCGTTCATTTCGCGAGAGCGGGTTGACGAGTAACAATCGGACTGAGATATGTCAACAAGGCTGACTTAAAGTGAGCGGACCGTGCCCGACGTGAACCGATCTGCCTTGAAGGCTGCGCTCCCCGACGAGGACGTTCTCGTCGAGGGACCGGCCTACGATCTCATCGAGCTGTTCTTCTTCGCCTACCGTGATTTCGTGGCCGATCCGGACCGGATGCTCGACGAGTTCGGGTTCGGGCGGGCCCATCACCGGGTGCTTCATTTCGTGGACCGGCAGCCGGGCCTTACCATCGCGGAACTCCTCGATATCTTACGCATCACGAAGCAGAGCCTCAACCGGGTGCTCAAGGAGCTCATCGAGAAGGGCTTCGTCGAGAGCCGGACGGGAACCTCCGATCGGAGGCAGCGCCTCCTCCACACGACGCCAAAGGGCCATGATCTCGCCGTGAAGCTCGCGAAGGTGCAAACCCGTCGCGTCATGCGGGCGCTGGGCACGCTGCCGGACGGCGCCAAGGAAGCGGCGGGCCGCTTCCTCACCGCGATGATCGACGCCGAGGACAGGTCTCATGTGGAGCGGATCGTGTTCGGACCTCGGGAGACGAGGCGGTGAGGGGGTTATTCCCTGACGCGGCTGCGGGAAACAAGGCGGTGAGGGAGCATTCCCTGAGACGGCTTCGCGAGACGAGGCGGTGACGGATGGCGCAACTGGGCCCGGGAGAGAAAGCAATGAACGAAACCTGCCGCAGCCGAGGCGCCCCGTGATCGAGGCGGCCCGCGTCGACATCCCCGATCATGCCCCCCACGTCCTCGTCGTCGACGACGACCGCCGCCTGCGCGATCTCCTGGCCCGGTTTCTCGGCGAGAACGGCTACCGGGTGACCACGGCAGCGAGCGCCGCGGAGGCGAGGGCGAAAGCGGAGAGCTTCCTGTTCGATGCCTTGGTGCTCGACGTCATGATGCCGGGCGAGACGGGGTTCGACTATGCACGCCGGGTGCGCGAAACCTCGCGAGTCCCCATCCTCATGCTCACCGCCCGCGCCGATGCGGCCGACCGGATCACGGGCCTGGAGATCGGCGCCGACGATTACCTGCCCAAGCCTTTCGACCCCCGCGAGCTGATCCTCCGGCTCGGCAACATCCTGCGCCGGGCCGAGCCCCGGGAGGCCACGAGTGAAGTCGAGGCGCCGGAGAGCGTGCGGTTCGGGCCCTTCAACTTCCGCTTCGACCGCGGCGAGCTCCGCCGGGAGGAGGAGGTCATGCGCATCACGGAGCGCGAGCGCGAGATCCTGACGATTCTTGGCGCACGCGCGGGCGGCAACGTGCCCCGGGAGGATCTGAGCGGGGGCGGCAGCGCCGCCAACGAACGGACCGTCGACGTGCAGATCAACCGCCTGCGCCGCAAGATCGAGGTCGACCCCGCCAATCCCGTCTTCCTCCAGACGGTGCGTGGCATCGGCTACCGCCTCGTCGTCGATCGATGAAGCTCGCAGCTCTCTTCAGCCGGTCTCCGCCCGCATCCTTCGATGGCTCGCGCTGGTGGCCCCTGTCTTGGCTGCCGAAGGGCCTTTATGCGCGCTCGCTCATCATCATCATCGCGCCCATGGTGCTGCTGCAATCCATCGTCGCCTACACCTTCATGGAACGGCACTGGCAGCTCGTCACCCGCCGCCTCTCCTCGGCCGTCACGGCCGACATCGCGGCCCTGATCGACATCTACGAGAGCTATCCGCAGGACAAGGACGCCGCCACCCTATCCCGCATCGCGGCCGAGCGCCTGCGGCTCGACGTCGACATCCTGCGCGACACCGAGCTGCCGCCGGCCGGCCCGAAGCCGTTCTTCTCCATCCTCGACGAGGCCCTCACGGACGAACTCAGCCGCCAGATCAAACGTCCCTACTGGACCGATACGGTAGGGCGATCGAGCTTCATCGAGATCCGGGTGAAGCTCGACGACGGGGTCATGCGGGTGATCGCCCGCCGCAGCCAGGCCTACGCCTCGAACTCGCACATCTTCCTCGTCTGGATGTCCGCCTCGTCCCTCGTCCTCCTTGGGGTGGCGGTGCTGTTCCTGCGCAATCAGATCCGGCCCATCCTGCGCCTCGCCGACGCGGCGGAGAGCTTCGGCAAGGGCCGCGACGTGGATTTCCGGCCCCGCGGCGCCCGGGAGGTCCGGCAGGCGGGCCATGCCTTCATCGAGATGAAGCGCCGCGTCGAGCGCACCATCGAACAACGGACCACGATGCTGAACGGGGTGAGCCACGACCTCCGCACGATCCTGACGCGCTTCCGCCTTTCGCTCGCCCTCCTCAAGCAGACCTCCGAGATCGAAGATATGAAGCGCGACGTGGACGAGATGAGCCGGATGCTGGAGGGCTACCTCGCCTTCGCCCGCGGCGACACGGGCGAGCCTGCCGTCAGCACCGATCTCAGGGCGCTCCTCGAAGAGCTCCAGGGGGACGCCGAGCGGCAGGGCCACGCCACCACCCTCGACATCGTGGGCGACCCGATGGTCACCGTGCGGCCGGACGCCTTCCGCCGCCTCCTGTTCAATCTCGTGGCCAATGCCGCGCGCCACGGCGACCAGATCGCGATCCAGGCCAACCACGAAACCCGCTGGCTCGTCGTGCATGTGGACGATGACGGGCCCGGCATCCCCCCGGAATACCGCGAGGATGTCTTCAAGCCTTTCGTGCGCCTCGATCAGGCCCGCAATCAGGACGAAGGCGGCTCCGGCCTCGGGCTGGCGATCGCCCGCGACATCGCACGGGCCCACGGCGGCGACATCGTGCTCGGCGACAGCCCGCTCGGGGGCTTGAGGGCGACCGTGCGCCTGCCGGCCTAGCACGACAGTTGCACGTGCCGAATCTGCGCTAGTTACCTCGTGATCTGACACAGGAGGCTGCCATGACCGGTGTGGCCGTCGAGCAGATGCTCGAACTCTGGTGTGTGGAGTTGCGTCAGGTCA
>JAESFL010000159.1_pt1 | contig 61641 bp, 62 predicted proteins | sample 9269401 | NCBI WGS metagenome assembly JAESFL01 (sample SAMN14506025, study PRJNA617098) | algae metagenome | isolation source: Gloeocapsa sp. UFS-A4-WI-NPMV-4B04 and co-occurring heterotrophs from desert... | place: USA: Utah | collected 2006-10-01 | reverse complement strand
GGACCGACCGGAATGTCGTGATCCTTCGCCCACTTGATGAAGTCCGCCACGATAAGGAAGTAGCCGGGGAACTGCATCTTGCGGATGATCCCGACCTCGAAGGCCAAGCGATCACGATAGTCCTGCTCCGTAAGGCCCGGCGCTGGGCCGTGAGCCGCAAGACGCTTGGCAAGACCTTCCTCTGCCTGGCGCTGCAGTTCCTCGCCTTCGTCGAGAGTGGCGGCATCAGGGCCGGTGCCGAAGTTCGGCAGGATGGGCTTGCGGGTCTTCACGCGCGTCGCGCAGCGCATGGCAATTTCGACGCTCGCCTGCAGCGCATCCGGCAGATCGGAGAACAACTCCATCATCTGCTGGCGCGTCTTGAAATGGTGCTCCGGCGAAAGGCGGCGGCGATCCGGATTGGAGACGATCTGCCCTTCCGCAATGGCGAGCAGCGCATCATGCGCCTCGTAGTCCTTAGCCGACGAGAAGAAGGGCTCGTTGGCGGCAACGAGCGGCAAGCCGTTGCGCTCCGCGAGCGTCAGCAACTCGCCCTCGATCAGGCGCTCGTCTTCCAATCCATGGCGCTGGATTTCCACGTACAGCTGATGGCCGAAGGCACTTTTAAGGATATCGAGCCGCGCCTGCGCCAGATCCTGACGCCCGCCATTGCGCAGGGCGCTGTCGAGAGGCCCCGTGAAGCCGCCAGTCAGGGCGATGATCCCCTCGCTGTGAACTGAGAGGGCGGGAGCGGCAACGCGCGGGTTCTCGCCTAACGGCACACCGAAATAGGCGTGGCTCACGAGGCGCATGAGGTTGCGATAGCCCTCCTCGTTCTGCGCCAGCAGCACGATGTTGGCGGGCTGGGGGACGACGCGGGCCACCGGGTCCGCCTCCTCGAAGCAGACCGAAAGCTGGACCCCGGCGATGGGCTGGATGCCGGATCCCGCCATCTTCTCGGAGAATTCCAGGGCGCCGAAGAGATTGTTGGTGTCGGTGAGCGCCAGTGCCGGCTGCTTGTCGGCGGCAGCGAGTTTCGCCAGTTGGGCGATCTTCAGGGCACCCTCGAGGAGCGAATAAGAGGAGTGCACGTGCAGATGAACGAAGCCGATGTCCTGAAGAATGCGCGCCATGAAACTCTACTCACTCAATGGCACGCATAGTGACACGATTCTGTTCTAAGAAAGGATTGAAGGATTTCCTTCCTGTGAATCCACAGGAACTCCTGTGGACGGCTGGTATCAAGCGATGGGAGAAAGAACCAGAGCCCAGATTGCCACGGCCGAGCCGAACATAGCGAGCGAAGCGATTTCGGCGGTGGTCTCGATGATGAAGCGAAGCATGGTGTGATCTCCGTGTTCCCAGTATGTTCATATTTGTTCATTGGATGTTCTGTGTAAAGCGTGTGCAGAGTTCGCCTTCAGGACGGAGTCAACGAAGCGTTAAGGCGCATTCAGACGCAGAAAGGCGCCTGTGAGGCGCCCATCGCAATCTCGGTCTGAGAGAGTGAAGTCTCAGGGCAGCTGAACGATCAGCCCATCGCGGATGGTCACGCGCCGGTCCATGCGGGCGGCGAGATCCATGTTATGAGTGGCGATGAGGGCCGCGAGCTTCGAGGCGCGGACGATGGCCACAAGGGTCTGGAACACCCGGTCGGCGGTATGGGGATCGAGGTTTCCGGTAGGCTCGTCCGCCAGCAGCAGGCGGGGCGCGTTGGCGACCGCGCGGGCGATGGCGACGCGCTGCTGCTCGCCGCCCGAGAGTTCACCGGGACGGTGATCGAGGCGCTTGCCCAACCCCAAGAAGGTCAGGAGCTGTTTCGCCCGATCCTGGGCCTCTGGCTTCGGCAGGCCTCGAATGAGCTGCGGGATCACCACGTTCTCAAGCGCCGAGAACTCCGGCAGGAGATGGTGGAACTGGTAGACGAAGCCGAGTTCTTCACGCCTGACGCGGGTGCGGTCCTGATCGTTCATGGCGGCCGTCTGCTTCGAGCCGACGAAGACCTCGCCGCCGTCCGGCTTCTCCAACAGGCCTGCCACATGCAGCAGGGTCGACTTGCCTGTGCCGGAAGGCGCGACGAGCGCTACGATCTCGCCTGGCCAGATCGCAAGGTCTGCCCCGCGCAGCACTTCAAGGAAGCTGTCCCCCTGCGGGTAGCGACGCTCGACTTTCGACAGGTACAGGGCGGGCTGAGACTGGGCTGGCGACATGTTTATCCGTAACGCAACGCCTCGACGGGATCGAGTTTGGCAGCTCGCCAGGAGGGATAGAGGGTCGCGAGCAGCGAGAGCACCATCGCCATAATGAGAATGGTCGCAACTTCGGTGGGGTTCACATCGGCCGGAAGGCGGCTCAGGAAGTAGAGTTCGGCCGGAAAGAGGTTCGTGCTCGTCAGCCGGGAGATCACGTCTCGGATGGTCTCGACGTTGAGCGCGAGCAGAAGACCCAGACCGAAGCCCGCAATGGTGCCGACGATGCCGATGGAGGCGCCTGTGATCAGGAACACGCGCATGATGGCGCCGCGCGTGGCACCCATCGTACGCAGGATCGCGATGTCCTCCGACTTGTCCTTCACGAGCATGATGAGACCGGAGATGATGTTGAGCGCCGCCACCAGCACGATGAGCGTGAGGATGAGGAACATCACGTTCCGCTCGACCTCGAGCGCACCGAAGAAGGTGCGGTTGCGCTGGCGCCAATCAGTCATCAGGATCGGCCGACCCGCCGCCTCGTCGATGGCCGCGCGGGCCTCGTCCACCCGGTCGGCATTGTCGAGATAGACCTCGATCAGCTGCACGTCGCCCTGACGGTTGAAATAGTTCTGCGCCTCCGTGAGCGGCATGAACACGAAGGTGGAGTCGAACTCCGACATGCCGATCTCGAAGATCGCCTTCACCGGATAGCCCTTCACCCGGGGCGCCGTGCCGAAGGGCGTGGAGGCGCCGCGTGGCGTAATCAGCGTGAACGTGTCGCCCGCCTGGAGCGACAGGGCATCGGCAAGACGCCGGCCGATCGCCACCCCCTCGCCTTCCTCGAAATCGTCGAGCGTGCCCTGGCGGATATTGCCGGAGATGTGCTGGATCTTCTGCAAGTCCTCAGGACGGATGCCGCGCACGAGTACGCCGCTGCCGTTGTACTGCGAGGAGCCGAAGGCCTGTCCTTCCACCAGCGGAATGGCGCGCCGGACGCCCGGCACGGCGGCGATGCGCGCAGCCACCTCCGGATAGTCGGTCAGCGGGCTTTCGATCGGCGCCACAAAGATATGGCCGTTGATGCCGACGATCTTGTCGAGCAACTCCTTTCGGAAGCCGTTCATGACCGAGAGCACTACGATCAGCGTGGCGACACCGAGCATGATGCCGAGGAACGAGAAGCCGGCGATCACCGAGACGAATCCTTCCCGCCGCCGCGTGCGCAAGTAGCGCCCGGCGAGCATCCACTCGAAGAGCGAGAAGGGCTTCGTCCCTGCAGGTGTCGCTTTGGTTTCCGGTGCCTTGGCCATGAGACCTTACTTGCCGCCGATCAGGCGGGCAGCCACGTCGTCGAGGGACAGCGTCTCGCGCTCGCCGGTGGCGCGGCGCTTCAGCTCCACCTTGCCTTCGGCAAGCCCCTTCGGCCCGATCACCACCTGCCACGGCACGCCGATGAGGTCGGCTGTGGCGAACTTAGCCCCAGGACGCTCGTCGCGGTCGTCGTAGAGCACGTCGCGACCGGCGGCGGAGAGATCGCGATAGAGCCGCTCGCAGGCTGCATCGGTACCGGCGTCGCCCGCCTTCAGGTTGAGGATGGCGACATCGAACGGCGCCACGCCTTCCGGCCAGATGATGCCGTTCTCGTCGTGGCTGGCCTCGATGATGGCGGCGATCAGGCGGCTCGGGCCGATGCCGTAGGAGCCCATGTGGACCGGCCTCTCCTGCCCGTCCGGCCCCATCACCTTGGCACCCATGGGCTCGGAATACTTGGTGCCGAAATAGAAGATGTGACCAACCTCGATGCCGCGCGCGGACATCTTCTTGTCGGCGGGTACTGCCTCAAAAGCACCGGCATCGTGCATCTCGGAAGTCGCAGCGTAGAGTGACGTCCACTTGTCGACGGTGCTCTGCAGGCCGGCGATGTCGTCGAAATTCGTGTCCTCGGCCGGGATGTCGAAATTCAGGTAATCGGCGTGGCAGAACACCTCGCTCTCGCCCGTCGAGGCCAGGATGATGAATTCGTGGCTCAGGTTGCCGCCGATGGGGCCTGTATCCGCCCGCATCGGGATCGCCTTCAGGCCCATCCGGGCGAAGGTGCGCAGGTACGCCACGAACATCTTATTGTAGGAGTGGACGGCGCCGTCCTGATCGAGATCGAAGGAATAGGCATCCTTCATGAGGAACTCGCGGGAGCGCATGACACCGAAGCGCGGGCGCACCTCGTCGCGGAACTTCCACTGGATGTGATAGAGGTTCAGCGGCAGGTCCTTGTAGGAGCGCACATAGCCCCGGAAGATCTCTGTGACCATCTCCTCGTTGGTGGGACCAAAGAGCATCTCGCGCTCGTGGCGATCCTGGATGCGCAGCATCTCCTTGCCATAGGCGTCGTAGCGGCCCGACTCGCGCCACAGATCCGCCGACTGGATCGTAGGCATGAGAAGCTCGACGGCGCCGGAGCGGTTCTGCTCCTCGCGAACGATGGCGTTGATCTTGTTCAGGACCCTCAAGCCCAGTGGCAGCCAGGCGTAAATGCCCGCCGCTTCCTGGCGGATCATGCCCGCGCGCAGCATCAGGCGGTGGGAGACGATCTCCGCTTCCTTCGGCGTCTCGCGGAGAATAGGGAGGAAGTAGCGGCTCAAACGCATGGGACGCCTTTTAAGGTCTCGATCTGAACAGAAGCTGAGTAGCGACTCGTTTCCAGCACACAACACAGGCCCTGGGCAAAAGACAAGCTGTCATCAGTTCGCAGGGACTGCGGCGAGATGGATTAGACCAAAGATGAATACATGAAATGCCGAATTTTGCATCATCGGCGGCTTGAGAAAGGTGACACCCCAACGGAAGGTGACTATAAACAAAATCCTAACGTCTTTAGACCTTCAAGGGTCAGAGGCCGCGGTCCGAGTTTCGGGAGGAACAAGATCCCCAAGCGCCAGACAGGCGCTGGCCTGAGAAAGCCAGGGATTAAAAATTGCCAAAAGGCAGTTCAGGCAAGGCGAAAGCCTTGCTTTTCTTTTGGGCTTCCTGCCCGAGGCTGTTTAGAGACCGGCCAGCGGAAAGACCGCAGCGACAACCACCAGCACCACCGAAGCGGCGAGCGTCGTCCAGATCGCCTTTTCACGGAGAGCCGGAAGCGCAGGCGCACCAGGTTCGCTCCCCCGGACCACATCGCCGGCCTCTGCCTGGCTGCGCACGCCGAAGGGCAGAACGGCAAAGAGCAGGATCCACCAGATCACGAAGTACAGGGCCAACCCTCCGCTGACCTGTAAGTCGAAGCCGTTGACCACGACGGCGACGGCGATCGCGGAGACCGCCACCACCACGGCCAGGGTTGACCAAAACGAGCCGGAAAGGGTTTTTACAAGGGTTATCAACAGCTTGTCCTCAGGCTTGCTCAAGTTCGATGAGAGTGCCGTTGAAATCCTTGGGGTGCAGGAAAAGCACGGGTTTTCCGTGCGCCCCGATCTTCGGCTCGCCGGTGCCGAGCACCCTGGCCCCGGAATTCACAAGCTGGTCCCGTGCAGCGTCGATGTCGTCGACCTCGTAGCAGATGTGGTGCATGCCGCCGTCCGGGTTCTTCTCAAGAAACCGGGCGATGGGCGAATCCGCACCCAAGGGTTCCAACAACTCGATCTTGGTGTTGGGCAGCGTGATGAAGACGACGGTGACGCCGTGCTCCTCAAGCGGCTCGGGGACGGAGACCTGGGCCCCGAGGGTGCCGCGGTAGAGCTCGGAAGCGGCCGCGATATCGCTCACGGCAATGGCGACATGGTTGAGACGTCCGATCATTCTGGTCCCCTCAAAGGCTCTGCCGCCCTTATGCCTCGATCACGAGCACATGGCAGGCAGGCTTCTTGCCCCATTCCTGGTTCACCGCCGCGCGGACAGCCCGGTGGACGGCGTTCTCGACAGCCTCCGGATCCCGGCGCTTGGCCTTCGGCAAGCCATCGAGCAGGTCGGCCACCGTGTCGGCAATGATGTCGGTGAGGTCCCGCCCCTGCCGGTTCTTGTCCGGCAGGCCCATGGCGTCGATCACCGGATCTCCCACGAGTTCGCCCCTGTCGTCGATGGCGATCGCGACCGTCACGATGCCCGCGAAGGCAAGCTTGCGGCGTTCCGGCAGCGCCCGGTCCCCGGCGCCGATCACGATATTGCCGTCGCGATAGAGGCGTCCGGCCGGGATGGTGTCGACGATCTCGGCAGGACCAGGAGCGAGGCGCACCAGAGATCCATTCTTCGCGCGGACCACTTCCTGCACACCCTGCTGACGCGCGAACTTCGCGTGCTCGCTCAGGTGCAGGGGCTCGCCGTGTGCCGGGATCGCGATGCGGGGCTTCGTCCACTGGTACATCTGGGCGAGTTCGCCCCTGCGCGGATGGCCGGAGACGTGGACCAGCTCAGTGCGGTCGGTGATGACCTCGACGCCTTGCTCGATGAGGCTGTTGATGATCGCTCCGACACCCTTCTCGTTGCCGGGAATGGCGCGCGACGAGAAGATCACCCGGTCGCCCGCCGAGAGCGCGATGTCCGGATGCTCGTCCTGAGCGATGCGGGCAAGGGCGGCGCGGGGCTCACCCTGCGATCCGGTCAGGATTGCGACGATCTTGTCGCGCGGGATGTAGCCGAAGTTTTCAGCGGAGCGGAACTCGGGCAGCCCCTCCAAGTAGCCGCATTCCTTTGCGACTTCGACGACCCGGTCCATAGCGCGCCCGACCACCACGACCTCGCGGCCGCATTCGCGGGCGGCCTCCGCCACGGAACGGATGCGGGCAACATTGGACGCGAAGGTGGTGATGGCAACGCGATGCGGCGCATCGTTGATCAGCTGCGCCAGGTTCTTGGCGACATCGGATTCGCTGGGGCTGACCCCTTCGCGCACCACATTGGTTGAATCGCAGATGAGCGCCAGAACGCCCTCGTCCCCTAGGGAGCGGAACGCCTCTTCGGAGGTGAGGCTACCGAGATAGGGGGTGTTGTCGAGCTTCCAGTCGCCGGTATGGACCACGAGGCCGTGCGGCGTCCGGATCGCCAGAGCATTGGATTCCGGAATCGAGTGGGCAACCGGCACATACTCAATGTCGAAAGGACCGACCTTCAGCCGCTGGCCCGGCGCAATCTCATTGAGGTTGACCTTCGGTGCATTAGGCTCCGACAGGCGGCGCGTTTCCAGAAGACCGATGGCGAACTTCGTCGCATAGACCGGCGCCTGAAGACGCGGCCACATTTCGACGAGAGCGCCGATGTGATCCTCATGGGCATGGGTGATGAAGATGCCAAGAAGGTTGTGGCGCTCCTCCTCGATGAAGCGCAGATCCGGATATACAAGATCGATGCCAGGCAGGTTCTCCTCGCCGCCGAACCCCATGCCGCAATCGACCAGAATCCACTGCCGGTCGTTCTCCGGCCCGAAGCCGTAGAGGGCAGCGTTCATGCCGATCTCGCCGAGACCGCCGAGGGGAAGGAAAACCAATTCGTCCTGGTGGGAAGCCATTCAATTCAGAACCTTTTCATGCCAGCCACAGGCTTGGCTATATCGTGCAGCAAATTGGGAAAATAAAGGTCGCCCGCGTCGATGAGTTCCATACCGGCAACGCTTTTGAGTTGCAGGCGCCCGAACCGGTCGAGCCCTTCGAAGACACCGCGCTTCTCGCCGGAAGGCAACCGGAGAGTGACCTCCTGGCCAATCCCGGCGGCACGCTCCAGCCAGAGCCGGCGGATGGCGCCGAAGGGATCGGAAACATTCATGCGAGACGATGCCCGCCAGGCCGTGAAGGTCCTTGCAAAGGCGGAAGAGAGAGCAAGAAAAACCTGATCGCGGGTCAGGGATTCTTTCACCTGTTGCAGGCTCGCTGCCGGATACGGTGTCCCGGAGGGAGCAAACGACACGTTCACCCCGAAGCCGATCACGATGGCGAGCTGCCCCTCGGGCTGTAGCCTGTGCCCTTCGAGGAGAAGGCCCGACACCTTGGCTCCGTCGAGCAGAAGATCGTTCGGCCATTTGAGGGCAAGGCGCGGAGCACCAAGGCTGGTGACGGCTTCGACTGCCTCATGCAGGGCGAGCCCGGCTACGAAGCCGAGCTGCGGCGCGCAGGCCAACTCGCAGGGATCGATGAGCAGAAGGCTGGCATAGAGGTTGCCTTGGGGCGACGACCATTGCCGGCCGTGCCGACCCCTGCCCGCAAGCTGCTCGGCGGCGGTGATCCAGAGCTGGCCCGGATCGCCGGACCGGGCCGCCTGGAGGGCGTCGTCGTTCGTCGAGCCTGTCGCCTCGAGGGAGATGAGCCTGTATCCGGCAGTCTCGGTCTCAGGCGACAGGTGCACGATCAGAACAGGGAGCTTGCGGCGGTGCGTGCGGCTGCCACCAGCGGCGCCGGAACGATGCCGAAGAGGACGACGAAGATGCTGCACAGCGCCAGCACCAACTTCACACCCGCAGGCATAGCATCGTAGCGCTCAGCCGGCTCATCGAAGTACATCACCTTCACGATGCGCAGATAATAGTAGGCACCGATCACGCTCGTCACCACGCCGATGATGGCGAGCGCCACCAGGTCGGCCTCGATTGCGGCGTTGAACACCGCGAACTTGGCGAAGAAGCCGGCGAGCGGCGGAATGCCGGCAAGCGAGAACATCATCATGCCGAGGCAGAAGGCGAGAACCGGGTGGGTGCGGGCCATCCCGGAAAGATCGTCCACCGTCTCGTACATGACGTTGCCGCGACGCATGCCGAGGATGACCGCGAAGGTGCCGAGCGTCATGGCCAAGTAGATTGCCATATAGACGATGACGCCCTGGATGCCCTCGGCCGTGCCGGCGGCAAGACCGATGAGCGCATAGCCCACGTTGCCGATGGAGGAATAGGCCATCAGGCGCTTGATGTTGCGCTGGCCGATGGCCGCGAAGGAGCCGAGCGCCATGGAGGCGATCGAGATGAAGACGATGATCTGCTGCCACTGGATCAGAATGCCCGGGAAGGCATCGATGAACACGCGGGTGGCCATGGCCATGCCGGCCATCTTGGGCGCGGCGGCGAAGAAGGCAGTCACCGGGGTGGGAGAGCCCTCATAGACATCGGGCGTCCACATATGAAACGGCACGGCCGAGATCTTGAAGGCGATGCCGGCGGCCACGAAGACGAGGCCCACGATGGCGCCGATGCTCACATTGCCCTGAAGCACCGTGGCGATCACCGGGAACGAGATGCTGCCGGAGAAGCCATAGACCAGGGACGAGCCGTACAGCAGCATGCCCGACGAGAGCGAGCCGAGCACGAAATATTTCAGGCCGGCCTCGGTGGAGCGGACATTGTCGCGGTCGAAAGCGGCGATGACGTAGGACGACAAGCTCAGCAGCTCGAGGCCGATATAGAGGGCGATCAGGTCGTTGGCCGAGATCACCATCATCATGCCGATGGTCGAGAGCACGATCAGGATCGGGTACTCGAAACGGCTGATGCCCTCGCGGCGCATGTAGTCCAGGGAGAGGATAACGCCGCCGGCGGAGGCGATGAGCGTCAGGGCCTTCATGAACTTGGCGAACCCGTCGATTACGAAGGAGCCACCCATGGTCTCAACACGCTCGCTCGGCAGCATCAGCACCGCCACGAAGGTAACGGCGAGAAGCGCCAGGGCGATGATGTTCATGGCATAGCCGGGACGCTCTCCGCGGATGGCGCCGAACAGGACCATGACGAGGGCTCCGGCCGCCATGAGGATCTCTGGCAGCACCGGGCCGAAAGCGGGAATGGTGAAGGCGGGGTTCATCGTGACCTCAGTGTGCAGCGGCAGCTGCCGTTTTCACGGTGGCAAGCGCAGCCTGGACGTTGTTGAGAAGCGACTCCGTCGGCGCAGCGAAGGCGTCGAGGATCGGACCGGGCTGCACGCCGTAATAGATGATGAGCAGGATGAGCGGCGCGAAGGTGATGATCTCTCGGCGGTTCAGGTCGGTGATCGTCTGGAGGGCCGGTTTGTCGAGCTCTCCGTAGACCACGCGACGGTAGAGCCAGAGCGCGTAGGCGGCCGAGAGGATCACGCCGGTGGCGGCGAAGAAGGCCACCCAGGTGTTGGACCGGAAGGCTCCCAACAGGGTCAGGAACTCGCCGATGAAGCCCGCGGTGCCCGGCAGGGCCACGTTGGCCATGGTCAGGATCAGGAATACCACCGCATACATGGGCATCCGGTTCACGAGGCCGCCATAGGCCTTGATCTCGCGGGTGTGCATCCGGTCATAGATCACGCCCACGCTCAGGAAGAGCGCGCCGGAGATGAGGCCGTGGGAGATCATGGTGAACATGGCGCCCTGGATGCCCTGCTCGTTCATGCTGAACAGGCCCATGGTCACGAAGCCCATATGCGCCACCGAGGAATAGGCGATGAGCTTCTTGATGTCCTCCTGCATCAGGGCGACCAGCGAGGTATACACGATCGCGATGACCGAGAGGGCGAAGACCAGAGGTGCGAAATACTCCGAAGCCTCCGGGAACATCGGCAGCGACACGCGGATGAAGCCGTAGCCGCCCATCTTCAGCAGGACGCCGGCCAGGATCACCGAGCCTGCCGTCGGCGCCTCCACGTGGGCGTCGGGCAGCCAGGTGTGGACCGGCCACATGGGCATCTTCACCGCAAACGATACGAAGAAGGCGAGCCAGAGCCAGGTCTGCAGGTTGGAGCCGAACTTGAACGCCAGCAGGGTCGGGATGTCGGTGGTGCCGGCCTGCCAGTACATGGCCATGATGGCGAGCAGCATCAGCACGGAGCCGAGCAGCGTGTAGAGGAAGAACTTGAAACTCGCGTAGATGCGGCGCTTGCCGCCCCAGATACCGATGATCAGGAACATCGGAATCAGGCCTGCCTCGAAGAACAGGTAGAACAGCACGAGATCTAGGGCGCAGAACACGCCGATCATCGTGGTCTCGAGGACCAGGAAAGCGACGAAGTATTCCTTCACCCGGTGACCGATCGACTCCCACGAAGCCAGGATGCAGAACGGCATCAGGAACGTGGTGAGCAGGATCAGCGGCATGGAGAAGCCATCGACGCCGAGCTTGAACCGGATGGTCTCGGTCAGCCACACATGGCTTTCCACGAGCTGGAACGACGCCGTGGCCGTGTCGAACCGCGACCAGGCGACGAGCGACAGCAGGAAGGTGGCAATCGTCGTAGCGAGCGCCGCCCAGCGGGCGTTAGAGCGAGCAGCCTCGCTGTCGCCGCGCAGGGTCAGGATGAAGGCCGCTCCGACGAGCGGGAGAATAAGAAGTCCGGAGAGGATGCCGAAGCCGAGCATTATTGGGCTCCCCTGAAGAGATAGAAGGTCACGAGAGCCGCAACGCCGATCAGCATCGCGAAGGCATAATGGTAGACGTAGCCGGTCTGCACCCGCACGACTCCGCGCGTCACGTCCATGACGCGGGCGGAGATGCCGTCAGGCCCGAGTCCGTCGATGATGCGCTGGTCGCCCGTGCGCCAGAAGAACCGGCCGACGACCATGGCGGGACGCACGAAGATCGCGTCGTAGAGTTCGTCGAAGTACCACTTGTTGAGCAGGAAGCGGTACAGGATCGGGTGGTCGGCCGCGAGCTTCGCCGGTTGCTTGGTGTCGACGATGTACATGTAATAGGCGAGGACAAAGCCCAGCGCCATCATGATGGACGCCAGGAGCGGCACCCAACCCGGAAGGTGGTGCATCTCTTCCAGGATGTGGTTCTCGGGCCGGGTGAACAGAGCACCCTTCCAGAACTCCTGATAGCCTTCGCCGATGAAGGCATCGTGGAAGACGATGCCGGCCACGACGGCCCCGATGGCAAGCACGATCAGCGGCAGCAGCATCACCAGCGGGCTCTCATGCGGGGTGTGGTCCCCATGGTGGCCGTGCTCGTGCTGGGCATGATGCGCAGGCTCCACATCGCGGTTACGCTCGTCGTGCTCGACGCCTTCGTGGTCGTGTGGAGTATGAACCGCGTGGCCATGGTGGCCATGGCCCCAGCGCGCTGTGCCCTCGAAGGTGAGAAAGAACAGGCGCCAGGAATAGAACGAGGTCATGAACGCTGCCACGACCGTCGCCAGGAACGCGAAGGAGCCGGCGGTCGAGTGAGCCGCGTAGGCTGCCTCGATGATTGCATCCTTCGAGTAGTAGCCAGCCGTGAACGGGAAGCCGGTCAGAGCCAGGTTGCCGATGAGCATCATGGCCATAGTGATGGGGATATAGCGGCGCAGGGCACCCATGTGGCGCATGTCCTGCTCATGATGCATGGCATGAATCACCGAGCCGGCGCCCAGGAACAGCAGGGCCTTGAAGAAGGCGTGCGTGAAGAGGTGGAACACGCCGGCGCTGTAAGCCCCGACGCCGAGCGCCACGAACATGTAGCCGAGCTGCGAGCAGGTCGAATAGGCGATGACGCGCTTGATGTCGTTCTGAACCAGACCGACAGTGGCCGCGAAGAAGGCCGTGATGCCGCCGATGACGGTCACGACGGTCAGGGCCGCCGGGGCATACTCGAAGATCGGCGACAGGCGCGCGACCATGAACACGCCCGCGGTCACCATGGTGGCTGCGTGGATGAGGGCCGAGACCGGGGTCGGGCCTTCCATCGCGTCAGGCAGCCAGGTGTGGAGCAGGAACTGAGCCGACTTGCCCATGGCACCCATGAAGAGCAGTAGGCAGGCAATGGTCAGGGCATGCCACTCGATCCCGAGGAAGGTGAAGTTGGCATTCGCCAGCTCAGCCACGCGCGGGAAGATCGCGTCGAAGGTGACGCCGTTGAACAGGACGAAGACCGTGAAGATGCCGAGCAGGAAGCCGAAATCGCCGACGCGGTTGACGATGAAGGCCTTCATGGCCGCCGCGTTGGCCGAATCCTTCTGGTACCAGAAGCCGATGAGCAGGTAGCTCGCGAGGCCTACGCCTTCCCAGCCGAAGAACATCTGGACGAGGTTGTCGGCGGTCACCAGCATGAGCATGGTGAAGGTGAAGAGCGACAGGTACGCGAAGAAGCGTGAGCGGTGCGGATCCTCGTGCATGTAGCCGATGGAGTAGAGATGCACGAGCGCCGAAACGGTGTTCACCACTACCAGCATCATGGCGGTCAGCGTATCGACGCGGAATGCCCAGTCGACCACGAGGTCGCCGACCGACATCCACTGAGCCACCTGGGCCCGGGTCGCGCCATCGCCGAAACCGACCTGGATGAAGGACACCCAGGACAGGACGGCCGCCACGAAGAGCAGCGCCGTCGTGATGATCTCGCTCGGCCGTGGGCCGAGCAGACGACCGAAGAGGCCTGCGATGAGGAAGCCGACGAGCGGCAGGAAGACGATTGCGTGATACATGGTCTTTTACTTCGCCGTTCGGGCTTGGCTCATGGCTGCATGATTTTGTTCAGAAAACCGGTGCCCACTTTTCTGAATCATGCTCCTAGCCCCTCATCATGTTGACGTCTTCAACCGCGATGGAGCCGCGGTTGCGGAAGAAGACCACCAGAATGGCCAGCCCGATGGCAGCCTCCGCGGCCGCGACCGTGAGGATCAGCATGGCGAAGACCTGGCCGACGATGTCGTTCAGGTGGGTCGAGAAGGCGACCATGTTGATGTTCACGGCGAGCAGGATCAGCTCGATGGACATCAGGATGACGATCACGTTCTTCCGGTTGATGAAGATGCCGAACACGCCGAGCGTGAAGAGGACGGCGGCGACGGTGAGGTAGTGACCCAGTCCGATAACCATGGCGTGCCTCCTTAGATGCCCTGGCGGAAGGGAACCTTCCGCACGTCGACGGCCGTTTCCTGCGTCCGGGCGTTCTGCTTGGAAATGTCCTGGCGCCGCACGCCGACCCGCTCGCGCAGGGTCAGGACGATGGCGCCGATCATGGCGACCAGCAGGATTAGGCCGGCGGCCTGGAAGAAGTAGAAGTATCGGGTATAGAGCACCTGGCCGATGGCCTCGGTGTTGGTCATGACATCGGCCGACGGGATCGGCACCGCCGGGGACCGGACCAGACCCGGGTCGATCGTATATGTGCCGACCACGAGGATCAGCTCCAGCAGGAGGATCACGCCGATCAGTCCGCCGATGGGCAGGTATTGGAGGAAACCCTGGCGGAGCGCCGCGAAGTCCACGTCGAGCATCATGACGACGAAGAGGAACAGCACCGCGACCGCGCCCACATAGACGATCACCAGGATCATCGCGAGGAACTCGGCCCCCATCAGCAGGAACAGGCCCGCCGCGTTCACGAAGGCCAGGATGAGGAACAGCACCGACTGCACGGGATTGCGGGAGGCAATCACCATGAAGCCGGAGGCGATCGTGATCGTCGCGAACAGATAGAAGAAGGCGGCGGTAACCGTCATGCTCAAGCTCAAGCCGCCTTAAGGCGGCCCCTTCCGACGTGACCCCGGACAACCCGGCGGCCTGTCTATAAATTCCGAATCCGGCGGGGACAACCCGCCGGAGCTGCTTGCCCCCTGCCCTCACCGGGCCAGAGGCGCTCTTAACGATAGGGGGCGTTCTTCGCGTGGTTCTTCGCGAGCTCGCGCTCCCAGCGCTCCCCGTTCTCAAGAAGCTTGGCCTTGTCGTAGTAGAGCTCTTCGCGGGTCTCCACGGAGAACTCGAGGTTCGGCCCCTCCACGATGGCGTCCACCGGGCAGGCCTCCTGGCACATGCCGCAATAGATGCACTTCACCATGTCGATGTCGTAGCGGGTCGTGCGGCGGGTGCCGTCGTTGCGGCGCGGGCCGGCCTCAATGGTGATGGCCTGGGCCGGGCAGATAGCCTCGCAGAGCTTGCAGGCGATGCAGCGCTCTTCCCCGTTGGGATAGCGCCGCAGGGCGTGCTCGCCGCGGAAACGGGGTCCGCGGTGGCCCATCTCGAACGGGTAGTTGAGGGTCGCCTTCGGCTTGAAGAAGTATTTCACCGTCAGGATGAAGCCTGAGATGAACTCCTTCAGCAGGAGGGATTGGGCAATGCGGTCGAGCTGCATGGCCGATCTCCTTTAGCGGACGCCCGGCGCATTGCCGGTGACCATCAGGACAGCCGCCACAATCACCACCATGGCGAGCGACAGCGGAAGAAACACCTTCCAGCCGAGGCGCATGAGCTGATCGTAGCGGTAGCGGGGCACCAGGGCTTTCACCATGGCGATGAGGATGAAGAGGAAGCTTGCCTTCAGCACGAACCAGATCACGCCCGGAACCCAGGTGAAGGGTGCGAAGGGGATCGGCGACAGCCAGCCGCCGAGGAACAGGATCGTGCCGAGTGCGCACATGGTCATGATGGCCACGTACTCGCCCAACATGAAGAGCAGGTACGGTGTGGAGGAATACTCCACCATGTAGCCTGCCACGAGCTCGGATTCGGCCTCCGGCAGGTCGAAGGGCGGGCGGTTCGTCTCGGCCATGGCCGAGATGAAGAACACCACGAACATCGGGAAGAGCGGCAGCCAGTACCAGCCGAGGATGCCGAGGCCGGTATTCTGCGCTTCCACGATGGCCGACAGGTTCAGGGTGCCGGCGCACATGAGCACCGTCACGATCACGAAGCCGATGGACACCTCGTAGGACACCATCTGGGCGGCCGAACGGAGAGCGCCGAGGAACGGATACTTCGAGTTCGAGGCCCAGCCGCCCATGATGACGCCGTAGACGCCGAGCGACGAGATCGCGAAGATGTAGAGGATGCCCACGTTGATGTCGGCGATGGCCCAGCCGGCATTGAGCGGAATGACCGCCCAGGCTGCCAGCGACAGGGTGCACATCAGCAGCGGCGCCAGCAGGAACATGCCCTTGTTGGCCGGCGCCGGGATGATCGGCTCCTTCAGCACGAACTTGAGAAGGTCGGCAAAGGACTGGAGCAAGCCCCAGGGACCGACCACATTCGGGCCGCGGCGCAGCTGAACTGCTGCCCAAACCTTGCGGTCGGCATAGAGCGCATAGGCGATGAAGATGAGAAGCGCGACCAGCATGAGCAGGCTCTTGCCCAGCATGATCGCGACGGCGAGGAGGATGTCCCCAAATTCCATGATCCGCTCCTCTTACTCTGCCGCCTCGAGCTTCAGCTCACGGGCGAGCGCGGAGCACTCGGCCATGACGCCGGAGGCGCGGGCAATGGGGTTCGTCAGGTAAAAGTCCTTTACCGGGCTCGCGAAAGGCTCGCGTGCCAGGGTGCCGCCCACATTGGCGAGCGCCTGGATGGGCGCGAAGCCGTCCGCCGGCTGAACCGTCTCGACCGCGGCGAAATGCGGGTAGGCCGCATAGAGCTTCGCCCGCAGGGCGTTCAGCGAGTCGAACGGCAGGCGGTGGCCCAGCACGTCGGAGAGCGCCCGCAGGATCGCCCAGTCCTCGCGAGCTTCGCCCGGCGCGAAGGCCGCGCGGTTGGCGAGCTGAACCCGGCCTTCCGTGTTCACATAGGTGCCGGACTTCTCCGTGTAGGTCGCGGCCGGCAGGATCACGTCGGCGCGGTGGGCGCCGCGGTCGCCATGGGTGCCCTGGTAAATGACGAAGGTGCCGGGAGCGATGTCGATCTCGTCCGCGCCGAGGTTGAACAGCACGTCCACTTCGCCCTGCGCCATAGTCTGAGCGTTCAGGCCCCACTCGCCCGGCACGAGGCCGAGATCGAGGGCGCCGACGCGGGACGCGGCAGTGTGCAGAACCGAGAAGCCGTTCCAGCCGTCCTTCACCGCACCGACATCGCGTGCGAGCTGAGCCACGGCGGAGAGAACCGCCAGGCCGTCCGCACGGGAGAGAGCCCCCTGCCCCACGATGACCAGTGGACGCTCGGCGCCGCGGAGCTTCTCGATGAAGCTGTGGCGGCCGCCAGCGAGTTCGGACAGCGTGTCGGGCCCAGCGCCGAGATACTCGTAGGGATAGGTCAGGTCCGCATGCTCGCCGATCAAAGCGATCGGCGGCGGGGCCGCCCGCCAGCGCTTGCGGATGCGCACGTTGACAAGCGAGGCCTCGATGCGTGGGTTCGAACCCACGATGAGGATCGCGTCCGCATCCTCGATGCCGGCGATGGTGGTGTTGAACAGGTATGAGCCGCGCCCATAGACCGGGGTCAGCACGGAGCCGTCCTGGCGGGCGTCAATGTTGGTGACGCCGAGGCTCTCCATGAGGAGCTTCAGGGCGTACATCTCCTCCACGGCAGCAAGATCGCCCACAATGGCGCCGATGCGCTTCGGGTCCGTGCCCTTCACGCGGGCTGCGATGGTGGCGAAAGCCTCTTGCCAGGAGGCGGGGCGCAGACGGCCGTTCTCCCGCACGAAGGGGCGGTCGAGGCGCTGGAGACGCAGGCCGTCCACGATCTGGCGGGTCTTGTCGGTGATCCACTCCTCGTTCACCGCCTCGTTCACGCGCGGGAGGATGCGCATGACCTCGCGGCCGCGGGAATCGACGCGGATCGAGGAGCCGACTGCATCCATCACATCGACGGAATCAGTCTTGGTGAGCTCCCAAGGACGGTAATGATAGGCTTCCGGCTTGTGGGTGAGCGCGCCGACCGGGCAGAGGTCCGCCACGTTGGCCTGTAGCTCGGAGCCGAGGGCTTTCTCGAGATAGCTCGTGATCTCCATGTCCTCGCCGCGCCACAGGGCGCCGAGATCCGGCACGCCGGCCACTTCGGCCGTGAAGCGCACGCAGCGGGTGCAGTGGATGCACCGGTTCATGGAGGTGCGCACGAGCGGGCCGAGGTACTTGTCGGTGACCGCCCGCTTGTTCTCGTGGAAGCGGCTGCTGTCGACGCCGTAGGCCATGGCCTGGTCCTGCAGGTCGCACTGGCCGCCCTGGTCGCAGATCGGGCAGTCGAGCGGGTGGTTGATGAGGAGAAACTCCATCACCCCTTCCCGCGCCTTCTTCACCGTCGGCGACTTGGTGGAAATCTCCGGCGGCTCGCCGTTGGGGCCCGGACGGCAGTCGCGCACGCCCCAGGCGCAGGAAGCCACCGGCTTCGGCGCACCCTTCACCTCGACGAGGCACATACGGCAGTTGCCGGCAATCGAGAGCCGCTCGTGGTAGCAGAAGCGCGGAATTTCCGCCCCGGCCGCCTCGGCGGCCTGGAGCAGGGTGTATTCCGCAGGAACGTCGACCTCGACGCCATCAACGATGATTTTCGCCATCTTCAATCTCACTCCGCCGCGATCATGACGGATTCGGAATGCGGGTTCGCCGCGTAATCGTCGATCCGCTTCTCGATCTCATGACGGAAGTGGCGGATCAGACCCTGAACCGGCCAAGCCGCCGCGTCGCCGAGCGCGCAGATGGTATGACCTTCGATCTGGGTCGAGACTTCGAGGAGCATGTCGATCTCGCGCTTCTGCGCGCGGCCTTCGGCCATGCGGTTGAGCACTCGCCACATCCAGCCCGTGCCCTCGCGGCACGGGGTGCACTGGCCGCAGCTCTCGTGCTTGTAGAAGTAAGCGAAGCGGGCGATGGCGCGGACGATGTCGGTGGACTTGTCCATCACGATCACGGCGGCGGTACCGAGGCCGGACTTCAGGTTCCGCAGCGTGTCGAAATCCATGTGGGCATCGGCGATCTGCTCGGCCGGAACGATGGGAACCGACGAACCGCCGGGGATGACGCCCAGCAGGTTGTCCCAGCCGCCGCGGATGCCGCCGCAATGGCGGTCGATCAGTTCGCGGAAGGTGAGGCCCATGGCCTCTTCCACGTTGCAGGGCTTGTTCACATGGCCCGACACGCAGAAGAGCTTGGTGCCGACATTGTTCGGACGGCCGATGCTGGAGAACCAGGAGGCGCCGCGGCGCAGGATCGTGCCGGCAACGGCAATGGACTCGACGTTGTTGACGGTCGTCGGGCAGCCGTAGAGGCCCATATTGGCCGGGAACGGCGGCTTCAGGCGCGGCATGCCCTTCTTGCCCTCCATGCTCTCGATGAGCGCCGTCTCCTCGCCGCAGATGTAGGCGCCTGCGCCGTGATGAACGTAGAGGTCGAAAGGATAGCCGTGGATGTTGTCCTTGCCGATGAGCTTGGCCTCGTAGGCCTCGTCCACTGCCCGCTGGAGCGCGAAACGCTCAGCCACGTACTCGCCGCGGATATAGATGTAGGCGGCATGCGCGCCCATGGCGAAGGACGCAAGAAGGCAGCCCTCCACGAGAAGATGCGGATCGTTCCGCATGATCTCGCGATCCTTACAGGTGCCCGGCTCCGACTCGTCGGCGTTCACGACCAGATAGTGCGGACGGCCGTCCGACTGCTTGGGCATGAAGGACCATTTGAGGCCCGTGGGGAAGCCTGCGCCGCCGCGGCCGCGCAAGCCCGACGCCTTCAGCTCGTTGACGATCCAGTCGCGGCCCTGCTCCAGGAGGAACTTGGTTCCGTCCCAGGCGCCGCGCATCTTCGCGGCAGACAAGTCCGGCGAATGGAAGCCGTAGAGATTGGTGAAGATACGATCTTTGTCCTGAAGCATTCCCGATCACTCCATCAGGACGTCATGTTGTCTTTGTCGACGGTCACGCCCGGCTTGCTCTCGCTGCCGTCGCGGCGTTTCTCGGCTTGGGCAGGCGGCGTACCGGCTTCCGGCGTCGTCGGGCTGGTGGGCACGGCCTCGCCGTCCTTCGTCGGGGACGCCACGTAGGACTTGCTGCTCTGCGGAGCGGGGCGAGCCCCGGATTCCGTGTGCGAGTCGCCCTTGGTGGCTTTCGACGGATCGGCCGCTTCCTTGCGGTCGACCGGATTGATCGGCGTCTCGCCTTCCTTGGCGCGCTCCGCAGGGGTGTCCGCAACGGGGCTCTCGATGGCACGGCCGGCGGTGGGCTTTGCAGCCTTCACCTCCTGGGGAATGCTCGCCATGGCGGCGGCATTCTCGCCGGTCTCGGCAGCCTTCGCCTGCTCATCGAAGCGCTTGCGCCAGGCGCCGACGAGAGAGCCGTCATAGAGCGTAGGATCCTGCAGGGTGTTCACGGCTTCGAAAGGCTCGGAGCGGTTGCGGCCGATCTGCGATCCCTTCCGCACCGGGCGCCCTGCCTCGAGATCGTCGAGAAGCTTCTCGAAGTTCTCGACCGTCAGATCTTCATAATAGTCGTCGTTGATCTGCACCATCGGGGCGTTGGAGCAGGCGCCGAGGCACTCGACCTCGAGCCAGGAGAACGTGCCGTTCGAGGGGATGTGGTTCGCATCGCCGATGCGGCGCTCCAGCACCTTCTTGATATCGGCGGCGCCGCGCAGCATGCAGGGTGTCGTGCCGCAAAACTGGATGAAATACTTTCCGACCGGCTCGAGATTGAACATCGTGTAGAAGGTCGCCACCTCCATCACGCGGATCACCGGCATGTCGAGCTTCGCGGCCACGGCTTCGATGGCCTTGCGCGGCAGCCAGCCGCCCGCCTGCTCCTGAGCCTTGCCCAGGAGAGCGATCACCGCCGAGGCCTGCCGGCCAGGCGGATACTTGGCGATTTCCTTGTCCGCGAAAGCTTCGGTCTCGGGGGAGAGAACGAAGCTCTCGGGCTGCATGTCTTCAGGCGCGAGCTTGCGAACGGCCATACACTCTTCTCCTCATCGTCATGGCCGGGCTCGAGGCCCGGCCATACGACTTGAACCATTTCAGCACGCTTCAAACAGCGTGGCTTCCTGCACCGAACCCGGAACAGGTATTCCTTAGCGGTCGACCTCGCCGAACACGATGTCGAGGGAACCCAGCACGCCTGCGACGTCGGCCAGCATGTGGCCGCGGCACATGAAATCCATGCCTTGGAGATGGGCGAAGCCCGGGGCGCGGATCCTGCAGCGGTAGGCCTTGTTGGTGCCGTCCGACACGAGGTACACGCCGAACTCGCCCTTCGGAGCCTCCACGGCGGCATAAACCTCGCCCGCAGGGACGTGGAAGCCTTCCGTATACAGCTTGAAGTGGTGGATCAGCGCCTCCATGGAGCGCTTCATATCCTTGCGAGACGGAGGAGCGACCTTGCCGTCGAGCGTCGTCACAGGCCCCTGTCCGTCCGGCGCCCGGAGCTTGTCAAGGCATTGGCGCATGATCCGGACGCTCTGGCGCATCTCTTCCATGCGGATGACCTGACGGTCGTAGTTGTCGCCATTCTTGCCGACCGGAATGTCGAACTCCATTTCCTCGTAGCACTCGTAGGGCTGCGACTTGCGCAGGTCCCAGGCCACGCCGCAACTGCGAATGATCGGACCCGAGAAACCCCAGCGGAAGCAGTCGTCCAGGGTGATGGTGCCGATATCGACGTTGCGCTGCTTGAAGATGCGGTTGCCGATCACGAGGGTATCGAGATCATCGAGCACCTGCAGGAACGGATCGCAGAAGGCTTCGATGTCGTCGATCAGCTCCGGCTGGATGTCCATGTTGACGCCGCCGGGCCGGAAGTAGTTCGCATGCATCCGCGAGCCGGAAATCCGCTCGTAGAAGATCATCAGCTTCTCACGCTCTTCGAAGCCCCACAGCGGAGGCGTGAGCGCGCCGACGTCCATGGCCTGCGTGGTCACGTTGAGGAGGTGCGACAGAAGACGGCTGATTTCGGAGAAGAGAACGCGGATCAGCTGGGCACGCCGGGGCACTGCAATGCCGAGGAGCTTCTCGATCGAGAGGCAGTAGGCATGCTCCTGGTTCATCGGCGCGACATAGTCGAGCCGATCGAAATAGGGATTAGCCTGAACGTAGGTCTTGTACTCGATCAGCTTCTCGGTGCCGCGGTGGAGCAGGCCGATATGCGGATCGACGCGCTCGACCACCTCGCCGTCCAGCTCCAGCACAAGGCGCAGCACGCCGTGCGCCGCCGGGTGCTGCGGGCCGAAATTGATGGTGAAGTTGCGGATATTATGCTCGCCCATGGGTCGCCCTTTCCGCTCCCTTAAGCCTTGGCCTTCTCGTCGCCGGGCAGCACGTAATCCGTGCCTTCCCAGGGCGAGAGGAAATCGAAGTTGCGGAACTCCTGGCTGAGCTTCACGGGCTCGTAGACCACGCGGCCCTGCCCGTCGTCATAGCGAACCTCGACATAGCCGGTCATCGGGAAGTCCTTGCGCAGCGGATGCCCCTCGAAGCCGTAGTCGGTGAGGATGCGGCGCAGGTCCGGATGGCCCGAGAACAGGATGCCGTAGAGATCGTAGGCCTCGCGCTCGTACCAGTTCGCCGCCGGGAAGAGACCGACCAACGAGGGAACGGGCGTTGCCTCATCGGTCATCACCTTCACGCGGATGCGGCGGTTATGGTGCGGGGCCAGGAAGTGGTACACCACGTCGAACCGCTCTTCGCGAGCCGGGTAATCCGCGCCGCAGATGTCGATGAAGCAGACGAACCGGCATTGCGGGTCATCCCGCAGGAAGGTCACCACCTGCACGATCTCCTCGCGACGGGCGACGATGGTCAGCTCGTCGAAGGCAATCGCACGATCCACGACGGCCGCCCCGAGGGACGAGGCGATATGGTCGCTCAGGGCTTGGAGCTCAGCACTCATACAATGACCTTTGCTCAGCGCTCGATGGTACCGGTGCGGCGGATCTTCTTCTGCAGAAGGAGCACGCCGTAGAGAAGTGCCTCAGCCGTGGGCGGGCAGCCCGGCACGTAGATGTCGACCGGCACGATGCGATCGCAGCCACGGACCACGGAATAGGAATAGTGATAGTAGCCGCCGCCATTGGCGCAGGAGCCCATGGAGATGACGTAGCGCGGCTCCGGCATCTGGTCGTAGACCTTGCGGAGCGCGGGAGCCATCTTGTTGGTGAGCGTACCGGCCACGATCATCACGTCGGACTGGCGCGGCGAGGCGCGCGGCGCGAAGCCGAAGCGCTCGGCATCGTAGCGCGGCATGGACATCTGCATCATCTCGACGGCGCAGCAGGCCAGGCCGAAGGTCATCCACATGAGCGAGCCGGTACGCGCCCAGGTGATGAGGTCCTCGGTCGAGGTGACGAGGAAGCCCTTGTCGGACAATTCCTCGTTGATGGAGACGAAATAGGGATCCGTCGAGCCGACCGGCTTGCCGGTGTTCGGGTCGACGATGCCGCGAGGCGCGGGAGCGACCAGGGTCGACTGGTTGTCGGAGATCAATCCCATTCGAGGGCTCCCTTCTTCCACTCGTAGATGAAGCCGACCGTCAGGACTCCAAGGAAGATCATCATGGAGGAGAAGCCGAACCAGCCGAGATTCCCGAACGTGATGGCCCAGGGAAACAGGAACGCCACTTCGAGGTCGAAGATGATGAAAAGAATGGCCACGAGATAGAACCGCACGTCGAACTTCATGCGGGCGTCGTCGAACGCGTTGAAGCCGCACTCGTAGGCGGACAGCTTCTCCTGGTCCGGGCGGCTGTAGGCGACGATGAACGGCGCCACGAGCAGCGCCACCCCGATCAGGAGCGAGACGCCGATAAAGATGACGAGAGGCAGGTAGTCGGCGAGGAGATTCGTCATACGACACCTAGAAGGACAGGAATCCGGCCCAGGGCCGGCAATCTGCAACGCATTTAAGCCTCAGAAAGGCCTAAAACACCCCCCTGCGACATCACGCTGATTGCGCCGGAGCCTTAGCCGAGATCCCCTTCCGTGACAAGTGTTTGCACTGCCGCAAAAAGAACCATTCCAAACTGGGATGTGGCCTTCCCGGCGGCTTCGGCTCCCCAGCGATCGGCTGCCGTCCCGGCACGGCTTGTGGCGCCAGTCCATCTGGCCGCTGCGAAGGCCGCATGCAGCCGCACGAACCCTGGGGTTCGCCTTGGTTCTGATATCTCAAAAGGGGGAAAGTGGCGCGGGCGACGGGGCTCGAACCCGCGACCTCCGGCGTGACAGGCCGGCACTCTAACCGACTGAGCTACGCCCGCGCATCGGACCGCCGAAGCGGTGGCTGCGGTTTAAGAGCCGCCCATCCCCCTGTCAAGGGTGGAACGCACTCATTTTCGTTTGCTCGGCCAAAACGGCTATGACGCTGGCCGAATTGCCATGGTCCAACGAGAGGCTATTCCACGGTCGCGACATCTCCGAGGCTCCTCAGGGACGTCAGCACCCGGTCGCATTCATAGAGTTCCTCCAGAGCCTCTTGGAGCCCGCGGAGCGCCTCTCGTGACAGCTCGCGCTGTGGCGGAAGAGGGAGATCGTCCTCTTGCGCCAATGCATTCTCGGGAACGGAGATATCCTCGTCGGCATGGGCGCCGTTCTCGTCGGGTTGAAGCGCCGCAAGGCTCTGTTCTCCTCGGCCGATCCCCTGGACGAAGCGAACCCCCTCCTCCTTCAGGATCCGCTGGACGCCCTTGATCGTATATCCTTCGCCATAGAGGAGGTGGCGGATGCCCTTGAGCAGGTCGACGTCGTCAGGACGGTAATAGCGGCGTCCGCCACCGCGCTTGAGGGGCTTGATGTGATTGAATCGTGTTTCCCAGAAGCGCAGCACATGCTGGGGCACGTCGAGATCGTCGGCGACCTCGCTGATCGTGCGGAATGCGTCGGGGCTCTTGTCCATGACGCCGCTCGCCATCCGGATCAATCCTCGCCTTCGAAGGTCTCACCGTTGATGTGCGCCTTCAAGACATTCGAAGGCTTGAAAACCATGACCCGGCGCGGATCGATAGGAACCTCGACCCCGGTCTTGGGGTTGCGGCCGACGCGCTCGCCCTTGCTGCGCACGATGAACGAGCCGAAGGAGGACAGCTTGACCGTCTCGCCGGCAGCCAGCGAGTCGCAGATCTCGGCCAGCACCCGCTCCACCAGCTCCGCTGATTCTGTCCGCGACAGGCCCACCTTCTGGTAGACCGCCTCGCTCAGATCCGCCCTCGTTATCGTTTTGCCAGCCATTGAGCTCCCCAGCGCACTTGAGTTCGTTGGTCCTGTCGCCATGTGACGACGCTATGCAGATGGCTCCCTATGGTCAACCGCCAAGGTGCAAACCATCGGTGCCACCAGAGTTGAATTGCCCTGATCCTACCAGCGGATCAAGGCGCTTCCCCAGGTGAAGCCACCCCCGATCGCCTCGATCATCACGAGGTCGCCGTCCTTGATCCGACCGTCCCTTCGGGCTGCGTCCAGAGCCAGCGGGATCGAGGCGGCAGAGGTGTTGCCGTGCTTGTTGACGGTGATGACCACCTTCTCAGGCGCGATCCCGAGCTTATCGGCGCTGGCGGTGATGATGCGCTTGTTGGCCTGGTGCGGCACAAACCATTTGAGGTCGTCCGCGGTGGTGCCGGTTGCCTTGAAGGCGTCCTGGACCACGTCCGCCACCATGCCGACAGCAAATTTGAAGACCTCACGGCCCTCCATCTTGAGGACGCCGGTGGTCTTCGTGGAGCCCGGACCGCCATCCACGTAGAGCTTGTCCCTATAGCGACCATCCGAACGGAGATGGGACGTCAGCACGCCGCGGTCGGCGGAGGTGCCCTCCCCCTCTTGCGCTTCGAGCACGAGGGCGCCCGCGCCGTCGCCGAAGAGCACGCAGGTGGTGCGGTCGTTCCAGTCGAGAATCCGCGAAAAGGTCTCGGCGCCGATCACGAGCGCGCGTTTGTGCGAGCCGGATTGCAGGAACTTGTCGGCGGTGGCCACGGCATAGACGAAGCCCGTGCAGACCGCCTGCAGGTCGAAGGCGGCGCCATGGGTCATGCCGAGGCCGGTCTGGATCATGGTTGCGGTCGACGGGAAGGTGTAGTCCGGCGTCGAGGTCGCGCAGACGACGAGATCGATATCGTTGGCCGTCAGCCCGGCATCGGCCAGGGCCGCCTCCGCGGCCTTGATGCCGAGAACCGACGTGGTCTCGTCGTCCTCGGCGATGTGCCGCTCTTCGATGCCGGTCCGCTGCACGATCCAGTCGTGAGAGGTATCCACCAGCTTCTCGAGATCGTGGTTCGTCAGCTTGCGCCTCGGCAGATAGGAGCCGACGCCGCGTACGATGGAACGGGTGCGTTTCAAGATGCGCCTTCCTACAGCATGATCCGGACGAGGGCGAAACGGGTGCCCGGAAAGATCATGCTATTCCATAAGTTGAAGAGCATGCACATGCTCTAGACAGCCTGCCCGACCGGATCATGATCGAGCATGCTCCGAATTGTGTTCATCAGTTCGAAGTGCGCCATGTCATAGGCGACATCGATGGCGCTGGCGAAGCCGAGATCGTCGGTTCCGCCGTGGCTTTTCACCACAACTCCCTCAAGGCCTAAAAACACCCCGCCATTGACCTTGCGGGGGTCCATCTTGTCCCGGAGAGCGTTAAAAGCCTGTTTCGCGAAAAGGTAGCCGATCTTGGCCATCAGGGTCCGGCTCATGGCCGAGCGGAGATACTGGCCGATCTGCTTGGCGGTGCCTTCGGCGGTCTTTAGGGCGATGTTGCCTGTGAAGCCCTCGGTGACGACCACGTCGACGGTGCCCTTGCCGATATCGTCTCCCTCGACGAAGCCATGATAATTGAGGTTCGGGAGGTTCGTCTCCTTGAGGATCCGGCCGGCCTCCTTGACCGCCTCGATCCCCTTGATTTCCTCCGTGCCGACGTTGAGGAGCCCGACGGTCGGGCGCTCAAGATCGAAGACGATCCGGGCCATGGCTGCGCCCATGATGGCCATGTCGACCAGATGCCCCGCATCGGCGCCGATCGTCGCGCCCACATCGAGCACGATGCTCTCGCCTCGCGTCGTCGGCCACATGGCGGCGATTGCCGGGCGCTCGATATGCGCCATGGTCTTTAGGCAAACCTTGGCGGTCGCCATGAGGGCTCCGGTGTTGCCGGCGGACACCATCGCGTCCGCCTCCCCATCCCTCACCGCCTGAACGGCGCGCCACATGGAAGACTTGCCCCGCCCCATCCGAATGGCTTGGCTGGGCTTCTCGTCCATGGAGATCGCCATCTCGGTATGGCGCAACTCCGTGGCCGCCTTCAGCCGGGGGTGTGCATTCAACAGGGGCGCGATCACCGTCTCGTTGCCGAACATCAGGAAGCGCAAGTCGGGGTGGCGCTCCAAGGCCAAGGCAGCGCCTGGGATCACGACGGACGGTCCGTGGTCGCCCCCCATCGCATCAAGCGAAATACGCACCGGCTTCGGCATGAACGGTTGTTCTTTCTTTTAAGTCATTCAACAGGGGGCGGAAAATAGCGGTTTGCGGGGGCTCCGCAACTGAATTCTGAGTTCCCCAGGGAAGGTCGATGGGTGCTGAAAACCCGTAACGCAATGACCCCGGAGCCGCTCTTTACGTGCCGTCCCTCAGCTTGTTCAGAGCCGCAAATGGAGAATCCTTCTCGTCCGAGGGATCCCGGTAATCGAAGTCGACGCCCGGCTTGCGGGGGTAAGAGTCGAGCCCGAGGGCCAGGAACTCGGCCGTGAGCGCGCCCAGGTCGATCTGCCCATTCACGATCTCATCCGGGGGCTCATACTCGTTGATGTCGGTCGGCGGCTCAGCCGGCATTCCGGACGACTCGGCGAAGTCCACCTCGACCTCCTCCTCGACGGCTGAATCGAAGGGCTCCAGGGTCGTGACGCAGATCTGGGTGATCGAGGCCTTGACCACCCCGGTCACATTGATCCCCTTGGCCGAGGTCTTCAGGTGATAGTCGCCGCTGAGCGACTGGATCGCCGGAATCCCGAAATCCCGCGCAAGGGCGGCGCATTCCTCGGCGGTCGCTTCCACATGCACGTCCTGGCCACGAGGCGGGATTCTCATGACGTCGATGAGCCGGGACAATGGACCCACGGTTTCAGGTGTCATCAGGTTCCCTCCTTATGCGAAGGCTTCGGGCCTGGGGAAGGCCGGTCCGGTCGCGAGAAGCGCGTCGAGATCAGCCGCCCCGAAGGCCCGATCAGCCGCGAGAGCATAACGCGCAAGGGGGGTAGCCGGTGCCTCGCTGCCATAGGCGTTTCGGCCGAGAGCCGACGCGAGCTCTGCCTCGTCGGAGGCGTTGAGCGGCCCGTCATAGGCCTGCGCCCTGCCATAGAAGGACTCTGCGATCTTCTTCATCCGCTTGGGGACAACCGTGTCGCCCACGCCCATCTCTCGCAGGGAAGCATCCATATCCCGGAAGAAGGCATCGGTCAGGTCTTTGGCCACCTCGTCGGCCGGGGACGGCATTTCGCGCAGGGCCCGGAGCACCAGGATCATGTGAAGCGACAGGGCCTCGAACCGTCCCTCAACGGTGTCCGGCATACCAAGTGACGCGTAGAGCTCCGGCTCGCGGGAAGCCGTCGCAACCCGCTTATAGAGCGTTGCGATGGTCGTGCGCCGGGGATCCTTGCGGAAGAGACTGAAGATCACAGCTCTGCCCTTCCAAGCTTGTCAAAATCGTAACCTCGGGTTACGCCATCATCGTCCATAGGCGCAAGCTTATCCGCGCCGCATTTCTGGAAGAACCGTACGATGCGTCGATATCATCCTCTTTTGGTGCGCCTGGCTGCAGCAACCTTTCTCGCCTCGTCCCTGGCGGCCTGCAACGGTGTGGGCGAGGAATTTCAGCGTGGCTACGTCGTGGATGAGCGTGCCATCTCCCAGGTGAGGAAGGGCATGAGCGCCGAGCAGGTTCTCCAGACCCTCGGCACCCCCTCGACCGTGTCCACGGTCGGCAACCGGAACTGGTACTACATCAGCCAGAAGTCCCGCCGCTCCCTCCAGTTCATGGGCGAGCAGGTCGTGGACCAGCAGGTGACGGCGGTCTATTTCGACAGCGGCCTCAGGGTCGAGCGCATCGCGCTTTATGGCCTGCAGGATGGCCGGGTCTTCGACTTCATCAGCCGCACCACCCCGGCAGGCGGCGAGGAATCGAGCTTCCTCGGACAGATCTTCCGCGGCGTGAACAGCTTCAACCCGTTCGGCACCTAAACCGCGCTGTCTGAAATCGCGATGGCCGGGCTCGTCCCGGCCATTTTTTTAACCGCCTCATGAGAAAACCCGCGGCTCTCGCCGCGGGTTTTTTGCACTCACAACTGCCGCTTTTACGAATGGGCCAGGATGGCCAGGAGCAGCAGGGCGATGATGTTGGTGATCTTGATCGCCGGGTTCACCGCAGGGCCTGCCGTGTCCTTGTAGGGGTCGCCGACGGTATCGCCGGTGACGGAGGCCTTGTGAGCCTCGGAGCCCTTGTGGTGGGTGGTGCCGGAGGCATCCGTGAACCCATCCTCGAACGACTTCTTGGCGTTGTCCCATGCGCCGCCGCCCGAGGTCATCGAGATGGCGACGAAGAGACCCGTGACGATCACGCCCAGCAGCATGGCGCCCACGGCCGAGAAGGCCTCGGACTTGCCTGCCACCCAATAGACCACGAAGTAGGTCACGATGGGGGCCAGCACCGGAAGGAGCGACGGCACGATCATTTCCTTGATCGCCGCCCGGGTCAGCATGTCGACGGCGCGTCCGTAATCGGGACGGTCGGTGCCTGCCATGATGCCCGGCTTCTCCCGGAACTGCCGGCGCACTTCCTCGACCACCGCACCGGCTGCCCGGCCCACCGCCGTCATGGCGATGCCGCCGAAGAGGAACGGGATGAGGCCGCCGAACAGGAGCCCGACCACCACGTAAGGGTTGGTCAGGGAGAAGTTCGGAGCCACGCCCTGGAAGTATGGGTACTGCGCCGCATTCTGGGTGAAGTAGTTCAGGTCCGAGGTATAGGCCGCGAAGAGCACCAGGGCACCGAGACCCGCGGAGCCGATGGCGTAGCCCTTCGTCACCGCCTTGGTGGTGTTGCCGACCGCGTCCAGAGCGTCCGTGGACTTGCGGACCTCCTTCGGCAGGCCGGCCATTTCAGCGATGCCGCCGGCGTTGTCCGTCACCGGACCGAAGGCGTCGAGGGCCACGATCATGCCTGCAACGCCCAACATGGCCGTCACCGCAATGGCGATGCCGAACAGGCCCGCCAGCTTGAAGGCGACGATGATGCCCGCGATGATCACGAGGGTCGGCAGCGCGGTGGATTCCAGCGAGACCGCGAGGCCCTGGATCACGTTCGTGCCGTGGCCGGTCACCGAGGATTGGGCGATGGACCGCACGGGACGGAAGCCGACGCCGGTATAGTACTCGGTGATAACCACTATCAATGCCGTCACGGCGAGACCGATGATGGCGCACCAGAACAGGTCCTGGCCCGTGAACTCAGCCGCTGCCACAGGTCCGAAGCCGATCATCTGCCAAGTCACGAGGCCGATGGCGACGGCGGACAGAACGCCGGTCACGATCAAGCCCTTGTAGAGCGCGCCCATGATGGACTCGTTCTGACCGAGCTTGACGAAGAACGTGCCGATGATCGACGTCACGATGCAGGCCGCGCCGATGCCGAGCGGGTACAACAGCATGGTGTCGAGATTCGCCTGACCGGCGAAGAAGATCGCCGCGAGAACCATGGTGGCGACCACGGTCACCGCATAGGTCTCGAACAGGTCGGCCGCCATGCCGGCGCAGTCGCCGACATTGTCGCCCACGTTGTCGGCGATGGTCGCCGGGTTGCGCGGGTCGTCCTCCGGAATGCCGGCTTCGACCTTGCCCACGAGGTCGCCGCCCACGTCGGCGCCCTTGGTGAAGATGCCGCCGCCGAGACGGGCGAAGATGGAGATCAGCGAAGCGCCGAAGCCCAGCGCCACAAGGCTGTCGATGACCACACGGTCGGACGGAACGAAACCGTCGATCCGGGTGAGATAGCCGTAGTAGAGGGCCACGCCGAGCAGGGCGAGACCGGCCACGAGCATGCCCGTGACGGCACCGGACTTGAAGGCCACATCGAGGCCTCCCCCGAGGGACTGGGTCGCGGCCTGGGCTGTGCGCACATTGGCGCGAACGGACACGTTCATGCCGATGAAACCTGCCAGACCCGAGAGGATGGCGCCGATGGCGAAGCCGATGGCGACCCGGATACCGAGCAGATAGGCGATGATGGCAAACAGAATTACGCCGACGATGGCGATGGTGAGGTATTGCCTGCGGAGGTAAGCCTTTGCGCCCTCGGCAATCGCCCCCGCGATTTCCTGCATGCGCTGAGAACCGGCGTCCCGCTTCATCACGTCGCTGATGGCCCAGAAGCCATACGCGATCGAGAGAAGCCCGCCCAAGATAATTAGGGTGAGTGCCATCATGCCATCCTTGTTATGGGAAAGCAGAAAGCCACTCCTCAAGGCTCGTTTTTGGCCTTGAGCGGCCCCTACCCCCAGCGAACTTTATAGTTGGTGGCAAAAAACTAGGCAGTTCGCAACAATCCTGCGGAAAGAACCCACAGGAAGCCCTTTATACTTTAGCGGGTGCGATGGCCTTGGTCTTCTGCTGCCAAGCCAGGAGAGCTAGGGCAATAGCGACCGGCGGGAAGACCAGCCAGTTCACGCTCTCCCACCCGCTGGCGCTCAGGAGCTTCCCTGACGAGAACGAGGCCAAGGCGACCGAGCCGAAGATCAGGAAGTCGTTGGCCGCCTGGACCTTGGCCCGCTCTTCCGGACGATAGCAGTCGGTCACGAGGGCTGTTGCTCCGATGAAGCCGAAGTTCCAGCCGAGGCCGAGCAGAATCAGCGTGATCCAGAAATGCGCGATGGTGATACCCGACAGCCCGATCACGGCCGAGATGGCAATCAGCACGAGCCCTGCCGCTGTCACTGCTCCTTTGCCGTAACGTGAGATCAGGCGGCCGGTGAAGAAGCTCGGGCCGAACATGGCCAGGATATGCCACTGGATCCCGAGCGCGGCGGCCCCGACCGAATGGCCGCAATCGATCATCGCCAGCGGGGCTGCGGTCATCATGAAGGTCATGAGGCTGTACGACACCAGGCCCGTGACGGCGGCCACGATGAACCGGGGCTGCCGCACGATCTCAAGCAAAGGTCTGCCGCCTCCCGCTTTGGTGGAGGCGATGCTCACCGGCGCAGGCCGCAGGAACCACACTACGACCATCGACAGAAAGGCGAGTGTCGCCTGTCCTAGGAAGGCTCCGGCGAATGGAGCGGCCTCGACGACATCCCGAGTCCAGATGACGGTCTGAGGCCCGACCACGCCGGCGACCAGCCCGCCGGTCATGACCCAGGAGATGGCCCTCGGCTTGAAGGCCTCGGAGGCCGCATCGGTGGCGGCGAAGCGGTAGCTCTGGTTGAAGGAGCCGTAGCTTCCGATGATCAGAGTGCCGAGGCAGAAGAGCACGAAGCTGTAGGACGCGATGCCGAAGGCCGCGAGGCAACCGCCGGCGAGGCCGATCCCTGCGCCGACCACATAGCCGATGCGGCGCCCCGCCTTGCGCATCAGCATGGCGGCCGGAATGGTGCCGATGGCCAGACCGAGATTGAGCAGGCTTACGGGCAGGGTCGCCAGTTCCTTGTTCGAGGCGAGCGCCTGACCGACGAGGCCGCCGAGCGACACCACGATGGCCGGGCTCGAGCCGCCGAGCGCCATGGCGACGGCCAGCACGACGGCATTGTGCTTGGCGACGGCGTCGCTGGAAGGTGCCTGAAAGGAAGTGTCAGAAATGCTGGTAGGAGCCGACATCGTAGCGTCTTTCGAGACCGTTGATCCGAAAGACCGGCCGGTCGGACCCTGAGACGACTCGGCCGATGACGGACAGGGGAATGCCGATGCTATCGGCCTCCCGGCGGAAGCTGTCGAGGGTCTTTTCCGGCACAGTGCAGAGAATCTCGTAATCGTCGCCGCCGGTGAAGGCCAGGTCCAGCAGGTCGGACGATGCCTTGACGGCCTTGGCGACTGCTGGCGAGAGCGGCACCTGATCCACCTCGATCAAGGCCGAGACGCCGCTGGCCCGCATCATCTTGGCGAGATCGCCTGCGAGCCCATCGGAGACGTCCATGGCAGCGCCGGCATGGTCCCGCAGGGCGGCGGCGAGCCGGTGGCGGGGCTGGGGGTGGAGGTAGCGGTCGGCGAGATGCGCCTTCTCGTCCCGGGAGAGGTCATCGCTCCAAGCCGGAGCGGAGCGGAGCTTGAGCCCCAAGGCTGCGTCGCCGATGGTGCCGGTGACGCAGATGATATCGCCTACCTGCGCGGTGGTGCGCCGGACCATGCGGCCGGTCGGCACCTGACCCACGGCGGTGACCGACAAGGTCAGCGGCCCTCTCGCCTTCACGGTGTCTCCGCCGAGGAGCGGGCAGGCGAAATCAAGGGAAGCCTGCCCTAGTCCAGCGGAAAAATCGGCAAGCCAGCCCTCGGTCCAGCCGTCAGGCAGGGCGAGGCTCAGGAGGAAGCCGGCAGGGTCGGCGCCTTTCGCGGCGAGATCCGAGACGTTCACGCCCAGCGCCTTGCGGGCGATGGAGCCGGGCGCGTCCTCGGGCAGGAAATGGACGCGCTCGACCAGGGCGTCCGTGGTGAGGATCAAGTCGTGGCCGGGTTTCGGCGTCAGGCAGGCGGTATCGTCCTCGAGGCCTAAGGCCCCCTCTCCGGCGATGGGGGCGAAGAATCGCGCGATGAGCCTGTCCTCGCTCGGGCGTTCGCTCGCGCTCATCGGCCGGTCACCTTGCCCGCTTGCGTTATCGTCCGCCCTGGCCGGCGGCCTTCTTCTCCAGCTCGCCGGGGCGGACCTCGCGGGCCACCTTGTCGAGCACGGCGTTCACGAGGCCCGGCTCGTCGTCGCCGTAGAAGCCGTGCGTCACGTCCACGTATTCGGTGATGACGACGCGGGCCGGCACGTCCTTGCGGAACATCAGCTCGTAGCCGCCCGCGCGCAGGATGGCGCGCAGCACCGCCTCGATGCGCTTGAGGGGCCAGTCGGTGGCAAGGGCGTTGTCGATCCTGACGTCGATATCGCGCTGGTTCTTGACCACGCCCGAAAGGATGTCGCGGAAGAAGGTGGTGTCCGACGGCTTGAACTCGATGCCCTCGACCTCGCGGCCGATCCAGAAGGCCTCGAACTCGGCGAGCGCGTCGATGACGGTCTTGCCGGAGATGTCCATCTGGTAGAGCGCCTGGACGGCAGCGAGGCGAGCGGCCGAGCGCTCTGCTGGCTTCGTCATGATCAGGCCTCCAGTTTCTGTTTGATGCGCAGGACGGCGAGCGCCGCTTCCACCGCGCCCCCACCCTTATTCAATTCATTCACGCTCGCGCGGGTCCAGGCCTGCTGATCATTCTCGACGGTCAGGATGCCGTTGGCGAGCGGAATGCGACGCTCCACCGACAGGTCCATGAGGGCGCGGGCGCTCTCGCCGGCCACGATGTCGTAATGGCCGGTCTCGCCCCGGATCACGCAGCCGAGCGCCACGACGGCGTCGTAAGGCCTGCCGGCCTTCTCGGCGGCGTCGAGCGCGATGGCGATGGTCGCCGGGATCTCGAGGGCGCCGTCCAGCGTCAGCACGTCCATCGTGGCCTGCGCCGCCTCGACGGCCCCCTGCGCGCCGCGCAGAAGCTCATCGGCGATGTCGTCGTAGAAGCGGGCTTCAACGACCAGGATGCGGGCACCGGGAACCGGCGGACGAGGACTTTTCGGCTTGTCGGAATGGGCGACCATAGCAGTCTCTTAAAGATCTTTCGTGAGCGATCGCCTTCATCCCAAGGAAGGCCGGAAGTTCAACCCTCTCGTCATCGCCGGCCTTGTGCCGGCCATCCCGATCACATGAAGCGCCGAGCCTCACATTATCGGGATGGCCGGGACAAGCCCGGCCATGACATCCAGAGTTTCTCCATGCGAGGCTTGCGAGCCCTTGGTTCTTACTTCCGGCAGACCAGGATGAGGGCAGAGCCCTGATAAAGAGGGAAACGTTAGGCGTTCCCCTACCCCGCCCGGCGCGCGTCCGCAAGCCGCGCCGCATAGCGTGCCATGAGGTCGACCTCCAGGTTGAGCTTGTCGCCCGCCTGCCGGTCGCCCCAGGTGGTCACAGCGAGCGTGTGCGGAATGATGAGCACGGAGAACATGTCGTCGTTGACTGAATTCACGGTGAGCGACGTGCCGTCGAGGCAGACCGAGCCCTTCTCGGCAATGAACGGGGCGAGCGCCGGCGGCACCTTGAGGGTGAAGCGGGCCGTCGGACCCCAAGGATCGTCCCCCGCGGTGATCGCCTCCTTGGCCACGATGGTGGCCACACCGTCCACATGCCCGGTCACGATATGGCCGCCGAGCTCGTCGCCGATCTTCAGAGAGCGCTCCAGGTTAACCCTGGTGCCCGCCTGCCACTCGCCGACGGTGGTGCGTTCCAGGGTCTCGGCAGCCGCATCCACGTCGAACCAGCAGCCTCCTTCCCGCTCGCCGAAGCCTACGACCGTCAGGCATGGTCCGCCGCAGGCGATGGAGGCGCCGAGCACGATCGTGGCAGGGTCGTAGGCGGAATGGATGCGCAGGCGCTTGAGGGTGCCTTGAGATCCTTCCACCGTGGCGATTTCACCGACATCGGTAACGATACCCGTAAACATCAGGGTCTCTCCCAAAACATGAAAAGATCGGGGCCGATCTGTTCCTCGGCCCGTAAGGCAAGATAATCCATGCGATCCTGCAGCGACGCGCCAAGCGCCGGAACGTCGCCCTGGCCGCGCGCGGATCGGCCCGTGATCAGGACCAGATCGTCGATGAGGTCGGACGCCGCAAGCGCATTCGCCAGATCGGGACCGCCTTCGCAGAACACCTGCGTCAGCCCTCGCGTGCCGAGAAGCTGCAGGGCCTCGGGCAGCGAAACGCGGCCGGCCTCATCCGCGGACACCCGCAGGACTTCGACACCCTGCGCCGTCAGTGCCTTCTCAGGTTCGACGGGCGCTTCCACCGTCGTGACGATCCAAGTTGGAGTCTCGCGCGCGCCGGCCACGACCCTCGATGTCAAAGGCGTTCTTAAGCGGGAATCGACGATGATCCGAAACGGGGAGCGGCTCCCCAGGCCGGCCAAGCGCACGTTCAGCAGCGGATCGTCCGCCAGCACCGTCCCGACGCCGACCATGATCGCGTCAGCATGGGCCCGCATGAGGTGGACCTTTGCCTGGGCAATCTCCCCCGTGAGGATGAGTCGAGGGCCCTGGCGCGAACCGGCAAACCCTTCCGTGCTGCGGGCGAGCTTCACGGTGACAGCCGGTCGGCCTTTCGTGACGCGGGTGATGTGGCCGCGATGGAGCCGCGCACCTTCCTCGGCCAGGCAGCCGACCTTCATCGGAATCCCCGCAAGCCCGAAGCGCTCCGGTCCCTGACCGCCAGCATGGGGACTCGGATCCGCCGCGCCGACCACGAGGCGTCCAATGCCGGCGGCCACGATGAGATCTGTGCAGGAGGGGCCGTGATTCCGGCTGCTGCGGGTGGCGCAGGGTTCGAGGGTGACGTAGAGCGTGGCTCCACGGGCGCGCTCGCCGGCAGCCTCCAGGGCCATGCGCTCCGCATGAGGCCGACCGCCCGGTTGTGTCACGCCTTGCGCGACGATGACCGGCACCCCGCCGCGCTCGTCGACCAGCACCGCCCCCACCGAAGGGTTCGGCCAGGTCAGCCCGAGATGCCGGGAGCCGAGCGCCAGCGCGAGGCGCATGAAGCGCTTGTCCTGGCTCGTTCGGTCAGGCGGCAGCCCCCCGGCGCCGGGATCGATCATGACTCGCTCGCGGCGCGCTTTTTCTTGGGCGGAGGCGGCAGCTCGTCCTCAGATTCGCCTTCAGCCAGCTTGCCAAGAATCTCCTCGAAGTCCCTGGCCTCGCGGAAGTTCTTGTAGACGGAGGCGAAGCGGACATAGGCCACGTCATCGAGGCCTTTCAGCCCCTCCATGACGAGTTCGCCCACCTGCTCGCTCGACACCTCGCCGTCGCTCATGCTCTCGAGTTGGCGCACGATGCCGTTGATCATGCGCTCGACGCGCTCAGGCTCCACCGGCCGCTTGCGCAGGGCCACGTCAACGGACTGCTGGAGCTTGTCCCGGTCGAAGGGAACGCGCCGGCCGGAGCGCTTCACCACCGTGAGTTCGCGCAGCTGCACTCGCTCGAATGTCGTGAAGCGACCGCCGCAATCCGGGCAGATGCGGCGTCGGCGGATGGACGAAGAATCGTCCGTGGGGCGGGAATCCTTCACCTGGGTGTCCAGGCTCCCGCAATAGGGGCAGCGCATCAGGGCCTCTCCGTTTGCGAGGAGGCTGGATCGCGCCAAAATGCGCAGAGCCAAAAGGCCAGACCGGCAAGAAGGCCCGGACCGGTGAACAAGGCGAGAGCTTCAAGTTCGTTGAAAAAGGGCGGGATAGGCGGCGGCGCCCCGATCGCCGCTAAATACCCCACCATCACTAGGGTCAGCACAGCGCCGAAGGCTGCGGCTCGTCCCGGCGTGAAACGTATGCGGCGACGCAGAACGAGGTAGAGCGGCACACCGACGATAAGCGTCGTCGTGCCTGCCACCACATAGCCGATCATCCCAGCAACCGAGAGGAATGCCCAATCGAATGAAAGCCCAGTTGGGGCGGCAGGGTCTTTGGAAAGCACTTCGGGCACTTCGTAGAGCATAAAGATTGCCAAGAATGCCGCCGTTCCGACAGCTGGCGCCACCAGCAAGCCCAGCGTCACACGACTGAGCCTCGGCTGTGGCAGCGCGTCCGCCCTCGGCATAAGCAGCACCTCAGCCATAGATCGGGAAGCGGCGGGTCAGTTCGTGGACGCGGGCCTTCACCGATTCCTCCACCGAGACGTTGGCCTCGTCGCCGTGCTTGGCGAGGCCGTCCAGGGTCTCGACGATCAGCTCGCCCACCTTCCTGAACTCGGCCACGCCGAAGCCGCGCGAGGTGGCGGCGGGGGTGCCGAGGCGCACGCCCGAGGTCACCATCGGCTTCTCGGAATCGAACGGCACACCGTTCTTGTTGCAGGTGATGTGGGCGCGGCCCAGAGCTGCCTCGGCCGCCTTGCCGGTGAGCTTCTTCGGGCGCAGGTCCACCAGCATGAGATGGTTGTCCGTGCCGCCGGCCACGATGGCATAGCCGTTCGCCAGCATGGTATCGGCCAGCACCTTGGCGTTCTCGACCACGGAGCGGGCATAGAGCTTGAACTCGGGGCGCAGAGCCTCAGCAAAAGCGACGGCTTTTGCCGCGATCACATGCATGAGCGGACCGCCTTGGAGGCCGGGGAAGATGGCCGAGTTGATCTTCTTCGCAAGGTCTTCCTCATTGGTGAGGATCATGCCGCCGCGCGGGCCGCGCAGGGTCTTGTGGGTGGTGGTGGTGACCACATGGGCGTGCGGGAACGGCGACGGATGGGCGCCGCCGGCCACGAGGCCGGCAAAGTGGGCGATGTCCACCATGAAGAAGGCGCCGACCTCGTCGGCGATCTCGCGGAAGCGGGCGAAGTCCCAGAACCGGGAATAGGCCGAGCCGCCGGCCACGATCACCTTCGGCTTGTGCTCGCGGGCCAACTGCGCGACCTCATCCATGTCGATGATCTGGTCGCTCTCGCGCACCTTGTAGCTCACCACGTTGAACCACTTGCCGGACATGTTGACCGGGGAGCCGTGGGTCAGGTGGCCGCCGCAGGCGAGGTCCAGGCCCATGAAGGTGTCGCCCGGCTTCATGAGCGCCATGAACACCGCTTGGTTGGCCTGGGAGCCGGAATTGGGCTGGACGTTGGCGAACTTGCAGTCGAACAGGCGCTTGGCGCGCTCGATAGCGAGTTCCTCGGCGATGTCGACGAACTGGCAGCCGCCATAGTAGCGGCGGCCCGGATAGCCCTCCGCGTACTTGTTGGTCATCACCGAGCCCTGGGCTTCCAGGACGGCGCGCGAGACGATGTTCTCGGAGGCGATCAGCTCGATCTCGTCGCGCTGGCGGCCGAGTTCCAGCCCGATGGCGCGGGCGATCTCGGGGTCGCTGTCGGCGAGGCTAGCCGAAAAGAAGCTGTTGGAGAGATGGCTGTGTGCCGCTTCACTGGCGCTCATGGGTACCCTCGCCTTCCTGGGAGCCTTAGCCGAAACGGCCGCTCGATCTGCACGTGCCGTGGCCTTTAACATGGCGGGCTTCGCCGCGCCAACTGCTCTGGACACATGCCTACCCGGCTTATGAAATGCAACAGCCCGCTGGATGGAAACGGGGGGCCAATTCCCGTGTCATTCCCGGCCGGAGCGCCGCGGAGGGGAAGGGAATCCACTCACACGCTCGGCGCTCTGGATCCCCTTCCCTCGCCTACGGCTCGCCGGGGATGACACCCGCCACGTCATGGCCGGGCTTGTCCCGACCATCGCGACCGGAAAAGCGCCCCGCCTCTCAGAAACGAGATCACCGGCACGAGGCCGGTGATGACGTGGAATTTGAAGTTTACTCTCGCAGAACTCAGTTCTGCAGGAACATCTCCTGGTCCGGCTCGGTGGGCACCCGGCTCGCGACCGGGATGGCGTTGCCGAGGCCGTCCTTGTTGTAGATGTCGTCGCGGAACTGCACGAGGCCGTCCGGGGTCGCCCATGCGGTGACGTAGATCCAGTGGATCGGAACGGCCTGCGCCAGACGGGCGTCGATGCGCTCGCCGGACTTGAAGGTGGCGTCGATCTGCTCGCGGGTCCAGCCGGGGGTGTCCTTCAACAGCCACTCGATGTAGTCGCGCACGTTCTGGATGCGGATGCAGCCCGAGGAGACGAAGCGGAAATCGTCGCCGAAGATGCCCTTGGAGGGCGTGTCGTGCATGTAGACGCCGTGCTGGTTCGGGATATTGATGCGCACGAAGCCCATTGAGTTCAGGTCGCCGCCCGGATCCTGGCGGAAGCGGTAGCGGGTCGCCTCGTCCGAGAACCAGTTGATCTGGCTGGAGGGGATCTCCTGGCCGGCCGCATTGAAGATGCGGATCTTGTTCTCGGAGAGATAGTTCGGCTCCTTCTGCATCTTCGGAATGAGGTCCTTTTTGACCACCGAGGTAGGAGCCGTCCAGAACGGGTTGAAATTGACCTCGACCACCTTCGAGTTCAGCAGGGGCGACTGGCGGTCGATCTTGCCGACGCCGGCCGCGTGCCGGGTGTGGACGACGCCGCCCTCCACCGTCTCCACGAGAGCCGCGGGAATGTTGGCAACCGCGTAGCGGTTGGTCAGCCCGGTGCCGACGAGGCTGCGCAGGCGCGCGACGTTGATCTCGAGCTGGCGGATCCGCAGATCGACCGGCACGTTCATGGCGACGACGGTCGGGCCCGTCATGGTGCCCGTGGAGCTGATGCCGTGGCGGGCCTGGAAGCGGCGGACGGCCGACTCGACGTAAGAATCGTAAATCGGCGATTCGCCGGCGGCCTGATCGAGATCGCCCGTAATGATGAGGCGCTGGCGCAGGGCCACGACGGCCGGGCTCTTGGAGCCGACGCGCAAGCCCTGGACGCCCTGCACGGGCTGCCAGCCGCCGCGGGCGGCGATGTTGCGGTAGTACTCGATCATCTGCTCGGTGGCGGCGAGCGACTCGGCCGAGAGCATGGGGGTCGAGGTCCGCTGCACGCGGGTGCGGGAGACCGCCTCGTAATTCTGCGACCACTCGGCCTGGCTCTGGGCGAACTGCTGCGCCAGGGCTCCGGTGGCCGGCGTGAAGATCAGGGCGAGCGATCCAGTCAGAAGGGTACGGCGTGACAACATGAGCGCAGGCTCTTCCCGGTTAGAAGTGGTCGTGGCGGGAGCGGCGGACAGGCGCCCGGCTCGCTCCCTCTCCCAGCGATAAGTGCCGGGATAGGATTAAGGAACGGTATCGAAAACAAGGAACATCGGGGCCGTTTTATGGCAAAGCGACCACCCGGCCGTCCTTGTGACCTCGGAACTGCTCCTGAGGGCGATGTAACCTTGAACTGTTGTCTTGGGGAGACACTTCTGCGTGAGGAGCTTGGCCGTTGGGCCCGGTTCAGTGCCCCTCCCGGGCCGCGAGCCAGGAAATGGCCAGATAGACCGCCATCAGCGTGAGGAAGAACGCCACGGTCATCGTACCGCTTGCAACGATGGCCGGGAAGAAGGCGGCCAGGATCAGATGGCTCATGAGGGCGAGGAGCCACATGATTCCCCCCCAGGTGCTCGCCATCCACAGGCCGACGGCGGCTATCAGGTCGATCAGGGCGAAGTAGATGATGGTGGCCTGATAGCCCGTGGAACGGGCCTCGAACTGGCCGATCGGGGTCCATACACCCAGGATCACCGCCCAGGCGCTTAAGCCCTTCATGATCCAGAGAATCGCCAGGATGCGCATGAAGCAGGTGAGCACGAAGCTCCAGCGTAGGAAGCCCTGGGGTGCGGGCCGCTCCTCGATCCGGTCGGAAAGATATTCCCGCGCCGCATGGGCGGACGACTGGCTGCCGGTGCGGGGCATCAGGCGGTCTCCAACTCGTGCGGTCCGAGGCTCGCGAAGTAATGGTCGATGGCGGCCCTGTCCACCTGCTCTAGGGAGGCCGGCTGCCAGCGGGGCTGGTTGTCCTTGTCGATGATGACCGCCCGGACGCCCTCGTGGAAGTCGTGGCCGTCGCCGATCCGGGAAACGATGCGGAACTCGATCTTCATGGCGTCCTCGAAATCGAGGGCGGCGCCCCGGCGCACCTGCTCGAAGGCAAGGTTCATGCTCGTCGGCGACTTGGTGCGCATGCCGGCGGCGGTCTTCGCTGCGAAGTCCGAACCCTTGGCGGCGGCCTCGTCGAGGCGTTGCATGACCGCGGCGACGCTCTCGGCGGAGAAGCAGGAATCGATGATGGTCCGATGTTCCTCCAGCGGCGCTGTGCCGGGATCGGCAGCCCCTTGGGCAAGGGCCTCGTCCACCGGCTCGCCGGCGATGAGCGCATCCCGCAAGGTCGGGATGCTCGCGCTCGCCACTGCATGCGTCGCCAGCCCGAGCATGACCGCGTCCGCCCGTTTGACCCGCTCGCCGGTGAGCGCGAGGTACATGCCGGTCTCGCCGGGCTGGCGCGGCAGGGCGTAGGTTGCGCCCACGTCCGGGAAGAAGCCGATGCCGACCTCCGGCATGGCGAAGAGATAGCGCTCGCCCGCCACCCGGTGCGAGCCGTGCAGGGACACGCCGACGCCGCCGCCCATGACGATGCCGTCGATGAGGGCAATGTAGGGCTTGTGATAGCGCTTGATACGGATGTTGAGCTGGTATTCCTCGCGCCAGAAGGCGAGCGCCTCCTCGCGCCTGCCGGCTTTCAGATCCTCGGTGAGCTGCCGGATGTCGCCTCCCGCGCAGAACGCCTTCTCTCCCGCGCCCTGGACGATGACACGGGTGACGGACGGGTCCCGCTCCCAGGCGTCCAGCGCCCGGCGCATCTCGCGCACCATAGCGAGGTTGAGGGCGTTGAGCGCCTTGGGACGGTTGAGGGTGATGAGCCCGGCCTCCCCTTGCTTTTCGCAGACGATTTCGACGCTCTCGTCCATGGACCACTCCTTCGCTTCACCCGGCTTAGAACAAGGCCGGGGCCGGCCGTCAATGCACCCGTGTCATTCTCGGCCGGAGCGCCGCGGAGGGGAAGGGAATCCACTCGCATCCTCAGCGTCATGGATCCCCTTCCCTCGCTTCGCTCGGCGGGGATGACACAGAACCTGCGGAACTGCGACCTCGCACCCTTTTTTAGAGCTATTTAAATGTGCTAACCCTCTCGAAAGCCGCCGGCGCAGCGATGCCGGCACTGGGATGAGGATCCATGTCGAAGCCGTCGCCGTTCCGCCGCCCCTCCCAGGAGGAAGCCCTGTCGTCCTCCTTGAACCTGTCCCACCGCCCGCGGCGCAACCGCAAGGCCGAGTGGGCGCGGCGGCTGGTGCGCGAGAATGTGCTGACGGTAAACGACCTGATCTGGCCGATCTTCATCGTCGAGGGCGCGAGCGGCCGCACGCCGGTCGCCTCCATGCCGGGCGTCGAGCGCCTCACCATCGGTGAAGCCGTGCGCGAGGCCGAGCGGGCCGCGGCGCTGAACATCCCGGCCATCGCGCTCTTTCCCTATACCGACCCGAGCCTGCGCGATCCCACAGGGTCCGAGTCGCTCAACAGCCGCAATCTCGTCTGCCGGGCCGTGCGCGAGATCAAGAAGGCGGTTCCGACCATCGGCATCATCTGCGATGTGGCCCTCGATCCCTATACCAGCCACGGCCATGACGGCGTGATGGAGGGCGAACGGATCCTCAACGACGAGACGGTCGCCCTGCTGGTGCGCCAGGCCCTGCTCCAGGCCGAGGCCGGGGCCGACATCATCGCGCCGTCCGACATGATGGACGGACGGGTCGCGGCGATCCGCGAAGGCCTCGACGGGGCCGGGTTCCAGGACGTGCAGATTATGGCCTATGCGGCGAAATACGCGTCCGCCTTCTACGGCCCGTTCCGCGACGCCATCGGCACCAGCGCCTGCCTCGTGGGCGACAAGCGCACCTACCAGATGGATCCGGCCAATTCCGACGAGGCCCTGCGCGAGATCGCCCTCGACCTCGAGGAGGGCGCCGACATGATCATGGTGAAGCCCGGCCTGCCCTATCTCGACATCGTGCGCCGGGCCAAGGACGCCTTCGCGGTCCCGACCTTCGCCTATCAGGTCTCCGGCGAGTATGCCATGATCCAGGCCGCGGCCTCGAACGGCTGGATCGACGGAGAACGGGCGATGATGGAGAGCCTCCTGGCCTTCAAGCGCGCCGGCGCGGACGGCATCCTCACCTATTTCGCTCCCCAGGTTGCCGAGAGGCTGAAGAGCCAGGGCTGATACCGAGCAATCTGAAGACCTGCTCCATGAAGCGAGCCGCGCGTTTCCCTCCCCCTTTCGGGGAGGGATGAAGGTGGGGGTTGCAAAGTCGGAGATCAGCACCTCGTTCAGAGGGCCAAAGGCTGCTACAACGCTTGGCTTCTTGATCGCTCACCCGGTCGCACCACCCCCACCCCTGCCCCTCCCCGCAAGGGGGAGGGAAAAGCGGCGCATATCTTTGATGAGCCAGTTTCTAAGGATCATTTGGTTTGCATCTCTCCTGCTGATCCTGAGTCTCTTATCGGCCTGCGGTCTTGCCATCGACGCGGAGCAGGCGCGGGTCTGCCGCTCGACCCTGCCGGCCATCAATCCTGGTGCGGCGATCGCCGTGGAGCGGGTGCGCGAGGGGCCGGTCGCGCGAAGCCTGCGGATCGACTATATCGCCCGCTATCCCGACCGCCCGGTGCTCGAGCGGTTCGCCATCTGCCAGTTCGCGGCGGAAGGGCTCTCGCCCAGCAAGGCGGAGCTGACGGGCCTCGGCACCGAGGAGGGTCCGCTCACCGGCGCCAGCCTCTACATGCTCAAGCGCTACTATCTCGAAACGCCCGAGGGCGCAGCGAGCGATCCGGGCAGCCGCCCCGACGCGGACGTGGCCGAGATCCCGATGGCCGCCGCCTATTGGCTGCAGCAGATCCTCGTGAGCCTGCCGCGCACCGCCATCTACGCCCTGCTCTCGGTCGCCTTCGCGTTGGTCTTCGGCCTGAGCGGCCGGATCAACCTCGCCTTCGGGGAACTCGCCGCCATCGGCTCAGCGGCCACCATTGCCGGTGCCTCGGTCGTGCTGGCCTCCGGCGCCAGCGCACCCCTGCTCGGGCTTGCGGCGGGCCTTGCCGCTTCGCTGTTCGCCGGCGCCATCCACAGCGCGGTCGGCGGATACTTCACCATCGGCCGCATCACCGCCGAGAGCCCGCAGCCGAGTCTGATCGCGACGGTCGGCCTCTCGCTGTTCCTCATGGAATACCTTCGGCTCGTGCAGAGCCCCGTGACCGTGTGGCTGCCGCCGATCTGGTCCGAGGCCTGGCCCCTCGCCCGTGCACAGGAATTTCTCGTCAGCCTGACGCCGATCACGGCCATCACAGCCGGCATCGGTCTGATCGCGGCCCTTGGCCTGCTCTGGCTTGTCCAGACGACGAGCTTTGGACGCGCCTGGCGAGCCTATGCGGACGACGCGAAAGCCGCAGCGCTCCTGGGAGTCAACGGCCCTCGCCTGCTCGTGCAAACCCTAGGCTTGGCCGGTGCCATGGCAGGGCTCTCCGGCATGCTGATCGTCGCTCAATACGGGGGCCTCGGGTTCGCCGGAGGCTTCCAATACGGCCTCAAGGCGCTGATCGCCGCCATCATCGGCGGGATTGGCTCCATCCCTGGGGCGATGTTAGGAGGTTTCGCCGTGGGCTTGTTCGAGACCCTGTGGTCGGCGTATCTGCCCATCGAGATTCGCGACATGGCGCTTTATGCGGCGCTCGTCGTGTTCCTGATCTTCCGGCCCGGCGGCCTGCTGGGCTTCAAGGATCCAACGCCAAGACCCGTTTAAGGGCGTATAATAGAATACCGGAGGAAATCGTGGCCGATTACGCCATCACCATCGACGATGTGACCCGTGCCGCGGAGACGATCCGTGGCCAGGTGCTGCGAACGCCGCTCGTGCCCGCACCGCGCCTGTCGCAGCTCACCGGCGCCACCGTCTGCGTGAAGCACGAGAACATGCAGCCGACCGGCTCCTTCAAGGAGCGCGGTGCGGTGACGAAGCTGGAAAGCCTGAAACCCGACGAGCGCGCCCGCGGGGTCATCGCCATGTCGGCCGGCAACCATGCCCAGGCGGTGGCCTATCACGCGCGGCGTCTCGGCATCCCGGCGACCATCGTCATGCCGGAAGGCACGCCCCTGGTGAAGGCGGAGAACACCCGCTCCTACGGCGCCAAGGTGATCCTGTTCGGCGAGACGCTCTATGAGGCCGCCGCCCGAGCGCGCGAGATCGCGGAAGCCGAGGGCCTCGTCTTCGTGCATCCCTACGACGACCCCAAGGTGATGGCAGGTCAAGGCACCATCGCGCTTGAGATGCTGGCCGATGCGCCGGATCTCGACCAGATCGTCGTGCCCATCGGCGGCGGAGGGCTGATCTCCGGCATCGCGGTCGCGGTGAAGGCGCTCAAGCCCTCCATCGAGATCATCGGCGTGGAGGCCGCCCTCTACCCGTCCTTCCGTAACGCCATCCGTGGTGAGAACCAGCCCATCGGCGGCGCGACGCTCGCAGAGGGCATCGCGGTGAAGACCGTAGGCCAGCTGCCGCTCCCCATCGTGCGCGATCTCGTGTCCGACATCATCGCCGTCGAGGAGCCCGTAATCGAGCGCGCGGTCAACGCCTATGCCACCCTGCAGAGGACCATGGCGGAGGGGGCAGGCGCTGCCGGGCTCGCGGCCATGATGGCGGCTCCTGAGCGCTTCGAGGGCAAGCGGGTCGGCCTCGTGCTCTGCGGCGGCAACATCGACGCGCGGATCCTTGCCTCGGTGATGGTGCGTGAGCTGGAGCGCGACGAGCGGATCACCTCCTTGCGCATCACCTCCAACGACAGGCCGGGTCTGCTGGGCCGCGTGGCGAGCCTGCTCGGCCAGCTCGGCGCCAATATCCTCGAGGTGTCGCACGGGCGCCTGTTCCTGGACGTGCCGGCCAAGGGCGTTTCCATCGACATCACTATCGAAACGCGCGACAGACAACATACATTGGAGGTGTTCGAGGCTCTGGCGGCCGAGGGACTCGCTCCAAAGCGGATCGTGTCCCGCAGCCTGCCCGCGACCGCCTTCTGAGGAGAAACGCATGGTCACCCAACCCTACCCTCCGACCCTGAACTACCCGTCCTACGAGGTCGACAGGGTAACGGAGGGCGTCATTTCCCGCCGCTTCTGGGCCTATCTGATCGATCTCGTGGTGATCGCCCTCTGGGTCGTGCTGATCTCCATCGGAATCTTCTTCCTCGGCATCATCACGCTGGGCCTCGGATGGGGCCTGTTCTTCGCGCTGCCGCTCACGGCGCTGATCTTCATCGTCTACAACGCGGTGACCATCGGGGGCGCGGCCCAGGCGACGGTGGGCATGCGCTACATGGGCCTGCGGGTGATCGACCCGCGCACCGGCCGGGGCGCCTCACCGCTCTCGGCCGCCGTGCACGCGCTGTTCTTCTACGTGGCGGTCTCGACCTTCCTGCTCTGGGCCTGCGACGTGCTCGTGGGCTTCCTCCGCGACGACCGCCGCTTCCTGCGCGATCTACTCACGGGGATGATGGTGGTGCGGGCCTGAGCCGCACTGAAATGAGAGTTGAGGGTGTCATTCCCGGCCGGAGCGCAGCGGAGGGGAAGGGAATCCATAGCGCTGAGCCTAGTCGTGGATCCCCTTCCCGCACTTCGTGCGCCGGAGATGACAGCGGGGTACACGTTTCAAAAACACACCCCTGTGATCTTCCCCCTCTTTTCCTGGACGTGCGGGACACCAATGTTATCCTTGAGCGTTGACGAAGCGCTCAAGGTTTCTCCAAAAGGCTTTCCCGATTGACGAGCCAGCCCCGCGACGCCCCGCAATTCTATCTCACCTCCCCATCCGCATGCCCCTATCTGCCGGGCAAGGAGGAGCGCAAGGTCTTTACGCATATCGTGGGTCGGCGCGGGCGAGAGTTGAACGAGATCCTCACGCAAGGGGGCTTCCGCCGGTCGCAGACCATCGCCTACCGGCCCGCCTGCGATACCTGCCGGGCCTGCGTGTCGGTGCGGGTTCTGGTGGACGAGTTCGAGCCCTCGGGCAATCTCAAGCGCGTCCTGAGGGACAATGCCGATCTCCTCGGCGAGCCGCTGCCCAACCGTCCGACATCGGACCAATATTCCCTGTTCCGCCGCTACGTGGACACGCGCCACGCGGATGGCGGCATGGCCGACATGACGGTGCTCGACTATTCCATGATGATCGAGGACAGCCATGTGGACACGCGGCTCATCGAATACCGCCGGCGCGGCATCGACAGCGGCATCACCGGCAGGGGCTCGGGCGATCTCATCGCCGTCTGCCTCACCGACGAGATGAGCGACGGCCTCTCCATGGTCTATTCGTTCTACGCCCCGGAGATGCAGCACCGCAGCCTCGGCACCTTCATGATCCTCGACCACATCCGCCGCGCCAAGGCGATGGGCCTGCCCTATCTCTATCTCGGCTACTGGGTCGAGGGCTCGAAGAAGATGGGCTACAAGGCCCGCTTCAAGCCGCAGGAGCGGCTGCTGGCGCAGGGCTGGGCGCGGGTGGAGTGAATTAGCGAGGGCTGCTCGACCCTGAAGTGCGTCATCCCGGATGGCGAGGCCGACCAGGGATCGCAACAACCAGCCCGGCCCTATCGTCAAAGGCCACTTTCAGGCCCAATCGGCCGCTTCTGCCCCTTCGGAACCCCCGCCAAGCTTGGGAAAGCCCCGGTTTTCCCCTTCCCCCCTGCCCGCCTTTTGGCTAAGAGGGCGTCTCGGCTCCGCCTGACGGGGCTTCAAGGAACGCTCCTTATCCGATGACCACCGTCTTCGTCCTCAACGGACCCAACCTCAACCTGCTCGGCCGCAGGGAGCCTCAGATTTATGGCAGCACCACGCTTGCCGACATCGAGAAGCTCGTGCGCGAGAAGGCCGAGGCCCTCGGGACGGCGGTCACCTTCCGCCAGTCGAACCATGAGGGACATCTGGTCGACTGGATCCAGGAGGCGGGAGCACAGGGTGCTGGCATCGTCATCAACGCCGGCGCCTACACCCACACCTCGATCGCGCTCCGCGACGCCATCTCCGGCAGCGGCGCCCCGACGGTCGAGATCCATTTGTCGAACGTTCATGCTCGCGAGGGCTTTCGCCATCGCTCGCTCATAGCGCCCGTCTCCGTCGGCGTGATCTGTGGTTTCGGGCCCGTGAGCTACCTGCTCGGCCTGGAAGCGGTTCACCGGGTGATGGCCGAGCGGGCCCGTCAGACGAAACCCTCCCAGCACTAATTCCTCAAAAAAGCAGAGGTAAGCCCCATGGCCAAGGAAAACCCTTTCGATCCTGATCTCGTCCGCGAGTTGGCGAATCTGATCGCCGACACGGATCTCAGCGAGATCGAAGTGGAGAAGGGCGACCTTCGCATCCGCGTGGCCCGCATGGTCACGGCCGCCGTCACCGTTCCGGTGGCGGCTCCAGCGGGTCAACATGCTCCCGCCCCGGTCGTCGCACCGCCACCGTCCACCGCCGCTGCGGCCGAGGCTGCCACGAAGGCAGGCGCGCCTCATGCGGGCGCCGTGCTCTCGCCCATGGTCGGCACCGCCTATCGCAAGCCGTCGCCCGATGCGAAGAACTTCGTCGAGATCGGCTCCAAGGTGCAGGCCGGCGACAAGGTCCTGCTCGTCGAGGCCATGAAGACCTTCAACGAGATCGTGGCGCCCCGCACCGGCACCGTGACGGCCATCTTTGTCGAAGACGGAACTCCTGTTGAATACGGCGAACCCCTCCTCGTCATCGAGTAAGGCGCGATATGTTCGATAAGATCCTCATTGCCAATCGAGGCGAGATCGCCCTGCGAATCCTGCGCGCCGCGAAGGAGCTCGGCATCGCCACCGTAGCGGTGCATTCCACTGCCGATGCGGATGCCATGCATGTGCGCCTCGCCGACGAGAGCGTGTGCATCGGCCCGCCGGCCGCCCGCGACAGCTATCTCAACATCCCGGCCCTGATCGCCGCCTGCGAGATTACCGGCGCCGACGCGATCCATCCCGGCTACGGCTTCCTGTCCGAGAACGCGCGCTTCGCGGAGGTGCTGGAGCATCACCGCATCGCCTTCATCGGCCCGAAGGCCGAGCACATCCGCATCATGGGCGACAAGATCGAGGCCAAGCGCACGGCCAAGCGCCTCGGCATTCCCTGCGTGCCCGGCTCCGAGGGCGGCATCACCGACGACGACGAGGCCAAGCGCGTCGCCAAGGAGATCGGCTACCCGGTGATCATCAAGGCAGCGGCCGGCGGCGGCGGGCGCGGCATGAAGGTGGCACGCACCGAGGAGGACCTCGTCCACGCACTCCAGACCGCCAAGACCGAGGCCAAGGCGGCTTTCGGCGACGATGCGGTCTATATCGAGAAGTATCTCGAGAAGCCGCGCCACATCGAGATCCAGGTGCTCGGCGACGGCAAGGGCAACGCCATCCATCTCGGCGAGCGCGACTGCTCGCTCCAGCGCCGCCACCAGAAGGTCTGGGAGGAAGGCCCCTCGCCCGCACTCAATGTCGAGATGCGCGAGCGCATCGGCGGCGTCGTGGCCAAGGCCATGCAGGAGCTGCAATATGCGGGTGCCGGCACCATCGAGTTCCTCTACGAGGACGGCGAGTTCTACTTCATCGAGATGAACACGCGTATTCAGGTGGAGCACCCGGTCACCGAGATGATCACCGGCATCGACCTGGTGAACGAGCAGATCCGCGTCGCAGCCGGCCATCCGCTGTCGGTCAGGCAGGAAGATGTCAGGATCGAGGGCCACGCCATCGAGTGCCGCGTGAATGCCGAGCACCCCTCGACCTTCCGCCCCTCGCCCGGCACGATCAGCTACTTCCATCCGCCGGGCGGCCTCGGCGTGCGCGTCGATTCGGCCGCCTATCAGGGCTACCGCATCCCGCCGCACTATGACTCCCTCGTGGGCAAGCTCATCGTCCATGGCCGCACCCGCAACGAGTGCCTCATGCGCCTGCGCCGGGCTCTCGACGAGTTCGTGGTCGACGGCATCGACACCACGCTCCCGCTCTTCCGCACTCTCGTGCGCAACTCGGAGATTCAGAACGGCCAGTACGACATCCACTGGCTGGAGAATTTCCTGAAGACCGGCGGACTTGGCGACGAACCGGCGTAACGACTTGTTATAGAATATCGGCCCTTCTATTCTGGCGGAAACGGACCAGAGGGCCGCGTCATCGAAGGCGAGGCTGTGACAGACATGCCTCGCTTTCTTCATGTGGGCTGCGGCCCTAAGCGCAAACATCAGACCATCAAGGCTTTCGCCGCCCCCGAATGGGAGGAGGTGACGCTCGACATCGACAGGAGCGTGGGGCCGGATCTCGTCGACAAGCTTCCCGAACTGTCCCAAGTCGAATCGAACAGCTTCGACGCCGTCTATTCGGCTCACAACATCGAGCATCTCTACCCGCACGAAGTGCCGTTGGCCCTGAGTGCGATGCGCCGTGTCCTCAAGCCGGACGGGTTCGTGATCCTCACCTGCCCGGATCTTCAGACCATCGGCGAGCGCCTGGCCTCGGGCGACATCGAGACGCCTCTGTATACCAGCGGCAGAGGACCGGTCGCGCCCCTCGACATGATGTACGGCTTCAGGCCCGCGATGGCGGACGGGAACCTCTACATGGCCCACCATACAGGCTTCACGCTGAAATCCCTCAGCAATGCCTGTATCAGAGCCGGCTTCGCCAATTTCCTCGGGCTGAGACGTCCGAAGAGGTACGATCTGTGAGGATTGGCGACGAAGCTGCCGAAAACCGACGACGAGATGAAGGAACTCGGCAAAATCTATCTGACGCCGGTCTGACTTAGCGTTCCGGGTATCCTATTTTGAAGGTCAGCCCGAACGATCAGACAAGTTGGTGAATGCCCCACTCCCCCGATCACGCGACCGAGATTACCCCTGACATCCTGCTGAAGGCCTATGCGGCCGGGATCTTCCCGATGGCTGAGGATGCGGACGATCCGTCCCTGTTCTGGGTCGAACCCCGTGAACGGGGGGTCATTCCCCTCGACGGCTTTCACATTTCAAAGCGCCTTGCCCGCACCGTTCGCTCCGATCTATTCGAAATCCGGGTGGACCAGGACTTCGACGCGGTGATCGCCGGCTGCGCCGCGCCTGCGGCTGATCGGGAGAAGACCTGGATCAGCCGGCGGATCCGGGAACTCTATGGCGAACTCTTCGATGCCGGCTACTGCCACACGGTCGAGGTCTATCGGGAGGGCCGCCTCGTCGGCGGCCTTTATGGCGTCAGGCTGAACGGCGCCTTCTTCGGCGAGAGCATGTTCCACACGGAGCGCGATGCTTCGAAGGTGGCGCTCGTCCATCTCGTGGCGCGCCTGCGCCGGGGCGGCTTCTCGCTGCTCGACACGCAGTTCGTGACCTCGCACCTGGCGCAGTTCGGCGCCGCCGAGGTCCCCCGGCGGGTCTACAAGCAGATGCTGCGCAACGCCATGGAGCATGCGGCCGACTGGAATGTCTGGCCGCGGGACGGGATCGTGAGCGGCGAAGAGGTGCTCGCCGCTATCACGGATCGTTAGTTCGGCCTGTCCGAGTTGATGAGCGGCGCCGGAGCCTGGCGGCGCACGGGCTGCTGGCGCTGCGGGGCCGGCTGCCGCAGAGGCGCCGTCTCGACGGCGGGCGGGCGCGGAGCCGCGCCGCCGGCCGGGGTCGCGATGTCGGCGGGCCGCGCCGGATCGTTCGGGCCGCGGGCCGCATCCTGGATCGGCGGCAGTTCCTCGGGAGCTTCCTTCGGCTCTGCGATGACCTCGGTGCCGCCTTTGCAGTCCACGAGCCAGATGTCGTAGACCGGGTGCTCCAGGCCGTGGAGGCCGGGGCTTGCGGCAAAGAGCCAGCCCGAGAAGACCCGCTTGCCCTTCCCCTCGGATCCGGGCTCGTCCACTTCGATGAAGGACGTGGTGTTCGGGGTTTCCGTGGGCGGCTTGGTGAAGCAGACCCGCGCCGTCACCTGGAGCGCGCCGAACTGGACGGTTTCATCCACAGCCACTTCGAACGACACGATTCGGCCGGTGATCTTGTCGAGACCGGAGAACACGGCCGTGGGATTCTTGATCCTGTCCGCCTGCGCCGCGCCGAGGCCGCCGATAAGCGATGCGAGCACCAGGGCCGCCCGCGTCCATCCGAATGTCATCATGCTGTCCAAGCCAAGTTCGATTTGGCGTTTCCCGTCCGGCCGAGCCTGGCCGCACCCTTGTTCCGTTCGGCAACGCGATAGCACGTGAACCATGATGGAAAAAGGGCAGGCCGGAAGATAGGCCCGCAACCCACCCTTCCCTGAGGCTCAAGTTCCTTGGGAGAACGACCTGAGCGCGCCGCGAAGCGCCTCCGGCTCCAGCATCGGCAGGCCCGCCTCGATTGCGGCGTGGAGGTCGCGCCAGATCGGCACGGCCGCTGCCAGGGCCTGCCGCCCCTTGTCGGTGAGGCCGAGCAGGCGGCTGCGGCGGTCGTCCGGATCGCGGGCGATGGTCACGAGACCATCCCGCTCGAGCGGCTTCAGGGCGGCGGTGAGGGTCGTGCGGTCCATCGCCAGCAGCTGCGCGACGGGACCGATCGGCGGGGGCTTGGGGCGATTGAGGGCGTTCAGCAGGGAAAACTGGCCGGAGGTGATCCCTGCCGGCCGCAGAGCCTCGTCGAAGCGCCGCGACAGGGCGCGGGCGGCCCGCTGCGCGTGTAGGCAGAGGCAGGTGTCGCGCACCAGATGGGTCGTCTCAAAAGGAACGGTCAGGCTGTTTGACATGCTCTATTTATGTTGATATCAACTTATTTGTCAAGGGAACAGAACTCGCTCAAGGGCAAGGGAGACAGACGATGGCGTATGTTGACGGATTCGTGCTGGCCGTACCGGCCGACAAGAAGGAAACCTACCGCAAGCATGCGGCCGAGGCAGCGCCCCTGTTCAAGGAGTTCGGCGCCACCCGCATGGTCGAGTGCTGGGGCGACGACGTGCCGGACGGCAAGCTCACCGATTTCCGCATGGCCGTGAAGGCCCAGGACGACGAGGTCGTCGTGTTCAGCTGGATCGAGTACCCCTCGAAGGAGGTTCGCGACGCTGCCCAACAGAAGATCATGACCGATCCGCGCATGGAGGCGATGGGCCAGCAGATGCCCTTCGACGGCAAGCGCATGATCTTCGGCGGCTTCATGCCGATTCTCGACGTATAAGGATCCATGCCATGGCCAATCAGCACGGCGACTTCATCTGGTACGAACTGCTCACGAACGATGCGGACGCGGCCGCCCGGTTCTACGGCGCGGTGATCGGCTGGCAGGGCCGGTCGATGGAAAGCTCAGACCGAGGCTACCGGATCTTCGGCATCGACGGCGCCGATGTGGGCGGGCTCATGCCCTTCCCTGCAGGCGCCGAGAGCGCAGGGATGCGCCCCATGTGGCTCGGCTACGTGGCGGTCGAGAATGTCGACGCCGCGGCAGCGGACATCGTGAGGGACGGCGGCGCGCAGCATATGCCGCCCACCGACATTCCCGGCGTCGGGCGCTTCGCCATGCTGTCGGATCCGCAAGGGGTGATGTTCTACATCATGCGCGGCGCGGTCGACGGCACGAGCACGGCCTTCGACCAGAGCAAGTTCGGACACTGCAACTGGAACGAACTCGCCACCAGCGATCCGGCAGCGGCGCTGGCCTTCTACCGAGCCCGCTTCGGCTGGGAGAAGGGCGACGCCATGCCCATGGGCGAGATGGGCGACTACCAGTTCATCGACCACGGCGGCCGGACCATCGGGGCCGTGATGAAGCGCACGCCTGACGGACCGCCGCCCTTATGGACGTTCTACTTCGGCGCCGAGGACATCGATGCTGCCGCACAGGCCGTCTCGGGTAACGGCGGCGCAATCCACTACGGACCCGCCGAAGTGCCGGGCAATGTCTTCATCATCGTCGGCAGCGATCCGCAGGGCGCCCTGTTCGGCCTCGTCGGCCCGCGCAAATCTTGAAGCCTATTTCCGAGGAGCATCCCATGTCCGACACGCTTGTTCCCGCCGAAGAACTTGCGCGCCGCTCGCCGGTGCGCTTTCCGAACGAGAGCGCCGAGTACCGCGCCGCCCGCACGGCCCTGTTGAAGGAGGAGATCGAGCTGCGACGCCAACTGGAGCGTGTCGCAGCCCAGCGCCGTGCCCTGCCGCCCGGCGGTGATGTGACCGGCGACTATCGCTTCGAGGGCGAGAACGGCCCGGTGGGCTTCGCCGACCTCTTCGGCGACAAGCAGTCACTGGCGGTCTACAGCTACATGTTCGGCCCCCAGCGCGAACGCCCCTGCCCCATGTGCACCAACCTGCTCGGTGCACTTGAAGGCAACGGCGCCGATGTCCAGCAGCGCATGGCGCTCGCCGTCGTGGCGCGCTCCCCGATCGAGCGGCTGATCGCCTGGAAGCGGGAACGCGGCTGGACGAACCTGCGGCTCTACACCGATCTCAGCGGCAACTACTCCCGCGACTATCACGGCGTGTTGCCGGACGGATCGGAGATCCCGAGCTTCAACGTCTTCACCCGCCGCGACGGCACCATCCGTCACTTCTGGAGCGGCGAGATGACCGGCGATTCCGCCGATCCGGGCCAGGATCCCCGCGGAGCCCCGGACCTCGCGCCCCTATGGAACGTGCTCGACATGACGCCGGAGGGCCGCGGCACGGATTGGTATCCCAAGCTCAACTACGGGGCGTGAGAGCCCCCGGGTTTTGCCAACTCAGCCGATCCGCTAAGCTCCTGGGCTTGTGACTGCCCCATGAGCCACGATGCCATGCCGGAAGCCCAAGCCCTGAGCGATGCCGCCCGTGAGCGGCTGGGCTTCCTGTCGCTTGCGGAAACCGCTGCCCTCGCCCATCGCGGCGTTCTGATCCCGGATCCCGACTCCGTCCTGGTCTCCGCCAATGTGCAGCTGGAGGACGGCACCATTCTCTGGCCGAGCGCCATTCTCCAGGCATCGGATTCCGGCCGCATCGCGGTCGGACAGGGCACGAATCTCTTCTCCGGAACGCGCATCGTCGCCACGGGCGGAATGGTCGCCATCGGCAAGGATGCCGAGATCGGGGAGGAAGGCGGCTTCACGGTCAAGGCTGGCGTCGGCGAGGTCATCGAGATCGGCGACGGAGCCCGCCTTCTCGGCGGGGGCTCGCTCAGCCTGTCGAACCGCATCGGACGCGGCGCCCAGATCCTCGGTCCGATCCGCTGCCAGAACTGCACACTGGGGGATGGCGGCACCTACCGCGATTCGGAGCCCGACGAGCGCGGCGGCGTTCTGAAGGGTTCACGCGTGGCGCGGAACGTGGAGGTGCCGCACGGCCATGTCATTCAGGCTTTCGGACTGTTTGCCGATGCGGTCATGCGGCGGCAATCCTATTTCCATCCGAAGGGTTGAAGCACAATGGGGCATCTCGTTCTGTTCCATTCGATCCTTGGCCTGAGGCCAGCCGAACGGGAGATCGCCGCAGCCTTCGAGGCTGACGGTCACATCGTCGCTCTGCCCGATCTCTACGGTGGACGTGCGGTCGATGCGTATGATGAAGGCTTCCGTCTGAACGAGGAGATCGGCCAGGAGGCGATCGAGGCGCGAGCCCGCGCGGCGCTGGCAGAGGCGCCCGAGGATGCGGTCCTCGCCGGCGCTTCCTATGGCGCCTTCCTGATCGGGCGGTTCTGGGGCGAGCGGCCCCGCATGCCGGGCGCCCTTCTTCTGGCAGGCCCTGCCCCATGGATGGAGCCCCGGCGGACCGGCCTGCCGGTCTCAGTGCACATTGCCCGTCCCGACCCTTTCGACGAGGAGCAGGTCTTCACCGATTGGGCAGGCGCAGCGGGTGGGACCGCCCTTGAGCTGCATCGCTACGACGGCGTGGGGCACTACTTCCTTGACCGCAGCCTGCCCGATTACGACGCTGCGGCCGCCGCCCTGTGCCTGGAGCGGTGTCGCGCCTTTCTGCGCCGGCTCTGAGGAAAGGCGGTTGCTCACAGCGAACCGCGCGCAGGCTTTACACCTAGTTCAGGACCAATCCTGCTCCAGCGGATTGGGCGCCGGCTCCGTCATTGGATCGCCCGCCTTCACGCGTTTCTCGAAATGCGCCGTGGAGCAGGCATGCGAGCACAGGAGCCCGCGTTCAGACCAATAGGCCGGGCCGCTCTCGATCCGCCCGGCGTGATGGACGAAATCCGGGTGGTCAAACGGAAGGCCGCACTCGATGCAGCTGCGGGCCTGGGTTCTCTTGAGCATGAGGGTTCAGGAGGCCGCCGGCGGCCTCACTCCCCTGGTGTCCACGGCACGTAGTCGCCGGTGGCGGCGGGGCGCTGGCCGGTTCCGAGCTGAGAGCCTTGCGGGCGATAGGCCTGCGTCGTGCCGGTCATGTTGGGCACATAGGGCTTTTCCCACGGATGCGGCCGGTAGGCTTCCTCGCTCGGAGGCACGTCGCCGTTGTGGCACAGCCAGGCGCGCCAGCCGGGCGGCACCTTCGAGGCGTCGGCATCGCCGTTATAGACAACCCAGCGGCGCTCGGCGCCCACATTGGAGTCGATCGCCTGTGCCTGGGTGTAGCGGTAGTAGGTGTTGCCGAACTCGTCCGTGCCCACAAACACGCCCTTGCGCCAGGTGAAGAATCGGGTGCCGAGGGTCTGTCCGTTCCACCAGGTGAAGAACTGGGTGAAAAACTCTTTCATGCTGCTGCCGCCGGAGGGGTTCGTGAAGTTGCGCGGAATATGGCCGCTGAGTTCGGTGAAGTCCAGCCTTACTGGTGGCGAAAACCCGCACTGATTCTCCGACTCACCCCTTCCCCTGCGGAGGACACCGAATTTCCCGCAATCAGGCCGTTTCGGGCTCGGATGGTGCCTCGCCAGCCGCCCCGAGCCCCGGCAGGCGATTGATGCGCCGGCACAACATCTATCCTCCGTTAAGCATGTCTCGAAGTGAGACCGTGAGCCGGCGAAGCTTGGCCATTGGAAAAATCGGGAACGGATTCTCAGAGGAGTCTGAGAGGCTTAGCCGGAAGGGCCATTGTTATCCACAATTCTCACAGGTACACACAACATATAGTTCGGAACCGTGAGCCACGACACTAGTTCTTGACGTAAGGCTCGCAACACGACTAGCTTGCCGGGGTGCCGACCAGAGACCGGCGACCAGCCTGAAAGGGCCGGTTGAACACTCCCCAGAGCAGGCGTCAGAGCCCGTGGCAACAGCGTTGCCGCGCCACCTGTGACGCCCGACCGGGGCCGTAACTCAGGCGTGTTGCGTGGGCGATCCGAAAGAGCGGATCGTTGGGGCGTTGAACAATAATTGTGGGCTGATGAGCTGCGGGGCAAATCGCGGCCATGGAGACCTTTTGTCTCCACTACTTAGGATGTGACCTATGCGGATCGAGCGGCGTTATACGAAGTCTGGCCAATCGCCTTATTCCTCCCTCGCCTTCCGGCTCGCCACGAGCGAGATCCGCAACCCGGATGGCTCGGTGGTCTTCAAGCTCGAGAACATCGAGGTTCCCGAGACCTGGAGCCAGGTGGCCTCCGACGTGCTGGCCCAGAAGTATTTCCGCAAGGCCGGCGTCCCGGCCCGCCTGAAGAAGGTGGAGGAGAACGACGTCCCGTCCTGGCTGTGGCGCTCGGTGCCGGATGAGGCGGCGCTTGCCTCTCTGCCTGAGGATCAGCGCCTCGGCTCCGAGATCTCCTCCAAGCAGGTCTTCGACCGCCTTGCCGGCTGCTGGACTTATTGGGGCTGGAAGGGCGGCTATTTCTCGTCCGAGGAAGACGCCCAGGCCTTCTATGACGAGCTGCGCTTCATGCTCGCCAACCAGATGGTGGCGCCGAACTCCCCGCAATGGTTCAACACCGGCCTGCACTGGGCCTACGGCATCGACGGTCCCGGCCAGGGCCACTATTACGTGGACTACAAGACCGGCAAGCTCACCAAGTCGAAGTCGTCCTACGAGCACCCGCAGCCGCATGCCTGCTTCATCCAGGGCGTCGAGGACGACCTGGTGAACGAGGGCGGCATCATGGACCTGTGGGTCCGCGAGGCGCGCCTGTTCAAGTACGGCTCCGGCACCGGCTCCAACTTCTCGAAGCTCCGCGGCGAGGGCGAGAAGCTCTCCGGGGGCGGCCGCTCGTCCGGCCTCATGAGCTTCCTCAAGATCGGCGACCGGGCTGCCGGCGCGATCAAGTCGGGCGGCACCACGCGGCGCGCCGCGAAGATGGTGGTGGTCGATGTCGATCACCCGGACATCGAGAGCTACATCGACTGGAAGGTGAAGGAGGAGCAGAAGGTCGCGGCGCTCGTGACCGGCTCCAAGCTCGCCGCCAAGTACCTGAAGGCCATCATGAAGGCCTGCATCAACTGCGAGGCCGAGGGCGACGCCTGCTTCGATCCGGAGAAGAACCCGGCTCTGAAGAAGGAAATCAAGCTGGCCCGCCGGGTGCAGATCCCGGACAACTACATCAAGCGCGTCATCCAGTTCGCGCGTCAGGGCTACACGGATATCGACTTCCCGGTCTACGACACCGACTGGGATTCGGAAGCATATCTCACCGTCTCCGGCCAGAACTCCAACAACTCCGTCTCCCTCACGGACGACTTCCTGCGCGCGGTGGAAAATGACGCGGATTGGCACCTCACCGCCCGCAAGGACGGCAAGGTGGTGAAGACCCTCAAGGCCCGCGACCTGTGGGAGCAGATCGGCCACGCCGCCTGGGCGTCCGCGGATCCCGGCCTGCACTTCAACACCACCATGAACGACTGGCACACCAGCCCTGCCGGCGGACGCATCCGGGCGTCGAACCCCTGCTCGGAATACATGTTCCTGGACGACACGGCGTGCAATCTCGCCTCCGCCAACCTGCTCCAGTTCTTCGACCGGCAGAACCACAAGTTCGACGCGGAATCCTTCGAGCATGCCTGCCGCCTCTGGACGGTGGTGCTCGAGATCTCCGTGATGATGGCGCAGTTCCCCTCCAAGGAGATCGCGCAGCTTTCCTACGAGTACCGCACCCTCGGCCTCGGCTTCGCCAACATCGGCGGCCTGCTCATGACCATGGGCCTTCCTTACGATTCCGACGCCGGCCGTGCCCTCGGCGGCGCGATCACCGCGATCATGACCGGCGTGTCCTATGCCACCTCGGCCGAGATGGCCGGCGAGCTCGGGCCGTTCCCGAACTACAAGGCCAACGCGAAGCACATGCTGCGCGTGATCCGCAACCACCGCCGCGCGGCCCATGGCGAGGCGCAGGGCTACGAGGGTCTGGCCGTCAACCCGGTCCCGCTCGATCACGCCTCCTGCCCCGACCAGGACCTCGTCGCCCATGCGAAATTCGCCTGGGACAAGGCCCTGGAGCTCGGCGAGAAGAACGGCTACCGCAACGCCCAATCCACCGTGATCGCCCCCACGGGCACGATCGGCCTGGTGATGGATTGCGACACCACCGGCATCGAGCCCGACTTTGCGCTCGTGAAGTTCAAGAAGCTCGCCGGCGGCGGCTACTTCAAGATCATCAACCGGGCCGTGCCCGACGCGCTCCGTGCGCTGGGCTACCGCGAGCATGAGATCGCCGAGATCGAGGCCTATGCGGTCGGCCACGGCTCCATGCGCCAAGCGCCTGCCATCAACCCCGGCTCGCTGCGCACCAAGGGTTTTTCGGACGACAAGATCGACGCGGTGGAGAAGGGCCTGAAATCCGCCTTCGACATCAAGTTCGTGTTCAACCGCTGGACTCTCGGCGAGGACTTCCTCACCGGCACGTTGAAAGTGCCGGCCGACAGGCTCAACGATCCGTCCTTCGACCTGCTCTCGTTCCTGGGCTTCTCGAAGGCCGACATCGAGGCCGCGAACATCCACATCTGCGGCGCGATGACCCTCGAGGGAGCCCCCTTCCTGAAAGTGGAGCACTACCCGGTCTTCGACTGCGCCAATCCGTGCGGCAAGATCGGCAAGCGTTACCTCTCGGTGGAGAGCCACATCCGCATGATGGCGGCGTCGCAGCCCTTCATCTCGGGCGCGATCTCCAAGACCATCAACATGCCCAACGACGCCACCGTCGAGGATTGCAAGAACGCCTACATGCTGTCCTGGAAGCTGGCGCTGAAGGCCAACGCCCTCTACCGCGACGGCTCCAAGCTCTCGCAGCCGCTCAACTCCGCCCTCATCGCCGATGAGGACGAGGATGCGGACGACGCCGTGGAAGCCCTCGCCGCCATGCCGGCAGCCGCCAAGGCCGCCCACGTGTCGGAGAAGATCGTCGAGAAGGTGATCGAGCGCGTGGAGCGGATCCGCGAGCGCGAGAAGATGCCGGACCGCCGCAAGAGCTACATCCAGAAGGCCGTGGTCGGCGGCCACAAGGTGTATCTCCACACCGGCGAATACGACGATGGACGCCTCGGCGAGATCTTCATCGACATGCACAAGGAAGGCGCCGCCTTCCGGGCCATGATGAACAACTTCGCCATCGCGATCTCGCTCGGCCTGCAATACGGCGTGCCGCTGGAGGAATACGTGGAGGCCTTCACCTTCACGCGCTTCGAGCCTGCCGGCTTCGTCCAGGGCAACGAGCGCATCAAGTCCGCCACCTCGATCCTCGACTACGTGTTCCGCGAGCTCGCCGTGTCCTATCTCGGCCGCAACGACCTCGCCCACGTGGACCCGTCTGAAGTGGGCCCCACCACCATCGGCAAGGGCGAGGACCAGTCGAAGGCGCCGGAGCCCGCACCCGCCACGGCCATCGTGTCCCGCGGCTTTGTGCGCGGCAATTCCGACCGCCTCATGCTCATCCCCGGCGGCGGTGCCGGCGGCACAGGCATTACTCAGCGCACGGGTGGGATGACGGTCGGGGCGAATGCGCTGAAGGCTGAACTCGCTCAGCCCGCCGCGCAGGAGAAGCCGGTCGGCGAAGCCGAAATGTCCAAACTCGCCTTCACGGCCCCGTCCGTCGCCGACCGGCGCGCCGAGGCCAAGATGAAGGGCTATGTCGGCGAAGCCTGCCCCGAATGCGCCAACTTCACCCTGGTGCGCAACGGGACGTGCTTGAAGTGCGACACGTGCGGTGGGACTACCGGGTGCTCATGATCTCCTCGATCAAACTATCGCATCGATAAGTGAGAATTACCCGGTTAGTCCGCCACCTAGTGTGGCGGACTTCTTTTTGCCTTCGGGGCTGTTTTCACCAGCTCATATAATTTGCGACGCGCTTCAAATTGATATTGAAGAGTTCAAGGAACCTCTCGCTTCCATTCGCAAAGCCAGCTGTTAG
>JAESFL010000158.1_pt1 | contig 62314 bp, 3 predicted proteins | sample 9269401 | NCBI WGS metagenome assembly JAESFL01 (sample SAMN14506025, study PRJNA617098) | algae metagenome | isolation source: Gloeocapsa sp. UFS-A4-WI-NPMV-4B04 and co-occurring heterotrophs from desert... | place: USA: Utah | collected 2006-10-01 | reverse complement strand
GGAAGTTCCTCTGTTCCCCCTGTTCCTCTGTGTGATTCAATCGGTTGTCTTTCCGCAGTTCTCCGTGTCCCCCGCGCCTCCGCGTGAGATCGCAGTAGAACTCTGCGTGCACAATGATTCCTGAGACCTGGTATCACGTCCGCGTGAGATAGGAAACGCCCCTTCCGCCGAGTGCGGGGAGGGGCCGGGAGGGCAACAACTTCAGCCAAAATAGGACATCGAGCTCGGGGTGTCGGTAGCGCAATTCGCCTGTAGGACGTACATTATTGGCCACCGCAAGCACAATTATGAGCCGCTGGAAAATCGTACGTTTACGTCCAATGGGGGCGGTGGGAAGGCGTCGCGCGGCACTTCGCCCGGACCGCCGAACCCCGCCCCGTCCGCGGCCCGCCGAGCCGGAACCACCGCGCCGCACTGAACCGCAGTCGCCAGCAGCAGGCACCTCCGTCTCGTCGGAAGCCCATCGCACACCGAGCAGGACATGACTGATATCATCACCCGGCTGGCCGACCTGTCGCCCGAAAAGCAGAAGCTGCTGGCGCTGAAGCTGAAGCTGAAGGCCGATGCGGGGGCGGCGGTGGCCGGGCAGGGCGGCGAGCGCGCATCCGAGTTTCCCGCGTCGTTCGCGCAGCGGCGGATGTGGCTGCTGGACCGCCTGCAGCCGGGGAGCACCGCCTACTCCATGCCCCGCGTCTGGCGCATCCCCGGCCCCCTGGACGCGGCCGCGCTGGAGCGCGCCGTGGACGAGCTGGTGCGGCGCCACGAGACGCTGCGCACGCACCTGGCGGAGCGCGGCGAGGAGCTGGTGCAGGTGGTCGCCCCGCCCGCGCCGTTCCGGCTGGAGGTGACGGACCTCTCCGCGCTGGCGCCCGGGGAAGCGCGGGCCGAGCTGGAGCGGCTGGCGCACGCCGACGCCTCCGCCCCCTTCCGGCTGGAGGAGGGCCCGCTCTTTCGCGCCTCCCTCGTCCGGCTGGCGGCGGACGACCACGCCCTGCTCTGGAACCTGCACCACGCGATCACCGACGGCTGGTCCACCGGCATCCTGTCGCGCGAGCTCAAGGCGCTGTACCAGGCCTTTTCGCGCGGCGAGCCCTCGCCGCTGGTGCCACTCCCCCTGCAGTACGGCGACCACGCCCTCCGCGAGCGCGAGCGCCTGTCCGGCGACGCGCTGGCACGGCTGGTGGGCTTCTGGCGCGATGCGCTGGACGGGGCGCCCACGCGGCTGGAGATCGCGCCGGACCGCCCGCGGCCCCCCGTGCGCGCCCATCGCGGCGGATCCGTCAGCGCCTCCCTGGGCGCCGGCCTCCCCGCGCGCGTCGACGCGCTGGCGCGGGCGCACGCCGCCACGCCGTTCATGGTCTACCTGGCCGCCTTTCAGCTCCTGCTGGGCCGCTACGCCCGCCAGGACGAGGTGCTGGTGGGCACGGCCATCGCCAACCGCCCCTCGGCGGACGTGGAGGGGATCGTCGGCTTCTTCGTGAACACCTTGGTGCTGCGCGGCGACCTCTCCGGCGATCCCACCTTCGCGGAACTGCTGGCGCGCGTGCGCGAGGCCACCCTGGGCGCCTTCGAGCACCAGGCGCTCCCGTTCGAGAAGCTGGTGGAGGAGCTGAACCCCGAGCGGTCGCTCAGCCACGCGCCGCTGGTGCAGGCCGTCATCGTCCTGCACAACCAGCACGGCGTCGCCGGCGGAGCGGCCTCGACGGCGGCGGCTCCGGCGCAGGCGGCGGGGCCCGGGCTGCGGCTGGAGGCGGCGGGAGGCGCGGAGGAGGAGGCGCGCTTCGATCTCACGCTGGAGCTGGCGCAGGGGCCCGACGGCGTCCGCGCGCGCCTCACCTATGCCACGGACTTGTTCGAGCGCGGCACGGCCGAGCGGATGCTCGGCCACCTGGGACGGGTGGTGGAGCAGGTCGTCGCGGACGCGGACGTGCGGCTTTCGCGGCTGGAGCTGCTCTCGGCCGAAGAGCGCGGCCTGGTGGTGGATGCCTGGAACCGGACCGACGCGGAGCATCCCGCCGGTGCCTGCATCCACGAGCTGTTCGAGGCCCAGGCGGCGCGGACGCCGGAGGCCGTGGCGGTGGAGTTCGAGGGGGAGACGCTCGGCTACGGCGCGTTGAACGAGCGGGCGAACCGGCTGGCGCACCATCTCGCCGGGCTCGGCGTGGGGCCGGAGACGCGGGTGGGGATCTGCCTGGAGCGGGGGACGGAGATGATCGTCTCCGTCCTGGCCGTGCTCAAGGCGGGCGGCGGCTACGTCCCGCTGGATCCGTCGTATCCGGCCGAGCGGCTGGCGTTCATGCTCGCCGACGCGGCCGTGCCCGTGCTGGTGACGCAGGAGTCGCTGCGCGCGGAGCTCCCCACCGGCGACGGCGTCTCGGTGGTGAGCGTGGATGGAGACGAGGCGCGGATCGCGGCGCAGTCCGCGGAGAACCCGCAGCGCGGCGTCTCGCCCGACCACCTGGCGTACGTCATCTACACCTCCGGCTCTACCGGCCGCCCCAAGGGGGTGATGGTGCCCCATCGGGGCGTCCCCAACCTGGCGTACGCGCAGGCCCGCCGCTTCGGCATCGACGGCAGCAGCCGCATCCTGCAGTTCGCCTCGCTGTCGTTCGATGCGGCCGTGGCGGAGCTGTTCGATGCGCTGCTGAGCGGTGCCGCGCTGGTGCTGGCGCCGCGCGAGGCGCTGCTTCCCGGTCCGGGGCTGCTGGAGACGCTGCGGCGTGGGCGGGTCACGGTGGCCACCCTGCCGCCGTCGATGCTGGCCGTCCTTTCGCCGGAAGACCTGCCGGAGCTGCGCACGGTGGTGAGCGCGGGCGAAGCGGTCGACGCCGCCACGGTGGAGCGCTGGAGCGCTGGGCGTGCCTTCGTGAACGCCTACGGGCCGACGGAGGTCACGGTCTGCGCGACGTCCGCCGCCTGCGAGGCAGACGGCCGGGTCCCGGCGATCGGCCGCCCGCTGGAAAACGTGCGCGTCTACGTGCTGGATGCGTCCAGCCGGCCGGCGCCGGTCGGCGTCCCGGGCGAGCTGTACGTGGGGGGCGTGGGCGTGGTCCGCGGCTACCTGGGCCGGCCGGGACTGACGGCCGAGCGGTTCGTTCCCGACTCCTTCAGCGGCGACCCGGGGGCGCGGCTCTATCGGACGGGCGATCGCGTCCGGTGGTCGGCCCGGGGCGAGCTGGAGTTCCTGGGGCGGACCGACGAGCAGGTGAAGGTGCGCGGCTTCCGCATCGAGCCGGGGGAGATCGAGGGTGCGCTGCGGCGGATCGAGGGCGTCGCCGACTGTGTGGTCGTGGCCCGCGAGGACGTCCCCGGGGAGACGCGGCTGGTGGCGTACATGGTGGGCGGCGTGGAGGCGGGCGCCCTGCGCGAGCACCTGCTCCAGGCGTTCCCGGAGTACATGGTCCCGTCCGCGTTCGTCCCGCTGGAAGCGCTGCCGCTGACCGCGAACGGCAAGGTGGACCGCAAGGCGCTGCCTGCGCCCGAAGGGGATGCGTACGCGCGGCGGAGCTACGAGCCACCCCTCGGGGAAATCGAGGCGGCGCTGGCGGAGGTCTGGGCCGAGGTGCTGGGCGTGGAGCGGGTGGGGCGGTGGGACCACTTCTTCGAGCTGGGCGGGCACTCGCTCCTGGCGATCAAGCTGATCGAGCGGATGCGGCGCGCGGGGCTGTACACGGACGTGCCGGCACTGTTCACCACGCCGGTGCTGGCCGAGCTGGCGCTGTCCGTGAGCGGCGCGTCCGCGGAGATGGAGATCCCCGCGAACGCGGTCCCCGAGGGGTGCGGATCCATCACGCCGGAGATGCTGCCGCTGGTGGAGCTGAGCCAGCCGGAGATCGACGGGATCGTGACGGGGGTGCCGGGCGGCGCGGCGAACGTGCAGGACATCTACCCGCTGGCCCCGCTGCAGGAGGGCTTCCTCTTCCACCACCTGTTCTCGCAGGACGGCGACCCGTACCTGACGCCCAGCGTGGCCGAGTTCGACACCCGCGCGCGCCTGGACCAGTACCTGGCGGCGCTGCAGTCGGTGATCGACCGGCACGACATCCTGCGCACGTCCGTAGCCTGGGAAGGGCTGCGCGAGCCGGTGCAGGTCGTCTGGCGGCACGCGCCGCTGCCGGTGGAGGAGGTGGAACTGGATGCGGACGCAGGGGACGTGGAGGCGGGGGCCGGGGCGGCCGAGCAGCTGTGGCGGCGCTATGACCCCCGGCGGTACCGGATGGACCTGACGCGGGCGCCGCTGCTGCGTGCGTCGATCGCGGAGGACCGCGTGCGCGGCCGGTGGGTGCTGCTGATGCTCATGCACCACCTGACGGGCGACCACGAGTCGCTGGAGGTGCAGCAGGAGGAGATCGCGGCGCACCTGCTGGGCCGCCAGTCGGAGCTGCCGGCGCCGCTGCCCTTCCGCAACTACGTGGCGCAGGCGCGCCTGGGGGTGAGCCGCGAGGAGCATGAGCGGTTCTTCCGGGGGATGCTGGGCGACGTCGCGGAGCCGACGGCGCCGTACGGGCTGCTGGACGTCTGGGGCGAGGGCCGTGGCATCGGCGAAGCGAGGCTCCGGGTGGCGAGCGACGTGAGCGCACGGCTGCGCCGCCGGGCGCGGGCGCTGGGGGTGACCGCGGCGAGCCTGTGCCACCTGGCGTGGGCGCAGGTGCTGGCGCGGCTGAGCGGCCGGCAGGACGTGGTGTTCGGGACGCTGCTCTTCGGCCGGATGCAGGGCGGGGAGGGCACGGACCGGGTGATGGGCCCGTTCATCAACACGCTGCCCGTGCGGATCGGCGTGGGCGAGGAAGGGGCCGAGGCGGCGGTGCGGCGCACGCACGTGCTGCTGGCGGACCTGCTGCGGCACGAGCACGCCTCCCTGGCCCTGGCGCAGCGCTGCAGCGGCGTGGAGGCACCCGCGCCGCTCTTCACCTCACTGCTGAACTATCGCTACAGCGGCGCGAGGGGCCGTTCGCAGGAGGAGGTGCAGCCGAGGGAGGGTGTGCGGGGCATTCGCGCGCAGGAGCGGACGAACTACCCCGTCATGCTCTCGGTGGACGACCTGGGGGATGATTTCTCGCTGACGGCCCAGGTGGCGGCCCCGGCGGACGCGGGGCGGGTGTGCCGGATGATGCACACGGCGCTTGCGGGGCTGGTGGAGGCGCTGGAGATCTCGTCCGGGCGGGCGATCGGGAGCATCGACGTGCTGCCGGAGGCGGACCGCCTGCAGGTGCTGGAGGAGTGGAACCGCACGGAGGCCGAGTATCCCGCGGAGTCGTGCATCCACCAGCTCTTCGAAGCCCAGGCGGCACGCACGCCCGATGCCGAGGCGGTGGTCTTCGAGGGAGCGCGTCTCACCTACGCGGAGCTGAACGCGCGCGCCAACCGTCTCGCGCACCACCTGCGGGCGCGCGGCGTGGGCCCCGAAGTGCGCGTGGGCGTGCTGATGGAGCGGAGCGCGGAGATGGTCGTCGCGCTGCTGGCCGTGATGAAGGCCGGCGGCGCCTACGTGCCGCTGGACCCGTCGTATCCGGCGGATCGGCTGCGCTACGTGCTGCAGGACAGCGCGCCCGCGGCCGTGCTCACGCAGCGCTCGCTGGAGGGGATGGAGGCGCTGTTCGCGGGCGTGGACGTCCCGGTGATCGACCTGGAGGACGCGGCGTGGGCGGACCAGCCCGCAACGGACCCGGTGATCGAGGGACTGACGCCGGCGCACCTGGCGTACGTGATCTACACATCCGGGAGCACGGGCCGCCCCAAGGGCGTCGCCGTCCCGCATCGCGGCGTGGTCAACCACCTCCGCTCCATGCGCGAAACCCTGGGGATGGAGCCCGCGGACCGCATGCTGGCGGTGACCACGTACGCCTTCGACCCCTCCGTGCTGGAAATCTTCCTCCCCCTCCTGGAGGGCGCGGGGATCATCGTGCTGCCGCGGGCGTACGCCGTGGACCCGGCGGCGCTGGCGGAGGCGATCCGGGCGTACGCGCCCACGATCATGCAGGCCACGCCCGCCACCTGGCGGATGCTGGTGGGCTCGGACTGGGAGGGCGCGCCCGGGATTCGGGCGCTCTGCGGCGGCGAGGCGCTCCCGGCGGAGCTGGCGTCGGCGGTGCGCAGCCGCGTGGGCGCGCTGTGGAACGTGTACGGCCCCACGGAGACGACCATCTGGGCCACCGCCCAGGAGGTCCGCGCCGATTCCGCCGCCGGCGGGCAGGTGCCCATCGGGCGGCCCCTGGCGAACGGGCGCGTCTACGTCCTGGACGCGGCGGGCGAGCCGGTGCCGGTGGGGGTGGCGGGCGAGCTGTACATCGGGGGCGCGGGCGTGGTGCGGGGCTACCTGGGGCGCCCGGCGCTGACGGCCGAGCGCTTCGTGCCCGATCCGTTCCGCGGCCAGACGGGGGCGCGGATGTACCGCACGGGCGACCTGGTGCGGTGGCGGCCGGACGGTGCGATGGAGTTCGTGGGCCGCACCGACTTCCAGGTGAAGGTGCGCGGCTTCCGCATCGAGCTGGGCGAGATCGAGGCACAGCTGGCCGAGCACGAGGACGTGCGCCACGCCGTCGTTCTGGCCCGCGAGGACGTGCCGGGCGACCAGCGGCTGGTGGCGTACTTCGTCGGCACGGTGGAGGCGGAGGCGCTGCGGGCGCACCTCTCCGCCGCGCTCCCGGAGTACATGGTGCCGGCGGCCTACGTGCGGCTGGACGCGTTTCCGCTCAGTCCCAACGGCAAGGTCGACCGCAAGGCGCTGCCTGCCCCGGAGGGCGACGCCTATGCGACGCGCGGCTACGAGGCGCCCGTGGGCGAGACCGAGCGGGCGCTGGCCGCCATCTGGGCGGAGGTGCTGGGCGTGGAGCGCGTGGGCCGGTGGGACGGATTCTTCCAGCTGGGCGGCCACTCGCTGCTGGCCGTGCGCGTGGTGTCGCGCGTGCGGCAGGTGCTGGGGGTGGAATTGGCGCTCGCGGGGCTGTTCCGCTCGCCCGTGCTGGCGGACCTCGCGCGCACCATCGAGAACGCGGCCCGGACCGAGCTGCCGCCGATCGAGCCGGTGGACCGCGGCGGGCGGCTGCCGCTTTCCTTCGCGCAGCAGCGGCTGTGGTTCCTGGAGCAGCTGGGGGACCTGGGGAGCACGTACCACATCCCCATGCGGCTGCGGCTGCAGGGAGAGCTGGACCGGGGCGCGCTGCGGCGCGCGCTGGACGCGATCGTCGCGCGGCACGAGGCGCTGCGCACGACCATCGTGGAGGTGGAGGGCGGGCCGGTGCAGCGCATCGCCGCGGTGGAGGAGAGCCGGTTCCATCTGGCCGAGCACGACCTGGTCGGCGATCCCGAGGCGCAGTCCGAGCTGCGGCGGCTGCTGGGCGAGGAAGCGCGCACGACGTTCGACCTGGCGCGGGGGCCGCTCATCCGCGGCCGGCTGATCCGGCTTGCGCCGGACGAGCACGTGCTCCTCGTCACCATGCACCACGTCGTCTCCGACGGGTGGAGCCTGGGGGTGTTCACCCGCGAGCTTAGCGCGCTCTACGGCGCGTTCCGCCGCGGCGAGCCCGATCCGCTTCCCGCGCTGCCCGTGCAGTACGCGGACTACGCGGCGTGGCAGCGGCGCTGGGTGGACGGCGACGTCCTCCAGGCGCAGGTGGAGTATTGGACGAAGACGCTGGGCGGTGCCCCGGCGCTGCTGGAGCTGCCGACCGACCATCCGCGGCCGGCGCAGGTGGACCATGCGGGTGCGCTGGTGGGCGTAGAGCTGGACGAGGCGCTGACGGCCGGCCTGAAGGCGCTGGGCCAGCGGCACGGCACCACGCTCTTCATGACCGTGCTGGCGGGCTGGGCGGCGGTGCTCGGCCGCTTGTCGGGGCAGGAGGACGTGGTCGTCGGCACCCCGAGCGCCAACCGCGGCCGCACGGAGATCGAGGGGCTGATCGGCTTCTTCGTGAACACGCTGGCGCTGCGCGTGGATCTCGCCGGCTCCCCCTCCGTGGCGGAGGTGCTGGCGCGGGTCAAGGAGCGCGCGCTGGGGGCGCAGCAGAACCAGGACATCCCGTTCGAGCAGGTGGTGGAGCTGGTGCAGCCGGAGCGCAGCCTGTCGCACAGCCCGCTCTTCCAGGTGATGTTCGGCTGGCAGAACGCGTCGGACGGCGGGCTGGAGCTCCCCGGCCTCAGGCTGGGTGGCTTGGGCGCGGCGGGATCGGCGGGCTCCGCGGGAGCGGGATCGGCGTCCGAACCGGCGGCGAAGTTCGACCTGTCGCTCGACATGGTGGAGCGGGACGGGCGCATCGTCGGAAGCGTGACGTACGCGACCTCGCTCTTCGACCGGGCGACGGTGGAGCGGCACGTCGGCTACCTGCGGCGGATGCTGGAGGCGATGGCGGCGGACGAGCGGCAGCCGGTGGACCGGCTGGCGCTCATCCCCGCGGACGAGCGCTCCCGCGTGCTGGAAGAGTGGAACGCGACGGCGGCGGCGTATCCGGCCGAGTCGTGCATCCACCAGCTGTTCGAAGCCCAGGCGGAGCGCACGCCCGACGCGGTGGCCGTGGTCTTCGAGGACCAGCAGTCGAGCTACGCCGAGCTGAACGCACGTGCCAACCGGCTGGCGCATCACCTTCGCTCGATGGGCGTGGGTCCGGATGCGCGGGTGGCGGTCTGCATGGAGCGGAGCGCGGAGATTGTGGTGGCGCTGCTGGCTGTCATGAAGGCGGGCGGGGCGTACGTGCCGCTGGACCCGTCGTATCCGGCGGAGCGGCTGCGCTACGTCCTGCAGGACAGCGCGCCCGCGGCCGTGCTCACGCAGCGCTCGCTGGACGGGAGTGAGGCGCTGTTCGCGGGCGTTGACGTTCCGGTAATCGATCTGGATGACGCGGCGTGGGCGGACCAGCCGGCGACGGCCCCGGTGATCGAGGGGCTGACGCCGGCGCACCTGGCGTACGTGATCTACACCTCCGGAAGCACCGGGCGGCCCAAGGGCGTCGCCGTCCCGCATCGCGGCGTGGTCAATCTTCTCCACTCCATGCGCGAAACCGTGGGGATGGAGCCCGCGGACCGCCTGCTGGCGGTGACCACGTACGCCTTCGACATCTCCGTGCTGGAGATCTTCCTTCCCCTCCTGCACGGCGCGGCGAGCATCGTGCTGCCGCGGGAGCGGGCTGGCGACCCGGCGGCGCTTGCCGAGGCGATCCGGGCGTACGCGCCCACGGTGATGCAGGCCACGCCCGCCACCTGGCGGCTGCTGGTGAGCACCTCGTGGGAGGGCGCGCCCGGGATGCGGGCGCTCTGCGGCGGCGAGGCGCTCCCGGCGGAGCTGGCGTCGGCGGTGCGGAGCCGTGTCGCCGCGTTCTGGAACGTGTACGGGCCCACGGAGACCACCATCTGGTCGACGTCCGAGGCGGTCCGCGGCGATCGCGCCGGGACCCTCGGCGTGCAGGTGCCGATCGGGCGGCCGCTGGCGAACACGCGCGTCTACGTCCTGGACGCGGCGGGCGAGCCGGTGCCGGTGGGCGTGGCGGGCGAGCTGTACATCGGGGGTGTGGGCGTCGTGCGCGGCTACCTGGGGCGCCCGGCGCTGACGGCGGAGCGCTTCGTGGCCGATCCGTTCGCCGGCGAGGCGGGCGCGCGGATGTACCGCACCGGCGACCTGGCGCGGTGGCGGCCGGACGGGACGATGGAGTTCGTGGGCCGCACCGACTTCCAGGTGAAGGTGCGCGGCTTCCGCATCGAGCTGGGCGAGATCGAGGCGCGGCTGGCCGAGCACGCGGACGTGCGCCAGGCCGTGGTGCTGGCGCGCGAGGACGTGCCGGGCGACCAGCGGCTGGTGGCGTACTTCGTCGGCGCGGTGGAGGCGGAGACGCTGCGCGCGTATCTCTCCGCCGCGCTCCCGGAGTACATGGTCCCCGCCGCGTACGTGCGGCTGGAGACGCTGCCGCTAACCCCGAACGGGAAGCTGGACCGCAAGGCGCTGCCGGCCCCGGAGGGCGATGCCTACGCGACCCGCGGCTACGAGGCGCCGGTGGGCGAGACGGAGCGGGCGCTGGCCGCCATCTGGGCGGAGGTGCTGGGCATGGAGCGGGTGGGCCGGTGGGACGGCTTCTTCCAGCTGGGCGGCCACTCGCTGCTGGCCGTGCGCGTCATGTCGCGCGTGCGGCAGGTGCTGGGCGTGGAGGTGGCGCTCGCGGGATTGTTCCGCACCCCCGTGCTGGCGGACCTCGCGCGCACCATCGAGAGCGCTGCCCGCACCGAACTGCCGCCGATCGAGCGGGTGGACCGCGGCGGTCGGCTGCCGCTCTCGTTCGCGCAGCAGCGGCTGTGGTTCCTGGAGCAGCTGGGGGACCTGGGGAGCACGTACCACATCCCCATGCGGCTGCGGCTGCAGGGAGAGCTGGACCGGGGCGCGCTGGTGCGCGCGCTCGATGCGATCGTCGCGCGGCACGAGGCGCTGCGGACGACCCTCGTGGAGGTGGAGGGCGGGGCGGTGCAGCGCATCGCGCCGGTGGAGGCAAGCCGCTTCCACCGGGCCGAGCACGACCTGGACGGCGATCCCGAGGCGCAGTCCGAGCTGCGGCGGCTGCTGGGCGAGGAAGCACGCATGCCGTTCGACCTGGCGCGGGGGCCGCTCATCCGCGGCCGGCTCATCCGGCTGGCGCCGGACGAGCACGTGCTCGTCGTCACCATGCACCACGTCGTCTCGGACGGGTGGAGCCTGGGGGTGTTCACGGGCGAGCTGGGCGCGCTGTACGGCGCGTTCCGCCGCGGCGAGCCCGATCCGCTTCCCCCGCTGCCGGTGCAGTACGCGGACTACGCGGCGTGGCAGCGGCGCTGGGTGGACGGCGACGTCCTGCAGGCGCAGGTGGACTACTGGCGGGCCACGCTGGGCGGCGCCCCGGCGCTGCTGGAGCTGCCGACGGACCATCCGCGGCCCGCGGAGGTGGACCATGCGGGTGCGTCCGTGGGCGTGGAGCTGGACGAGGCGCTGACGGCCGGGCTCAAGGCGCTGGGCCAGCGCCACGGCACCACGCTGTTCATGACCGTGCTGGCGGGCTGGGCGGTGGTGCTCGGCCGGTTGTCGCGGCAGGAGGACGTGGTCATCGGCACCCCGAGCGCCAACCGCGGCCGCACGGAGATCGAGGGGCTGATCGGCTTCTTCGTGAACACGCTGGCGCTGCGCGTGGATCTCGCCGGCTCCCCGTCCGTGGCGGACGTGCTGGCGCGGGTGAAGGATCGGGCGCTGGGAGCGCAGCAGAACCAGGACATCCCGTTCGAGCAGGTGGTGGAGCTGGTGCAGCCGGTGCGCTCCCTGTCGCACAGCCCGCTCTTCCAGGTGATGTTCGGCTGGCAGAACGCCTCGGACGACCGGCTCGAGCTGCCCGGCCTCCGGCTGGGCGGCGTGGGCGCGACGAGATCGGCGGGCTCCGCGGGATCGGGAGCGGGACCGGCGTCGGAGCCGGCGGCGAAGTTCGACCTGTCGCTCGACCTGGTGGAGCGGGACGGGCGCATCGTGGGAGGCCTGACGTACGCGACCACGCTCTTCGACCGGGCGACGGTGGAGCGGCACGTGGGCTACCTCCGCCGCGTGCTGGAGGCGATGGCGGCGGACGAGCGGCAGCCGCTGGACCGGCTGGCCCTGCTGCCCGAGCACGAGCGCCGGCAGGTGGTGGAAGCGTGGAACCGCACGGAGGCCGAGTATCCGGCGGACCGGTGCATCCACGAGCTGTTCGAAGCCCAGGTGGAGCGCACGCCGGATGCGGAGGCGGTGGTCTTCGAGGATCGCTCGCTCACCTACGCCGCGCTGAACGAGCGCGCCAACCGCCTTGCCCACCACCTGCGCGGCCGCGGCGTGGGACCCGAAGTGCGCGTGGGCGTGCTGATGGAGCGGAGCGCGGAGATGGTGGTGGCGCTGCTGGCCATCATGAAGGCGGGCGGGGCCTACGTGCCGCTGGACCCGTCGTATCCGGCGGAGCGGCTGCGCTACCTCCTGCAGGACAGCGCACCCGCGGCCGTGCTCACGCAGTGCTCGCTGGACGTGGTGGAGGCGCTGTTCGCCGGCGTGGACGTCCCGGTGATCGACTTCGAGGGCGCGGAGTGGGCGGACCAGCCCGCGACCGCCCCGGCGATCGGGGGACTGGCGCCGGCGAACCTGGCGTACGTCATCTACACCTCCGGAAGCACCGGGCGGCCCAAGGGCGTCGCCGTCCCGCACCGCGGCGTGGTCAACCACCTCCGCTCCATGCGCGAAACCGTGGGGATGGAGCCCGCGGACCGCGTGCTGGCGGTGACCACGTACGCCTTTGACCCCTCCGTGCTGGACCTCTTCCTCCCGCTCCTGCACGGCGCGGCGACCATCGTGCTGTCGCGGGAGCGGGCCGCCGACCCCGAGGCGCTGGCGGAGGCGATCCGGGCGTACGCGCCCACGATGCTGCAGGCCACGCCCGCCACCTGGCGGATGCTGGTGGGCTCGGCGTGGGCGGGCGCGCCCGGGATGCGGGCGCTCTGCGGCGGCGAAGCGCTCACGGCGGAGCTTGCCTCGGCGGTGCGGAGCCGGGTCGGCGCGCTGTGGAACGTGTACGGCCCCACGGAGACCACCATCTGGGCCACCGCCAAGGCGGTCCGCGCCGATTCAGCCGTTGGCGGGCAGGTGCCGATCGGGCGGCCGCTGGCGAACGGGCGCGTCTACGTGCTGGACGCGGCTGGGGAGCCGGTGCCGGTGGGCGTTGCGGGCGAGCTCTACATCGGGGGCGTGGGAGTGGTGCGCGGCTACTGGGGGCGGCCGGCGCTGACGGCCGAGCGCTTCGTGGCCGATCCGTTCGCCCGCGAGCCGGGCGCGCGGATGTACCGCACGGGCGACCTGGTGCGGTGGCGGCCGGACGGGACCATGGAGTTCGTGGGCCGCACCGACTTCCAGGTGAAGGTGCGCGGATTCCGCATCGAGCTGGGCGAGATCGAGGCGCGGCTGGCGGAGCACGCGGACGTGCGCCAGGCGGTCGTCCTGGCGCGCGAGGACGTGCCGGGCGACCAGCGGCTGGTGGCGTACTTCGTCGGCACGGTGGAGGCGGAGGCGCTGCGCGTGCACCTCTCCGCCGCGCTCCCGGAGTACATGGTGCCGGCGGCGTACGTGCGGCTGGAGACGCTGCCGCTAACCCCGAACGGGAAGGTCGACCGAAAGGCGCTTCCCGCGCCGGAGGGGGATGCCTACGCGACGCGCGGCTACGAGGCGCCGGTGGGCGAGACGGAGCTGGCGCTGGCGGCCATCTGGGCGGAGGTGCTCGGCGTGGAGCGCGTGGGCCGGTGGGACGGCTTCTTCCAGCTGGGCGGCCACTCGCTGCTGGCCGTGCGCGTCATGTCGCGCGTGCGGCAGGTGCTGGGCGTGGAGGTGCCGCTCACGGGGCTGTTCCGCACCCCCGTGCTGGCGGACCTCGCGCGCACCATCGAGAGCGCGGCGCGCACCGAGCTGCCGCCGATCGAGCGGGTGGACCGCGGCGGACGGCTGCCGCTCTCGTTCGCGCAGCAGCGGCTGTGGTTCCTGGAGCAGCTGGGGGACCTGGGGAGCACGTACCACATCCCCACGCGGCTGCGGCTGCAGGGCGAGCTGGACCGGGAAGCGCTGCGGCGTGCGCTGGACGCGATCGTCGCGCGCCACGAGGCGCTGCGGACGACCCTCGTGGAGGCGGAGGGCGGGGCGGTGCAGCGCATCGCGCCGGTGGAGGCAAGCCGCTTCCACCTGGCCGAGCACGACCTGGACGGCGATCCGGAGGCGCAGTCCGAGCTGCGGCGGCTGCTGGGCGAGGAAGCGCGCACACCCTTCGACCTGGCGCGTGGGCCGCTCATCCGCGGCCGGCTCATCCGGCTGGCGCCGGACGAGCACGTGCTCGTCGTCACCATGCACCACGTCGTCTCCGACGGGTGGAGCATCGGGGTGTTCACCGGCGAGCTGGGCGCGCTCTACGGCGCGTTCCGCCGCGGCGAGCCCGATCCGCTTCCCCCGCTGCCGGTGCAGTACGCGGACTACGCGGCGTGGCAGCGGCGCTGGGTGGACGGCGACGTCCTGCAGGCGCAGGTGGACTACTGGCGGGCCACGCTGGGCGGCGCCCCGGCGCTGCTGGAGCTGCCGACGGACCATCCGCGGCCGGCGCACGTGGACCATGCGGGTGCCTCCCTGGGCGTGGAGCTGGACGAGGCGCTGACGGCCGGGCTCAAGACGCTGTCGCAGCGCCACGGCACCACGCTGTTCATGACCGTGCTGGCGGGCTGGGCCGCGGTGCTCGGGCGCTTGTCGGGGCAGGATGACGTGGTCATCGGCACGCCCAGCGCCAACCGAGGCCGCACGGAGATCGAGGGGCTGATCGGCTTCTTCGTGAACACGCTGGCGCTGCGCGTGGATCTCGCCGGCTCCCCGTCCGTGGCGGACGTGCTGGCGCGGGTGAAGGATCGGGCGCTGGGGGCGCAGCAGAACCAGGACATCCCGTTCGAGCAGGTGGTGGAGCTGGTGCAGCCGGTGCGCAGCCTGTCGCACAGCCCCCTCTTCCAGGTGATGTTCGGCTGGCAGAACGCGTCGGAAGGCCGGCTCGAGCTCCCCGGCCTCCGGCTGGGCGGCGTGGTTGGGACGGGTTCGGCGGGCTCGGCGGCATCGGCGGGCTCGGCGTCGGAAGCGGCGGCGAAGTTCGACCTGTCGCTCGACCTGGTGGAGCGGGACGGGCGCATCGTGGGGGGCCTGACGTACGCGACCTCGCTCTTCGACCGGGCGACGGTGGAGCGGCACGTCGGCTACCTGCGGCGCGTGCTGGAGGCGATGGTCGCGGACGAGCGGCAGCCGGTGGACCGGCTGGCGCTCATCCCTGCGGACGAGCGCTCCCGCGTGCTGGAGGCGTGGAACGCGACGGAGGCGGCGTATCCGGCCGAGTCGTGCATCCACCAGCTCTTCCAAGCCCAGGCGGCGCGCACGCCGGACGCGGTGGCGGTGGTCTTCGAGGGCCGGCGGGCGAGCTACGCCGAGCTGAACGCGCGTGCCAACCGTCTCGCGCATCACCTCCGCTCGCTGGGCGTGGGTCCGGACGCGCGGGTGGCGGTCTGCGTGGAGCGGAGCGCGGAGATGGTGGTGGCGCTGCTGGCCGTCATGAAGGCCGGCGGGGCCTACGTGCCGCTGGACCCGTCCCATCCGGCCGAGCGGCTGGAGTACGTGCTGGCCGACAGCGCGCCCGCGGCGGTGCTGACGCAGAAGCAGTTCCGGGATCGGGTGGGGAACACGGGCGTGCCGGTGCTCCACCTGGACGCAGACGGGCCGGCGTGGGCGGACCATCCCGCGACGGACCTGGCGATCGATGGACTGACGCCGGCGCACCTGGCGTACGTGATGTACACCTCCGGCTCCACCGGTCGTCCCAAGGGTGTCGCCGTTCCGCATCGCGGGGTGGTCAACCTCCTCCGCTCCATGCACGAAACCGTGGGGATGGAGCCCGCGGACCGCCTGCTGGCGGTGACGACGTACGCGTTCGACATCTCCGTGCTGGAGATCTTCCTTCCCCTCCTGCACGGCGCGGCGACCATCATCCTGCCGCGGGAGCGGGCCGGCGACCCGGCGGCGCTCGCGGAGTCGATCCGGACGTACGCGCCCACGGTGATGCAGGCCACGCCCGCCACCTGGCGGATGCTGGTGAGCGCGGAGTGGGCGGGCGCGCCGGAGATGCGGGCGCTCTGCGGCGGCGAGGCGCTCCCGGCGGAGCTGGCGTCGGCGGTGCGGAGCCGCGTGGGCGGGCTGTGGAACGTGTACGGGCCCACGGAGACGACCATCTGGTCCACCGCCGAGGCGGTTCGCGGCGATTCCGCCGCGACGGTCGGCGGGCAGGTGCCGATCGGGCGGCCGCTGGCGAACACGCGCGTCTACGTCCTGGACGCGGCGGGCGAGCCGGTGCCGGTGGGCGTGGCGGGCGAGCTGTACATCGGGGGCGCGGGCGTCGTGCGCGGCTACCTGGGGCGGCCGGCGCTGACGGCGGAGCGCTTCGTGGCGGATCCGTTCGCCAGCGAGGCGGGCGCGCGGATGTACCGCACGGGCGACCTGGCGCGGTGGCGGCCGGACGGGACGATGGAGTTCGTGGGCCGCACCGACTTCCAGGTCAAGGTGCGCGGGTTCCGCATCGAGCTGGGCGAGATCGAGGCGCGCCTGGCGGAGCATGCAGACGTGCGCCACGCCGTGGTCCTGGTGCGCGAGGACGTGCCCGGCGACCAGCGGCTGGTGGCGTACGTCGTTGGCGCGGTGGAAGCCGAGGCGCTGCGGGCGCACCTCTCCGCCGTGCTCCCGGAGTACATGGTGCCGGCGGCGTACGTGCGGCTGGACGCGCTTCCGCTCACCCCCAACGGCAAGCTGGACCGCAAGGCGCTGCCGGCCCCGGAGGGGGACGCGTATGCGTCCCGGGAGTACGAGGAGCCGGTGGGCAAGTTCGAGGTGGCTCTCGCGGAGATCTGGGCGGAGCTGCTGCGCGTGGAGCGGGTGGGCCGAAAGGACCACTTCTTCGAGCTGGGCGGCCACTCGCTGCTGGCGCTGCAGGTCGTCTCGCGGGTGCGGCAGGGACTGGGGGTCGAGCTCGCGCTGGGCGTCGTGTTCGAGATGCCCGTGCTTTCGGCGCTCGCCGAACGGATCCTGGAGCTGCGGCTCGCCCAGTTCGACCCCGAAACCATTGCACGTCTCGCGCAGCTCGTACGCGAGCCCGGCGCGGAGACCGTGCCGGCCAGGGAGGAGCCGGGCTGAGAACCTTCGCCCGGCTCGGCCGGCCATTCCGCTCCGACATTCGGTGAGGTGCAGCGCGACCTCGCCCGTACGCTCGCTACCCCGTGCAGTTGACCTCGAACATGCTGAACCCTTCGCCCGCCGAGCGCCCGGCGCTCCCCCGGGCCGTCGCCCCGACGCAGGCCGCGGCGGAGTACTGGAAGACGACGCTCGCCGATGCGCCCGAGCTGCTGGAGCTGCCCACCGACCGTGCGCGTTCGGCGCGGCAGGACCACGCCGGCGCCCGCGTGGGGGTGGAGCTGGACGAGGCGCTGCGCGCCGGTCTCGAAGCACTCTCGCGGCGTCACGGCGCCACGCCGTCCATGACGCTGCTGGCCGGGTGGGCGGTGGTGCTGGGCCGGCTGTCGGGGCAGGAGGACGTGGTCGTCGGGACGCCGGCGGTCGTGCTCGAGGAGATCGAGGAGGCGGACGGCTCTGCCGACGACGCCCTGGCGATCCGGGTGGACCTCTCCGGCGCGCCCACCGTGGCGGAGCTGCTGGAACGGGTGAAGGAGCGGGCGCTGGGGGCGCTGCACCACCGGGCCATCCCCCTGGAGCAGGTGGTGGAGCTGGTGCGGCCGGCGCGCGGCTCGTCGCACCACCCGCTGTTCCAGGTGACGTTCGCGTGGCGGGACGCGCCCCGGGGCGACGGCCTCGCTAGTGATGTGGATGATGCGGGCCCGGAATCCCCGCACGCACAGGCGAAGTTCGACCTCTCGCTCACGCTGGGCGAACGGGACGGGCGGATCGTCGGCAGCGTGACGTACGCGACGGCGCTCTTCGACCGGGCGACGGTGGAGCGCTGGGTCGGGTATCTGCGGCGGGTACTGGAGGCGATGGTCGCGGACGAGCGGCAGCGCGTGGATCGCCTGGTGCTCATGCCGGAGAGCGAGCGCCTCCAGGTGCTGGAGGCGTGGAACGCGACCGCGCGGCCCTACCCGGCCGGCGCGTGCGTCCACGACCTGTTCCGCGCGCAGGCGGCGCGGACGCCGGAGGCCGTCGCGCTCTCCTGGCAGGGCGAGCGGCTGACCTACGCCGGGCTGGAGGCCCGCGCGAACCGGCTCGCCAACGCGTTGCGGCGGCGCGGCGTGGGGCCGGAGGTGCGCGTGGGCATCTGCCTGCCGCGCGCGCCGGATCTCGTGGCCGCCATGCTCGGCGTGCTGAAAGCGGGCGGCGCGTACGTGCCGCTGGACCCGGCGTATCCGCGCGAGCGGCTGGGCTACATGCTCCAGGACGCCGCGGTCACGCTCGTCATCACCGACTCGGCGCTGGCGGATCGCCTGCCGGAGAACGCGGCCGCGCGGCTCCTGCTGGACCGCGAGCGTGACGCGGTCGCATCCGAATCGGCCGAGGCGCCGTCCGTCGTCATCCATCCCGAGAACCTGTCGCACGTCATCTTCACCTCCGGGTCCACGGGCCGGCCGAAGGGGGTGATGATCCGCCATTCGTCCACCGTCGTCCTGCTGTACTGGCTGCGGGAGAACGTGACGGACGATGAGCGCTCTTCCGTGCTCTTCTCCACGTCCATCAACTTCGACGTCTCCATCGCGGAGGTGTTCGGCACGCTGTGCTGGGGCGGAAAGCTGGTGCTGGTGGAGAACGCGCTGGAGCTGGCCACCGTCTCCGAGCCGGTGGTCTACGCCAGCATGGTCCCCAGCGCCGCGGCGGAGCTGCTGCGGTCGGGCGGGATCCCCGCGAGCGTGCGGACGCTGAACCTGGGCGGCGAGGCGCTGCCGAACGCGCTGGCGCAGGGGCTGTACGCGCTGGGGACGGTGGAGAAGGTCGGCAACCTGTACGGGCCCACCGAAGACACCACCTACTCCACGTACCATCTCGTTCCCCGCGGGGCCGAGCAGGTGCTGGTGGGCGCGCCGGTCGCGAATACTCAGGCGTACGTCCTCGACCGGCATCTCCAGCCCGTGCCCATGGGCGCCGCGGGCGAGCTGTACCTCGCGGGGGACGGGCTGTCGCGCGGCTACGCGAACCGTCCCGCGATGACGGCCGAACGCTTCGTTCCCAACCCGTTCGGCGCGCCGGGGAGCCGGATGTACCGGGTGATGGACCGCGTGCGCTGGAAGGAAGTGCGAGAGTCGTCGGGCGACGATGTCTCGAGTGAGGACGCGTCTACTTTCGCACTTTCGCACTCTCGCACTTTCGCACTTGAATACCTGGGCCGCACCGACTTCCAGGTGAAGGTGCGCGGCTACCGCATCGAGCTGGGCGAGATCGAAGCGCGGCTGGCGGAGCATGCCGGCGTGCACGAGGCGGTGGTCGTGGCGCGCGAGGACACCCCGGGGGACCGGCGGCTGGTGGCGTACGTAGTCCCCGACGGGAACGGGGCCGATGCGGACGTCCGCGACGGGGAGGCGGAGAGCCTGGAGTCGCAGCACGAGGGCGACTGGCGGGCGGCGTGGCAGCTTACGTACGGTGACGCGGATGCCGCGGCGGACCGGGCGTTCGACACCCGCGGCTGGACCAGCAGCTACACCGGCCAGCCCATCCCGGCCGACGAGATGCACGCGTGGGTGGACGCCACGGTGGCGCGGATCGGCGCCCTGCGGCCCGCGCGGGTGCTGGAGATCGGGTGCGGGACCGGGCTGCTGCTGTCGCGCGTGGCGCCGGGGTGCGAGCGCTACGTGGGACTGGACTTCTCGGCGCACGCCGTGGCACGCATCGAGGCGCTGCGCCGCGAGCGTCCGGAGCTGGCGCACGTGGAGGTGCAGCGGCGCAGCGCGGACGAGCTGGACGGCTTCGAGGCGGAGTCGTTCGACACGGTCATCATCAACTCGGTCGTGCAGTACTTTCCCGGCCTGGAGTACCTGGCGCGGGTGCTGGAAGGCGCCGCGCGGGTGGTGCGGCCGGGCGGCCGCGTGTTCGTGGGCGACGTGCGCGACCTGCGGCTCCTGGACGCGTTCCGGACCGCGGTGGAGACGCACGCGTCGCCGCCCTCGCGCCCCGTAGAGGAGTGGCGCGGCCGGGCGGAGCAGGCGCGGGCGCAGGAGGCGGAGCTGGTCATCGACCCCGCCTTCTTCTGGACCGTGGGCCGTGACGTGGCGGCCGTGGGCCGGGTGGAGACGCTCGCCAAGCGCGGCGGCGATCGCAACGAGCTCACGGAGTTCCGTTACGACGTGGTGCTGCACGTGGGGGATGCGGACGCGGATGCGGAGGAGGAGACGGGGCTGGACTGGCGGGCGGAGCGGCTGACGCTGGAGGCGCTGCGCGCCCGGCTGGAGGAGGCGGGCAGCGGCGCGGTGGTGGTGCGGGAGATCCCCAACGCCCGCGTGAGCCGCGCGCTCCAGCAGGACGCGCTGCGGCGCGACCCGCGCGGCCTGCGCACCGTGGACGAGGTGCGCCGCGCGGCGGTGGAGGAGGGGGTGGATCCCGAGGCGCTGTGGGCGCTGGGCGAGGCATTGGGGTGGACGGTGGAGGTCCGGCTGGCCGGCTCCAACGACGCCGGCCGCGTGGACGCGCTCTTTACCAAGGGGACGGACGGCCGCCGCGCGTTCCCCGCGCCCGCGTTCGGCGAGCGGCTGGAGGTGCCGGCGTACGGCACCGACCCGCTGCGGGTGCGGCGGACCGGGACGCTCGTCCGCGGCCTGCGCGAGCACCTGGCCGCCCGGCTCCCGGAGTACATGGTCCCCGCGTCGTACGTGGCGCTGGACCGGCTTCCGCATACGCCCAACGGCAAGGTGGACCGCAAGGCGCTCCCCGCGCCCGCGGGCGACGCGTTCGCGCGCGGCGCGTACGAGGCGCCGGAGAGCGAGACCGAGCGGGCCCTGGCCGGCATCTGGTCGGAGGTGCTGAGCGTGGCGGCCGTAAGCCGCCGCGACCGCTTCTTCGACCTGGGCGGCCACTCCCTGCTGGCGGTGCGGGTGGTCTCGCGGGTGCGCCAGGCCCTGGGCGTGGAGGCATCGCCTCGCGACCTGTTCGAGCGGCCGGTGCTGGCCGACTTCGCGCGCGTGCTGGAGACGGCCGCGCATGCCGAGGCGGCGGCGATCGTGCCGGTGGATCGGTCGTCCGCGATCCCGCTGTCGTTCGCGCAGCAGCGGCTCTGGTTCATCGGCCAGATGGAGGGCGCGGGCGCCGCCTACCACCTCCCCGTGCGCCTGCGGCTCAAGGGCGCGCTGGACCGCGAGTCGCTGGTGCACGCGCTGGAGCGGATCGTGGCGCGGCACGAGGCGCTGCGCACCACCTTCCCGGAGACGGACGGCGTCCCCGCGCAGCGGATCGCCGCGGTGGAGGAAAGTTCGTTCCCCTTCGTCGAGCACGACCTGGAAGGCCGGCCCGAGGCCCCGCGGGAGCTGGGCCGGCTGGTGGCGGAGGAGGCGGGCGCGCCGTTCGACCTGGCGCGGGGCCCGCTGGTCCGCGGGCGGCTGATCCGGCTGGCCGCGGACGACCACGTGCTGCTCATCACCATGCACCACATCGTCTCGGACGGGTGGAGCATGGGGATCTTCAGCCGCGAGCTGAGCGCCCTGTACGGAGCCTTCGCACGCGGCGACGCCGATCCGCTCCCGCCGCTGCCCGTGCAGTACGCGGACTACGCGGCGTGGCAGCGGCGCTGGGTGGATGGAGACCTGCTGCGGATGCAGGCGGACTACTGGACCGAAACGCTGGCCGGCGCGCCGGAGCTGCTGGAGCTGCCCACGGACCACCCGCGTCCGGCCCGGCAGGACTTCGCCGGCGCGTCGCTGCAGATCGAGCTGGACGAGGGGCTGACGGCGGCGCTGAAGACGCTGGGGCAGCGGCACGGCGCCACGCTGTACATGACGCTGCTGGCCGGATGGGCGGCCGTGCTCGCCCGGCTCTCGGGCCAGGACGAGGTCGTCGTCGGCACGCCGAGCGCCAACCGCGGCCACGCCGAGATCGAGGGGCTGATCGGCTTCTTCGTCAACACGCTGCCGCTGCGCGTGGACCTGTCGGGCTCGCCCCGCGTGGGGGAGCTGCTGGGGCGGGTCAAGGAGCGCTCCCTGGGCGCGCAGCACCACCAGGACATCCCCTTCGAACAGGTGGTGGAACGGGTGCGGCCGGTACGCAGCCTGGCGCACACCCCGCTGTTCCAGGTGATGCTGGCGTGGCAGGAGATGCCCGGCGGCGATCTGGAGCTGCCGGGCATCGCCGCGGTGCCGCTGGACGGGGCGGGGGAGGGTGCGGCCGCGTTCGACCTGGCGCTGAGCCTGGCGCCGCGCGGCGGACGAATCGCGGGCGAGCTGACCTACGCCACCGCCCTGTTCGAGCGGGCTACGGTGGAGCGCTGGGTGGGCTATCTGCGGCGGGTGCTGCAAGGGATGGTGGCGGTTGATGGGGGCAGCGTGGAGCGGCTGGAGCTGCTCTCCGCGGCCGAGCGGCGCCGGGTGGTGGAGGAGTGGAACGCGACCGACGCCGCGTTGCCCGCTGGCGCGTGCGTCCACGAGCTCTTCGAGGCGCAGGCAGCGCGCACGCCCGACGCGACGGCGCTGGTCTACGAGAACGAGGCGGTGACGTACGCGGAGCTGAACGAGCGGGCCAACCGGTTGGCGCACCACCTGGCCGGCCTCGGCGTCGGGCCCGAGACCCGGGTGGGGATCTGCCTGGAGCGGGGGCCGGAGATGATCGTCTCCGTCCTGGCCGTGCTCAAGGCAGGCGGCGCCTACGTCCCGTTGGATCCGGCGTATCCGGCCGAGCGGCTGGCGTACGTGCTGGCGGACGCGGCCGCGCCCGTGCTGGTGACGCAGGAGTCGCTGCGCGCGGCGCTCCTCGCAGGCGACGGCGTCGCGGTGGTGAGCGTGGACAGGGACGGGGCGCGGATCGCGGCTGAGTCCGCGGAGAACCCGGAGCGCGGCGTCTCCCCCGACCACCTGGCGTACGTCATCTACACCTCCGGCTCTACCGGCCGCCCCAAGGGGGTGATGGTGCCGCACCGGGGCGTCCCCAACCTGGCGTACGCGCTGGCCCGCCGCTTCGGCATCGACGGCACCAGCCGCGTGCTGCAGTTCGCCTCGCTCTCCTTCGACGCGGCGGTGGCGGAGGTGTTCGAGGCGCTGCTGAGCGGGGCCGCGCTGGTGCTGGCGCCGCGCGAGGCGCTGCTCCCCGGTCCGGGGCTGCTGGAGACGCTGCGGCGCGGGCGAGTCACCGTGGCCACCCTGCCGCCGCCGGTCCTCGCCGTCCTTTCGCCGGACGACCTGCCGGCGCTGCGCACCGTCGTGAGCGCGGGTGAGGCGGTGGACGCCGCCACGGTGACGCGGTGGAGTGCGGGGCGTGCCTTCGTCAACGCCTACGGGCCCACGGAGATCACGGTCTGCGCGACGTCCGCCCGCTGCGAGGCGGATGGGCGCGTCCCGGCGATCGGCCGGCCGCTGGAGAACGTGCGTGCGTACGTGCTGGATGCGTTCGGCCAGCCCGCGCCAATCGGCGTCCCTGGCGAGCTGTACGTGGGGGGCGTGGGCGTGGTCCGCGGCTACCTGGGCCGCGCGGGGCTGACCGCCGAGAAATTCGTCCCCGATCCCTTCGGCGGCGAGACGGGGGCGCGGCTCTATCGGACGGGCGACCGGGTGCGGTGGTCGGCCGGGGGCGAGCTGGAGTTCCTGGGGCGGGTGGACGAACAGGTGAAGGTGCGCGGGTTCCGCATCGAGCCCGGCGAGATCGAGGCGCGGCTCGCGGAGCACGCCGGCGTACGGGAGGCGGTGGTGCTCGTCCGCGAGGACGCGTCGGCCGAGAAGCGGCTGGTGGCGTACGTGGTCGGCAATGCGACGGCTGACGCGGAGGCACTGCGGGCGCATCTCTCGAAACGCCTCCCCGAATACATGGTCCCGGCGGCGTACGTGCGCCTGGACGCGCTGCCGCTGACGCCGAACGGCAAGGTGGACCGCAGGTCGCTCCCCGCACCCGAGGGCGATGCGTTCGCCGCGCGGGGGTACGAGGCGCCATCGAACAAGGCGGAGGAGACGGTCGCGGCGATCTGGGCGGAGCTGCTGGGGGCGGAACAGGTGGGCCGGCGCGACCACTTCTTCGAGCTGGGCGGGCACTCGCTGCTGGCGGTGCGCGTGGTTTCGCGCGTGCGGCAATCGCTGCGCGTGGAGGCCGCGCCGAGCGACCTGTTCGAGCGGCCGGTGCTGGCGGATTTCGCGCGCGGGCTGGAGACCGCCGCGCGGGCGGAAGCGGCCGTGATCGAGCGCGTGGATCGCACCGGCAACGTTCCGCTGTCGTTCGCGCAGCAGCGGCTGTGGTTCCTGGAGCAGCTGGGGAACCTGGGCGGCACCTATCACATCCCCGTGGGGCTGCGGCTGCGGGGCGAGCTGGACCGCGGCGCGCTGGTGCGGTCGCTGGACCGCATCGTGGACCGTCACGAGGCGCTGCGAACGACCTTCCCCGCGGCGGATGGAGAGCCGGTCCAGCGCATCGCCCCGGTGGAGGAGAGCGCGTTCCGCCTGGTGGAGCACGATCTCCGCGCCTCGCAGGCCGCGGAGGACGAGCTGCGACGCTTGGTGTCCGTCGAAGGGAGCGCGCCCTTCGACCTGGCGCGCGGTCCTTTGATCCGCGGCCGCCTGGTGCGCATCGCGCCGGACGACCACGCGCTGCTGCTGACGATGCACCACATCGTCTCCGACGGCTGGTCGGCGGGCGTCCTCTTCCGCGAGCTGGGCGCGCTTTACGCCGCCTTCACGCGCGGCGAGCCCGATCCGCTTCCGCCGCTGCCGGTGCAGTACGCCGACTACGCCGCGTGGCACCGGCGCCTGGTGGAAGGGCCCGTCCTGGCGGCGCAGTCGGAATACTGGACCCGGACGCTGGCCGGTGCGCCGGAACTGCTGGAGCTTCCGGCCGACCGTCCCCGCCCGGCGCGGCAGGAGTTCGCCGGCGCGTCGCTGAAGGTGGAGCTGGACGAGGCGCTGACGGCGGCGCTGAAGACGCTGTCGCAGCGGCACGGAACGACGCTGTTCATGACGCTGCTGGCCGGCTGGGCGGTAGTGCTCGCCCGGCTCTCGGGCCAGGACGACGTGGTGGTGGGGATGCCGTCGGCCGGCCGCGGGAGCAGCGAGATCGAGGGGCTGATCGGCTTCTTCGTCAACACGCTGGCGCTGCGGGTGGACGTGTCGGGAACGCCCACGGTGGCGGAGCTGCTGGGGCGCGTGCGCGAGCGGGCGCTGGAGGCGCAGCGGCACCAGGACCTCCCCTTCGAGCAGGTGGTGGAGCGGGTGCAGCCGGCGCGCAGCCTGTCGCACACGCCCCTCTTCCAGGTGATGCTGGCGTGGCAGGAGATGCCCGGCCGCGACCTGGAGCTGCCGGGCATCACCGCGGCGCCGGTGGACGGGGTGGACGAGGGCACGGCCGCGTTCGACCTGATGCTGAGCCTGGCGCCGCGCGGCGGGCGGATCGCGGGCGAGGTGACCTACGCCACCGCGCTCTTCGACCGGGCGACCATCGAGCGGCACGTGGGCTACCTGCGCCGCGTGCTGCAAGCGATGGCCGCCGGCGACGTCCAGCCGGTGGACCGGCTGGACCTGCTCTCCGCGGCCGAGCGGCGCACGGTGGTGGAGGAGTGGAACGCCACCGACGCGGGGTACCCGGCCGGCGCGTGCGTCCACGACCTGTTCCGCTCGCAGGCGGCGCAGACGCCGGCGGCCGTTGCGCTCTCCTGGCGCGGCGAGCGATGGACGTACGCCGAGCTGGAGGCGCGCGCGAACCGGCTGGCGAACGCGCTGCGGCGGCGCGGCGTGGGGCCGGAGGTGCGCGTGGGCATCTGCCTGCCGCGCACGCCGGAGCTGGTGGGCGCCATGCTGGGCGTGCTGAAGGCGGGGGGCGCGTACGTGCCGCTGGACCCGGCGTATCCGCGCGAGCGGCTGGGCTACATGCTCCAGGACGCCGCGGTCACGCTCGTCATCACCGACTCGGTCCTCGCGGATCGCCTGCCGGAGACCGCGGCCGCGCTGCTCCTGCTCGACGGCGAGCGCGACGCAATCGCGGCGGAATCCGCCGACGCGCCGCGGGTGGACGTGCATCCCGAGAACCTGTCGCACGTCATCTTCACCTCCGGGTCCACGGGCCGGCCCAAGGGGGTGATGATCCGCCATTCGTCCACCGTCGTGCTCCTGCACTGGCTGCGGGAGAACGTGACGGACGCGGAGCGCTCATCCGTCCTCTTCTCCACGTCGATCAACTTCGACGTCTCCATCGCGGAGGTGTTCGGCACGCTCGCCTGGGGCGGAAAGCTGGTGATCGTCGAGAACGCGCTGGAGCTGGCGACGCTCGGCGAAGACGTCGTCTACGCCAGCATGGTCCCGAGCGCCGCGGCCGAGCTGCTGCGGTCGGGCGGGATCCCCGCGAGCGTGCGCACGCTGAACCTGGGCGGCGAAGCCCTGCCGAACGTCCTGGCGCAGGGGCTGTACGCGCTGGGGACGGTGGAGAAGGTCGGCAACCTGTACGGTCCCACCGAGGACACCACCTACTCCACGTACTCGCTGGTACCGCGCGGGGCCGAGCAGGTGCTGGTAGGCAGGCCGGTGGCGAACACGCAGGCGTACGTCCTCGACCGGCATCTCCAGCCCGTGCCGATGGGCGTCGCGGGCGAGCTGTACCTCGCGGGGGACGGGCTGTCGCGCGGCTACGCGAGCCATCCCGCGATGACGGCGGAGCGCTTCGTCCCCTGTCCATTCGGCGCGCCGGGGAGCCGGATGTACCGGGTGATGGACCGCGTGCGCTGGAAGAAAGTGCGAGGGTCGTCGGGCGACGATGTCTCGTGTGAGGACGCGTCTACTTTCGCACTTTCGCACTCTCGCACTTTCGCACTTGAATACCTGGGCCGCACCGACTTCCAGGTGAAGGTGCGCGGCTACCGCATCGAGCTGGGCGAGATCGAGGCGCGGCTGGCGGAGCACCCGGGCGTGCGCGCCCCCGTCGTCCTGGTGCGCGAGGACGCGCCCGGCGACCGGCGGCTGGTCGCGTACTACCAGGCGGACGCGCCGGTCGCCGTGGACGCGCTGAAGTCGCACCTGGCCGATCGCCTGCCGGGGTACATGGTGCCGGCGGCGTACGTGTGGATGGAAGCCTATCCGCTCACGCCCAACGGCAAGACCGACCGCAGGGCGCTCCCCGCTCCCGAAGGCGATGCGTTCGCCGCGCGGGCGTACGAGGCGCCCGTGGGGGAGGTCGAGAACGTGCTGGCCGCGATCTGGGCCGAGGTGACCGGCGCCGGGCGGGTGGGCCGCCACGACGACTTCTTCGAGCTGGGCGGGCACTCGCTGCTGGCGGTGCGCGTCGTCTCGCGCGTGCGGCAGGCGCTGGGCGTGGAGGCGGAGATCGGTGACCTGTTCGTCCGGCCGGTGCTGGCGGACTTCGCGCGCGGGCTGGAGACGGCTGCGCGGGCCGAGGCCACGGTGATCGTGCCGGTGGAGCGCTCCGGGCCGGTCGCGCTCTCGTTTGCGCAGCAGCGGCTGTGGTTCCTGGAGCAGCTGGGGAGCCTGGGCAGCACGTATCACATCCCCTCCCGCCTGCGGTTGAAGGGCACGCTGGACCGGGACGCCCTAGCGGGCGCGCTGGACCGCATCGTCGCCCGGCACGAGGCGCTGCGCACCACGTTCGCGCAGGTGGGCGGCGTCCCGGAGCAGCGGATCGCGCCGGCGGAAGCGAGCGGATTCGCCCTGGCCCAGCACGACCTTAGCGGGGCGGCGGATCCGGAGGCGGCGCTGCAAAGGCTGCTGGCCGACGAGACGCGCGCGCCCTTCGACCTGGAGCGCGGGCCGCTCATCCGCGGGCGCCTGGTCAGGCTGGCCGCGGACGATCACGTGCTGCTCGTCACCATGCACCACATCGTCAGCGACGGCTGGTCGATGGGGGTGCTCTTCGGCGAGCTTGCCGCGCTCTACGCCGCCCGCGTGCAGGGCAGGGAAGCGGACCTTCCCGCGCTGCCGGTGCAGTACGCGGACTACGCGGCCTGGCAGCGGGGGTGGATCAAGGGCGAGCTGCTGGAGCGGCAGGCCAGCTACTGGGAGCGGTCGCTCGCCGGTGCCCCCGAGCTGCTGGAGCTGCCCACGGACCGCGCGCGGCCGCAAAAGCAGGACTTCGCCGGCGACACGGTGGACGTGGAGCTGGACGAGGCGCTGACCGGGGCGCTGAAGGCGCTCTCGCAGCGGCACGGCGCGACCCTGTTCATGACGCTGCTCGCCGCGTGGGCCACGGTGCTCGCCCGGCTGTCGGGGCAGGACGACGTCGTGGTCGGCACCCCGTCGGCGAACCGGGGGCAGCGCGAGGTCGAGGAGCTGATCGGCTTCTTCGTGAACATGCTGCCGCTGCGCGTGGACCTCTCTGGCGCGCCCACCGTGGCGGAGCTGCTGCGGCAGGTGCGGACGCGGGCGCTGGATGCGCAGCGGCACCAGGACGTCCCCCTGGAGGAGGTGGTGGAGCGGGTGCGGCCCGCGCGCAGCCTGGCGCACACCCCGCTCTTCCAGGTGATGTTCGCCTGGCAGAACGCCCCGGAGGAGCGCCTGGATCTGCCCGGGCTGCAGTCGGCGGCCGTGCCGGGACACGCCGCGGAGACCGCCAAGTTCGACCTTACGCTGGACCTGGCCCAGAGCGGGGACCGGATCGTCGGGGGGCTGACGTACGCGACGGCGCTCTTCGACCGGGCGACCGTGGAGCGCTGGGTGGGCTACCTGCGCCGGGCGCTGGAGGCGATGGCCGCGGACGAGACCCGGCCGGTGGACCGGCTGCAGATCGTCCCGGAGGCCGAGCGCCGGCGGGTGCTGGAGGCGTGGAGCCGCGCGGGGGCGGCGGAGCCGGGCGCATCGCGCGTGCATGCGCTCTTCGAGGCCCGGGTGGCGCGCACGCCCGGCGCGGCGGCGGTGGTCATCGGCCGTGACCGCCTCACCTACGCGGAGCTGAACGCGGCCGCCAACCGGCTGGCGCGGCGGCTGCGCGCGGCCGGCGTGGGCCCCGAGGCGCGCGTGGGGGTGATGCTGGAGCGTTCCGCCGAGCTGGTGGTGGCGCTGCTGGCGGTGCTCAAGGCCGGCGGCGCGTACCTGCCGCTGGACCCGGCGCTCCCCGCCGCCCGCCGTGCCGCCCTGGCGGCCGACGCGGGCGCCGCCGTGCTGGTGACGCGCGATTCCGGGCTGGAGGGCTTCGCCGGGACGATCGTCTCCCCGGCGGAGGCCGACGGGGAGGACGGCGGCGACCTGGGACTCGACGTCCCGGCCGCCGCGCTGGCGTACGTCATCTACACCTCCGGCTCCACCGGCACGCCCAAGGGCGTGGGCGTGGCGCACGCGGAGGCCGCCGCGCACTGCCGCGCGGCCGCGGGGGCGTACGGGCTGACGCCGGCGGACCGGGTGCTCCAGTTCGCCGCGGCGGGCTTCGACGTCTCGGTGGAGCAGATGCTGGCTCCGCTCTCCGCCGGCGCCTGCGTCGTGCTGCGGGGGAACGAGGTGCCCACCCCGCTGGAGCTGGCGCGGCAGGCGGCGGAGCAGGGGCTCACCGTCGTCAATCCCCCGACCGCGTACTGGCACCAGCTCGCGGCGGACGCCGCCGCGCTGGAGATCCTCGCCCGCACCGTGCGCCTGGTGATCGCCGGCGGCGAGGCGATGAGCCCGGCGGCGGCGCGCGGCTGGGCGGCCGGACCCGCGGCCGGCGTGCGGCTGCTGAACGGCTACGGTCCCACGGAGGCGGTGGTCACCTGCACGGCGTACGACGTCCCGCCCGCGCTGCCGGAGGGGGCGGTGCACGTCCCCGTGGGGCGGCCCCTCCCCGGGCGCGCGGCATACGTGGTGGACGGGTGGATGAACCCGGCCCCGCTGGGGGCGCCCGGCGAGCTGTGCATCGGCGGGGTGCTGGCGCGCGGCTACCTGGGCCGGCCGGCGGCGACGGCGGCGGCGTTCGTCCCCGACCCGTTCTCCGCCACGCCCGGCGCGCGGATGTACCGCACCGGCGACCGCGCCCGCTGGCTGGCCGTGGGCGAGCTGGAGTTCCTGGGGCGGCGCGACCACCAGGTGAAGGTGCGCGGCTACCGCATCGAGCTGGGCGAGATCGAGGCGCGGCTGGCGGAGCACCCGGGCGTGCGCGAGGCGGTGGTGGTGGCGCGGGAGGACACGCCGGGGGACCGGCGGCTGGTGGCGTACGTGGTGGGGGATGAGACCATCGGGGCGGAAGCGCTCCGGGCGCAGCTGGGCAAGACGCTCCCGGCGTACATGGTCCCGTCGGCGTTCGTGCGGCTGGAGGCGCTTCCGCTCACGCCCAACGGCAAGCTGGACCGCGGGGCGCTCCCCGTGCCGGAAGGCGACTCCCAGGCGGCGCGGGAGTACGAGGCGCCGGTGGGCAAGGTGGAGCAGGCGCTCGCGGGGATCTGGGCGGAGCTGCTGGGCGTGGAGCGGGTGGGGCGCGGGGACGACTTCTTCATGCTGGGCGGACACTCGCTCCTGGGGGTGCAGATGATCTCGCGGGTGCGGGAGGCGATGTCGGTCGAGCTTGCGCTGGGCGCCCTGTTCGAGCAGCCCGCGCTCTCCGCGCTCGCCGAACGGATCATGGAGCTGCGGCTCGCCCAGTTCGACCCCGAAACCGTTGCACGGCTCGCGCGGCTCGTTCGCGAGCCCGGCGCGTGAGCCCAACCGCCATCGTGCCCGTACACCACTTTTCAGGTAGCCGTCGTTGAACATGCAGAACCTTTCGGCCGCCGAGCGCATGGCTCTCCTGGAGCTGCTCGAGGCCACCGCGCCCAAGCAGGTCGCGCCGGTGCTGTCGCAGATCGAGCCGGCGGACCGGAGCGAGCCGCTGCCGCTCTCCTTTGCGCAGTGGCGGCTGTGGTTCCTGGATCAGCTCGGGATCCCTGGCGCGGTCTACCACATCCCCACCCGGATGCGGCTGAGAGGCGAGCTGGACCGGGACGCGCTGCTCCGCGCGCTCAACCGGGTCGTCGCCCGGCACGAGGCGCTGCGCACCACCTTCGCGGAGGAGGACGCCGACCAGGTGCAGCGGATCGCGCCGGCGGAGGCAAGCCCCTTTCAGCTCGCCGAGCACGACCTCCGCGGCCACCCGCAGGCCGGGGCGGAAGTTCGCCGGCTGCTGGCCGACGAGGGGGCCGCGCCGTTCGACCTGGCGCGCGGGCCGCTGATCCGCGGGCACCTGATCCGCCTGGGGGATGCCGACCAGGTGCTGCACATCACCATGCACCACATCGTCTCCGATGGATGGAGCATGGGGGTGTTCACCCGCGAGCTGAGCACCCTCTACGCCGCCTTCCGCGCCGGCCAGCCGGATCCGCTTCCCGCGCTGCCCATCCAGTACGCGGACTTCGCGGTGTGGCAGCGGCGCTGGGTGGACGGCGAGGTGCTCAAGGCGCAGGCGGACTACTGGAAGCGGACGCTGGCGGGCGCGCCGGCGCTGCTGGAGCTGCCCACGGACCGTCCGCGGCCGCCCCGGCAGGACTTTGCCGGCGGCGAGGTCGCGATCGAGCTGGATGGGGAGCTCACGGCGGGGCTCAAGGCGCTGGCCCAGCGGCACGGGGTCACGCTGTACATGATGTTCCTGGCCGCGTGGGGCGTGGTGCTGAGCCGCCTCTCGGGCCAGGAGGACGTGGTGATCGGCACCCCGGTGGCGGGGCGCGGGCGGCGCGAGATCGAGGGGCTGATCGGCTTCTTCGTGAACACCCTGGCCATCCGGATCGAGCTCTCCGGCCCGCTCACCGTGGCGGAGCTGCTGCGGCGGGTCAGGGAGCGGGCGCTGGGGGCGCAGGACCACCAGGACATTCCCTTCGAGCAGGTGGTGGAGCTGGTGCAGCCGGTGCGCACCCTGGCGCACACGCCGCTCTTCCAGGTGATGTTCAACTGGCTGAACATGCCCGAGCGCGACCTGCAGCTCTCCGGGCTGTCGCTGGTCTCCGGGGGGGCGGCACCGGCAACGGCGCCGGGATCGGGATCGGGATCGGGATCGGGATCGGGATCGGGATCGGGGCCGAGGCCGGAGCCGGCCGGGCCGCCGGAGGCCATGGATGCGTCGGCGCCCTTCGACCTAGCGCTCTCCATGTCCGAGGGGCGCGGGCGGATCGGCGGCGCCCTGGAGTACGCGACGGCTCTCTTCGACGCGGAGACCATCGAGCGCCACGTGGCCTACCTGCGGCGGGTGCTGGCGCAGATGGTGGCGGACGAGCGGCGGAGCGTGGCCGGGCTGGCGCTGATGTCGCCCGCGGAGCGCGCGCAGGTCATCGAGGGGTGGAACGGGACGGAGCTCCCCTGCCCGGACGAGGCGTGCGTGCACGAGCTCTTCGAGCGGCGGGCGGAGGAGACGCCCGGTGCGACGGCCGTGGTCTTCGAGGGCGGCGAGCTCACGTACGCGGAGCTGAACACCCGCGCCAACCGGCTGGCGCACCGGCTGCGCGCCCTGGGCGTGGGCCCGGACGCGCGCGTGGCGATCTGCGCCGAGCGGAGCCCGGAGATGGTGGCGGCGCTCCTGGCCGTGCTCAAGGCGGGCGGGGCGTACGTTCCGCTGGACCCGGCGTACCCGGAGGAGCGGCTGCGCTGGCTGGTCGAGGACAGCGCGCCCGTGGCGGTGCTGGCGCACGGCTCGCTCGCCGGGCGTTTCGCGGGCGTGGGGGTGCCGGTGCTGGAGCTGGACGCCGATGCGCCGGCCTGGGCGGCCGGGCCGGAGACGAACCCCGAATTCGAGACGAATCCCGCACGCGGGGCGCTCCTGCCGGAGCACCTGGCGTACCTGATCTACACCTCGGGCTCCACCGGGCGGCCCAAGGGGGTGATGGTCACCCACCACGCCGTGCAGCGGCAGGTTGCCGCCGTCCAGGCGGGGTTCGGCCTGCGGCCGGACGACCGCTCACTGCAGTTCGCCTCCGTCGCCTTCGACGCGGCGGTGGAGGAGATCTTCGGCGCGCTGCTCACGGGGGCGGCGCTGGTGCTGCGCACGGAGTCGTGGCTGGAGGGCGCGTCCGCCTTCTGGGGCCGGTGCGCGGAGAACCGGGTGACGGTGATCGACCTTCCCACCCGCTTCTGGCAGCTCCTGCTGGACGAGCCCTCGGCCGCCGTCCCGGAGTGCGTGCGCCTGCTGGCCATCGGCGGCGAGGCGGTGGAGCCGGCGGCGCTGGAGACCTGGTTCCGGCGCGGCGGGCACCGCCCCCGGCTCCTCAACACCTACGGCCCCACGGAGACGACCGTCAACGCGACGATTGGCGAGATCGTGAACGATCCCGCCACCTGGCGCTCCATCGGCCGGCCGGTGGCGAACACGCGCGCCTACCTCCTGGACGTGCGGGGCGAGCCGGTGCCGGTGGGGGTGCCGGGAGAGCTGTACATCGGCGGAGGGCAGGTGGCGCGGGGGTACCTGGACCGTCCGGGGCTGAGCGCCGGGCGGTTCGTGCCGGACCCGTTCGCCAGCGAGCGCGGGGCACGCCTGTACCGGACGGGCGACCTGGCGCGGTGGCGCGTGGACGGGACGATCGAGTTCCTGGGCCGCACCGACTTCCAGGTGAAGATCCGCGGGTTCCGCATCGAGCTGGGCGAGATCGAGGCGCGGCTGGCGGAGCACGCGGCCGTGCGCGACGCGGTGGTGCTGGCGCGCGAGGACGCGCCCGGCGACCGGCGGCTGGTGGCGTACTGCGTGGCGGACGAGGAGCTGGACGTGGAATCGCTGCGGGCGCACCTGGCCGGGCGGCTGCCGTCGTACATGGTGCCCGCGGCCTTCGTGCGGCTGGACGCGTTCCCGGCCACCGCCGGCGGAAAGGTGGACCGCAGGGCGCTGCCGGCGCCGGAGGGCGACGAGCTCGCCACGCGCGGCTACGAGGCGCCCGCGAGCCACACCGAGGCGGCGGTGGCGGAGATCTGGGCCGAGGTGCTGCGCGCGGAGCGGGTGGGCCGCCGCGACAGCTTCTTCGATCTGGGCGGACACTCGCTGCTGGCGGTGCAGGTGATCTCGCGGATACGGCAGCGGCTGTCGGTGGAGGTTGCCCTGCGCGACCTGTTCACCCGGCCCGTGCTGGCCGACTTCGCGCGGGGGCTGGAGACCGCGTCGCGCGCCGAGCTACCCCCCATCGAGCCGGTGGAGCGGGGGACGGACCTCCCGCTGTCGTTCGCGCAGCAGCGGCTGTGGTTCATCGAACGGCTGGAGGGCCCGGGCGCGGCGTACCACATCCCCGTGCGCCAGCGGCTGCGGGGCACGCTGGACCGGGGGGCGCTGCGGCGGGCGCTGGACCGGATCGTGGCGCGGCACGAGGCGCTGCGCACGGTCTTCGCCGAGGTGGACGGCGCACCGGTGCAGCGGATCGCGCCGGCGGAGGCGAGCCCGTTCCCGCTCGTGGAGCACGACCTCCGCGGCGCCGCCGACGGGCCGGCGGAGTTTCGCCGGCTGGCGGCGGACGAGGCGCGCGCGCCGTTCGACCTGGAGCACGGGCCCCTCATCCGCGGCCGGCTGGTGCAGATCGGCGACGACGACCACGTGCTGCTCATCACCATGCACCACATCGTCTCGGACGGGTGGAGCATGGGCGTGTTCACCCGCGAGCTGGGCGTCCTCTACGGCGCGTTCCGCGAGGGGCGGCCCGATCCGCTCCCGCCGCTCGCCGTGCAGTATGCCGACTACGCCGCGTGGCAGCGGCGCTGGGTGGAGGGCGAGGTGCTCCGGGAGCAGGCGGAGTACTGGAAGGCGACGCTCTCCGGCGCTCCGGAGCTGCTGGAGCTGCCCGGCGACCGCCCGCGCCCGGCGCGGCAGGACGTTGCCGGCGCCACCGTGCCCCTGGTGCTGGACGAGGCGCTCTCGGCCGCGCTCAGGGAGCTTTCCCGGCGGCACCGGACCACGCTGCACATGACGCTGCTGGCCGGCTGGGCGGCGCTGCTTGCCCGCCTGTCGGGGCAGGACGACGTGGTGGTCGGCACGCCGACGGCGAACCGCGGGCGCGAGGAGATCGAGGGGCTGATCGGCTTCTTCGTCAACATGCTCCCCGTGCGCGTGGAGCTGTCCGACGGGCCCACGGTGGCGGCGCTGCTGGCGCGGGTGCGGGAGCGCGCGCTGGGCGCCCAGCATCACCAGGACATCCCCTTCGAGAAGGTGGTGGAGCTCGTGCAGCCGGCGCGGAGCATGGCGCACGCGCCCCTCTTCCAGGCGATGTTCACCTGGCAGAACGCCCCCGGGGGCGGCGGCGGGCTTCCCGGCCTGGCCCTGGCGCCGCTGGGGCCGCCCGGACCGCCGGAGGGGCCGGGCGCGGGCGCGTCGGCCCCGGCCGCGCAGGCCACGGCCAAGGTCGACCTGTCGCTGTCGCTGTGGGAGGCGGGCGGGCGCATCATGGGCAGCGCCACGTACGCCACGGCGCTCTTCGAGCAGGCCACGGTGGAGCGCTGGCTGGGCTACCTGCGGCGGATGCTGCAGGGGATGGCCGCCGATGATGCGCGGGCGGTGGACCGGCTGGAGCTGCTGGGCACGGCCGAGCGGAGCCGGGTGCTGCAGGGGGGGAACCCCACGGCCGCCGCGCTTGTGCGGACGTGCGTGCACGAGCGCTTCGAGGCGCAGGCGGCGCGCACGCCCGGCGCCGTCGCCGTGGTCTTCGAGGACCGCTCGCTGACGTACGCGGAGCTGAACGCGCGCGCCAACCGCCTGGCGCACCACCTTCGCGGGCGGGGCGTGGGACCCGACGTGCGGGTGGCGGTCTGCATCGAGCGCAGCCCGGAGCTGATGGTCGCCTTCCTGGCCGTGCTCAAGTCGGGGGGCGCGTACGTCCCGCTGGACCCGGGCGACCCCGAGGACCGGCTGCGCCACATGCTGGACGACGGCGCCCCCGCGGCGCTGCTGGTCCACGCCGGGACCGCCGCGCGCTTCGCCGGCGAGGCCCTCCCCCTGATCGACCTCGACACCGGCGCGCCCGACTGGGCGGACGCATCCGCGGCGAATCCGGCCCGGGAGGACGTGGGGCTCACGCTGGGCCACCTGGCGTACGTCATCTACACCTCCGGCTCCACCGGCCGCCCCAAGGGGGTGATGGTGGAGCACCGCGCGCTGGCCAACGTCATGGGGTGGATGGGCGAGGCGTGGCCGCTGGGCGCAGACGACGTGGTGCTGCAGAAGACGCCGGTGAGCTTCGACGCCTCGGCGCGCGAGCTCTTTCCGCCGCTGCTGGCGGGCGCGCGGATGGTGATCGCGCGCCCGGGCGGGCACCGCGATCCCGCGTACCTGGTGGAGACCATCCGCCGCGAGGGCGTCACCACGCTGCACTTCGTCCCCACCATGCTGGGGTTCCTGCTGGAGGAGCCGGGGATCGAGCGGTGCACCTCCATCGCCCGCGTGGTGTGCGGCGGCGAGGCGCTCCCGGCCGCCCTGGCGCGGCGCGCGGCGGAGCTGCTGCCCAGCGCGGAGCTGCACAACGTCTACGGGCCCACCGAGGCGGCCGTGGACGTCACCTGGCTGCGCTGCCCGGCGGACCCCGCGGGGCCGCACGTCTCCATCGGCCGGCCCGTGGCCGGCTGCCGCGCCTTTTTCCTGGACCGCGCGGGCCAGCCGGTGCCCGCCGGCGTGGCCGGCGAGCTGTACCTGGGCGGCGTGCAGGTGGCGCGCGGATACCTGGGCCGCGCGGCGCTGACGGCGGAGCGCTTCGTCCCTGATCCGTTCGGCGGCGAGCCGGGGGCGCGCCTGTACCGGACGGGCGACCTGGGGCGGTGGCTGCCGGACGGGACCATCCAGTTCCTGGGGCGCAACGACTTCCAGGTGAAGGTGCGCGGCTTCCGCATCGAGCTGGGCGAGATCGAGGCGCGGCTGCGGGAGCACGAGGGCGTCCGCGAGGCCGCGGTGGTCGCGCGCGAGAACGAGGCGGGCGACCGCCGGCTGGTGGCGTACTGGGTGGGCGGCGCGGTCGAGGTCGATGCGCTGCGGGCGCATCTCTCCGGGCGGCTGCCGGAGCACATGGTGCCCGCGGCCTACGTGCGCCTGGACGCGCTGCCGCTCACGTCCAACGGAAAGCTGGACCGCAAGGCGCTCCCCGCGCCCGAAGGCGACGCGTTCGCCACGCGCGGCTACGAGGCGCCGCTGGGCGAGACGGAGCAGGCGCTGGCGGAGATCTGGTCCGAGCTGCTGGGGGTGGAGCAGGCGGGCCGCCGGGACCACTTCTTCGAGCTGGGCGGCCACTCGCTCCTGGCGGTGCGCGTGATCTCGCGCGTGCGGCAGGTGCTGGGGGCCGAGGTGGCGCTGGGGGAGCTGTTCCGCTCGCCCGTGCTGGCGGACCTCGCCCGCGCCATCGAGGACGCGGCGCGCACCGAGCTCCCGCCCATCGAACGCGCGGATCGCCGGGGGCGGCTGCCGCTTTCCTTCGCGCAGCAGCGCCTGTGGTTCCTGGAGCAGCTCGGCGGCCTGGGCAGCACGTACCACATCCCCCGGCGGCTGCGGCTGCGGGGGGACCTGGACCGGGCGGCGCTCCGGCGCGCGCTGGACACGATCCTTGCCCGCCACGAGGCCCTGCGCACGACGTTCGTGGAGGTGGAGGGCGAGCCCCTGCAGCGGATCGCGGAGGCGAGCCGGTTCCACCTCCTGGAGCACGACCTGGGCGGGAACCCGGACGCCCCGGCGGAGCTGCGGCGGCTGGCGGCCCGGGAGGCGGACGCGCCCTTCGACCTGGAGCGCGGCCCGCTGATCCGCGGCCGCCTCGTGCGGATGGGCGACGACGACCACGTGCTGCTCATCACCCTGCACCACATCGTCTCCGACGGCTGGAGCGCGGGGGTGCTGATGCGGGAGCTGGGCGCGCTGTACGACGCGTTCCGCCGTGGCGAGGCCGATCCGCTCGCCCCGCTCCCCGTGCAGTACGCGGACTACGCGCTCTGGCAGCGCAGGTGGGTGGATGGCGAGGTGCTGCGGGAGCAGGCGGAGTACTGGAAGACGGCGCTTGCCGGCGCGCCCGAGCTGCTGGAGCTGCCCACGGACCGTCCCCGTCCCGCGCGGCACGACCATGCCGGGGGCACGGTGGGGATCCACCTGGACGCGGAGCTTACGGCCGCGCTCAAGGCACTGGGCCGGCGGCACGGCACCACCCTCTTCATGACCGTGCTCGCCGGGTGGGCCGCGGTGCTGGGCCGCCTTTCGGGCCAGCACGACGTGGTCGTGGGCACGCCCAGCGCCAACCGGGGGCGCGCGGAGATCGAGGGGCTCATCGGCTTCTTCGTCAACACCCTCGCCCTGCGCGTGGACCTTTCCGGCTCCCCCTCCGTTGCCGATCTGCTGGGGCGGGTGCGGGAGCGGGCGCTGGGCGCGCAGCACCACCAGGACATCCCCTTCGAGCAGGTGGTGGAGCTGGTGCAGCCGGTGCGCTCCCTGTCGCACACGCCACTCTTCCAGGTGCTGTTCGCCTGGCAGACCGCGTCCGAGAACGAGCTGGAGCTCGCCGGGCTGGCGCCGGCCTCCCGGAGACCGGCACCCGTGCTGCGCCCGGCACCGCCCGCGGGGGCGGAGGCGGAGGCGCAGGTCACGGCCAAGTTCGACCTTTCGCTCGCGCTCGTGGAGCAGGGCGGGCGGATCGTGGGCGCGGTGGAGTACGCCGCCGCCCTCTTCGACCGGGCGACGGTGGAGCGTTTCGCCGGCTACCTGCACCGCGCGCTGGAGGCGATGGCGGCGGATGAGGGACGGTCCATGGACCGTCTGCCGCTGCTCCCGGAAGCGGAGCGCCGGCGGGTGCTGGACACGTGGAACCGGACGGATGCGGACTACCCGGACGGGGCGTGCGTGCACCAGCTCTTCGAAGCCCAGGTGGAGCGCACCCCCGGCGCGACCGCCGTGGCCTTCGGAGGGGAGCGCCTGACCTACGCGGAGTTGAACGCGCGGGCCAACCGGCTGGCGCACCACCTGGTTTCGCTGGGCGTGGGCCCGGACGCGCGGGTGGCGCTGGCGATGCCGCGCTCCGCCGCGCTGGTGGAGGCCGAGCTGGCCATCCTGAAGTGCGGCGGCGCCTACGTGCCGCTGGACCCCGGCCACCCCGCCGAGCGGCTCCGCGAGGTGCTGGACGACAGCGCGCCGGCGGCGCTGCTCACCACGGGCGAGCTGGCGGAGCGGTTCGCGGGGCTGCCCGTGCCCCTGGTGGCGGTCGACGCGGAGGCGCCCGCGTGGGCGTCCCTTCCGGAGACGAACCCCGCCGTCCCGGGCGTGACGGCGGAGCACCTGGCGTACGTGACGTACACGTCCGGCTCCACGGGCCGGCCCAAGGGCGTGATGGTGGCGCACCGGTCCGTGCTGCGGCTGGTGTTCAACAACGGCTACGTGGAGTTCGGCCCGGACGAGCGGGTGGCGTTCGCGGCCAACCCGGCGTTCGACGCGACGACGATGGAGGTGTGGGCGCCGCTGCTGACGGGCGGACGCGTGGTGGTGGTCCCTCGCGAGGTGGTGCTGGAGCCGGAGGCCCTCGCGCGCACGCTGGCGGACGAGGGCGTGACGTCGCTCTTCCTCACCACCGCCGTCTTCAACCACTACGCGGCCACCATCCCCGGTGCGCTCGCCGGGCTCCGCCACCTGATGACCGGCGGCGAGCGGGCGGACCCCGCCTCGTTCGCCCGGGTGCTGGCCCGCGGCGGGCCCGTGCGGCTGATCCACTGCTACGGCCCCACCGAGACCACCACCTTCGCCATCACGGGCCGGGTGGAGCGGGTGGACGACGAGGCGCGCAGCCTTCCGCTGGGCCGGCCCATCGGGAACACGCGCGTCTACCTGCTGGACACGGCGGGAGAGCCGGTGCCGGTGGGGGTGCCGGGCGAGCTCTGCATCGGCGGGGCGGGGGTGGCGCGGGGCTACCTGGGGCGCCCGGCGCTGACGGCGGAGCGCTTCGTTCCCGACCCGTTCGGCGCGGAGCCGGGGGCGCGGCTGTACCGCACGGGCGACCTGGGGCGGTGGCTGTCGGACGGCACGATCGAGTTCGTGGGCCGCAACGACTTCCAGGTGAAGGTGCGCGGCTTCCGCATCGAGCCGGGCGAGATCGAGGCGCGCCTCCTGGAGCACCCGGCCGTACGCGAGGCCGTGGTCCTGGCGCGCGAAGACGTGCCGGGCGAGCGGCGGCTGGTCGCCTACCTGGTGGGCGGCGAGGCGGCCGGCGCGGAGGTGCTGCGGGCGCACCTGGGCGAGACGCTGCCCGACTACATGGTGCCGGCCGCCTTCGTGCGGCTGGAGGCGTGGCCGCTCACGCCCAACGGCAAGGTGGACCGCAAGGCGCTCCCCGCCCCGGAAGAAGGCGCGTACGCGTCCCGGGGCTACGAGGCGCCGGCGGGCGAGACGGAAGGCGCGCTCGCCGGGATCTGGGCCGAGGTGCTGCGCGTGGAGCGGGTGGGGCGCCACGACAGCTTCTTCGAGCTGGGCGGCCACTCGCTGCTGGCGGTGCAGGTAATCTCGCGCGTGCGGCAGGCGCTGGCGGTAGAGGCCACGCTGGGCGAGCTGTTCCTTCGCCCCGTGCTCAAGGACTTCGCGCGCGGGCTGGCGGCGGCCGCCCCGGCGGAGCTTCCCCCGATCCAGCCCGCGCCGCGGGCCGGCCGGCTGCCGCTGTCGTTCGCCCAGCAGCGCCTGTGGTTCCTGGAGCAGCTGGGGGAGCTGGGGAGCACGTACCACATCCCCACCGGCCTGCGGTTGAAGGGCGACCTGGACCGCGGCGCGCTGGTCCGCGCGCTGGACCGCATCGTGGCCCGCCACGAGGCGCTGCGCACGGTCTTCGCCGTGGTGGACGGGGTCCCCGAGCAGCGGATCGCGCCGGCGGACGCCGGGTTCCGGCTCGTCGAGCACGACCTGGGCGGCCGGGCGGACGCGCAGGCGGAGCTCGCCCGGCTGGCGGCGGGCGAGGCGCGTGCGCGCTTCGACCTGGAGCGGGGGCCGCTCATCCGCGGCCGCCTCGTCCGGCTGGCGGCGGACGACCACGTGCTGCTGCTGACCATGCACCACATCGTCAGCGACGGCTGGTCAATGGGGGTGCTGACGCGCGAGCTTGCCGCGCTCTACGACGCGTTCCGCCGGGGGGAGCCGGACCCGCTGCCGGCGCTGCCCATCCAGTACGCGGACTACGCGGTCTGGCAGCGGCGGTGGGTGGACGGCGAGATCCTCCGGGAGCAGGCGGAGTACTGGAAGACGACGCTCTCCGGCGCGCCCGAGCTGCTGGAGCTGCCGACCGACCATCCGCGCCCCGCGGAGCAGGACCATGCGGGGGCGTGGCTGGGGGTGGAGCTGGACGAAGCGCTCACGGCCGGGCTCAAGGCGCTTTCCCGGCGGCACGGCACCACGCTGTACATGACGCTGCTGGCCGGCTGGGCCACGCTGCTGAGCCGGCTCTCGGGGCAGGGCGAGGTGGTGGTCGGCACGCCCACGGCCAACCGCGGGCGGCAGGAGATCGAGGGGCTGATCGGCTTCTTCGTCAACATGCTCCCCGTGCGCGTGGAGCTGTCCGACGGGCCCACGGGGGCGGCGCTGCTGGCGCGGGTGCGGGAGGCCGCGCTGGGCGCGCAGCATCACCAGGACATCCCCTTCGAGCAGGTGGTGGAGCTCGTCCAGCCGGCGCGCAGCATGGCGCACGCGCCGGTGTTCCAGGCGATGTTCACCTGGCAGAACGCCCCTGGGGACGGCGCCGGGCTCCCCGGCCTCACCGTCGCGCCCACGGCTGCGGAAACGTCGCGCGCGTCCTCGGCGGGAGCGGAGGCACCGTCCGGGCAGGCCACGGCGCACGTGGACCTGTCGCTGGTGCTCTCGGAGCAGGGCGGGCGGATCGCGGGGAGCGTGACGTACGCCACCGCGCTCTTCCAGCGGGCAACGGTGGAGCGCTGGGCCGGCTACCTGCGGCGCGTGCTGGAGGGGATGGTCGCGGACGAGACCCGGCGGGTGGACCGGCTGGAGATCGTCCCGGAGGACGAGCGCCGGCGGATGGTGGAGGAGTGGAGCCGGACGGACGACGCGGCGGCGGGCAATGCGGCGGCGGGCGACGCGTGCGTGCACGCGCTGTTCGAGCGGCGGGCGGAGGAGGCGCCCGGCGCGGTGGCGGTGCGGTTCGAGGGCGGGGAGCTCACGTACGCGGAGCTGAACGCCCGCGCCAACCGGCTGGCGCGGCGGCTGCGCGCGGCCGGGGTGCGCCCCGACGCGCCCGTGGGGGTGATGCTGGAGCGCTCCGTGGAGCTGATCGTGGCGCTGCTGGCGGTGCTCAAGGTCGGCGGGGCGTACCTGCCGCTGGACCCGGCGCTCCCCGCCGCCCGCCGCGCCGCGCTGGCGGCCGACGCGGGCGCCGCCGTGCTGGTGGCGCGTGATTCCGGGCTGGAGGGCTTCGCCGGGACGTTCGTCTCCCCGGCGGATGCGGACGGGGACGGAAGCAACCTCGGGCTGGACGTGCCGGCCGCCGCGCTGGCCTACGTCATCTACACGTCCGGCTCCACCGGCACGCCCAAGGGCGTGGGCGTGGCGCACGCCGAGGCGGCCGCGCACTGCCGCGCGGCGGGGGCGGCGTACGGGTACACGCCGGCGGACCGGGTGCTGCAGTTCGCCGCGGTGGGCTTCGACGTGTCGGTGGAGCAGATGATGGTCCCGCTCTCGGTCGGCGCCTGCATCGTCGTGCGCGGAAACGACATCCCCACGCCGCTGGAGCTGGCGCGGGAGGCGGCGGAGCAGGGGCTCACCGTCCTCAATCCCCCCACGGCGTACTGGCACCAGATCGCCGCGGACACGGCCGCGATGGAGATCCTGGGCCGCACCATCCGGATGGTGCTCACCGGCGGCGAGACGATGAGCCCGGCGGCGGCGCGCGAGTGGACGTCCGGGCCCGCGGCCGGCGTGCCGCTGCTCAACGGCTACGGTCCCACCGAGGCGGTGGTCACCTGCACGGGGTACGACGTCCCGGCCACGCTGCCGGAGGGGGCGGTGCACGTCCCCGTGGGGCGGCCGCTCCCCGGCCGCGCGGTGTACGTGCTGGATGGATGGATGCAGCCGGCCCCGCTGGGGGTGCCCGGCGAGCTGTGCGTCGGCGGGCTGCTGGCGCGCGGCTACCTGGGCCGGCCGGCGGCGACGGCGGCGGCGTTCGTCCCCGATCCGTTCTCCGCCACGCCCGGCGCGCGGATGTACCGCACCGGCGACCGCGCCCGCTGGCTGGCCGCGGGGGAGCTGGAGTTCCTGGGGCGGCGCGACCACCAGGTGAAGGTGCGCGGCTTCCGCATCGAGCCGGGGGAGATCGAGGCGCGGCTGGCGGAGCACCCGGAGGTGCGCGAGGCCGTCGTCCTGGCGCGCGAGGACGCGCCGGGCGACCGGCGGCTGGTGGCGTACGTCGTGGGCTCGGGCTCCATCCAGGTGGATGAGGTGCGCGCGTACCTGGCGGAGCGGCTGCCGGCGTACATGGTGCCGGCGGCGTTCGTGCGGCTGGAGACGCTTCCGCTCACGCCCAACGGCAAGCTGGACCGCAAGGCGCTCCCCGCGCCGGACGCACCCGCGGCGCGCGCGTACGAGGCGCCGGCGGGGGCAACGGAGGAGGCGCTGGCGCAGGTCTTCGCCCAGGTGCTGGGCGTGGAGCGGGTGGGGCGCCGCGACAACTTCTTCGAGCTGGGCGGGCACTCGCTCCTGGCGGTGCGGGTGGTTGCGCGGGTGCGGCAGGTTCTGGGGGTGGAAGCTCCGCTGGCGCACCTGTTCTCGCATCCCACGGTGGAATCGCTCGCCGCGCGCGTTTCCGGGTCGGGACCCCGGGTCCAGGACGACCGGGCGATCGCCATCCGTCCGTCCGGTTCGCAGCCCCCGCTCTTCCTGGTGCACGAGGGCGCGGGGTCCATCGCGTACGCACAGGTGCTCCATCCCCACGTCGGGGGCGACATCCCGGTGTACGCGCTGCCGGCCCCGTCGCCGTCGGAGCCGCCCCTGCGCACCGTGGAGGAGATGGCGGCGCGCCTGGTGCGGATGATCCGCGAGGTGCAGCCCTCGGGGCCGTACCGGCTGGCGGGGTGGTCGTTCGGGGGCGTCCTGGCGTACGAGGCCGCCGCGCAGCTGATCGGCCGGGACGAGACGGTGGAGCTCGTGGGGATGTTCGACAGCTACCACCCCGTTCGCGCCCGCACCGTGGTGCAGGACGCGGCGCAGGAGCACGCGCTGCTCCTGCACGTGCTCCGCATGGCCGAAAGCGTGGAATCCGACGGGCGCGTGGACCCGGACGAGGCGGGCGCCGCCACGGGCGGCGTGGACCTGGAGACCTTCGTCGCCCGGTGCCACGAGAAGGGGCTGCTCCCCGGCCACGTCACCGTGGAGCAGGCGCGGCAGATGCGCGACCGCCTGCGCGGCAACGGGGCCGCCCTGCGCGAATACGCGCCGCAGCCGCTCGCGGCGGCCGTCCACCTCTTTCCCGCCGGGCACAGCGGCGACCCGGAGCTGTCGCGCGGCTGGCAGGCCACGATTCCCGCGGCGCAGCTCCGGGTGACGCCCGTGCCGGGGACGCACCTCTCCATGATGCAGGCGCCGAACGCGGCCATCCTCGGCGAGGCGCTGTCTCGCGCGCTGGACCGGGCGCGGGAGGGTGCGGCGCCACTCTCCGCCGGGGGCACCGTTCCGAGGATCCGCGGACGAACGGATGCGGAGGCGCCGCCACCCGGGGCGGCGGAAGATGCTCCCGTGGGCGCGCTCGCGCAGCTCGTACGCGAGCCCGGCGCGGAGACCGTGCCGGCCAGGGAGGAGCCGGGCTGACGACGTCCGCCCAGCCCGGCCGGCTCCTGGAGGATCTTCAAGGATCGTACTTCAGGAAACCCGCGGTTGATTTCCTGAGGGGGCGCACGCCGGCAAATTCAACGTGTACAATCCTTTGCGCGACCGAAGGATCTACTCCGCGCGACCGAGGGGCAGGCTTCGCGCTGCGTTGCCAGCCCCTCCGTCATGGGGCCAGATCCTTCGGTCGGCGCCATGGACCTGGTGGAGGCGAGGATTCGGCGGCGCCTCCCTCAGAGTATGTTAAGATTGTACTTTACTGATAGGAGCCCACTCGATGTCCTGAGGGAGCGCACGCCAGGAACTGGAACGTGCACAATCCTTTGCGCGCGACCGAAGGATCTACTCCGCGTCGGTCAGGGGCAGGCTACGCGCCGCGTTGCCAGCCCCTCGGTTTTGCGGGCCAGATCCTTCGGTCGGCGCCATGGATCCACTCACGGCAAGAGTTCTGGTGGCGCCTCCCTCAGGAAATCAAGTGCGGGTAGATCTTTCTTGAACACGCTCTCAGGAATCGACTATGGGGAGAGTTTCTTAAACACACTCGTACGCTCCGCCATTCGGTGAGGTGCAACGCGGCCTCGCCCGTACGCTCGCTACCCCATGCAGTTGATCTCGAACATGCAGAACCCCTCGCCCGCCGAGCGCACGGCGCTCCCCCGGGCCGTCGCCGCGACGCAAGCCGCGGCGGAGTACTGGAAGACGACGCTCTCTGATGCACCCGAGCTGCTGGAGCTGCCCACCGACCATGCGCGTCCGGCGCGGCGGGACCACGCCGGCGCCCGCGTGGGGGTGGCGCTGGACGAAGGGCTGAGCGCCGGACTGGACGCACTCTCGCGGCGGCACGGGGTCGCGCCGTACGTGACGCTGCTGGCGGGGTGGGCGGTGGTGCTGGGCCGGCTGTCGGGGCAGGAGGACGTGGTCATCGGTATGGCGGCGGCCGAGCGCGGGGAGAGCGAGGAGGCGGCCGGCTTCGCGGCGGACGCCCTGCCGATCCGGGTGGACCTCTCCGGCGGGCCCACCGTGGCGGAACTGCTGCAACGTGTGAAGGAGCGGGCGCTGGATGCTCGGCACCACCCGAACATCTCCCTGGAGCAGGTGGTGGAGCGGCTGCGGCCGGCGCGTGGCGCGTCGCACCACCCGCTGTTCCAGGCGACGTTCGCGTGGCGGGACGCGCTTCCCGCGGCGGAGGCGGACGGCGGCCTCGCCGGTGCCGTGGAGGGCGCGGAATCCTCGGATGTACATACGAAGTTCGACCTCTCGCTGGCGCTGGGTGAACGGGCGGGGCGGATCGCCGGCGGCGTGACGTACGCGACGGCGCTCTTCGACCGGGCGACGGTGGAGCGCTGGGTGGGCTACCTGCGGCGGGTGCTGGAGGCGATGGCCGCGGACGAGCACCAGCGCGTGGATCGCCTGGCGCTCATGCCGGAGAGCGAGCTCCGCCGGGTGGTGGAGGAGTGGAATGCCACCACGCGGCCCTACCCGGCAGGCGTGTGCGTCCACGACCTGTTCCGCGCGCAGGCGGCGCGAACCCCGGACGCCGTCGCGCTCTCCTGGCGCGGCGAGCAGCTGACGTACGCCGGGCTGGAGGCCCGCGCGAACCGGCTGGCGAACGCGCTGCGGCGTCGCGGCGTGGGGCCGGAGGTGCGCGTGGGCATCTGCCTGCCGCGCACGCCGGATCTCGTCGTCGCCATGCTGGGCGTGCTGAAGGCGGGGGGCGCGTACGTGCCGCTGGACCCGGCGTATCCGCGGGAGCGGCTGGGCTTCATGCTGGAGGATGCGGGAATCGCGCTGGTCATCACCGCATCGGCCCTCGCGGACCACCTGCCGGAGAACGCGGCCGCGCTGCTCCTGCTGGACGGTGAGCGCGACGCCATCGCGGCGGAGTCCGCCGCCGCGCCGGAGAGCGGCGTGGACCCCCAGAACCTGTCGCACCTCATCTTCACCTCGGGGTCCACGGGCCGGCCCAAGGGGGTGATGATCCGCCACGCGTCCGTCGTCGTCCTTGTGCACTGGCTGCGGGAGGCCATGACGGACGAGGAGCGCTCATCGGTGCTCTTCTCCACCTCCATCAACTTCGACGTCAGCGTGGCGGAGGTGTTCGGGACGCTCGCCTGGGGCGGCAAGCTGGTGCTGGTGGAGAACGCGCTGGAGCTGGCGGAGCTGGAGGAGGAGGTGGTGCACGCCAGCATGGCGCCCAGCGCGGCGGCGGAGCTGCTGCACAGCGGGGGGATCCCGGCGTGCGTAAAGACGCTGAGCCTGGGCGGCGAGGCCCTGCCGAACGCGCTGGCGCAGGGGTTGTACGGGCTGGGGACGGTGGAGAAGGTCGGCAACCTCTACGGCCCCACGGAGGACACCACCTACTCCACGTACTCCATCGTTCCGCGCGGCGCGGAGCAGGTGCTGGTGGGCACGCCGGTGGCCAACACGCGGGCGTACGTCCTCGATCGCCACCTCCAGCCCGTGCCCATCGGCGTCGTCGGCGAGCTGTACCTGGCGGGCGACGGCCTGTCGCGCGGCTACGCCAGCCGCCCGGGGATGACGGCGGAGCGCTTCCTTCCCTGTCCCTTCGGCGAGCCGGGGAGCCGCATGTACCGGGTGATGGACCGGGTGCGCTGGAAGGAAGTGCGGGAGTCGTCGGGCGACGATGTCTCGTGTGAGGACGCGTCTACTTTCGCACTTTCGCACTCTCGCACTTTCGCACTTGAATACCTGGGCCGTACCGACTTCCAGGTGAAGGTGCGCAGCTACCGCATCGAGCTGGGCGAGATCGAGTCGCGGCTCGCGGAGCACCCGGGCGTGCGCGCGGCGGTGGTGGTGGTCCGCGAGGACACGCCCGGCGAGCGGCGGCTGGTGGCCTACGTGGCGGGCGGCGAGGCGGCCGGAGCGGACGTGCTGCGGGCGCATCTCTCGGAACGCCTCCCCGGCTACATGGTGCCGGCGGCGTACGTGCGGCTGGAGACGCTTCCGCTGACGCCGAACGGAAAGGTGGACCGCAAGGCGCTCCCCGCGCCCGAGGGCGACGCGTTCGCGCGCGGCGCGTACGAGGCGCCGGAGACCGAGACCGAGCGGGTCCTCGCGGGCATCTGGTCGGAGGTGCTGGGCGTGGGGGCCGTGGGCCGCCGCGACCGCTTCGCCGACCTGGGCGGCCACTCGCTGCTGGCGGTGCGGGTGGTTTCGCGGGTGCGCCAGGCGCTGGGCGCCGACGTGGCGCCGGGCGAGCTGTTCGACCACCCCTCGCTGGCCGGCTTCGCGCGCTGGGTGGAGTCGGCGGCGCCCGCGGAGATGCCGGCCATCGAGCCGGTGGACCGCGGCGGGCCCCTGGTGCTCTCCTTTGCGCAGCAGCGGCTGCTGTTCATGGAGCAGCTGGGCGGCGCGGGGATCTACCACGTCCCGTGGCGCCTGCGCCTGTGGGGCGAGCTGGACCGCGCCACGCTGGCACGCGCGCTGGACCGCATCGTGGCGCGGCACGAGGCGCTGCGGACGACCTTCCCCGTCGTGGATGGCGATCCGGCCCAGCGCATCGCGCCGGCGGAGGCAAGCGCGTTCCGCCTGGCGGAGCACGACCTGCGCGGGCGCGCCGGCGCCGAGGCGGAGCTCATCCGGCTGGCGGACGAGGAATCGGCCGCGCGCTTCGACCTGGAGCGTGGCCCCCTCTTCCGCGGCCGGCTGGTGCGGATGGCGGACGACGACCACGTCCTCCTCCTCACCCTGCACCACGTGGTCTCGGACGGGTGGTCCATGGGCGTGCTGGCGGACGAGCTGGGCGCGCTGTACACCGCGTTCCGCCGCGGCGATACCGATCCGCTCCCCCCGCTGCCGGTGCAGTACGCCGACTACGCCGCGTGGCAGCGGCGCTGGGTGCACGGTCCCGTCCTGCAGCGGCAGGCCGCGTACTGGAGCGCGGCGCTGGCCGGCGCGCCCGAGCGGCTGGAGCTTCCCACCGACCGTCCGCGCCCGGAGCGGCGGAATCCCGCCGGGGCATTGTTCTCCTTCACCGTGGGCAACGCGCTTACGGCCGGCCTGAACGCGCTTTCCCGCCGGCACGGGACCACCCTGTTCATGACCGTCCTGGCCGGCTGGGCCGCCGTGCTGGGCCGCCTGTCGGGGCAGGACGACGTGATGGCCGGCGTGCCCGCGGCCAACCGCGGGCGGCGGGAGATCGAGGGGCTGATCGGCTTCTTCGTGAACCCGCTGGCGCTGCGCGTGGACCTTTCCGGCTCGCCCACCGTGGCCGAGCTGCTGGCGCGGGTCAAGGCGCGGGCGCTGGAGGCGCAGCGCAACCAGGACATCCCGTTCGAGCAGGTGGTGGAGCGGGTGAGCCCCGCGCGGAGCCTGTCGCATCACCCGCTCTTCCAGGTGATGCTGGCGTGGCAGAACGCGCCGGCGGGACGGGTGGCGCTGCCGGGGCTGGAGCCGGCGCCCATGGCCCAGGCGGCGGACGAGGCCGCGCCGTTCGACCTTTCGCTCGTCCTGGCCGAGGAGGACGGGGGGCTGGCCGGCGGCGTGACCTACGCCACGTCGCTCTTCGACTGGGCGACGGTGGAGCGCCACGTGGGCTACCTGCTGCGCGCCCTGGAAGGGATGGTGGCGGACGAGGGGCGGCTGGTGGAGCGGCTGCCGCTGCTGGACGACGCCGAGCGGGCGCGGGTGGTGGAGGGGTGGAACGCCACGGACGCGCCGTACCCGCGCGAGCTGTGCGTGCACGAGCTGTTCGAGGCCCGGGTGGAGCGCACGCCGGACGCGGTGGCCGTCGTGCACGACGGCGGGACGCTGACGTACGCGGCGCTGAACCGCCGGGCCAACCGGCTGGCGCACCACCTGCGCGCCCGGGGCGTGGGCCCCGACGTACGGGTGGCGGTGTGCGTGGAGCGCGGGGTGGAGATGGTGGCCGGCGTGCTGGCGGTGCTCAAGGCGGGCGGCGCGTACGTCCCCCTGGACCCCGCGTACCCCGCCGGCCGGCTGCGCTACATGCTGGAGGACAGCGCCCCGGCGGTGCTGCTCACGGAGACTGCGCTGGCCGGGCGCTTCGCCGGGGTGGAGATCCCCGTCGTGGCGCTCGACGGGGACGCGTCCGGGTGGGCGGACGGGGACGATTCGGATCCGGAGCGCGCGGGGCTCACCCCGGACCACCTGGCCTACGTCATCTACACCTCCGGCTCCACCGGCCGCCCCAAGGGCGTGATGGTGGGGCACCGCGGCGTGTGCAACCTGGCGCTGGCGCAGATCCGGGACTTCGCGGTGGAGCCCGCGAGCCGCGTCCTGCAGTTCGCCTCGTTCAGCTTCGACGCCTGCGTCTCCGAGATCTTCACGGCGCTGGGCGCGGGCGCTGTTCTGCACCTTCCCCCCCGCGGCGTGGTGCTGGCGGGCGACGCGCTCCTCCAGGCGCTCTCCGCCGGCGCCATCACCCACGTCACCCTTCCCCCGGCCGTGCTGGGGCCGCTGCCGGACGACGCCGGCCTGGGCCCCGTCCAGACGCTGGTGGTGGCCGGAGACGTGGCCACCGGGGCGCTGGTCAAGCGGTGGGGGCCGGGCCGCCGGCTCATCAACGCCTACGGGCCCACGGAGGCGACGGTCTGCGCCACCATGGGCGTGTGCGATGCGGACGAGCGCCGGAATCCGTCCATCGGCGGGCCGATCGCGAACGTGCGGACGTACGTGCTGGACGGCGCGGGAGCGCCCGTGCCGGCCGGCGTGGTGGGCGAGCTGTACGTGGGCGGCGCGGGCGTGGCGCGGGGGTACCTGGGCCGGCCCGGGCTCACGGCCGAGCGGTTCGTCCCCGACCCCTTCGGCGGCACGGCGGGGGCGCGGCTGTACCGCACGGGCGACCTGGCGCGCTGGCTGGCGGACGGGGCGCTGGAGTTCGTGGGCCGCGCCGACGGCCAGGTGAAGGTGCGGGGCTTCCGCGTGGAGACGGGGGAGATCGAGGCGCGGCTGGCGGAGCACCCGGACGTGCGCGAGGCGGCGGTGGTGGCGCGCCAGGACGCGCGCGGCGACCGGCGGCTGGTGGCGTACTGGGTGGGCGCCGAGGCCGCGGCCGAGGCGCTGCGGGCGCACCTGGCGGAGCGCCTGCCGGAGTACATGGTCCCCGCCGCGTACGTGCGGATGGAGACGCTTCCGCTCACGCCCAACGGAAAGCTGGACCGCGGGGCGCTCCCCGCGCCGCACGGCGACGCCTTCGCCGCGCGCGCCTACGAGGCGCCCGCGGGCGAGGCCGAGCGGGCCCTGGCGGAGATCTGGTCGGAGCTGCTGGGGGTGGAGCGGGTGGGCCGCGGCGACCACTTCTTCGCGCTGGGTGGGCACTCGCTGCTGGCGGTGCAGGTGGGCTCGCGGGTGCGCCGGGCGCTGGGCGCCGAGGTGGCGCCGGGCGCGCTGTTCGAGCGCCCGGTGCTGGCGAACTTCGCGCGCTGGCTGGAGGCGGCGGAGCGGGCGGAGACGACGGCCATCGCGCCGGTGGACCGCGAAAAGCCCGTCGCGCTCTCCTTCGCGCAGCAGCGGCTGTGGTTCCTGGAGCAGCTGGGAGGGATGGGGGCGGCGTACCACATCCCCGTGCGCCTGCGCCTGCGGGGCCAGCTGGACCGCGATGCGCTGATCCGGGCGCTGGACCGCATCGTCGCCCGCCACGAGGCGCTGCGCACCACCTTCGCGGAGGTGGATGGCGGGCCCGTCCAGCGTATCGCATCCGCCGAGACGAGCGCGTTGCGGCTGGTGGAGCACGATCTCCATGCGTCGGTGGATGCGGAGGATGCGCTCGATCGGCTGATGCGGGACGAGGCGGACGCGCCGTTCGACCTGGCGCAGGGGCCGCTGATCCGCGGACGGCTGGTGCGGATGGCGGTGGACGACCACGTGCTGCTGCTGACGATGCACCACATCGTCTCCGACGGCTGGTCCGCCGGCGTGCTGCACCGCGAGCTGGGCGCGCTGTACGCCGCCTTCGCGCGCGGCGATGCCGATCCGCTCCCGCCGCTCCCCGTGCAGTACGCGGACTACGCGGCGTGGCACCGGCGCCGGGTGGACGGCGCGGTCCTGGAGGCGCAGGCGGAGTACTGGACCCGGACGCTGGCCGGCGCGCCGGAGCTGCTGGAGCTTCCGGCCGACCGCCCGCGCCCGCCGCGGCAGGACTTCGCCGGTGCGTCGCTGCGGATCCAGCTGGACGAGGGGCTGACGTCGGCGCTGAAGACGCTGGGGCAGCGGCACGGCGCCACGCTTCACATGACGCTGCTGGCCGGATGGGCGGCCGTGCTCGCCCGGCTCTCGGGGCAGGACGACGTGGTGGTCGGCACGCCGAGCGCCAACCGCGGACGGAGCGAGATCGAGGGGCTGATCGGCTTCTTCGTCAACACGCTGCCGCTGCGCGTGGACCTGTCGGGCGCTCCCAGCGTGGCGGAGCTGCTGGAGCGGGTGAAGGAGCGCTCCCTGGGGGCGCAGCACCACCAGGACATCCCCTTCGAGCAGGTGGTGGAACGGGTGCGGCCGGTTCGCAGCCTGGCGCACACCCCGCTGTTCCAGGTGCTGTTCGCGTGGCAGAACGCGCCGGAGGGAAGGCTGGAGCTGCCGGGGCTGGCCGTGGGTCCCCTGGATTCGGGGGACTCCTCGGCGCAGGTGAGCGCGCAGTTCGACCTCGCGCTGTCGCTCTGGGAGGATGGCGGGCGGATCGAGGGGATGGTGGAGTACGCCACCGCCCTGTTCGAGCGGGCAACGGTGGAGCGCTGGCTGGGCTACCTGCGGCGGGTGCTGCAAGGGATGGTGGCGGATGATGGGGGCAGCGTGGAGCGGCTGGAGCTGCTCTCCGCGGCCGAGCGGCGCCGGGTGGTGGAGGAGTGGAACGCCACCAACGCCGCGTTCCCCGCCGGCGCGTGCGTCCACGAGCTCTTCGAGGCGCAGGCGGCGCGCAGGCCCGACGCGGTGGCGGTCGCCTGGCAGGACGAGACGCTGAGCTACGCGGCGGTGGACCGCGCCGCCAACCGGCTGGCGAACCACCTGCGGCGCCGCGGGGTGGGCCCGGAGACCCGCGTGGGCATCTGCCTGGAGCGCGGCCCGGAGCTGGTCGTCGCCGTCCTGGCCGTGCTGAAGGCGGGGGGCGCGTACGTCCCGCTGGATCCGGCGTATCCGGCCGAGCGGCTGGCCTTCATGCTCGCCGACTCGGGCGCCCCGCTCCTGCTCACCCGCGGTCCCCTGCTGGACGCGCTCCCGCCCCACGCCGCGGAGGTCGTCTGCCTGGACGCCGAACGCGCGCGCATCGAGGCCGAGAGCGCGCAGGCGCCCGCCGCCGGCGCGCTGCCGGACCACCTGGCGTACGTCATCTACACCTCCGGGAGCACGGGCCGGCCCAAGGGGGTGATGGTGCCCCACCGCGGCGTCCCCAACCTCGCGTACGCGCAGGCACGCCGCTTCGGGATCGACGGTACCAGCCGCGTCCTGCAGTTCGCCTCGTTTTCGTTCGATGCGGCGGTGGCGGAGGTGTTCGATGCGCTGCTGGCCGGTGCCACGCTGGTGATGGCGCCGCGCGACGCGCTGCTCCCCGGCCAAGCGCTGCTGGAGACGCTGCGGCGCGGGCGCGTCACCGTGGCCACCCTGCCGCCGCCGGTGCTGGCCGTCCTCGCGCCGGACGACCTTCCGGACCTGCGCACGGTCGTGAGCGCGGGTGAGGCGGTGGATGCCGCCACGGTGAAGCGGTGGAGCGGTGGCCGCTCCTTCGTGAACGCCTACGGGCCGACGGAGGTCACTGTCTGCGCGACCTCCGCCCGCTGCGAGGCAGACGGCCGCGTCCCGGCGATCGGCCGGCCCCTGGAGAACGTGCGGGCGTACGTGCTGGATGCGTCTGGCCGGCCGGCGCCGATCGGCGTCCCGGGCGAGCTGTACGTAGGAGGCGTGGGCGTCGTCCGCGGCTACCTGGGCCGGCCGGGGCTGACGGCCGAGCGCTTCGTCCCCGACTCTTTCGGCGGCGAGACCGGGGCGCGGCGCTATCGCACGGGCGACCGGGTGCGATGGTCGGCCCGGGGCGAGCTGGAGTTCCTGGGGCGGGTGGACGAGCAGGTGAAGGTACGCGGCTTCCGCATCGAGCCGGGGGAGATCGAGGCGCGGCTCGTGGAGCACGCCGGCGTGCGGGAGGCGGTGGTGCTCGTGCGCGAGGACGTGCCGGGCGAGAGGCGGCTGGTGGCGTACGTGGCGGGCGACGAGACGGCCGGAGCGGACGTGCTGCGGGCGCATCTCTCGGAGCGCCTCCCCGAATACATGGTTCCGGCGGCCTACGTGCGCCTGGACGCGCTTCCGCTGACCCCAAACGGCAAGGTGGACCGCAAGGCGCTCCCCGCGCCCGAGGGCGATGCGTTCTCCGCGCGCGGGTACGAGGCGCCATCGAACGAGGCGGAGGAGGCCGTCGCGGCGATCTGGGCCGAGCTGCTGGGCGCGGACCAGATCGGGCGGCGCGACCACTTCTTCGAGCTGGGCGGGCACTCGCTGCTGGCGGTGCGCGTCGTCTCGCGCGTGCGGCAGGCGCTGGGCGTGGAAGCCGCCCCGAGCGACGTGTTCGAGCGGCCGGTGCTGGCGGACTTCGCGCGCGGGCTGGAGACCGCCGCGCGGGCCGAGGCGACGGCGATCGTGCCGGTGGATCGATCGTCCGCGATCCCGCTGTCGTTCGCGCAGCAGCGGCTGTGGTTCCTGGAGCAGCTGGGGAGCCTGGGCAGCACCTATCACATCCCCATGGGCCTGCGCCTGCGGGGTGACCTGGACCGCGGCGCGCTCGTGCGGTCGCTGGACCGCATCGTCGCGCGGCACGAGGCGCTGCGGACGACCTTTCCCGCGGTGGATGGAGAGCCGGTCCAGCGCATCGCCCCGGCCGGGGAGAGCGCGTTCCGGCTGGTGGAGCACGATCTCCGCGCGTCACCGGATGCGGAGGACGAACTGCACCGCCTGGTGCGGGAGGAGGCGACCGCGCCCTTCGACCTGGCGCACGGGCCGCTGGTTCGCGGGCGGCTGATCCGCATGGCGGCGGACGACCACGTGCTGCTGCTGACGATGCATCACATCGTCTCCGACGGCTGGTCCGCCGGCGTCCTCTTCCGCGAGCTGGGCGTGCTCTACGCCGCCTTCACGCGCGGCGACGCCGATCCGCTCCCGCCGCTGCCCATCCAGTACGCCGACTACGCGGCGTGGCACCGCCGCCTGGTGGACGGCGCGGTGCTGGAAGCGCAGGCGGAGTACTGGAACCGGACGCTGGCCGGCGCCCCCGAGCTGCTGGAGCTTCCGGCCGACCGCCCCCGCCCGCCGCGGCAGGACTTCGCCGGCGCGGCGCTGCCGATGGAGCTGGACGAGGCGCTGACGGCGTCGCTCCGAACGCTGTCGCAGCGGCACGGAACGACGCTGTTCATGACGGTGCTGGCCGGCTGGGCGGCGGTGCTGGGCCGCCTGTCGGGGCAGGACGACGTGGTGATCGGCACCCCTAGCGCCAACCGGGGGCAGCCGGAGGTGGAGGAGCTGATCGGCTTCTTCGTCAACACGCTGCCGGTGCGCGTGGGCTTCTCCGGCGCGCCCACGGTGGCCGAGCTGCTGGGGCAGGTGCGGGCGCGGGCGCTGGAGGCGCAGCAGAACCAGGACATCCCCTTCGAGCAGGTGGTGGAGCTGGTGCAGCCGGCGCGGAGCCTGGCGTACAGCCCGCTCTTCCAGGTGCTGTTCAGCTGGCAGAATGCGCCGGGCGAGCGCCTGGAGCTGCCGGGGCTGCAGCCGGGCGCCCTGCCGGAATCCGCCCAGGAGAGCGCGAAGTTCGACCTTACGCTGACCCTCGCCGAGAGCGGGGATCGCATCGTGGGGGAGCTGAACTACGCGACTGCCCTGTTCGATGGGGCGACGGCGGAGCGCTTCGGCGGCTACCTGCGGCGGGTGCTGGAGGAGATGGCGGCGGACGGCACCCGGCGGATGGAGCGGCTGGCGCTGATGCCGGACGGCGAGCGCGCCCGGGTGCTGGGGGAGTTCAACCGCACGGAGGCCGCGTATCCCGCGGAATCCACCCTCCACGCGCTCTTCGAGGCGCAGGTGGAGCGCACCCCCGACGCGGTGGCGGTGGGCTTTGAAGGCCAGTCGCTCACCTACGCCGGGCTGAACGCACGGGCGAACCGGCTGGCGCACTTCCTGGCCGGGCGCGGCGTGGGGCCCGACGTGCGGGTGGGGCTCTCGGTGGAGCGCAGCCTGGAGATGATGGTGGGGCTGCTGGCGGTGCTCAAGGCGGGCGGGGCCTACGTGGCGCTCGACCCGTCGTATCCCGAGGACCGGCTGCGCTACATGCTCGCCGACAGCGGGCCGGTGGTCCTGCTGACGCAGGCGTCGCTGGCCGGGCGCTTCGCCGGATCGGAGATCCCCGTCGTGGCGCTCGACGCGGACGCGCACGCGTGGGCCGGCCGGCCGGAGACGAACCCCCGCTACGCGGAGCTCACGCCCGACCACCTGGCGTACATCATCTACACCTCGGGCTCCACGGGGCTGCCCAAGGGGGTGATGGTCGCGCACCGCAGCGTGGTGAACGTGCTGACCTGGATGCAGGGCGCCTGGGGGCTGGGCGCGCGCGAGGTGGTGCTGCAAAAGACGCCGTACAGCTTCGACGCCTCGCTGCGCGAGCTGATCCCGCCGCTGCTGGTGGGCGCCCGCATGGTGATGGCGCGCCCCGGCGGTCACCGCGACGCGGCGTACCTGCTGGAGATGGTCCGCGCCGAGCAGGTCACCACGCTCCACTTCGTCCCCTCCATGCTGCAGGTGCTGGTGGACGAGGCGGATTTCGCCCGCTGCACCTCGCTGGAGCGGGTGGTGTGCGGGGGCGAGGCGCTTCCGCGGGCGCTGGTGGAGCGCTTCCACGCGGCGGCCCCGGGGGCGCAGCTGTTCAACGTGTACGGCCCCACCGAAGCGGCGGTGGACGTGACGGCGTGGGACTGCGAGGTGGAGCGGGGGAGGGACGGACGGGGGAGGGAAGGGAGCATCCCCATCGGCGCGCCGATGGCCAACACGCGCCTGTACGTGCTGGACCGGGCGGGCGAGCCGGTTCCGGTGGGCGTGGCGGGGGAGCTGTACATCGGCGGTGTGCAGGTGGCGCGCGGGTACCTGAACCGGGCGGCGCTGACGGCCGATCGCTTCGTCCCCGACCGGTTCGGCGGCGAGGCGGGGGCGCGGCTGTACCGCACGGGCGACCTGGCGCGGTGGCGTCCCGACGGGGCGGTCGACTTCCTGGGCCGCGGCGACGGCCAGGTGAAGGTGCGGGGCCACCGGATCGAGCTGGGCGAGATCGAGGCGCGGCTCCGCGAGCATGCGCGGGTGCGCGAGGCCGTCGTCCTGGCCCGCGAGGATACGCCCGGCAACCGGCGCCTGGTGGCGTACGTGCTCGGCGACCCGGCGGCGGACGCGGAGGCGCTGCGGGCGCATCTCTCGGAGCGGCTGCCGGAGTACATGGTCCCCGCGGCGTACGTGCGCCTGGACGCGCTGCCGCTGACCCCCAACGGCAAGGTGAACCGCAGGGCGCTCCCCGCGCCCGACGCCGACGCGTTCGCCGTGCGCGGGTACGAGGCGCCATTGAACCAGGCGGAGGAGGCCGTCGCGGCGATCTGGGCCGAGCTGCTGGGCACGGAGCGCGTGGGCCGCAACGACCACTTCTTCGAAATGGGCGGCCACTCGCTGCTGGCGGTGCGCGTGGTGTCGCGCGTACGCCAGGCGCTCGGCGTGGACGCCTCGCCCGGCGACGTGTTCGAGCGGCCGGTGCTGGCGGACTTCGCGCGCGGGCTGGTGGCCGGGCAATCCGCCGCGATGGCGATCGCGCCGGTGGATCGATCTTCCGCGATCCCGCTGTCGTTCGCGCAGCAGCGGCTGTGGTTCCTGGAGCAGATGGGCGGGACGGGGGCCGCATACAACGTTCCCTTGCGCCTGCGGCTGCGGGGCGACCTGGACCGCGGCGCGCTGGAGCGTGCGCTGGACCGCGTCGTCGCCCGGCACGAGGCGCTGCGGACGACCTTTCCCGCGGTGGATGGCGAGCCCGTCCAGCGCATCGCCTCTGCCGAGGAGAGCGCGCTGCGGCTGGTGGAGCACGATCTCCGTGCCTCGCCGGACGCGGAGGATGCGCTGGGCCGCCTGATGGCGGAGGAGGCGAGCGCGCCGTTCGACCTGGCGCACGGGCCGCTGATCCGCGGGCGGCTGGTTCGCATGGCGGAGGACGACCACGTGCTGCTGCTGACGATGCACCACATCGTCTCAGACGGCTGGTCGGCGGGCGTGCTGCACCGCGAGCTGGGCGCGCTGTACGCCGCCTTCGTCCGCGGCGACGCCGATCCGCTCCCGCCGCTCCCCATCCAGTACGCCGACTACGCCGCGTGGCACCGCCGCCTGGTGGACGGCGCGGTGCTGGAGGCGCAGGCGGAGTACTGGACCCGGACGCTGGCCGGCGCGCCCGAGTTGCTGGAGCTGCCCACGGACCACCCCCGCCCGTCGCGGCAGGACTTCGCCGGCGGGGCGGTGGAGGTGGAGTTCGACGAGGCGCTGACCGCGTCCGTGAAGACGCTGTCGCAGCGGCACGGAACGACGCTGTTCATGACGCTGCTGGCCGGCTGGGCGGCCGTGCTTGCCCGGCTCTCCGGCCAGGACGACGTGGTGATCGGCACACCGAGCGCCAACCGGGGGCAGCCGGAGGTGGAGGGCCTGATCGGCTTCTTCGTGAACACGCTGCCGGTGCGCGTGGACCTCTCGGACGGGCCCCGGGTGGGGGAGCTGCTCCAGCAGGTGAAGGCGCGCGCGCTGGACGCGCAGCGGAACCAGGACATCCCCTTCGAGCAGGTGGTGGAGCGCGTGAGCCCCGCGCGCAGCCTGGGGCACAGCCCGCTCTTCCAGGTGATGTTCGCCTGGCAGAACGCGCCGGGCGAGCACCTGGATCTGCCGGGGCTGCAGTCGGCGGCCGTGCCGGGGCCCGCCGCGGAGAGCGCGAAGTTCGACCTTTTGCTGACCCTCGCCCAGAGCGGGGATCGCATCGTGGGGGAGCTGAGCTACGCGACGGCGCTCTTCGGCCGGGCGACGGCGGAGCGCTGGGTGGGCTACCTGCGGCGGGTGCTGGAGCAGATGGCCGCCGATGAGCGCCAGCCGGTGGAGCGGCTGGCCCTGATGCCGGAGAGCGAGCGCCTCCGGGTGGTGGAGGAGTGGAGCCACACGGAAGCGGCCGATCCGTCCACACAGTGCATCCACGCGCTGTTCGAAGCCCAGGCCGCCCGCACGCCCGACGCGGTGGCGCTGGTGCACCAGGGCGAGCGGCTCACGTACGCGGAGCTCGACGCGCGGGCCGACCGCCTGGCGCATCGCCTCGCCTCGCGCGGCGTGGAGCGCGGCGTGACGGTGGGCGTGTGCCTGGAATGGCGGCCGGAGCTGGTGGTGGCGCTGCTGGCCACCCTCAAGGCGGGTGGCGTCTACGTCCCGCTCGACCCGTCGCTTCCCGCCGGGCGCCTGGCGTACATCGCGGAGGATGCGGACGTGCGCGCCGTCGTAACCCGCGCTGGGCTTGCGGAGCGCGTGCCCTCCGGGGTCGCGGTGCGGGTGGATGTCGACGCGGAGGACGCGTCCGCCACGTCTGCCGAGGCCCTGCGCTCGGGCGTCTATCCGCAGGATGTGGCGTACGTGATCTACACGTCGGGCTCCACCGGGCAGCCGAAGGGCGTGGCGGTGGAGCACGGCGCCGCGGCCGCGCATCTCACGGCGGTCGCGCGGGTGCACGGGATCGTGCCGGAAGACCGGGTGCTGCAGTTCGCCTCGGCGGGGTTCGACGTGTCGCTGGAGCAGGTGTTCTTTCCGCTGCTCACCGGCGCCACGCTGGTGCTGCGCGGTGCGGAGCTGTGGAGCGCCACGGAGTTCCAGGCGCGGGTGCGTGACCTGGGGATCACGGTCGCCAACCTCCCGCCGGCTTACTGGCAGGAGGTCGCGGACGGGGCTGATGGGGATGCGCTGGATGGCATCCGGCTCCTGCTGATCGGCGGGGATGCACTTCCGGCGACCGCAGCGGATTCGCGTGGTGCCGGGCAGTTGGTGAACTGCTATGGCCCCACGGAGACCGTCATCACCGCCACGGCGTTCGCGGTGCAGCCGGGCGGGGCCGGAGGACCGCTCGTGCCGATCGGAAGGCCGCTCCCCGGGCGAACCGTGTACGTGCTGGACACCCTCGGCGCACCGGTGCCGGTGGGCGTGGCGGGGGAGCTGTACATCGGCGGCGCATTGCTGGCGCGCGGCTACCTGGGGCGGCCTGCGCTGACGGCGGAGCGCTTCATCCCGGACCCGTTCGGCGCGCCGGGCGGGCGCCTGTACCGGACCGGCGACCGGGTGCGCTGGAAGGAACGCGCGGACGAGCGTGGGGGATCCGCCAACTCCCGCACTGACGCACTCACGCACTCACGCACTGGGGTTCTCGAGTTCCTGGGGCGCACCGACTTCCAGGTGAAGATCCGCGGCTTCCGCATCGAGCTGGGCGAGATCGAGGCGCGGCTCCGCGAGCATGCGCAGGTACGCGACGCCGTCGTCCTGGCGCGCGAGGACGCGCCGGGCAACACGCGGCTGGTGGCCTATCTCGTCGGCGACGCGGACACGGAGGCGCTGCGCACCTCCCTGGCCGAGCGGCTGCCCGAGTACATGCTGCCCGCGGCGTACGTGCGCCTGGAGACGCTTCCGCTTACCCCGAACGGCAAGGTGGATCGCAAGGCGCTGCCTGCCCCGGACGGCGACGCGTTCGCCGCGCGCGGGTACGAGGCGCCCTCCGGGGCGCTGGAGCAGGTGGTAGCGGCGATCTGGGCCGAGCTGCTGGGGGCGGAGCGCGTGGGCCGCGGCGACCACTTCTTCGCGCTCGGCGGGCACTCGCTGCTGGCGGTGCGCGTGATCTCGCGGGTGCGGCAGGCGCTGGGCGTGGAGGCCTCGCCGCGCGACGTGTTCGAGCGGCCGGTGCTGGCGGATTTCGCGCGGGGGCTCAAGACGGCGGCGCGCGCCGAGACGATGGCCATGGCACCGGTGGATCGATCGTCCGCGATCCCCCTGTCGTTTGCGCAGCAGCGGCTGTGGTTCCTGGAGCAGCTGGGCGGCACCGGCGCGGCGTACCACGTCTCCATGCGCCTGCGGCTGCGGGGAGAGCTGGACCGCGGCGCGCTGGTCCGCGCGCTGAACCGCATCGTGGCGCGGCACGAGGCGCTGCGGACGACCTTCCCCGTGGTGGATGGCGAGCCGGTGCAGCGCATTGCCCCGGCCGAGGAGAGCGCGTTGCGGCTGGTGGAGCACGATCTCCGCGCCGCCCCGGACGCGGAGGGCGAGCTGCGCCGCCTGGTGCGGGACGAGGCGGCCGCGCCGTTCCACCTGGCGCGCGGGCCGCTGGTCCGCGGGCGGCTGATTCGCATGGCGGCGGACGACCACGTGCTGCTGCTGACGATGCACCACATCGTCTCCGACGGCTGGTCCGCCGGCGTGCTGCACCGGGAGATGGGCGCGCTGTACGCCGCCTTCACGCGCGGCGAGCCCGATCCGCTGCCGCCGCTGGCGATGCAGTACGCCAACTTCGCGGCGTGGCACCGGCGCCGGGTGGAAGGGCCCGTCTTGGAAGCGCAGGCGGAGTACTGGTCCCGTACGCTGGCCGGCGCGCCGGAGCTGCTGGAGCTTCCGGCCGACCGTCCCCGCCCGCCGCGGCAGGACTTCGCTGGCGCATCGCTGACGCTCGAGATGGACGAGGCGCTGACGGCGGCGCTCAGGACGCTGTCGCAGCGGCACGGAACGACGCTGTTCATGACGCTGCTGGCCGGCTGGGCGGCGGTGCTTGCCCGGCTCTCGGGTCGGGACGACGTGGTGATCGGCACGCCGAGCGCCAACCGGGAGCAGCCGGAGGTGGAGGCGCTGATCGGCTTCTTCGTGAACACGCTGCCGGTGCGCGTGGACTTCTCCGGCGCGCCCACGGTGGCGGAGCTGCTGGGGCGGGTGAAGGCGCGGGCGCTGGAGGCGCAGCAGAACCAGGACATCCCCTTCGAACAGGTGGTGGAGCTGGTGCAGCCGGCCCGCAGCCTGGCGTACAGCCCGCTCTTCCAGGTGCTGTTCAGCTGGCAGAACACGTCGGGGGAAGGCTTGGAGCTGCCGGGGCTGGCGGTCGGCCCGCTGGATCTGGCGGGCTCCGGGGGCTCGTCGCTGCAGGAGAGCGCCAAGTTCGACCTCACGCTGAGCCTCGCCGAGAGCGGGGACCGCATCCTGGGGGAGCTGAACTACGCCACGGCGCTGTTCGACCGGGCGACGGCGGAGCGCTGGATCGGCTACCTGCGGCGGGTGCTGGAGGAGATGGCGGCGGACGGCAGCCGGCGGATGGAGCGGCTGGCGCTGATGCCGGAGGGCGAGCGCGCCCTGGTGCTGGGGGAGTGGAACCGCACGGAGGCCGCGTATCCCGCGGAATCCACGCTCCACGCGCTCTTCGAGGCGCAGGTGGAGCGCACGCCCGACGCGGTGGCGGTGGTCTTCGAGGGCCAGTCGCTCACCTACGCAGGGCTGAACGCGCGTGCGAACGGCCTGGCGCACTTCCTGGCCGCGCGTGGCGTGGGGCCCGACGTGCGGGTGGGGCTCTCGGTGGAGCGCAGCCTGGACATGATGGTGGGGCTGCTGGCGGTGCTCAAGGCGGGCGGGGCGTACGTGGCGCTGGACCCGTCGTACCCGGACGACCGGCTGCGCTACATGCTCGCCGACAGCGCGCCGGTGGTCCTGCTGACGCAGGCGTCGCTGGCCGGGCGCTTCGCCGGATCGGAGATCCCCGTCGTGGCGCTCGACGCGGACGCGCACGCGTGGGCCGGCCGGCCGGAGACGAACCCCCGCCACGCGGAGCTCACGCCGGACCACCTGGCGTACATCATCTACACCTCGGGCTCCACGGGGCTGCCCAAGGGGGTGATGGTCGCGCACCGCAGCGTGGTGAACGTGCTGACCTGGATGCAGGGCGCCTGGGGGCTGGGCGCGCGC
>JAESFL010000157.1_pt1 | contig 62431 bp, 48 predicted proteins | sample 9269401 | NCBI WGS metagenome assembly JAESFL01 (sample SAMN14506025, study PRJNA617098) | algae metagenome | isolation source: Gloeocapsa sp. UFS-A4-WI-NPMV-4B04 and co-occurring heterotrophs from desert... | place: USA: Utah | collected 2006-10-01 | reverse complement strand
TTTCGATCAGTGCGACCTGCCAGCAGCAGCAGGTGCACCCGCTCGACTTCGTCGCCCTCTCCATCGCGGCCCTGCGATCCGGAAAGCCCGCGCCCAAGCTCCTGCCAGCAGCCACCTGAACGGATACTTCGCGGCTACAACATCACACTGTCCGCCTTCGCGGACACCACTGCGGCACCTCGCCCAGCCGCGACCTTCGTGGCGCGCACGGAGGGTGGCGGTGCAGTCCGCGAAGGCGGACTTCGTGAATTTCCAGCGGCGAATTCATTCGCTCCGGACGGGACCGCGCCACCCCCCCTTCGGGTCTCCGATTTCCGTCCGGACTCCGTCATCCGCGCGCCCTCCGTCGCCGCCCTACCCGATGCGCTCCAGCAGCGCGACGGGGAAGGCGGCGAACACCTCCTGCGCATCCAGCCCGTCCGCGCCGGCGCGCAGCTCCTCGCCCGTGAGCACGTTGCGCCAGCGGCCCGCCAGCTCGTCCGGCAGGGGGATGCGCGTGCCGGCCCAGTCGCGCGCCTCGGGGAGCGCGAAGTCGCGGTCGCGCGTGAGTCCCGCCACCAGCCGCGGCACCACCGTGATGGCCGCGGCGCCGTCCGCCGTGCGCGCGTACGCCACCACGTGCGCCGCGCGCGTGCCCTCCCCCGCCAGCGGCAGGTACGCGCCCGTGCCGAACACGGCCGGGAGCGCCGCGCGCAGGCGCAGGGCCTGCTGCACCACGTGCATCTTGATCCGCCCGTCCTCCCATCCCTCCACCAGCTCGCGCGCCAGCGTCAGCCCGTCCGTCTCCTCCCGCCGCGCCCGCAGGCCGTCCAGCAGCCGGCGGCGCAGGTCGTAGTCCACGGGGCGGCGGTTGTCCGGGTCCACCAGCGAAAAGTCCCACGACTCCTGCCCCTGGTACACGTCCGGGACGCCGGGCGCCGTGAGCTTCACCAGCGTCTGCGCCAGGGCGTTGACCATCCCCAGCCGCGCGACGGTGCGCTGGAAGGGGACCAGGTCATCCAGGAACGAGGTGTTGCCGGGGTCCAGGATGGCGGCCACGAACGCGGCCAGTCCCTCGTCGTACGCCGTGTTGGGGTTGATCCAGCTGGTGTGCGTCTTGGCCTCGCGCGTGGCCTTTTCCACGTACGCCTGCAGCCGCGCCACGAAGTCCTCGCGCGCCTGCTCGTCCACCACGCCGAACGGCCACGCGCCCACGAGCGTCTGGTACAGCAGGTACTCGTCGTTGGGATCGGGGATCTCGTGCCCGTCGTCGTCCCTGCGCTTGTGGACGGCGTTGTAGCCGGCCCACGCCTCCACCTGCAGCGCCCACAGCTCCGGGATCTCGGACAGCACGTTGATGCGGGCGCGCACGTCCTCGCTGCGCTTGGTGTCGTGCGTGCTGCTGGTGGAGAGGGCGTGGGGCCAGCGCTGCGCCCGGTCCAGCATGGCCACGTGGAACTCCTCCGGCGTGCGCCCGAACCGGCCCGGCTCGCCCCCCACCTCGTTGAGCGAGACCAGGCGGTTGAAGACGTAGAACGCCGTGTCCTCCACCCCCTTGGCCATCACGGGCCCCGTGAGCTGCTGGAACTTCATCACGAAGGCGGCGTGCTGGCGGCGCGCCTCCTCGTCCAGCTCCTCCGGCCAGTTGAGCAGCAGGATGCTGCGCACGAAGTCGAAGATCAGCCCGCTCGTCCCCGGGTTGCGGCGCTTGGCGCGGCGGACGGCGCGGTCCACGTAGTCGCGGTCGCGCTGCGCCACCTGCCCCGCGAACGCGTCCACGTAGGTGCGGTAGACGGGAAACGCCGCCACCACCTCGCGCAGGGCGTCGCGCAGGGCGCCCCAGGTAAAGTCGCGGGAGCAGCGGTTGCGCTCGCTGATGCGGTCCAGCATGGTCGTGAGCACCGTCAGCTCGCTCACGAGCGCGGAGCGCAGGATGAGGCGCTTCTTTTCGTAGACCAGGTCCTCGAACGCCATCGTGGCGCCCGTAAAGGCGCGGTAGATGGCATCCATCCGCGCCTCGGCCGCGGGATCCACGAACAGGCCGTTGACCTCGTTCAGGAACTCGTATCCCACCGTGCCCGCCACGGGCCAGTCCTCCGGCAGCGGCTCGTCGCCCGTGAGGATCTTTTCCACGAGCACGTAGAACTTCTCGGCGGCCTCCACCCCCATGGTCTCGCGCTGCAGGTCGCGCAGGTACTCGCGGGGATGGAAGAGGCCGTCCGGGTGGTCGATGCGCAGCCCGGTGACCTTGCCCTCGCGCACCAGGCGCAGGATCAGCCGGTGCGTGTCCTGAAAGACCTTGGGCGACTCCACGCGCACGCCCGCCAGGTCGTTGACGTCGAAGAAGCGCCGGTAGTTGATCTCCTCCGCCGCCACCCGCCAGAACGCCAGCCGGTACGACTGCTCGCCCAGCAGCGCGTCCAGCCGGTCGAACGAGCGGGGATCGGAGGGGGTGCCGTTGTACGTGTCCACGGCCGCGTCCAGCGCCGCCCGCACCGCCTCGGAGTGCCCGTACAGCGTCGCCAGCCGCAGCTGCGCCACCCGCTTCTCGCGCCGGCGCTCCTCCACGCTGGCGGGGTCCGTCTCCCGCCGGGCGGGGAGCCGCGCCACGGCCAGCGCGATGCTCTCCAGCTCCATGCGGTCCGGGTGCTCCGTGTCCAGCACGTCGTCCAGCGTTTCCAGCGCCAGCCGCAGCACGGCCGCCGTGGGGGCGGAGGCCACGGGAAAGGTGTTCTCGAAGTACTGGAGCCGAAAGCGGCCGTCCGCGTACGCCAGCTGCAGCTCGCCGCGCTCCAGCACGCTGCCGTACTGGTCGCCCAGGACGGGAAGGAGGACCTTGCCCTCCAGCTCCGGCTTGCGGGGGCGCCAGTCCACGTCGAAGTAGTCGGCGTACGGGCTGCTCCAGCCGTTCTCCAGCACGTCCATCCACCACTCGTTGGCGCCGCCGCCGATGCCCATGTGGTTGGGGACGATGTCGAGCAGGTGGCCCAGTCCGTGCTCCCGCAGCGCCGCCGACATCCGCGCGTGGTCGTGCTCCGTGCCGATCTCGGGATTGAGGGCGGTGTGGTTCACGATGTCGTATCCGTGCATGCTGCCGGGGCGCGCCTGCAGGTACGGCGAGGCGTACAGGTCGCTCACGCCCAGCTCCGCCAGGTAGGGCACGATGTCCGTGGCCTGCCTGAAGGTGAAGCCGGCGTTGAACTGGATGCGGTACGTGGCGGTGGGAATGCGCGCGCCGGGTGCCGTGGCGCTGTCGTCCGTCGGGTTCACGTCTGAGTCGGGTCCGAGTTGGGGCTGGGTTTCTGTCGGGCGGGGGGCGGAGCAAGAAGCGGGCACGTGAGGGAATAGGGAATAGGGAATAGGGAATAGGGAATAGGGAATAGGGAATAGGGAATAGCGGGCAAACGGCGGGACTGCGGGTTACAGGGGACAGGGTACAGGGGACAGCCTGCCAACTGCGGTCGTGCACGGGCCGTGAGCGGGGGAGGGAGGGATCGCGCCGGCAGCGGGGCGCCCCTCCCCCGGCCCCTCCCCGCTCGTTCCTCGCGGAGAGGGGAGAAAACCATCCCGTGCACGGGCTGCGGGCGGCGGCGTGGCACCCGCCCGCGACGGACAGTCCGCGCAGGCGGACTTCGTGTCTTCGTTGCGGCGAATTCATTCGCTTGGTCGGGTGTGCCCCTCCCCGCTCGTTCCTCGCGGAGAGGGGAGCAAACCATCCCCGTGCACGGGTTGCGGCCGGCGGCGTGGCACTCGCCCGCGACGGACAGTCCGCGCAGGCGGCCTTCGTGTGGTCGTTGCGGCGAATTCATTCGCTCTGCCGGGGTGTGGCGGCAACTTCCCCACTCGGCCAGGTGTGGCGCGGCAACTTCCCCACTCGGCCGGGTGTGGCGCGGCAACTTCCCTCACCCGGCTGGGTGTGTGCCGCGGATCCGCACCTTCGCCCGCCGCCCCACGCCTTGTCCCCGGCGCCCGCGCGAGTGACCTTGTAGCCGTCACGGCGAGCCGCGTACGCTAGCGTACGAACGCGGCAACACGCACGCGGTCCGCGCGCGCCGCCGCAGCGAAATCCATCCGCCTTGCCGCGCCGCGCGATCTCCGGGTCACGCGGCGCGGCGACGCCGGATGCACAGCCGATCCACGGAAAGCAGCAGGATGCACTTCGACCCGCACCACGACGGCCATTCGCCGCCGGATCATCCGCACGACAGTCCGCCCGCTCCCGCCGATCCGCACGCCCTCGCCGCCGGCGAACACGGCGACGCGCACGGTGGATGGGCGCAGCCGCACGAGGATTCCGCGCACGGCGGTGGGCACGACGGCGTGGATCCGCCTTCCGCGGATTCCCCGCACGACGGCGGACACGCGATGCCCGCCGATCCGCACGCCCTCGCGGCCGGCGAACACGGCGACGCGCACGGTGGATGGGCGCAGCCGCACGAGGATTCCGCGCACGGCGGCGAGCCCGAGGCGCCCGCCAGCGTGGACCTGCCCCCCGCGGACCACGCGCACGGCGGCGGCCACGGCGCGTCCGGTTCCCACGCGAACGAAGGCGGGCATCCGGGGCATCGCGGCGAGCAGCACGGCGGCGCGGACATGCCCCCGTCCAGCGCGGAGCGCCCGCACCACCCCGCATACCCGGACTACGGCGACCCGGCCGCCCGCGCGGGCGAGGGCGCGGAGCCGAACACTTACGCCTCGCCCGCCGTGTACGCGCACGCCATGGAAGAAGCGGAGGCCTACGCGGCCCTGGAAGCAGAGGCCGCGGCGGAAGCCCACGGCGGGTTCGACGGGCTGGCGGCACCGGACGGGTTCGACGGCCTGGAGCCGCCGGACGGGCTCGACGGGGAGCTCGCGGCGGAGCTGGGCGAGGGGGCGGGCGAGGAGGCGCACCTGGGGCGGCCGCGCGTGCCCAGCCCGTTCGGGCCCGCGCACATCCCGCGGACCCGGCGGCCGGAGCTGTACGTCCCCGGGCTGCTGGAGGGCGCGCGCACGGCGTGGCCGGGGCGCCCCTGGCCCCTGGGCGCCACGCCGGACGCGCAGGGCACCAACTTCGCCATCTACTCCGAGGCGGCGGTGGACGTGGTGCTGTGCGTCTTCGCGTCCCCCGCGGACGAGGAGCCCGTGCAGACCTACCGGCTGCGCGAGCGCACGGCCTACGTGTGGCACGGCTACGTCCCCGGGCTGCGGCCGGGCACCTTCTACGGCTACAAGATCAACGGCACGTACGATCCCGGGCGCGGCCTGCGCTGCACGCCCTTCAAGCTGCTCGTGGACCCGTACGCCCGCGCCCTGGCCGGCCGGGTGCGGTGGGAGCACCACCCGTTCGCCTACCACTTCGACCAGCCCGGCGAAGACTGGGTGCTGGACGACGAGGACGATTCGGCCGGCGTGCCCAAGGGCGTCGTCATGGCCGACGACTTCGACTGGCGGGGCGACGCGCCGCCGGCCGTGCCCTGGCACCAGACCGTGATCTACGAGGCGCACGTCAAGGGGTTGACGATGCTGCACCCGGAGGTGCCGCCGGAGATCCGCGGCACCTACGCGGCGCTGGCGCACCCCGCCATCGTGGGACACCTCAAGTCGCTTGGCGTCACGGCCCTGGAGCTCATGCCCGTGCACGAGATCGTGGACGACTACTTCCTCGTCCAGAAGGGGCTGCGCAACTACTGGGGATACAACACGCTCAACTTCTTCGCCCCCGCGGGCCGCTACGCCTCCGTGCGCGACTACGGCGGGCAGGTGCGCGAGTTCAAGGAGATGGTGCGCGCGCTGCACGCCGAGGGCATCGAGGTCATCCTGGACGTGGTGTACAACCACACGGCAGAAGGTCACCACCTGGGGCCCACGCTCTCGTTCCGGGGGATCGACAACCGCACGTACTACCGCCTGGTGCCGGGAAATCCCCGGATGTACATGGACTACACGGGCACGGGCAACTCCTTCAACCTGGTGCATCCCCAGACGCTCACGCTGGTGATGGACAGCCTGCGCTACTGGGTGCAGGAGATGCACGTGGACGGCTTCCGCTTCGACCTGGCCTCCACCCTCGCGCGCGAGCTGCACGAGGTGGACAAGCTGTCGTCGTTCTTCGACGTCATCCACCAGGACCCCGTCCTCAGCCGCGTGAAGCTCATCGCGGAGCCGTGGGACGTGGGCGAGGGCGGGTACCAGGTGGGCAACTTTCCCGTCCTGTGGGCGGAGTGGAACGGCAAGTACCGCGACACCGTCCGCGCGTACTGGCGCGGCGATCCCGGCACCCTGGGCGAGCTGGGCTACCGGCTGACGGGGAGCAGCGACCTGTACGAGAACGACGGCCGCCGCCCCCACGCCAGCATCAACTTCGTCACGGCGCACGACGGGTTCACGCTGAACGACCTCGTCAGCTACAACCACAAGCACAACGAGGCCAACGGCGAGAACAACCGCGACGGCGACAACCACAACCTGTCGTACAACTTCGGGGTGGAGGGGCCCACGGACCGCCCCGACATCATCCGCATGCGGGAACGGCAAAAGCGCAACTTCATGGCGACGCTGCTGCTTTCGCAGGGCGTGCCCATGATCTGCCACGGCGACGAGATGGGGCGCACGCAGCACGGCAACAACAACGCGTACGCGCAGGACAACGAGGTCGCCTGGATCAGCTGGGAGCTCACGGAGCGCGACCAGGAGCTGCTGGAGTTCACCCGGCGGGTGTCGCGGCTGCGGCGCGAGCATCCCACGTTCCGCCGGCGCAAGTTCTTTCGCGGGCGCGAGATCCGCGGCAGCGACGTGCGCGACATCGTGTGGCTGAGCCCCGTGGGCACGGAGATGACGGACCAGGAGTGGAACGCCGGCTACGTGCGCTGCTTCGGGATGGCGCTGGGGGGGGACGCCATGGAGGAGTGGAACGATCGCGGCGAGCAGGTGCGGGACGAGAACTTTTTGCTCCTGTTCAACGCGGATGGCGCGCCCATCGATTTCACCTTGCCGGACTTCGGGCGGTCGCGGGGGTGGTGCGTGCTGCTGGACACGGCGCGCCCCGAGATCCCCGAGCGGCACTTCTGCCTGCCGGACGGCGAGACGGTCACGCTGGAGGGGCGGTCCATGATGGTGCTGGTGGAGGACGGGATCATCGAGTGATCCCGCGGCGGCACAATTCGTTCACGTCACCACGCGAAGGAGCCCGGGACCGGGGCTCCTTCGCGTTGTTTCGCATGTGGATGCCGCACAAGGGCCTGGATGATGGTGGATACGCTTACGGATACGGCTTCGGGGATGGCGGATGCGGCGGAGTGGCGCCCTACGCTGGGCGCCAACGTGGTGGAGGGCGGGGTGGAGTTCCGCGTGTGGGCGCCGGCCAGCGAGCGCGTGGACGTGATCGTCTACGGGCCCGACGCCGAGGCCGTGCACGCGCTCCGTGCCGAGGCGGACGGCTGGTTCCGGGGCGCGGTGGAGGGGATCGGCGCGGGGGCGCGCTACAGGTACCGGCTGGACGGCGCCGACGCCTTTCCCGACCCCGCCTCGCGCTCGCAGCCGGACGGCGTGCACGAGCCGTCGGAGGTGGTGGATCCATCCGTCTTCCGCTGGACGGACGACGGGTGGCGTGGCGTGCCGCTGGAGGAGCTCTCCATCTACGAGCTGCACGTGGGGACGGCCACGGAATCGGGGGATTTCGACGGATTGATCGGGCGGCTGGACGACATCGCGTCGCTGGGGGTGACGGCCGTGGAGCCGATGCCCATCGCGGAGTTTCCCGGCGCGCGCAACTGGGGATACGACGGCGTCTACCTGTACGCGGCCGAGTCGTCGTACGGCGGGCCCGAGGCGTTCCGGCGCTTCGTGGACGCGGCGCACGGGCGCGGGCTGGCCGTGATCCTGGACGTGGTCTACAACCACCTGGGGCCGGAGGGCAACTACCTGCACGCCGTGACGGGCGGCCGCTACTTCACGGACCGCCACTGCACGCCCTGGGGCGACGCCATCGACTACGCCGACCCGGCCGTGCGCGAGTTCGCCATCCAGAACGCCATCCACTGGGCCCGCGAGTACCACGTGGACGGCCTGCGGCTGGATGCCACGCACGCCATCCTGGACGACTCGCCGCGCCACGTGCTGACGGAGATGCGGGAGCGCGTGCACGCCGCCCTCCCCCCGGACCGCCACTTCGTGCTGATCGCGGAGGACGAGCGCAACGACGAGCGCGTGGTGCTTTCGGCGGGGCACGGGCTGGACGGCGTGTGGGCGGACGACCTTCACCACCAGCTGCGGCGGCACATCGCGGGCGACCACGAGGCGTACTTCGCGGACTACACGGGCTCCATCGACGACATCGTCCGCACGCTGCGGCAGGGCTGGTTCTACGAGGGGCAGGAGTCGAAGAACCACGGCGTCCCGCGCGGAACGCCGGCGGATGCGCTGCCCCCCGCCGCGTTCGTGCACTGCATCCAGAACCACGACCAGGTGGGCAACCGCGCGCTGGGCGACCGGCTGACGGACGACGTGCCGCTCCCCGCGTACCGGGCGGCGAGCGCGCTGCTGCTGCTGTCGCCGTACACGCCGCTGCTGTGGATGGGGCAGGAGTGGGCGGCCACGTCGCCGTTCCAGTACTTCACGGACCATCCGCCGGAGCTGGGCAAGCTGGTGACGGAGGGGCGGCGCAGGGAGTTCGGCAAGTTCAGCGCGTTCGCGGACCCCGCCGTGCGCGAGCGCATCCCCGATCCGCAGGCACCGGAGACGTTCTCGCGCTCGCGGCTGCGGTGGGACGAGCGGGAGACGGAGCCGCATTCGGGAGTCCTGGCGCTGTACCGCGAGCTGCTGCGCCTGCGCCACGCGCATCCCGCGCTGCGCCGCCGCGACCGCGACGGGTTCGCCGTGGCCGCGCTGGGCGAGCACGCGCTGGCCCTGCGGCGGGTGGGGGAGGACGGGAGTGCGCTGCTGCTCGTCGTCTCCTTCCAGGGCCCGCTCACGGCGGATCTGACGGAGAACGAAGAAACGCGCGCGGCGGATGGGGTTTGCTGGACGCTGCTGCTCTCCACCGAGGAGGCGCGCTTCGGCGGCGAGGAGGAAGGCGCGCTCGCGACGCTGTCACCCGATGGCCGGCTGGAGATGCGCGGGGCGGGCGCCGTGCTGCTGGAGAGCGCGTAAACCCCGATCTCACGCGGAGACGCGGAGTCGCGGAGAGAAAAACTAGAGAGAACGAAAGCATCACGCAGAGGGCGCAGAGGAAAACGAGAGGACGCAGAGGAGACCGGTCTTCCTCTGCGTCCTCCGACTTTCCCGTGAGCCCAGGTCCTGAAAAAGAATAGGCGTACAGAGGAACAGAGTTAGACAGAGGAAGATGAATAACGATGCTGGTTTCTACTCCTCTGTCTGACTCTGTTCCTCTGTATTCCCAGATGTTGTTTTTTGGATCGGCATGAGGATCGGAATGCTCGCGTCGCGGCTAAACTCCGCCGCGCCGTACAGAATGCAGGCCTGGCCGCCCATGAGCAGGGCCTCGACGCCGTTCTCCCGCATCGTGGAAAGGACTTTGGGAATCGGGCTCAGGCTCAAGCTGGGCCTCCCAGCAGGCGGAAGGTGTTCCAGAGGCGCATGCTCTCCGTCCAGCGCTCCTGGGGACTCAGGCGATACCAATCCAGCACCTCGGGATCAACGCACCGCTCCATGGCCGGCGAACGGAGCAGGGGCGTCTCGGACACGGGCCGTTTCTCCACTTGATCTCCCCTCCTGAAGAGCGTGGTACCGAACCAAGATACGTCGACGGTACTCTGCGGAAAACCGGGACCCAATCCTCATCTCCCTTCCGTTCTCTTCACGTCCTCTCTTCTGTTCCTCTGTTCCTCTGTGTGAGATTTCTTTTGCAGTTCTCCGCGCCCTCCGCGTCTCCGCGTGAGCCGGCTTCTCACGATTCTCCGCGTGAGACAATCGTTATACACGCGAGCATCTTACACGGCCGCGAGCGAACGGGACTGGATCGTGCATGGAGGCGGGCCCTCGCAACGGGGTGCATCTCATTCGTCACGGACCCAGACGGCAGAGCGATCGCATGGACCAGCAGCAGACCAAGACCCGGGGCGTCGCCGACATCGTCTTCCTGATCGACATCTCGGGAAGCATGGCGCCCGCCATCGACGCACTCAAGGCCAACATCGGCACGTTCGTGGAATCGCTCAGCAAGGGCGAGGGCAACAACGTGTCGCCCGTGCGCGACTGGCGCGCCAAGGCCGTGGGCTACCGCGACTTCGAGCACGATCCGCAGCCCTTCATCGACAGCCCGTTCGTGAGCGACGTGGAGGCCCTGCGCGGCCAGCTCGCCGGGCTCACGGCGGAGGGCGGCGAGGACGAGCCGGAGTCGCTGCTGGACGCGCTGTTCAAGGTGGCCAACATGGGGCAGACGGACAAAGGCGCCCAGAGCACCGACCCCGCCCGCTGGCGCTACCGCAGCGAGGCCGCGCGCGTGGTCGTTGTGTTCACGGACGCGTCGTTCAAGCCGAACATGTCCATTCCCGAGGCGGCGGGGGGCGGGGTGCAGGACGTGACCAACGCCATCATCAACAACCGCATCATCCTGAGCCTGTTCGCGCCCGACATGCCGGGCTACGACGAGCTCAGCCAGATCGACAAGTCGGAGTGGGAGGCCATCTCGTACCCGGGGCTCAACCCCCAGGAGGCGCTGGTCAAGTTCACCACCGACCCGGCCAATTTCAAGAACACGCTGCGCCAGCTGGCCGCCAGCGTGAGCAAGAGCGCCGAGACCATCGCGCTGTAGGCGCAGCATCCGCCGGGCGCGGCGCGGCCACCGCGCCGCCCGCGCCCGACCGTCCGTACCAGCCGACGCATCCATGGCCAAGAAGCTCAAGGCAGGCGACGAGATCAACGGCTACACCATCACCGACGTGTTCGGGCCCGGCGCCATGGCCATCTCGTACGGCGCCCGCGGTCCGTCGGGGCAGAAGGTGTTCTTCAAGCAGTACAAGTCGCCGGCGGTCACCGTGGAGTGGTACCGCGGCTTCGTGCGCTACCAGAAGGAGCTCAACCGCCGCATCGCCGAGAGCCCGGCGCGCAACTACTGCGTGCGGGCCATCGACGCGTTCGAGGCGGTGTGGGGCGGGCGCAACTACTTCCAGGTCTTCGAGTTCGTGGAGAACGGCGCGGACCTGGGCGGCATCTTCGAGCAAGAGGCGGCGGCCAACGGCGGACGCGCGCCCACGGCCCCGTTCGACCCGCAGATGTGGGCGCGGCACGTGATCTGGTCCAAGGTGCTCATGAGCGGCATCCACACGCTGCACGGCGCGGGCGTGGCGCACGCGGACCTCAAGCCCGACAACGCGTTCCTCATCGAGGATCCCAGCATCGCGGCGGGCTTTCAGCTCAAGCTCATCGACGTGGACTTTTCGGTGCTCACGGACGAGACGGCGCCCTGGCACGGGCACCAGGGCTACGTGGGCAGCGACAACTACCGCTCGCCGGAGCACTTCACCGCCGGCGCGGTGCCCGGCGCGGCGTCGGACGTGTTCACCTGCGGCCTGATCCTCTACCAGCTGCTGACCGGACGGCACCCGTACTGGAGCGAGGACCAGGCGGAGTACGCCCGCAAGGCGCTGGCGTGGGAGGCCCCGCCCCCCGTGCTGGCCGGCACCATGCCCGCGCCGGCGACCAACGAGGCCGTGGCGGCCATCATCCACCAGTGCCTGGCCCCGCGCCCCGAGGACCGGCCCACCGCCGTCCAGGTGCGCGACGTCCTCACGGGCCGCGCGACGGCCGCGGCGGGTGCATCGGCATCGGCGCCAGCTGGATCGGCTCCGGCAAGCGCGGCGCCGGCTGCATCGGCCCCGGCTCCGGCGCCCGCCGCACCCGCGCCGACACCGGCCGCCGCGGCACCGCCTCCGCCTCCTCCGCCGACGCCCCCCGCACCGCCGCCGCCGTCGCGACCGGCGGTGACCGCGGATGCGCCGGCCGTCGCGCCACCGCCTTCCGTGGCGCGCAGGTCGAGCGGGGCGCCGCTGCGGACGGAGCGCATCCAGCTGGTGGGCGAGTCGGGGCACGCCATCGCGCTGGGCGTGCGGACGCCGCTGGGCAAGCACATGGTGCGGCAGTTCGGCGACGACGCGGCGGTGTGGGACGCGGAGCAGGCCACCGTGGAGCGCGGGCCGGACGGCACCTGGGTGGTGGTGCCGCGGCCGGGCACCACCAACGAGACGCTGCTGAACGGCGCCGCCATCACCGGGCCGCAGCCGCTGCACGACGGCGACGTGATCGCGGTGGGACGCGCGGCCAAGGGGATCGAGAAGCTGCCGCTCACCGCCCGGCCGGGGTGACGGCGGATCGTGGATTTTGATGCGCGGCGCGTGACGGCGCCGCTAAAGCAGGAGGGCGCGATGATCCGCATCGGGCCGACAGGGACGGGACTGCGCGTGGAGAATGCACCGTGAGCGATACCGAGAAGGGCCCGGGACCGGAAGCACCGCGCAACGCGGACGGATCGTCGGCGGACAAGCTGCCCGCGACGGAAGGCTCGCCCCCCGCGGACGCGGGCACCGCATCGACTCCCCCGAATCCCGCGGCCGGCGGTTCGGGCGGGACGCAGGCGGATGCGGGCACGTCCGCATCCGGCGGCGAATCCGGATCGGCCACCCCGCCGGCATCGTCCGCGGGGACTGATCCGTCCGCATCCACCGGCACGCCCGCGACGACGGAGGGCGGCAGCACGTCCGGCTCCGGCGCCCCGGCCGATCCGTCTGCCGATCCCGATCCGACGCTCGAGTCTCCGCCGTCGTCCGGCACCGGTGCGGATGCGGGCACGTCCGGCACTGCATCCACCGATGCGGGAACGGGCACGCCCTCGACGGATGCGGGCACGGGAAGCACGGCGGATGCGGGATCGTCCGGCACGGCATCTACCGATGCGGGGACGGCCGGTACGGGCTCGGCGGATGCGGGATCGTCCGGCACGGCATCGACCGACGCAGGGGCGGCTGGGACGGGCTCGGCAGATGCGGGATCGTCCGGCACGGCATCCACCGATGCAGGCGCGGCAGGCACCGGATCGACGGACGCGGGCGCAGGCACGGGATCGACGGATGCCGGAGCGGCCGGCGCGACGCCCGAAGTCGGCGCGGCGACGGCGGATGCAGGCGCGGCCGGCACGACCTCGCCCGATGCGGCGACGGGTTCGGCGGATGCGGGCGCGGCCACGACGCCGGTGGAGGGCGGCGCGACGGCGGACCCGGCAGCGGCGGCGCCTACGACGGATGCGGGCGCGGCGGCGCCAGGCGCTCCGGCGGATGCAGGCGCGGCTCCAGCCGATCCCGCCACGGCCGGCCCGGCTCCGGCCGACGCGGGCGCCGCAGCCCCGGCGGATGCTGGAGCGGCGGGCGCGGCTCCGGCGACCCCGGCGGACGGGCTGCTGCGGGCGGACCGCATCCAGCTCGTGGGCGAGGGCGGGCAGACGCTCAGCCTGGCCGTGCGGACGCCGCTGGGCAAGCACATCGTCCGGCAGTTCGGCGAGGACAGCAACGTGTGGGACACGGAGCAGTGCACGCTGGAGCGCGGCCCGGACGGCGCCTGGCAGATCGTGCCCGAGGCCGGCACCACCAACGAGACGCTGGTGAACGGCGCCGCCGTCACCGCCCCGCAGCCCCTGCGCGAGGGCGACGTAATCGCCGTGGGCCGCGCGGAAAAGGGCATCTCGCGGCTGCCGCTCACCGTGAAGACGGCCTGAACGCGGCCATGGCGTGGAAGTGCCCGCAGTGCGGATTCGTCCACGAGAACGAGGCCGTGCGCGTGTGCGAGGCGTGCGGCTTCGTGCGGTCCGCGGGCCGGCTGGCGCTCGTGGCCGAGGAAACGGGCAAGCGCCTGGAGGTGGGGGTGGATACGGCCATCGGCAAGGAATTGCTGGAGACCTTTGCCGGGGCCGACCACGTGTACGCGGCGGATCCGCAGTTCCTGCTGGCGCGCGACATGGCGCGCGGCGGGTGGAGCATCGCCCCGGTGGCGGGGGCCACCAACCCGACGTTCCTGAACGGCGCCGCCCTGGGCGCTGCGCCGGCGCCGCTGGAGCCGGGCGCGCTGATCACCATCGGCCCCGCGCGGCTGCGGCTGCGGGTGGAGAACGAGCCGTGACGGAAAGCCAGAACGAGCAGCATCCCCAATCCCCCGGTCCCGACGCGCGCACCGCGCCGCACACGGACTGGAGCCAGCCCCCCGAGCCGCCGCCCGTCCCCGGACCCGGCGGCACCGGCGAATCGCCGGCCGCGACGGATGGCGGCGCGGCGGGACCGGCCGATGCGAGTCCGCCTGCCGATGCGGGCAGCGGAGCCGCGATTCCTCCGGTCGATGCGGGCAACGGAGCCGCGGCGGGTCCGTCCGCCGATGCGAATCCCGCCGCCGATGCGAGCGCGGGACCGGCGGCCGGCGCCGTCGAGGGCGGGGAGGCGGGGCCGCGGGCCGCGCTGCCGCCGGAGCCGTCGCCCCAGGCGCCCCCCGGCGCGGCATCGGGAGAAGCGGGCAAAGTGGTCGAGGAGGGGGATGACGACGACACGGACCCGGATCCATGGGTCTCGTCCGGGGCCGCGCCGTCCGCATCCGCAGCTCCCGCCGCCGCGCCGGCCGCGCCGGCCGCGAGCGTGCTGGAGGTGCGCGAGCTGGACTGGGACGCCATCCGCGCGGCCGTGGCCCATCCGCCGCTGGGCGAGCGGGCGGAGCGCATCATCGCGGGGATGGAGCAGCGGCTGTCCGGCGGCGGGCCGCTGGGGCTGGCGTTCGAGGAATCCGCCGCGGGACCCGGCGACCGCGCCATCCAGATCGGCGAGGAGTGGCCGCTGAGCGAGGTGTGGTTCATCGGCGACGTGCACGGCGACCTGCTGGCGCTGGAGGCCGCGCTGCAGCACATCGACCGCAGCGGCGGCGGCCCGGGCGCGCGCATCGTCTTTTTGGGCGACCTGTTCGACGATGGCAGGCACGCGGCGCAGGTGGTGCTGCGCGTCTTCGAGCTGCTGCTGAACGGCCCGGCGCGCATCACCATCGTCGCCGGCAACCACGACGAGGCGCTGGCGTACGCGGACGGCCGCTTTCAATCCACCGTGCTGCCGTCCGACTTTACCGACTGGCTGAACCGGCACGTGGACGATCCGCTGGCCGTTCGGCTGGGGCACGTCATCATCCAGTTCTTTGCGCGGGCCCCGCGGGCGCTGTTCTTTCCCGACGGGCTGCTGGTGGCCCACGGCGGCATCCCGCACACGGACCTGCACGAGGAGCTGGCAAAGACGGGCAACTGGAACGATCCGCGCATCCTGCAGGACTTCGTGTGGCTGCGCGCACATCCGCGGGCCCGCAAGCGCATCCCCAACCGCACCACGCGGGGAAGCGAGTTCGGCCGGGACGACTTCACGGCGTTCTGCGGCGTCGCGACGAAGCTGGGGCGGCCCATCGAACGGATGCTGCGCGGGCACGACCACGTGGAGGAGCGCTTCGCCGTCTACCCCGCGTGGAAGGCCAACCCCGTGCTGACGATGAACACCCTTTCGCACCGGCTGCCGCGCGAGGTGTTCGGGCCGTACCCGCGGGTGCCGGTGGTGGGCAAGTGGGTGCGGGGGGAACTGCCGGAGGTGCGGCGCCTGTTCGTGCCCCCGGAGCTCATCCAGGAGATCTATCCCGAGCCCGTGGAGCAGGCCCCGGCGCAGGAGGAGGTCGCGTGAAGCGGGTCATCGAGCGGTGCCCCAACTGCGGGGTGGAGCACGACAACCCCGTGGGGGGCGAGTGCGAGGTGTGCGGCACGCAGCTTCGCTACTGGTGCCGCGTGCACGGGCCGGAGATCGGCTTCATGGACACGACCGCGTGCCCGCGCTGCGCGGCCGAGGCGGCCCGTCCCACGCCGCCGCCCCGCGCGCCCGCGCCGCCCCCGAGCAGCGCGCCGCGCCGTCCCACGCCCGCGCCCACGCGCATGGAGGCGGATGCGCCGCCGCGCACGGTGCCCCCCGCGCGCCGGCCACGCCCGCGCCCGTGGGGAGGCCGCGATCCGCACGTGGTGATCCGCGAGGGCGCCGAGGACCTGGCCCCGTACGCGGAGGCGGGCGCGAACTTCGCCGTGCGGCTGCTGCGCGCGTTCTTCACCCTGGTGCGGACGGTGATCGGCTGGACGCTCCTGGGCGCGATCGCGGGCGGCATCTACGCCAGCTACGTGGGCGCCGACGTGCTGTACACGGCCGCGTTCGGGGGGATGGTGGCCGCGGGGCTGGGGCTCGTCATCGGCGGCCTGCGCGCGTTGCTCATCCTCTTTGGCCCCACGCACCCGCCCGGCTGAACCGCGGCCTCACGCGGAGGGCGCGGAGGGCGGGGAACGACAGTTTCACGCAGAGGGCGCAGGGCTAAAGGGAGAGGACGCAGAGGCCGGTTCACGGTCCCTGCGTCCTTTCCGCGTGAATGGATGAGCATGAGGCGAAGTCCCGAAGAGAAAAAAGAAAAATCTCACACAGAGGAACAGAGTAACAGAGGATTCTTTTCCCTGTTACCCCTGTTCCTCTGTGTGAGAAAATCTGTTCCGCAGCTCTCCGCGTCCTCCGCGGCTCCGCATGAGACCGGCGGTTCAGACCTCGTAAGCGGGGCGTAGGGTAACGTGGAAGGGCTGCCGTCCTTGCCGGGATGCTGGATTTGCGCGGGACGATCTGTTTATATTGACGCGTTGCGGTCCCTCCCGCCTCTCCCATCGACACCAGCATTCCCGATGATGACACGCGTCGTGGAACGATGCGCCACCTGCGGCGTGGAGCACGAGGTGCGCGTGGACGAGTGCGAGGCGTGCGGCGGCGCCCTTCGCTACTGGTGCCGCAGCCACAGCCGCGAGCTCGGTTGGCTGGAGACCCCGGAGTGCCACGGCTGCGTGGAAGAGAAGGCGCGCCCAAAGGCACCGCGGCCGGCCCCGGCGCGTCCGCCCGCGAAGCCCGTGCGTACAACTCCGGTCGTTGGGGCCGTGGCGCCTTCCCGCACGCCCGCGCGTACAGCCCCGCCCAGGCGGCGTGCGGCCCGGGTGCCCACGTACGCGCCACCGCCCGCGGGCACTCCCCTGGCCGACATCCTGGAGACGAGGGAGTGGGAGGACGAGCACACGCCTTCTCCCCTGGTGATCACCGCGCTCCAGATCTGGATCCCCTGCATCATCCTCTTCGCCCTCGGCGGACTGTACCGGGCCGTGGTGTCGCGCGGGGACATCGGCGAACTCCTGGCGCGCGGGGCGTTTGGGGGCTGGATGGTGGGCCTGCTGCTCGTGATCGTGTTCACCATTGCGCGCCTGGCCCGCCACCCATGACACGCGTCGTGGAACGATGCGCCACCTGCGGCGTGGAGCACGAGGCGCGCGTGGACGAATGCGAGGCGTGCGGCGGCGCCCTGCGCTACTGGTGCCGCAGCCACAGCCGCGCGCTCGGCTGGCTGCAGACTGCGGAGTGCCACGGCTGCGTGGAAGAAACGGCGCGCCTCGCGCCGCGTCCCGCGCCCGCGCCGCCCAGGACACCCGCGCCGCGCAAGGCACCCGCCCGCGCACCGGCGCCTGCCCCCGCGCGCGTGCGGCGGCCGCCTTCCCGGACGCCCGCGCGGCCGGCGCCCCTGGTGGGCACGCCCGTGGAAGGGCTCGTCGAGGTCGTCCGGGGCGACGGCACCGCCGTGCGCGGGTCGAGAGGGCCGCGCGCCCGGGCCGCGGTGCTCACCCTGCTCTGGACCTGGATCTTGTGCATCCTCTTCTTCGCGGGCTTCGGACTGGTCCGGGCGCTGCGTTCGGGCGAAGACGTCGGGGCGCTCGTCGTCGACGGGGCGGGGGTGGGGTGGCTGGTGGGCCTGCTGGTGGGCGCCGGCATCACCCTCTACCGCCTGAGCCACCCCTGAGATGCGGACACCCCACGCATCCCCGGTCCCCGCGGTGCACGCATGATCCGCGTCGTGGAACGATGCGCCACCTGCGGCGTGGAGCACGAGGCGCGCGCGGACGAGTGCGAGGCGTGCGGCGGCGCGCTGCGCTACTGGTGCCGCGCGCACAGCCGCGAGCTCGGCTGGCTGGAGAGCGCCGCGTGCCGCGGCTGCGTGGAAGAGAGCGTGCGCCCGATGCCGCGGCCCCGGCCAGCCCCGCTGCGTCCGCACGCCGTCCCCGCATCTCCGCGGCGCAGCGTGCCGCCCGTGCCCCGTGCGGCCACACCGGCTGAACGACGTGTCGTGTATGCACCCATGCCGGCGCACGTGTGGGTGGAGATGCACGTGCGGGCCACGCTGGGCGCGGTGCTCTGGACGACCATCATCTGCGCGATCCTCAGTGCCGGCTGGGTCTTGTCCCACGCATTGCGGAGGGGCATGGACGTTTCCGATGCCCTTGTCGACGGCACCGCCTTCGGGGCGGTGATGGGCGTGTTCGTGGGAATCGGGACTGCCTGCGTGCGCCTGCGATGGCTGAAGCGCCCCGGCGGCCCGCTCGACGCCCGCTACCGGCCCTGATCCGACGGCACGCAGCCGTGGATAGGACGAAAAATCTGGCTCTTCGTCGATTTGGCTGCAGCGATCGCGAAACTGTCATTCCGAGGGAGGCGCCGGTCGATACTGAAACGCGCCGGATGCCTGTGCGCCGACCGAGGAATCTACCCGGCCCACTTTGGTGGCCCGCGGCGAGCCGGAAACCCGCCCGCGTCATCCCTCCGGGGCCCTCGGTGACACGGCCTGAACGGGGAGTCCGCGAAGGTGGGCGGGGTACGAGCGGCGGGGAGTAGATTCCTCGGTCGGCGCTGGAGATCCTGCACCTGCAGAGATCCCGCCGGCGCCTCCCTCGGAATGACAATGTATGCGCATCTTCCAACTGCGCGCTGCAACGAAATCCGCGATGAACCAAGAAACCTCGCACAGAGTGACAAGAGGCAGCAGGGAAGACGTTCCCCTGCCACCTCCGCGTCTCCGCGTGAGCCCCCGCCGGTTCAGCCCTCGGGAGCGACGCGCAACGTGAAGTGGAAGGTGCTGCCCGTGCCGCGCTCGCTCTCGGCCCACACCTGCCCGCCGTGCGCCTCCACGATCCCGCGCACGATGGCCAGCCCCAGCCCCGCGCCCGCGTATCCGCCCCGCCGCGCCTGCCAGAACCGGTCAAAGAGCCGCGGCAGGTGCTCGCGCTCGATCCCCGGGCCCGTGTCGCGCACCCAGAAGCGCACGTACTCCGCCGCCCGCGCCGCGCCCACCTCCACCTCGCCCCCCGCCGGCGTGAACTTGACGGCGTTCCCCACCAGGTTGCCCACCACCTGCAGCACCCGCCCGTAGTCCGCCGACACGCGGGGCAGCCCCTCGGGCACGGACGTGCGCAGGGCGATCCCCTTTTCCTCCGCCTCGGCGGCAAACAGGTCCAGCCCCGAGAGCAGCACGGCCGGCGCGCACGCCCGCGGGGTGACCGTCACCGTGCCGCTTTCCAGCGCCGACACCTCCACCAGGTCCTGCGTGAGCGCCGTCATCTGGTCCGCGGCGCGGCGGACGACCTCGATCTGCTTGCGGTCGCGTGCGTCCAGGCGCTCCGGGTCGCCGAACTCGCCGAGCACCGTGACGGCCAGCAGGATGGCGTTCAGGGGGTTGCGCAGGTCGTGCGACACCACGGCCACCACCTCGTCGCGCGCCGCCACCGCCTTGCGCGCCTGCTCGAACAATCGCGCGTTCTCCACGGCCAGGGCCGCGCGCCGGGCCAGCGCCTGGGCCACCCGCAGGTCCAGGTCGTCGTACGGCTCGCCGGCGGTGCGGGCCAGGGACAGCACGCCCAGCACCCCCGCGTGGGAGCGGATGGGCACGGCCATGGCGGAGCGCAGCCCCAGCGCGTGCACCATGTCGCGGTGGTCCGGTCCCGTGCACAGCCGGTCCAGGGCCGCGCCGTCCACCTGGGCCACCAGCTCCGGCTCCCCCGTCCGCAACGCCCGCAGCACGGGGTGGTGGACGTGGGACGGATGCACGGGAAAGCGGCGCAGCATCCCCCGCACCATCTCTTCGCGGGTGGGGTCCGCGTGGGCGATCCCCACCGTGCGGACGCCCTCCCCGTCCGCCACGTGCACCATGCAGTAGTCCGCCAGCGTGCCCGCCGCCAGCCGGGCCACCTGCTGCAGGAGGTCGCGCGACTCCAGCGTCGATGCCAGCACCTCGCCCACCTCGGCCAGAAAGCGCTCCGCCCGCTGCGTCCGCAACTCCTCCGTGGCGTCCGTGAAGGAGACGACGGCCGCCGCGGCCTCCCCGTCCGGCCCCCGCACGGGCGAGGCGCTGCAGCGCAGGAGGATCGTGTGCCCGTCGCCGCGCCGGTAGGGCACCTCCTCGTCGGCCACCGTCTCGCCGTGCAGGAGGGCGCGGGCCAGGGGATACGCCTCGGCCGGGGCGGGGGAGCCGTCGGCGAGCCGCATCCCGTAGCTGCCGAAATCCCGCAGGGCGGTGTCCGCGCGCAGGGAATGGCCCAGGATGCGCTCTGCCTCGGCGTTGTGCATGACGATGCGCCCGTCCGGCGCCTCGGCCAGGATCACCCCGCCGGGCATGTGGCGAACGACGGACTCCAGGAACGCGCGCCGCCGCTCCGTATCGGTCCGCGCCGCTTCCTCGCGCAGCAGGGCCGCGCGGCTTTCCTCCGCCCGGCGGCGCTCGGAAGCGTCGCGCACCAGCCAGCGCAGGGCCGTCGTCGTGCCGCCGGCCGCGCGGACGGCCGTGACCGTGCACGACACGGGGACGGGGGCGCCGCCGCGCCGGGGCCGCATGAACGTCTCCCAGTCGCTCAGCCGGTCCTCGCGTGCCGCCTGGGACAGCCGCGACCGGAACTCCCGGCGAACGTCCGGGGGAACGAAAACGCCCAGCGGCTTTCCCAGGAGCCGGTGGGCGTCCACGTTCAGCAGCCGTGCCGCGGCGGCGTTGGCCTCCGTCACCAAGCCGTCCGCATCGGTCACCAGGTACGCGTCCGGCGCGCGGTGAAACAGCTCCCGGTAGCGCAGGCGCTCCGCCTCGATGATCTCCTGCGAGGCGGCCAGCTCCTCGGACTGCACGCGCAGCTCCTCTTCGCTGACCTGCAGCTCCTCCAGGGTGGTGTACAGGGCCTCCACGGCCTCTTCCACCACCGGGTCGTGCTCCGCGCCCAACCCGGCCACGCGGCGGTGCAGCGCCTCGATCTGCCGGCGGGCGCTGCGCACCTGCTCGCTAGCCACGCGGTGCGGCGCGGCCGGTCCCGGCGCGCGGCCGGCCTCGTCCGGAAGCGCGGCTTCAGGCACCATCGCCCCGCGCGGCCACGAGGGCCGGGGCGGCGGGCTCTTCTTCCTCGATGACGATCACGCAGCCCCGTATCTCGCGGCCCAGGCTCAGCAGGGGCGTGGTGGCCACCCGGCAGCGGACGGCGCGGCCGCGCCGGTTCACGGCATCCAGCACCATCTCGTTCTCGTCCTTGCGCCCCTCCAGCACGGCGCGGACGGGCGCCTTGAGCTGCTCCACGGGAAGCCCCATGTCCAGGTGCAGCAGGGGCTGCCCGTGCACCTCGTCGGCGCGAAGCCCCCACATGTCTTCCATGCTGCGGTTCCACAGCTGCACGAGCATGTCCCGGTCCACCACCACCACAGCCGCGCGCAGGCTGGTGAGCACGGACGAGAGGTAGGCGTTGGCGTCGTTCAGGTCCGAGCTGCGGCGCTGCAGCTCGTCGTTGAGCGTCTCCAGCTCCTCGTTGGTGCTCTGGAGCTCCTCGTTCATGGTCTCCAGCTCCTCGTTGGTGCTCTGCAGCTCCTCGTTGGTGGTCTCCAGCTCCTCTATGGTGCTCTGCAGCTCCTCGTTGGTGGTCTCCAGCTCCTCGTTGGTGCTCTGCAGCTCCTCGAAGGCCGTTTCCAGCGACTGGTGCGCCTGCTCCACCTCCGCCTGCAGCCGGGAAAAGCGCGTGACGTCGAAGAACGAGACGGATACGCCCAGCAGCCCGTCGCCGCCGCCTTCGAGCGGGCACACCTGCACGTCGTAGCTGCGCACGTCGCCGTCCTCACCCGTGTGCGGCACGCCGCTCAGGTACACGGGGCGCCGGTCCGCCACGGCCTGCTCGATGCGCGAGCGCAGCTCCACGGGGCGGTACGACATCTTCAGGTCCTGCAGGGGGCGCCCCACGTCCGCGGGGGACAGGCCGAACAGGCGGCGGGCGGCGTCGTTGGCCAGCTGCAGCTGCCCGGACGGGCTCACGGTGATCTGCGCGCCGGGAAGGGCGTTCAGGGCCGCGTCGCGCAGGGCCAGCTGCTGCGCGGCGCCCATGGCCGCGACTCCGCGGGTGGCGCCCGTGCCCAGCATGAGCAGGCGGTCGCGCGCGGTGCCCGCGGCCGCCTTGCGGAACACCCGCGCCTGCAGGTTGGCGGGGGTGAACAGGTTGGTGTGCGACCGCATCATCTCCGCCTTGCCCAGGAACAGCACCCCCTCGGGCGCCAGGGCAAAGTGAAAGCGGGCCATGATGCGCTGCTGCACTTCGGCGTTGAAGTACATGAGCACGTTGCGGCAGGTGAGCAGGTCCAGGTGGCTGATGGGCGCATCCTGCACCAGGTCGTGCCGCCCGAAGATCACCTGCCGCCGCAGGTCGCCCCGAAAGGCCCACCGCCCGCCCACGGGCTCGAAGTACCGCTTCCGGAACCCCTCGGGCAGCTCGTCCGTCTGCTCGTCGGTGTAGGTGGCGTGGCGGGCCTGGGCCAGGGCCTCGTCGTCCCAGTCGGTGGCGTACACCTTGACCCGCTCCCGGAACGCCTCGGGCCCCAGCGCCTCGGCCAGCATCATCACCAGCGTGTACGTCTCCTGCCCCGTGGCGCACCCGGCGCTCCACACGCGGATGGGCGCCTCGGCCCCCTTGCGCTCCAGGAGGGCGGGGATGAACTCCTCGGTCAGCACCCGCCACGCGTCGGGGTCGCGAAAAAAGGAGGTGACGTTGATGAGGATGGTGTTGAAGAGCGCGTCGTACTCGTCGGGGTTGAGCTCCAGGTGGTCCCGGTACGCCTCGAACGTCCCCACCTCCAGCGCCTGCATGCGCTTTTGCACGCGGCGGCTGAGGGTGGAGCGCTTGTAGCCCGTAAAGTCGAAGCTCCGGCTGGCCTTGAGGAACTCCAGGAGCGATTCGAACGCGGGGTCGTGCGGCTGCGCGGTCATTCGTGCTGCGCGTGCAGGGTCTCGATGAGCTGGACGAGGCGCGGGGCGATGCGGGCGAGCGGAAGCGCCTCGTGCACGCCCCCGGCCGCCGCGGCCGCGCCGGGCATGCCAAAGTGCAGCGACGTGGCCCGGTCCTGCGCCAGTACCGTGCCGCCCCCCCGGTGCACCCGCAGGGAGCCGGCCGCCCCGTCGCGCCCGCGCCCCGTGAGCACCACGGCGATCACGGGCGCGCCGGCCTGGGCCAGCGAGTCCAGCAGCACGTCGGCCGAGGGGCGGGAGAAGTGGACCGGGTCCGTGTCCGTGAGCGACAGCGTGCGCCCCGCGATGCGCAGGTGGCGCCCCGACGGGGCCACGTACACCGTGCCGGGGCGGAGCTCGGCGCCGTCCTCCGCCTCGCGCACGGCCAGGCGGGTGCGCTGTGCCAGGATGTGCGGCAGCAGGCTGGCGCGCCCCGCCTGCACGTGCTGCAGTACCAGCACGGCCGCGTCGAGCGAGACGGGAAGGGCGCCCAGTACCTCCGAAAGCGCCTCCAGCCCGCCGGCGGAGGCCACCAGCGCCACCACCGCGAGCTCGCCTGGTTCGTACAGGACGTCCACGCCGCCAGGAGACATTCCCGCCTGCTCCTCGCCGGGCCGCGCGCCGGAGGGTGCCGCATCGGCGCGCTGTTCACTCCGTCCACCCACGGGGCGCCCGCGCAGGGGGAAACGACGGGCCGGAACCCAGGCAAAGTGCGTCCCGCGACGCTCAAAGTCAAACCCTGGGGTAAACATATGATTGATTCGGGGGGGGGGTAGCACCCGCCGCGCGCCCGCGAAAGCACGGCTTTTGCGGCTTGTCTCCGTGAATATCGGGGACGGAAGCCGGCGCCGCGCCGGCACACATGCAGAAGAACCGGAGCGTCTTGTCGGAACGGGACATCATCGTCATCGGCGCGTCGGCGGGCGGCGTCGAGGCCGTGGCCGCACTCGTGGAGGCCCTGCCGCGCGACCTGGCGGCGGCCGTCTTCGTCGTGGTTCACTTTCCCCCCCACTCCACCAGCGTGCTTCCCCGCATCCTCACCCGGCGCGGGGGGATGGCGGCCGTGCACCCCGAGGACGGCGACCCCATCGAGCTGGGGTGCGTGTACGTGGCCCCGCCGGACCTGCACCTGCTGGTGGAGCGGGGGCACGTGCGGCTGGTGCGGGGCCCGCGCGAGAACGCGGCGCGCCCGGCCGTGGACCCGCTCTTTCGCAGCGCGGCGCGGGCGTACGGCCCGCGCGTCATCGGCGTCATCCTCACGGGCAACCTGGACGACGGCACGGCGGGAATGCTGGCCGTCCAGTCCGCGGGGGGCGTGACGGTGGTGCAGGACCCCGACGACGCCCTGTACGCGGGGATGCCCACCAGCGCCGTGCGGCACGTGCGCGTAGACCACGTGGTGCCCCTTTCCGAGATCGCCGCCCTCCTTACGCGCCTCGTGGGACAGCCCGTCGAGGAGAAAGGCCCGGGACCCGTGGCACGGCAGCAGTCCGACGAGGTGCCCATCAGCGAGATGGATGTCCGCGCGCTGGAAAGCGACCGTGCCGGCGCGCCCTCGGGGTACGCCTGCCCGGAGTGCCACGGGGTGCTGTGGGAGGTGAACGAGGGCGAGGTGCTGCGCTTTCGCTGCCGGGTGGGGCACGCGTACTCCGTGGAGACCCTGCTGGCGGAGCAGGGCAGCGGGATGGATGCCGCGCTGTGGACGGCGTACCGCGCCCTGGAAGAGCGGGCGGCACTCACGGAACGGATGGCGGAGCGCATGCGCGAGCGGAGCCAGCCGTCGCTCGCCCTGCGCTACGCCGAGCAGACCGCCGAAGCCCGCGCCCGCGCCGAGCTCATCCGCCGGGTGCTGATGATGGGCCGGGAGGACGTGCCCGTGGTGGAGGGTGGGCCGCGGGAGCGGAACGTGTCGGACTGACGGAACTGCGGGAACTGCGGGTTACGGGGGACAGGGTACAGGTTACAGGGGAACGGCAACGGCCGGGGGCGCCGGGTTCCGCCGGGATGCCCCCCACCCCGTCCGGAGCGACCTGGACGGACGGCTCCAGGCCGCGGCTGTCGCCGCCCGCCTGGGAGCGCAGTGCGGAACCCGGCCGGCATCGCGGCCGGGGGGAGGGTTGAAGCCGGTGAGCGCCGCCCGTCAGCGCCGCCGCCGCGGGGAAGGCCTATCCGCCGAGCAGCGCGCGGGGAAAGTACGCCGCCGCATCCCGGTAGCGGTCGCGAGCGGTCGCGAAATCCCCGGCGGATGCTGCCTGGGACGCGAGCCGCAAGTGCGGTAGCGCGGGCCGCGTCTCCGCGGGTGCGTCCGGTTGGGCGAGGTGTTCCGCAACCTTGTCGAGGGCGAGGGAGAGCGAACTGGGCAACTTGCGCGTGAAGAAGTGCTCTACGTCCCGCAATTCTTCACTCACGGGGCGCGCTGGAGCGTTGCGCCCGTCACTGGTGGCGACGATGCGCCGCTGCACGGACACGGCGGATGCGCGGTAGGCATCCAGCCGGTTCTCGGGGCAGCTCTCCCAGTCGGCCGGGATGGGTGCCAAACGCCGCTTTCCCTCCTCGCATTCGTAGCAGAGCCAACCTGCTCGGAACTCGGGCGGCAGCAGTTGTGGGGACGTGCCCCCACCGGGCGCAACCAGGTACACCGTCCAGACGGTTCCCTGGGGGTCCGTGTAGGTGCGCACTGCTCACTGTCTCCTGATGGTGTTGCGATGCGTCCGGCGACCCGGGGGGTAACGTCATGCACTGCGCGCGCCTGCGCAAGGACAGCCCCGCTGCGCCGCGGGAGAGCCGGCCGTGGCGGGGAATGCTCCCCCGTGGGGCGCCTGGCACCTGCCTGTTACAGGAGCGATTCATGCGTGCCACGTGCTACGCGGACGCATGATCCCACCCCCGACAGCGGGCGCTGGGCCTCCAGACGATCTTCCTGTGACCCTGCCCCCTGACACCCGGCTGACGACCCGCGAGCGGGACCTCTCCTTTCTCGTCGAAGCCACGCGGCTGCTGGCCACGTCGCTGGACCTGGAAACCACGCTCGCCACCGTGGCGCGGCTCTCCCTTCCGCACCTTGGCTCCTGGTGCATGGTGGACCTGCTCGAGGGCCACCACATGCGCCGGCTCGCCATCATCCACCCCGATCCCGCCCAGCAGGCGCTGGCGGAGCAGCTACGCGACGGGTGGCCGCCGCTGCGGGACGACGCGCTCGGCGTACCCTCCGCCATGCGCACGGGACGCAGCCAGGTCGTCTACCCCGTCACCGACGAGATGCTGATCGCGGCGGCCCGGTCGCCAGAGAACCTCGCCATCCTGCGCGCGCTCGAGATCGGGTCGTTCATGACCATCCCGCTCCTGGCGCGGGGAGAGATCCTGGGCGCGATCACCTACGTCAGCCCCAACCACGGCGACTCGTTCACGCCGCTGGACCTGGTGCTGGGAGAAGACCTCGCCGCACGCATCGCCACCGCCATCGACAACGCGCGGCTGATGTCGCACGCGCAGCAGGCCCGCGCGGCGGCCGAGCTCGCCGAAGAGCGGTTCTCGCGCATCATCGCCATCGCCGCCGAGGCCATCATCTCCGTGGACGAGACGCAGCGGATCATCCTCTTCAACGAGGGCGCCGAGCACATCTTCGGGTATCGCAAGGACGAGGTCCTGGGCCGGCTGCTCACCATGCTGCTGCCCGAGCGCGCCCGCGTGGTGCACGAGCATCACGTACGCGCGTTCGGGGAATCGCCGGAGGTGGCGCGGCGCATGGGGCAGCGGCACGAGATCGCCGGGCGGCGCAAGGACGGCGTGGAGTTTCCCGCCGAGGCCTCCATCTCCAAGCTGGAGGTCGGGGGCCAGCGGGTGTACACGGTGGTGCTGCGCGACATCACGGAAGCGCGGAACGCCGCCCTCGCACAGGAGAATCTCCTCCATGCCGTCACCGAGGCGACGGAGGCGCGGTCCCGGCTCATCCGCGGCGTTACGCACGACGTCAAGAACCCGCTGGGCGCGGCGGATGGATACGCCCAGCTGCTGGAGCTGGAGCTGAGAGGCACGCTCCTCCCCGAGCAGGCAAAGCTGGTGGCCGGGGTGCGCCGGGGGATTCGCGGCGCGCTCGAGATGATCACCGACCTGCTGAACCTGTCGCAGGCGGAGAACGGCGGGCTCCCCGTGAACCGGCAGCCGGCGGACCTCGCCGCGCTGGCCGCCGAGGCGGTGGAAGACGCGCGCGGCGCCGCCGAGACCGCCGGGCACCTGCTGGCCTGGGAGGGCCTGGTGAGCGTGCCGGTGGGCACGGACCCCGTCCGCGTGCGCGAGGTGCTCGGCAACCTGCTCTCCAACGCCATCAAGTACACCCCCGCGCCGGGACACATCACCGTGCGGGCCGAAGTGATCGCGGACGGCTCCGGCGGTCCGCGCCCGGGGCGGTGGGTCGCGGCGCACGTCCACGACAGCGGTCCGGGAATTCCGGTCGCGGAGCGCGAGCGGGTCTTCAGCGAGTTCCACCGCCTGCACACGGCCGACCAGACCAGCGGGCACGGGCTCGGGCTCGCCATCAGCCGCCTAATCGCCCGTCTTCTCGGGGGGGATCTCACCGTCTCCGGCGAACCCGGCCAGGGCGCGATCTTCTCCCTCTGGCTCCCCGCCGACCTGGAGAACGGCGCCTAGCCCGGCGGCGCGATGGGTCGCACGCTCTGTCTGCCCTGCCGTAACGGGATCGTCAGGAGCGCCTCGCGGCACTCGCCCGTGCCGGATTGGTTGTGCGCGACCGAGGAATTTTCTCCGCCGCCGCATGGACCCTGCTCCCATCCGCAGACCCGCCCCGCACGATCCCCACGCGAAGCGCACCGCTGTTCGGCAGCCCGCGCGGGTGGTCTGCGCGTTTATTCACTCTCCTGTAAGTGCGTGCGGCGCTTGACTGTCTACTTGGCGCCGGATTATCCTGGAAACGATCCGCCGCGAACTCACGCCGTCCGCCTCCCCGCATGCCCAAGCTCGCGATCGTCCGGTTGCACGCGCTCTGCCTGTTCCTCTCCGCGTGCGCCGGCTCCGAAGCGGCGGTGCAGGGGGCCGGCGTCCTGCCGGATACCGACGCACGGAGGCGCGCGGCATCGGCCGTGGCGGAGGTGGCGGCGAGCGGCGCGGAGGCGTCGTTCACGGCCATCACCAGCGTGGACGTGGACTCGCGGGGGCTCATCTACGTTCCCGATACGTACCAGCAGCGCGTGACGGTGCTGGGCCCCGACGGGCGGCTGCGCCGTGTGTTCGGGCGGGCCGGCAGCGGGCCGGACGAGTTCCGGGCAGTCCAGAATGTCCAGGTACTCGCGGGCGACAGCCTGCTCGTCTACGACCCCGAACTGGGGCGCGTGAGCGTCTTTGCTCCGGACTCGGGACGGGCCGCGTATCACGTGAACCTGGCCGCCAGGCTCAGCGTCTCCATGCCGCGGGAGCTGCGCCGTACGCGCGCCAACGACGCGATGCTGGGGCACTTTCGGCCTGGCTTCGCGTTCGGCACGGGCCAGGACTTCAGCAAGCGGATGGACAAGGTGCGCGTCCTGGCGCCTGACGGCTCCATCCGGACGGAACTGCTCACGTTTCCGTCGCGCGCGTTCCTCGTCGCCCGCACCTCCATCACGCCGCACCCGTTCGGGCACGAGGGGATCGTGCGGCTGGACTCGCGCGGGCGCGTGCACTACCTGCGGACGGACTCGCTGCGGGTCGCGACCTACGACCTGGACGGCGCCCGGGTGGGCGGCTTCCGGCTCGACTACACCGCCCCGGAGGTGAGCGCCGCGGACGTGGCGGATGCCGTCGCGGAGTTTCCGGGCGAGATGCGCGCCCTGTTCGAGCCCGTCCTGGCGGACTCCGCCCCGGGACGATGGCCCGCCATCCGTGCGTTCCTGGTGGATGATCGCGACCGGCTCTGGCTGGAGATGGGCGGGAGCCGGCGGCAGGCGACCGAGTGGGCGGCGTTCTCCCCCCAGGGTGCATACCTGGGCTCGGCCCTGGTGCCGGCAGGAAGCGATGCGCGCCTCATCCGTGCGGACGGCTTGATCTATGCGGCGCGCAAGGACGAAAACGACGTTCCCCAGGTGGTCGTCTACCGGATGGTGCGGCCGCTCCGCTGAGGCACGGCGCCCTCGGCACATCCCCACGCGGAGGACACGAGATGCTAAGAACGTGGATTGTCGCGGGTTGGGTCCTCGCCGCCGGCATGCTGGTCCAGGCACCGGCCGCGGCGCAGCGCGTGGATGCGACGCGGATCATCGACCTGCACGTGAACGCCGAGGCGAACAACCGCTCCGTCGGCGGGACGGTGGCGGAGGGGCAGGGGTTCCGGATGACCTTCGACCGGGTCGGCTCGTTCGAGATCGTGCCCGTGGTCGTGGACGAGGCACAGGGCAGGTTCCGCGTCACGGTCTACCGCGGCCCGGTGAACAGCGAGGTCGCCGACATGCGCGCCGTGGAAACCGTGAATGCACGGCTGGGTGTCCCCGTCGCCCTGCGCTCCATGCCGTCCGTGGGCCTGGTGATCGACGCCGTGCGGCGGGTCGAAGCGCAGGCCGCGGCCCGGCCGGCGGCGTTCTCGTTCACGGCGGGCGCGCCGGTCCGCATCACTCGAGCGCTCATGCAGGACCGGTGCTGCGTGTCCTGCGGAGGGTTCGTCGCATGCGGGTGCAAGGTGTCTGGAGATTGCGGCTTCTGCTGCGTCAATCCGTGCTGCCCGCCACCCATCGAAACGTCCACCGACCGCGTTCTCCCCGCGGAGCGCTCGTTCGCCGGGATGGCGGGCGTGTGCGGCAACCCGATCCGCAACGAGGAGCGGATTCACACCGCGCCCACCCGCGCCGTGCTGGCCGTGGTCTCCACGCGCTGACCAGCCGCCCCAACCACAAAGAGCCCGCCGCGCGACGGATCGCGCGGCGGGCTCCCTGCGTTCAGGCCAAGGCGTGGATCAGGGCGTGGTGCCGGTGCCCGTGCCCGCGGCGCCGCCCGTCGTCCCGCCCATCGTGCCGGTGCCGGCCGCGCCGCCGGTCGCGCCGGCGCCCATGCCGGTGGTGTCGCCCATCGTCCCGGTGGTGGTGCCCGTGGCGCCGGCGCCCATGCCCATGGTGTCACCCATGGTGCCGCCCATCGCGGGATCGGTGGTGGTGGTGCCGGTCGTGGTGCCGGTGGTGGTGCCCGCCGCGCCCATGGTGTCGGCGCTGGCGCCGCTGGCCGCTTCGCCGCCCTCGCCACCCTCACCGCCGCCGCACGCCGCCATCATCATCGCCATCGCCGGAACCAGGAGGAGCTTCTTCATCGGTCGTTCTTTCCTTTGCTGTGAGCTTGCATCGGCGCCCCCGCGCACGCCGCCGGACGGGGGCGCCCCCCGTGCATCCCCGGGACCGCAGGTGTAGCAGCAGGGGGTGCTCACGTCCGCCCTGGCGCGTTCTTGTTCAGCCTTTGCGCGCGCGGGAATGAAGGTTTGCTCACGCAGAGGGAACGGAGGAAGCGGAGTACCTCATCCCGTGCCACATCGAATTTCTCGCCGTCGCGCGCAGGCCGAAATCAGGCCCCTTCCGCGGCGTGCACGGCGGAGCGGCCGTCCAGCCGCAGCAGCTCGCGGACGGCGGAGGCGTGCTGCTGGGCCGTTTCCATCTGCACCGTGTAGCGCTGCGCGAACCCGTCCAGCCCGCGCTGGTGCGCATCCTCCGCCCGCGCGCGGGCCAGCTCCACGGCGTTCTCCAGCGCCCGCAGCGACGCCCACAGCGCGCCCTCCACGCTTTCCATCTGCGCGTCGGCCAGGTTGCCCGGCGAGTACGCGTGGCCGGTGTCGCAGCGAAACCGCATGGGGCCGCCCTGCACCACGCTCGCGTTCCACAGCACGCCTCCGCAGTCCGGGCAGCTGAAGCGCGACGGCATCCCGTAGCGCGGGCTGGCCGCGTGCGTCGCCTCGTCCAGGGCGGCCAGGGCCACCTCCCGGCTCAGCTCTTCCAGCGCCTGCGTTCCGCCCCCGGCCGCGTGCGGGGACGGCGGCCCGGCGGGCAGGCGCGCCAGGCGGCCCAGCAGCGGCCCCAGCTCCTGCGCGGGGGCCACGTGGTCCGCGCCCACCTCGCCCAGCGCCGAGGCGGGCATGCTGGAGACGAGCGCCGTGGCGGGGTCCTGCACCACGGCCACCCCGCCCAGGTCGCGCACGGCCCACATCCCCGCCGTGCCGTCGTCCAGCGCGCCGGAGAGCACGGTGGCGATGAGCCGCGGCCCGTACGCCAGCGCGGCGGAGCGGAACAGGGGGTCCAGGGAGGGGCGCGTGCGGTTCTCGCGCGGACCGTTCGTCAGCCGCATCCTGCCGCCCCCGCGGCCGTCGGTCACCACCAGCAGGTGCTTGTCGGGGACGGCCACGTGGATGGTGCCCGGCACGAGCGGCGCCCCGTCCCGGGCGGGGACGGCGGGGAGCGGCCCCGCCCGGTCCAGGATCTCGGCCAGGCGGCTGTGGGCGTAGGCGGGCTGGTGCACCACCACGCACACGGCCGCCGGCAGGTCTTCGGGCAGCCCGGACACCAGCAGGGTGAGCGGATCCACCGCCCCCGCCGATCCACCGATCACGATCAGGTCATGGCCCTGCAATGAAGTCTCCTCGCTCATCCCGGCTCCCGCGCGCCGCGCGAAAGTGCGCGTAACACGGGACGCCGGCCTGGGGCCGGTGCAACCCTTGCAGGGGATGCGCCTTACCCGTCACAGCAGCGCGCTGTGGGGGGCGGCCGGCGCCGGGCCGAACGCAGCAGCAGTCCTGGAGCGTCCGCGCGGGCGCTCGAAGTCCTTCAGCCCCGGTGCATCGATGAGCATCCATTCCATGGAGGCGCCCGAAACGCAGCTGATGATGCACCAGCTGCATGCCGTGGAGCTCCGGCAGCGCGCGGCCATGCTGCGCGAGGCGGCGGAGCGGGCCAAGGAGCACGCGTTCCGGGCGATCGCATCCACCGAGCTCCGCCGGCGGACCACGGGCCGCACCCGCGAGCAGGCCGAGTTCAACGCCGAGCAGGAGCGCGGCGCGCAGGAGCTGGCGGCGTACATCACCGGGCTGCGCCGCGAGCAGGAGATGCTGCGTGCCGAGGCCGCCCTGCAGCAGGAGTGGTTCCGGGAACAGGTCCTGGGCATGCTGGCCGAGGGATGGAGCCGCGAGGCGCTGGCGGAGATCGGCTTTGGCGACGAGTTCCTGGCGGACCTGGGATTGCAGGATGCGCCCGGGCTGCAGCCTTCCTCCTGATCGTCCGTCACGAGACGGATCCCGGGTCTCCCTCGTTCGCGGGCCGGTACATTGCACACGCCGCCGTCTGGCCGTGTGATCTCGCTTCAACCGCCAGGCCCCATGCCGCATGCAGGAACGCCGGATGCCGGAGACGCCCGCGCGGAACACGCCCGGCCCACGGCCGCGTGGGAGTGCTTTCTCCGCAGCATCCGCGAGTCGCTGGAGGTGTGGCCGCAGGTGATGCCCATCCTCGCGGACGAAAACAGCGGCGATTCCACCGTGCGGGCCATGCAGCGGGCACGTCGCCACGCGTGGCTGCATGCGCGGCACGGCCTGCACTGGTCCATGTTCGAGTCCATCCGCATCTCCATGCGCCTGGCGGAGGCGTTTGCCGCCTGGACCCGCTCGGGCGCGCCGGACCTGAACATCCTCGCGCAAGGCCTGGAGCGGGTGGAGGACGAGGCGCGGAGCCTTTCCCCCGTCAGGGAGGAGCTGCGCTTCGTGGACCAGCTGATGCGCGTGGCCACCACGACCGACCTGCACCTGGCGGACATGGACCTGGCCATGGTGGCCTTTCGCGAGACGGACGTGCCGGGACGCCGCGCGGGGTGAACGCCCGCCGGTCTCGGTGGATGGATGTGGATCGATGACGACGGCCACCGCCCCCTGCACCGGGGCGGTGGCCGTCTCGCCGTATCATCGTGGATCGGATCGGATTGGAATCGATCGGAATCGGATGGGATGGGATGGATGCAACCGCGCCCGGCACCTCGATGAGGGATGCCGGGCGCGTCCGTTCCGCCGACCGGTCGTGGCGGATGGATGGACGTCAGCGGGAGGGCCCGACCTTTACGGCGTGGTGGCAGAGCTTGGCCAGCTGTGCGTCGGTGAACGTTTCCCACCCGGCCGGCGGCATGTAGAAGCGGCGGCGCTCGCCGGCGCACTGGAACGCGAGCCACCCCTGGGAGGCGTCTTCGCCCAGGAGCATGCCCGGCGCCGATACGCCGTCGGTGCTGATGGAAGGCTGCACGTCCCACACTGCCCAGTGCAGCCCGTCCGCGTCGGTGAACTCGCGATGTGCCATGCGGTTGGGCGGGCGCAAGCCGTGTGCCCCGTCCGGAATCATGCTCCAAATGATCGGGCGCGGGCGCGGGGGCGCGAGTTCCACGGCGCAGTCAATGGTGGCCGCCGGTCCGATGGTGGGAAGCCGGGAGACTCCGCCCTGCCTGCCCGCGCCGGCAGAACGCGGAGCCCGGGACAGAGCGAATGAATTCGCCGCAACGAACACACGAAATCCACCTGCGTGGATTGCCGGCTTCGGTCGCGGGACGGGGCTCATTCACGGGCTGGAGACGGTGCACGGGCGAGTGCCGCCGGATTCCGCGGAGCACGTGCACGGGACGGTAGATTCCTCGGTCGCGCACGAAGGGTGTGCACCAGGCAAGTGCCGGCGCGCGCTCCCTCGGAATGACAGTCTCTGCCGCGGGGCGGGGGTGTTGCAGGCCGCCAAGCCCCGACAGCCGCCGGTGGCGTGGCAGCCCGCCCGTGACGGAGAGTCCGCGCAGGCGGACATCGTGTGGTCGTTGCGGCGAATTCATTCGCTCTGCCGGCGGCCGTGTCCCCACGAGAAACGGCCCGGCGGATCGCCGGGCCGTCTCACTTTCGCACTTTCGCACTTTCGCACTTTCGCACTGCCGTTCCGTCACACGTCCGACCGGCCCGCGCGCAGGTTGCGGCGGATGAGCACGGCGGCCAGCTCGCGCGCCCGCGACGGGCTGAACGCGGGCGACACGGGCACCAGCAGCCGCAGGGGCCGGGCCACCCGCTGCTGCGCCGCGCGCGTCATCAGCACGGGCTGCGCGGGGTCCAGCGCCGCCAGCCCGGCCTCGTCGTCGGCCAGCACCACCTTGAGCCGCTCGCCGCCGGTCAGGCAGCGCAGCCGCTCGCCGTAGCGCGCATCGGCCACCACGGCCGCCAGCGACCCGGCCCGCAGCCGCGCCTCGGCCGCGCCCACCATCTCCGCGTCGGCGTCCAGCACCACCACGGGGATCCCGGCCGCCCGCGCCACGCCGTGCACCGCGTGGGCATGGAAGGGCGTCGTCACCACCACGTCCACGGCGCGCACGGCCGCGGACAGCGCGTCGCGCCGCGACGACTCGGCGCCGCCGGAAAGGAAGCGCTGCACCTCGAAGCCCCACTGGCCGTGCATCTCGGCCTGCAGCGCCGCCAGGCCGTCCTCCGTGCCGTCCACGCACAGGCAGCGCACGGGCGCCTCGGCCGTCCACCGGCGCACCAGCTCCGGCAGCTGCGTGACCTTCACCTGCAGCTTCGCGGCGTCGCCGATGACGCCGGCCAGCCACTCGGCGGTCTCCGCGCTGGGCATCTCCGGCCCCTCGCCGCCGGCGGCCACCAGCACGCCGTGCCGGTTGCGGATCTCCACCACGCCCTCGCTGGCCAGCCGGCGGTACGCGGCGCTCACGCAGCGGTGGTCCTCGCCCGTGTGGCGGGCGATGTCGCGGATGCTGGGAAGGCGGTCGCCCACGCGCAGGTGGCCCAGGAACAGCCCGGCCGCGATCCCCGTGCGCATGCGCTCCGCCAGCTCGCCCGTGCCGTGCAGCAGCACGCGGCGGGTCTCGGCGTCGCTCCACGCGGGGTGCGCGTGCACGGCCGGCGCGCTCTCGGCCACGGCCGCGGGGGTCAGGGAGAGCACGGTGCCCCGCGGCTCGCCGCCCTCGTCCACCAGCCGCGCGGCCGAGACCTCCAGCGCGACCTCCTGCCCGTCGCGGGTGCGGGCCGTAACCGTCACGTGCGCGGGATCGTCCGTCCCGGCCACGGACAGGGCCGCCTCCAGCGCGTGCTCCGCCGACTCGCTCCAGCAGGGGACGGAAAGCCCCGCCGTCTCCTCTTCCGTGTAGCCCAGCAGCCGCTCCGCCGCGCCGTTCCACATCGTCACCGTGCCGTCCAGGTCCAGCAGCACCGTGGCGACCGGAAGGGCGCGAAGGGCGCGAAGGTGGGCGCGCGCGGCCTGTGCCTGCCCCGCTTCGGCCTGCCGCAGCGCCGTCACGTCGCGCAGGGTCCAGTGCAGCCCCGGGGCCGCGTCCATGGGCTGGAACGCCGTCACGGAGACCTCCACCAGCACCGGCACGGCCAGCCGCGGCTGCATCCGCAGGTCGAAGCGCATGGGAAGGGCGTCGCCCTTGAGTCCCAGCAGCCGGCTGCGGAAGGCGGGGCGCTCGTCCTGCGGCACGTACACCGCCAGCGGCTTGCCCCGCAGCCCGCGGGCGCTCACCCCCAGCAGCGTGCCGGCCGCCGGGTTGGCGTCGCGCACCACGCCGTCGGGGTCCGTCACCAGCAGCGCCTCGGCCACGCTCTCGAAGAGGGCGCGGTTCCAGTCGCTGCTCGTCTCCGCCGCCAGCCAGGCGTCCGCCAGCTGCGTCTGCTGGTTGCGCAGCTCTTCTTCCGTGACCCGCAGCTCCTCGATGGCGGTCTGCAGCTCCTCCAGCGATTCCGTGAGCAGCGTGGCGCGGGGCGTGTCCTCCGCGGCACTCACGCGCAGGGCCTGGATGCGGGGAAGAAGCGTGGCGGTGAACGCGCCAGCGTTTCGGTTCTCGCTCACGGGAGTCCTTCGATCGGGTTCGGCACCGGTATAAACGGACGTCCACCATGGACATGCAATCCGCACGCCACGATCATGGGTACGGAAGCGTACAAATCAACGGAGTGCACAGCATTCCCACCCCGCATGGCGGCTGGGCTTCGCGCATAAACATTTGATGCGACGCGCCCGTTGCTGCACAATGTTTGTGCAGCATTGACGGCCCTGCTTCCGGCGTGGCCCGCGCCGTGCTTTCAAGGGGCACAGGGTAAAGTGGCCGTGCGGGGATGGGAACGCGAAAGAACCGGGATGCTGACGCTGATCGAAGGGGGGCGCGTGTACGCGCCCGAGCCGTGCGGAATCCAGTCGGTGCTGCTGGCGGACGGGCACGTGGGCAAGGTGGGCGACATTGACCGGGGCGCCCTGGAGCGCCTGGGTGCGGAGTACAAGGTGATCGACGCCACGGGGTGCATCGTGGCGCCGGCCCTCATCGACCCGCACGTGCACCTGCTGGGCGGCAGCGGCGAGACGGGCTTCGCCACGCAGACCCCCGAGTTCTTCATCAGCGAGCTGGTGCAGAACGGCGTCACCACGGTGGTGGGCACGCTGGGGGTAGACACCACCATGAAGACCATGGCCGGGCTGCTGGCCAAGGTCAAGGCGCTCAAGGAGCACGGGCTCAACGCCTTCTGCTGGACGGGGGGGTACGACGTGCCCCCCAACTCCATCCTGCAGAGCGTGCGCGAGGACATCCTCTTCATCGAAGAGGTGATCGGGGCGGGCGAGGTGGCCATCAGCGACACGCGCGCCCTGCCCTTCGAGCCGCGGGAGCTGGCGCGGGTGGCCGTGCACGCGCACATCGGGGGGATGCTGGCGCAAAAGGCGGGGCTGGTGCACGTGCACGTGGGCGAGAGCGACCGCCGGCTGTCGCCCCTGCGCGCCGTGCTGGACGACTTCGACGTGGAGGCGGACTGGTTCTATCCCACCCACATCGAGCGCTCCGAGAAGCTCGTGGGCGAGGCCATCCACCTGTCGCAAAAGGGCGGGATGCCCTTCGACGTGGACGTGGTGGAGCGCGACCTGTACAAGTGGCTGCGCTACTGGCGCGACCACGGCGGCCCGCCGCACCTGCTCACGGCCTCGTCCGACGCCAGCATCACCCGCCCGGCCGTCATGGACCAGCTGCGTGACTGCGTGCTGAACCACGGCTTCACGCTGGAGCAGGTGCTCCCCCTCGCGACGAAGAACACGGCGCGTATCCTCAAGCTCCGCGAAAAAGGCGAGCTGCGTAAAGGATGCGCGGGCGACATCCTGCTGCTGGAAGAGGGTTCGCTGGAGATCGTGCACGTCCTGTCCCACGGCAAGTTCGTCGTACAGGACGGGCGGGTGGTGGAGCGCGAGGCGTGGCTGGAGGACAGCGACCGCGACGTGCGGCTCAAGGGCGGCAAGGACGGGCCCGCGGAAGACGAGGCCGACGAGGACTAGCGCCCCCGGACCTGGAACCTGGCACGTGGGACTTGGGACTTGGGACTTGATGGTGATGAGGCGGCCCCGCGAGTGCGCGCGCCGTGCGGATACCCGACGGGAGACACGATGACGGACGTGGAGATGCAGGAGCGGGGGAGAAAGGCGGAGGCGCGGGTGGAGCGGAAGGAACTCCCGGAACGCGCCGCACGGCTGCTGGTGATCGGCGGCGCCGAAGACCCCGATCAGGACGACATGACGATCCTGCCGCACCTGGTGGAGATGGCCGGCGGAAAGGACGCGCGCATCGTCATCTGCTCGTCGCCTTCGGAGAACCCGGAGGAAAAGGTGGATACCTACGGCGAGCTGTTCGAGAAGCTGGGCGTGGCCGAGGTGTATCCCGCGCCCATCACCGACCGGCACGAGGCCGAGGACCCGGAGCTGCTGGAGGCCGTCAAGCGCGCCACGGCCATCTTCTTCACGGGCGGCGACCAGCTGCGGCTCACGGCGCTCATCTCGGGGACGCCCTTCTGCGAGAACATCCGCGGCCGGCTGTACGGCGACGGGCTCATCGTGGCGGGGACGAGCGCCGGCGCGGCGGCCATGAGCAGCGTGATGATCATCGGCGGCACCAACGAGGGCACGGTGCGGCGCAAGGACGTGGACCTGGCGCCGGGGCTGGGCTACTGGCGCGACACGGTGGTGGACACGCACTTCAACCAGCGGGGCCGGGTGAGCCGGCTGATGACCATCTTTGCCCACAATCCCAACGTGCTGGGGATCGGCATCGACGAGAACACGGCCATCGAGCTGGTGCCGGGCGACCGCTTCACGGTGGTGGGCGAGGGCGCGGTGATGGTGTTCAACGGCCGGGTGACGCACACCAACGCGCCGGATGCGTCCGACGACCAGACGCTGGCCATCACGGACAGCGTGATCCACACGCTTCCATCGGGCTACGGCTTCAACCTGCGCACCAAGCGGCCCATCCTTCCCGACGGCGAGGAGATCCCGCCCACGGTCACGAGCTGAGCCGCGGGGCTCACGCGGAGGACGCGGAGAACTGCGTAACAGCAACAGATAGGCTCACACAGAGGAACAGGGGGAACAGGGGAAAGCAGTGCTCTATTCCTCTGTTCCCGCCCCTGTTCCCCCTGTTCCTCTGTGTGATCATCGATCAGTAGAAGCCGGCCCCAGGCAGAGACGAGGACTCCCGGAGAAAGCCTCCCGCAGTTCTCCGCGCCCTCCGCGTGAGACCCTTCTTTTCCGTTGATGGGGTCCGTCAGGCGCCGGGCGCGTCCAGGAAGGACTGGGCCTGGGCGAGCACGTCCATCGAGTCGTCGGCCAGGACCACGACCACGTCGCCGGGCTCCATCAGCGCCAGCGCGCGGGCCACGGCGTCCGGCTCCGGGAGCACGGCCTCGTGGCAGCCGGGGCGCAGGCCGCCGGCCTCCAGCCCCTCCGCGATCAGCCGCGCCACGTCGCCGGGGGGACGGCCGCGGCGGTACTTGTCGTGCTCCTTGACGACGACGTAGTCCAGCACCGACACGATCTCCCCCAGCTCCCGCAGGTCCTCGTCCCGCCGGTCTCCCGGCATGGTGACGACGCCGATCCGCCGCGCCGCCGGCATCCGGGTGACGAAGTCCATCAACCCCCGCACGGCCGCCGGGTTGTGCGCGTAGTCCACGATCACCGTGCCCCGCGGCGACCGCAGCACGTTCATCCGCCCCGGCGTGGCCGCCCCCGAGGGGATGAACGTCCGCAGCCCCTCCGCGATGTCGTCCGCCGCGATCCCCTGCAGGTACGCGGCGGCCGTGGCGGCCAGCAGGTTGCCCAGCTGGAACCGCGCGGCGCCCCCCATCGCCAGGGGCACGTCGTCCACGGCCGCCACGGGGACCCGTCCGGCGCCGCGGATGACGACCGTCTCGCGCCCGCCCTCGTCCTCCACCACCACGGCCATGCCGCCCCCGGCCAGGTGCTCCGCCACGGCGGGATTCGCCTCGCCCTGCACGGAGGTGAGCACCACCGTCCCCGGCGTCCGCGGCCGCATCCCCAGCACGAGCGGGTCGTCGGCGTTGAGCACGGCGTGGCCGTCCGGCTTGACGACGGAAGGGATGACGCCCTTGACCCGCGCCAGGTCCTCCACGGTGTGGATGCCGCGCAGCCCCAGGTGGTCGGCCGTCACGTTCAGCACGATGCCCACGTCGCAGGCGTCGAAGCCCAGCCCCGAGCGCAGGATGCCGCCCCGCGCCGCCTCCAGCACCGCCACCTCCACCCGCGGATTGGCCAGCACCACGCCGGCCGCGAACGGGCCCGTGAAGTCGCCCTCCTGCAGCAGGTGCTCCTGGAAGTAGATGCCGTCCGTGGTCGTGTAGCCCACGCACGCGCCCGTCCGCCGGAACAGGTGCGCCACCAGCCGCGTGGTCGTCGTCTTTCCGTTGGTCCCCGTCACCGCGATCACGGGGATGGTCGTGGGTGCGCCCGGCGGATACAGCATGTCCAGGATGGCGCCCGGCACGTCCCGCGGCGCGCCCTCGTTGGGGTCCGTGTGCATCCGGATCCCCGGCGACGCGTTCACCTCCAGGATGGTGGCGCCGTTCTCGTCGAAGGGGACGCCGATGTCGTCCGTCAGCACGTCCAGCCCCGCGATGTCCAGCCCCACGGCGGCCACGGCCAACTCGCACAGCAGCGCGTTGCGGGGATGGATCTCGTCCGTCCGGTCGGTCGACGTGCCCCCCGTGGAGATGTTGGCCGTGGGGCGCAGATGGACGATCTCTCCCGCGGCGGGCACCGTGTCCAGCGTGCGGCCGGTGCGGGCCAGGAACGCGTCCGTCTGGCCGTCCAGGGGGATGCGGACGAGCGTGGGATCGGGAACCAGCGGGTCGCGCCGGGGATCGCGGTTGGTCTCCTCCGCCAGCTCGCGGATGGTGCGGATGCCGTCGCCCGTGACCCGCGCGGGAATGCGCTCCGCCACCGCCACCACGCGCCCGTTCACGACGACGACGCGGTGGTCGCGCCCCTCCGCGAACCGCTCTACGACGACCGTGGGATGCTCCGCCCGGGCGATGGGATACGCGGCGCGCACGGCCTCCTCCGACGCCAGCCTGCCGGAGATGCCGCGGCCGTCGTTGGCGTCCAGCGGCTTGAGCAGGACGGGAAAGCGGATGCGGCGCGCGATGTCCACCGCCTCGTCCGCGTCTGCCGCGATGCCGCCCTCGGGAACGGGGAGGCCGTTGCGGGCCAGGATGCGCTTGGTCCGGTCCTTGTCCGACGTGATGTCCGCCGCGATGACGCTCGTGAAGTCCGACATGGTGGCGTCAAGGCGCCGCAGCGTGCGGCCCAGCCCCAGCTGGAACACCGGGTCGTCCGCAAAGCGGCGGACGGGGATGCCGCGCCGCCGGGCTTCCCGGATGAGCACCATGGCCGTGGCGCGGGGCCGGGCGTCGTGGTGCACCTGCCGCAGCGTGCGCTCCAGGTGCTCCATGTCCGGGTCCGCCCCGCGCAGGCAGCGCAGCAGCAGCGCCTCGGCCTCGTACAGGCTCTCCACGCCCAGCTCCGCTTCCGCGTAGCCCACGGCCACCTGCGGCAGGTCGCCCGCGTGCCCGGGCTGCACGCGGACGAACGCCACGGGCGTCCCCGCGAGCGTCTGCAGCGCGACGGCCACGCGCCCCACGAGCTCCGCCCACGCGGCGGGCGCGTCCGGATCCGCGGCGCTGGCGGATTCCGCGGCGAGGCCGGGGAGGGCGGCGGAAAGGCGCTGGACGAGCTCGGGAAAGGCGCCGGGCGGGCGGGCGGCGAGCGCTTCGGCGACGTCCACGTCGCACGCGGCGACGGGGTGCACGGCCCAGAGGCTCGGCCCGCGGAGTGCGCGGGCCGAGCGGAGGCGGATGGCGGGCGGGGACTCAGCCGGCGTGTGCGTCAAGCCTCCTCGCCCGGTGCGCGGCTGCCGCTTCCATGGCCCACGTGCGGCGCGATGGCCGGCTCGGTCTCCGGCCGCCGCGGCTGCGGCGCGCAGTCGATGCGGCGCGTGAACGCGTCACGGTCGTGGTGGGAGCCTTCGCGCGGCGCGCGGCCGTCTCGATCGTCGTGTTGCATATGAACCCGTCCCGTTCAGGGAGATGCAATGCGTCTGAATGATTCGTGGGGGCAGCCTCCGTACCTCGCCCCGTAGCAGCCCGTGGCACCGGAACAGCCGTGCACCGCCTCGCCTGCCTGCCCCGCGCCAGCCACGGACGACGGGGAGACTGCCGGGGCAATCTCACACGGCGGGAACCGGGCCAACAGGGGCCGGCGTGGCGGACCGACGGCGCATGGCCGGCGCACGGACGGTTCCGTCGGTCCGGCGGCGACCCGTCCGGAGCGAATGAATTCGCCGCTGGCGCATCGCGAAGTCCGCCTGCGCGGACTGTCCGTGCGCGGCGCCCGGTCCAGCGCGCACTCGAATAGCAGGGAGCGGCTCCGGTACGGTGCGCGAATGATCAGCTCACTTGACGCACATCCGTTCCGTCGCAACTTTGCGGTAGCCCACCAGCCAGACGAAAAGCACGTGGACAAGGGAGATGGACGGAATCCCTATCAGGACCGTTTCTGAGGCCCTGGATGGCGAAGGTACGAGGACAACCAGCCCGGAGCTCCGACTACATGCGCAGAATAGGGTTGCACCTGTTGCTGGTACTCGGTCTGTCCCTGGCGTTCAGCGGGTGCACGGATACCGGCACGATGCCACAGGGTACTACTCCTGGCGCCGCCCCAGGCCTAACAGCCGTCGTCGTGGCGGATTCGGGCGATTACCAGGGCCCGGCTTGCTGTGAGAAGGTGATCGTCACGGTTCCGGGGCCTGATCCGGCGGAGTGCGATCCCTATACGAGCCTCAACTGGTGTGATGGCGGCGGGGATTGCATGACCACGCAACCGGGAACGATGGATGATCCGGATTCGATGACACCCAGCGCGGGAAGCACTGGGTGCCTTCCGGGAGGAGGCGGCGGCACCGTTCCCCCTGGCGGCGGAATACCCACCCCACCGCCTACGGTGCCGCAGGATACTGCCTGCAAGACGGAGAGCCCAGCGTTGAACGATCCGGCCGTCCAAACGGGTTTAAAGGAGTTGTGGAACCAGAGCGGGTACAGCCTTGAACAGCAACAGCGGCGTGAGGCCGGAGCATGGATTGTCCGCGACGCCAGTGGCGCTTACCGTTTGGCACCCCTCGTTGATGCGGTGAGCACGCCATGTTCAATCAATGGGAACTGGAACGCGCCCGTTGGCGCGGTGGCGTTCGTACACACGCACCCGTTCACGTCGCGAGAAGTGATGACGGCGTGCGGGCCGATCACGCGGCGGCTGGCCGACGGCCGGGAAGTGCCTCTCGTTGGGAAAGACGGGGCCCCCATCTATCACCGTTACGGCAACGGGCCAAGCCCCGCGATCGCGATCTGCTGCAAACGGTGGTGAACGGAGTGCGCAAGGCGCAGGGAAAGACCGCGCTGGAGGGCTTCGTGATGGACAATGAGCGCATTACGCGGTTTACGGGCACCAACGAGATGAAGGACGTAGGCTACCACCGGTGCGGGTACTGACCCAACTTGAACGTGGAGCAGGCTATGAAACGAGCTCTCGCATACGGAGCGGCCGTGCTGCTTGCCGTGATACTCGCCCCGACTGGCGCAACCGCGCAGTTCACGTACCCGCAGCGTTACTGCCCTCCGGACAACGTGCCCACGAAGACCGACCAGGGAATCACGTTCCAAGGGACCTCCGGACGGGCGTACATGGAGGCTTTTCTGAGCGGGGACCGCTACCGGGATAGCCGGATGGACACCGGTACCACGCAACTTGACGCCTCCATGCTCGCGATCCTGAACGACGTTGTGGAGGCGGACCGGAGCGCATGCAGCAGACTGAACAGCTTCATCAGCAACGGGGAGACGGTACATCCATCCCCGCCGTGGGTGTACTTCCGGGCCGGTGGCTTCTACTTCGCAACCAAGTGGACGGTACCACCCGTGTCGGGCGGGCGATTTACGACAGGCTACGGCACAATCCTCGTCTTCGACTCGGCGTTCAACCTTCTGGGTGCGTGGACCGGCTGACGAAATCCGCCTCCGCAATCTTTGCGACCCTCGGGCTTCGCTGCTGGACGTCAACGCCTGTATGTTGGCGCGCCGACGATCACGCCGGAGTGACGGGCGGTCAAGGGCGGGGCTTGCGCGCGAATCGTTTCAGTGCCGCGTGGTGGGCGGGCTCCCGCGAGCCTGGTCCAATTGACGCCCGCCGCCCCGGTCCGCCGGGCTCAGAAAGCCGGACGATCCGGTCTTCCAGACAGCTTTCCCATCATCCCGAGAACACTCGCAAGCGGTGGATGGCCCGCGGCGGATCTCTGCTCGCGCTGCTGCTTTGCGCGGTGCCGGACATCCTCTCGGCGCAGAAGGCAGCGCGGGGGGATGCACTCTCCGCCATCGTGGAGGCGATGTACTTCCGGCGCTCGGCGCTGGAGGATTCGCTCCCGTTCGACGCGTGCAGCGTGTACGAGCAGAGCGGCCGCCCGGCTCAGTTTCCGACGGGGGTACTCCCCGGCCTGCGCGCGCTGCTGGACCGCCCCGGCGCGGACCCGTGCGGCGTGCCGAAGCCCAGCGCCGGCAGCCGGTACGAGCGGATCGTCCGGGTGCTCTCCGTGCAGATGGCCGATTCGGCCGCACAGGTGCACCTGAACGTCCGGCGGGGCGAGTGGACGTACACGGAGGTGTACTATCTCACGGCGCGTGTGGACGACGGTGCGTGGGCATTTCGCGAGGTCCGGATGTATCCCCCGGTCCACACCACGCCCCCACCGCCGCGAAGTCCCGATCGGCGGTAGCGAGCCCCAGCACGAAAGAGCCCCCCGGCAACGATGCCGGGGGGCTCTCCTGCGTCGGTTCGTCCGGTGGATCAGCCCGCGAAGGCGCCCCAGATGAAGAAGAGGACCACGAGCGCCAGGAAGCCCCACAGGTGGTACCGCTCGCGGTCCGACCACGGCACCTCGCCCAGGAAGCTCCATCCGCCGTCCTGCGGAACCACCCGGTAGCAGCGCAGGGGAAAGAGCGGGAGAAAGAAGGCCACGAAGTACAGCGTGGCCACGTGCGACTGCGTGAAGCGGTCGTGGTCGCGCTCGAAGTACAGCCGGGTGCCGATGGTGTTGAACGTGTACATGGACGGCGCGCGCTTCAGGCGCTTCATCCCCGAAAGCACGCGGCGGTCGCTGCAGAACTGGAACACCGCCGGCCCCATCTGCGCCATCCACTCCCCGTCCTTGAACGAGGGATGGTGCCCCACCATCCGCATGGCCCCCTCGTAGTCGTACTCCTCCAGCCGCCGCGCCAGGTCCGCCAGCGCCGGGTAGTCGCGGTCGCCCGGCTCGATGGCCGCCGCCCCCTCCGACACCACCTGCGCGTACTCGAACGCCCCCGAGTGCAGCAGCTCGCGCCCCAGGCTCCCCAGCTTCCACGCCGCGTACCGCCGCTGGTCGTCGTCGAACGGGATGGCGCGGATGCGCTGCACCACCTGCCGCACCTTCTTCACGTCGTTCTGCCGGAGGTGCACCTCCACCAGCTTGGTAAAGAAGAGCAGGTCGTCGAAGTCCACCTTGCCGTCGGAGCGGATGGCCTCTTCCAGGAACTTGACCGCGCGGCGGTAGTCGTTCATGTCCAGGTACACGTCCGCCAGCCCCAGCTGGTACGTGACCGTCTCGCCGTCCCCGCCGATCTCGATGGCGCGGCTGAAGGCCACGCGCGCATCGTTGAAGCGGTGCACCATCCGGTAGGCGTGCCCCACGTTGCCCAGCCACGCCGCGGCGGGCTCCGGCCCCGCCAGCAGCCGCTCGTACTGCGCGATGGCCTCCACGGCCTTGCCCTGGTACACGAAGCACAGCCCCAGCATGTTGCGCACGTAGTCGATGCTGGGGTCCTGCACCAGGATCTGCTTGAGGTTGCGCTCGGCCTCCGGGTAGTCCTGCGCGCTCATGGCCTGGGCGGCCGCGTGCATGAGCCGCTGCAGCGCCGGGTCCGGCGCCGTGTCGTACTCCTGCCGCGAGCGCGGGTCCGAGAGCGTTTCGTACGCCATGCGGATGCGCTTGAACTCCTCCGGCGCGCGCTCGGGGGGATACACGCGCACCAGGGCGCGGTAGGCCTTCTTGACCTCGTCGCCGGTGGCCTGGCGGGCGACGCCCAGGCGTTCGTACAGGTCGTCGGACGTAAGGGTCACGCTCATGTTCAGTCCAGCTCGAAGAGAAGGTTGGTCAGGATCTCCTCGCCCCGGCGCACCCCTTCGGCATCGCCGGCCGCGAGCGCGGCCTTCAACTGGTCCATCATCCCCACGGCGCGGGCACGCACCCCCGCCGGCAGGTCCGCCAGCCGCTTTTCCGTGTGCACCAGCAGCGGCTTTACCCGCTCGTACAGCGGCGAATCGCGCCAGGCCTCGGCCGCGGGCGCGGGCGTGTCCGCGGCGGGGGCGGCCGGGCGCGGCGATGCGAACCCGGATCCCGGGCGGCTCATCCGCGCGCGCGCCCGCATCTTGTCGCTGTCCGACAGGCGCAGGGGGGTGGCGGCCATCTGGTGGCGCACCTCGCGCCCCGTGCGCGCCTCGCGGGCCACCGTCTCGATGTTGCCGTCCAGGTTGTACGACATCTCGATCTCGATCTCCTGCCCGGCCGGCGCGGGGGTCAGCGGCTCGAAGACGAAGTCGCCCACCAGCAGGTTGTCCTTGCACAGCCGCGAGTCGCCCTGGTACACGCGCACGTGCACGCTCTGCTGAAAGTCGGCGACGGTGGAGTACGACGAGCGCTCCGTGCGGGGGATGGTGAGGTTCTTCCGGATGATGGGATCGAACACGTCGCCGTTCCACTCGCCGTCCACCTGCCCCAGGGTGGCCACCCCGAAGGTGTGCGGCGCCACGTCCGTGATCAGCACGTCGTCCGTCCCCAGGGTGCGGTCCTCGATCCCCGTGAGCACGGCGGCCCCCAGCGCCACGGCCTCCACGGGATCCACCTCCGTGCGCAGCGCCTTGCCCCCGAAGTACTCCGAGACGAAGGCGCGCACGAGGGGGATGCGGGTGGATCCGCCCACCAGCAGCACCGTGTCCACCTCCTCCGGCCGCACCTCCTTGGCCGCCAGCGCCTCGTCCAGCTGCCGGCGCGTCCCCTCCACCAGGGAGCGGATGAGTGATTCGAAGCGGGCGCGGGTCAGCTCGTACTCGAAGTCCACGGCCTCGCCGCCCTCGCGCATCCCCACGTAGTCGATGACCACGCGGGTGCTGTCGGCGGAGGAGAGCGTCTCCTTGGCGCCGCGGGCCGCCGCCTTGAGCCGCTCCTTGAGCCGGGCGTTGCCGAACAGGTCCACGTCGCAGGCGCGCAGGCACTCCTCGCGGAGAAAGCCCATCAGCCGCTCGTCGAAGTCCTTGCCGCCCAGCCGGTTGTCGCCCGTGCTGGCCAGCACGTCCAGGATTCCCTCCGACAGCTCCAGCACCGTCACGTCCAGGGTGCCGCCGCCCAGGTCGTAGACGACCACCTTCTCCTCCACCCCCGGCCGCTGGATGCCGTAGGCGAGCGCCGCGGCCGTGGGCTCGTTGATGATGCGGCGCACCGTGAGGCCGGCGATCTCGCCCGCGTCGCGGGTGGCGTGGCGCTCCAGCTCGTTGAAGTACGCGGGAACGGTGATCACGGCCTCCGTGATCGGCTCGCCCAGGTACTTTTCCGCTTCGTCCTTGAGGTGGCGAAGGACGTGGGCCGAGATCTCCTGCGGGGTGTACGCCTCGCCGTCCAGCGTGACGAGCTGGCTCGTCCCCATGAGCCGCTTGACCTCCTGCACGGCGGACCCGGGGCGGGGGACGAGCAGCTTTTCGGCGGGCTCGCCCACGACGATCTCGCCCCCCGAGCCCACGGCCACCACGGAGGGGAGAATGCCGTGGCGGGCGCCGCCCACCTCGCGGATGAGCACGGGCCGGCCGTGCTTGAGGTACGCGATCTCGGACGTGGACGTGCCGAGGTCGATGCCGACGATCATGCGCTCTCCTTCACAGGGTGGTGACGACCTGCGCGCGCCGCAGGAGCTGCCCGTCCAGGCGGAATCCCCGGCGCGCCACCTCCACGATCTGCATCCGCTCCTGGCCCGGGGCGGCGTCCACCGTCTCCAGCGCCTCGTGCTCTTCCTCGTGAAAGGTGCCCGCGGCGTCGATCTCGGCCAGCCCGGCGCGGCCGTATGCCTGCAGCGTCTTTTTCGTCAGCCGCTCCAGGTGCTCCAGCCACACGGGGTCGCCGCGGCCGCGTACCAGCACGGCCAGGTCGTCCAGGGTGTCGATGATGTCCAGCAGGGCCCGGGCGCGGCGCCGCGCCTCGTCCGTCAGCCGGGCGTTCTCGCGGCGGTGCTCGTCGCTCCGCTCGCGGGCCTCGTCCAGGGCCCGGCGCAGCTCGTCCGACAGGAGCTCGGCGCGCTGGTTGGCCTGCAGCTGCTGCCGGCCCAGGCGGCCCACGCTGCGGGCGACGCTCTCGAGCTGCGCCCGCACGTCCGCGGGGCCGGGCTCGGGCTCGCCGGCGTCCTCCACGTCCAGGGGGACGAGCTTGCGGATCTCTTCCGTGACGGAAAGCATGGCGCTTCAGTCCGCGGGTTCGGCGCCGGTGGCGGCGATCGCCCGCGCGACGCGGTTGTGGAACGGGGAATCGGCGTGCTCGCGCAGCAGCCGGCCGGCGGCGGCGCGCGCGTCTTCGGCACGGCCGGCGCGGGCGAGGGAGCGGGCCAGCAGGTACAGCGCGTCGTCGTGGTAGAAGCGCCCCTTGCCCGCCGCCACGCTCGCCTCCAGCGCCGCCGCGGCCGCCGCCCAGTCTTCCCGCCCGTGCGCGTCGCGCCCCAGCCGGTACGCCTCCCACCCGGACGCGGGGAGGGCAGAGGGCGCAGGCGATGCGGACGATGCGGGAGAGGCGGATGCGCTCGCGGGCGAGGCGGCGGCTGGTGCGGTGGAGCCGGATCCGGCAGATGCAGCAGATCCGGCCGACGCGGTCCCGTCGCGGAACGGGGCGGGGGAGACCGTCGGCGTCCCCGCGGGCCACGCGAGCATGGCCACGAGCGCGGCCGCTGCGGCAGCCGTCCCCGCGCCCAGGGCGAACGGCGCGACGCGGCCCGGACGCACGGGGCGCGGCGTCTCCGCGACGGGGAGGACGACGGGAGCGGGTGCCGCCGCGGGGGCGGGGGTTTCTGCCAGGAGGCGGAGGAGCGCGGGGTCGTCGCGGCAGGCGGCCAGGTGTGCGCTCCACGCCTCGCGGGCCGCGACGGCGTCGCCCTGGGCCAGGAGCACGAGCCCTCGCAGGCGTCCGGCGGGGACGAGATCGGGGAGGATGGACAGCGCGCGGTCCAGCGCCGCGAGGGCCGCGGGATGGTCGCCGTCCCGCGCCGCCGCCAGGGCCGCGTCGTGCGCGCGAAAGGCATCGCGCAGCTCGCCGTCGTCCAGCGACCGCAGCCAGGCCGCGCAGTCGTCCGACTCCACGTCACGCCACGCCGCGCGCGCGCCGGGTGCATCCCCCAGCGCCAGGCGGCACAGCCCCAGCACCGCGCGCGACGCCGCATCCGCCCCGTTCAGCCGGACGGCCTCGCCCAGCCGGTTCGCCGCGTGGTGAAGGCGCCCCTCGCCCGCCGCGCGAAGGCCGTCGCGCGCGAGGGCGTGCGCGCGAGCGTCCACCCCGCCAAGCGCGGCTTCGCACTCGCACTCCGCGCTTCCGCAGGTGCCGCACGCACGGGTTTCCGGGGGGATGAGGACGGACGACAAACGAGGACGAATGCGGGGGTAGAGCGGGGTGCCAGGAAATGCACCGAAAGGCTTGCCATGGTAATCCGCGGAGGCGCGCGAAGCAAGTGTTTTCGCTCCCGCCCAGTCCCCGCCTGGGGGATGCGAGGACGGCAGAGAACGGCAAAAGAAATCTCACACAGAGGAACAGGGGGAACAGGGGACGAAAATGCTGTACTCTGTTCCCCTGTTCCTCTGTGTGAGACAAATCCGTAATCGCCGCCCACGCAAAAAACGCGGAGACACGGAGAGAAATCCTCCGCGTCCTCCGCGTGAGATCGCCGTCGCCGGGCCAGGGACGCGGCTACTCGTCCGATGCCTCCGCGCCGGGCGCCGGACCCAGCCGTTCCTGCGTGGCCTGGATCACCTCGCGCGTGCGGGCCACCGTCTCGCGCACCCGCGCCAGGAACTCGTCCACCTCCACCCGCCGGGCGTCCGCCGCCTCCGTGGGCGAGGCGCTGTCCGCGATGTCCGTCATCTGCCGATCCTCCTGCCGGGCCGGGGCCGCCAAACCGTCCGCACCGCACATCCAGGCGATGCCTAACCCGTTGTACCGCATCGTGCTATCGAATGTTTCCTCCGGCTCGGAAGGCCCATTTCTCCAGCAACGGCGGGATGAATCCCGTTGTGCCCGGTCCTTGCAACGGGTGTTTGCCCCGAAATTTGGCGGACGGGCGGAACGCAGGCCGGGCGCGGGGGTCCCGGCCAGCCGACCGCCGGCGGAACGCAGAGGATGTGACGATGAAGAGCGGAGCTTTCACAACCACGCGGCGGATGGCGATGGTCGCGGCGGCGCTGGCGGTGCTGCCGGCGGCGGCCCAGGCCCAGACGCGCGAGAACAACAAGGCCGTGCACGCGTTCATCAGCGCCGTGGATCTGGGCGAGGTCCAGCAGTCCATGCTGGCGCACCAGCGGGCCACCAGCCCCGAGGTGCACCAGTACGCCTCCATGATGATCGCCGAGCACGGCAACGCCCTGCACGGCCGCGAGGCGCGGCTGGGGCAGGAGAACCAGGGCATCCTGGGCGAGGGGATGTCCATGGAGCAGTACCGCGCGGCGGGGCAGGGCCCCCTTCCGCCGGCGTACGGCCCGGGCAACGGCGGCAATGCGTCCGGCGGCAGCGTGCCCGAGGGGCAAAAGGCCACCAGCACCGCGCGGGCCAGCGACGGCGCGGGCGTGGGCGAGCTTCCCCCCGCGTACGGCGCCGGCAACGGACAGGTGCAGACGGAGAACACGCAGACGGGCGGCACCCACGCGGGGCACGGCAACATGGCCGCCGCCCAGCAGAACCGCGAAGGCGCGGCGGCCCAGGCCAACGGCGCCACGCCCGGCATGTCCACGCTGAGCCCGGAGCTGGTGGCGGCGGTGGAGGCGGGGCTCCGCGAGCACCCCGTGAGCCGTCCCGTGGTGGAGGCCAACGCGCGCAACCTGGCCGTGCTGCAGGGCGTGCAGGGACCGCAGTTCGACAAGACCTACATGGACGCGCAGATCGCGGCGCACCAGTACGCGCTCACCAACCTGGACCGGATGATCGCCGGGGGCGGCGTGAGCGACGAGATGATGGGGATCATGCGCGCCACCCGCGCCGCGGTCGCCACGCACCTCCAGCAGGCGCAGGCCATCCGCGGCCGGCTGATGTAACCGCAGGGGGGGACAGGGAATAGGGAACAGGGAATAGGGAATAGCCTGCAACGGCGGGGGATTCCTGGACCTGGAAGCGGGGCGGCGGACACGGGTCCGCCGCCCCGCGGCTTTTTACCGGCCAGTTCCGCCCGTCAGGTTCCATCCGCGACGGTCTCGTCGTTCATCCGCGTTTCCGCCGCGGGCAGGGCTCAACCGATCGCGATCAGGTGGATGATGTGCCACGGCAGCCATCCGTCCCCGACGCCACCATTGTGCCCCTCCGAAAAAACGCGGATGCCGTCCCCTCCCCGGCAGCGGCCTCTCTACCAAGGGCCTGATGCATCCTGCCGCTCGCCGTCCGATCCGCGTCCGGTCGTCGCGTTCGCGACCATCCCGTTCGGCCGGCCTCGCAAAAGCGGGATGGCGGCCACACGGCAGAAGGCTCGCCCGGGACGGCATCCACCTGATCGCGATCCGTAAAAGGCGGCCCCGGGTGGAAGCTCGTGCAGTGGTGTCGGCGGAGGCCGACAGTGTGATGTTGTAGCCGCGAATTCATTCGCTCCCGGCCCCGCCGCGCCGCGCGTTCTGCGCTCCGCCACCCGCTCCCGGCCCCGCCGCGCCGCCCGTTCTGCGCTCCGCCACCCGCTCCCGGCCCCGCCGCCCCTTCTGCGCTCCGCCGCCGCTCCGGGACTCGCTCCTGGCGAACGGGCTGGGCGCCGAAACAACGGCCGTCATTCCGGCAACTACGCCGGCTTGCCGGGCGGGCGGGCTGCGGCGAGCGTGAGCGTGAAGGTGGAGCCTTCGCCCACGCGGCTCTCCGCGCCCAGGTTCCCGCCCATCCGCCGCGCCAGCTCCCGGCTGATGGCGAGCCCCAGCCCCACGCCCTGGTCCGTGTTGGGCGTGATGTGCCGGTCCACCTGCACGAACGGCTCGAACACCGACTCCAGCTCCCCCTCCGGAATGCCACGCCCCGTGTCGCGGACCCGGATGCGGATCTCGCCCCCGTCCTGCTCGCACTCCACCGCCACGCGCCCTCCCGCGGGAGTGAACTTGAGGGCGTTGGTGAGCAGGTTCAGCAGGATCTGCCGCAGCTTCTCCTCGTCCCCCAGCACGGCCGCCCCCGCGCCGCAGTCGCCGATGCGCAGCTCCAGCGGCTTGGCGCGCATCTGCGGCCCCACGAGCGCCTCCAGCCCGTGCAGCAGCCCCTGCAGGTCCACCGGCTCCATGGCGAGCTGGATCTGCCCCGCCTCCAGCCGGGTGAAGTTGAGGATGCTGTTGATGAGCCCCAGCAGGTGCCGCTGGTTCACCTGGATGCGCTCCAGGTCGCCCTGCTGCGGGGCCGTGACGGGGCCCCGCGCGCCCAGCGCCATGATCTCCGCGTAGCCGCCGATGGCGTTGAGGGGCGTGCGCAGCTCGTGCGACATCACCGCCAGGAAGTCCGCCTTGGCCCGGTTGGCGCCCTCCGCCTCCGCGCGCAGCTCGCGCTCCCGGCGCAGCAGCTCCTCGCGCTCGGCCCGCTGGCTCATCAGCTCCTCCGCCTGGGTCTCCAGCTCCACGGCGGATTCCTCCAGCTGCGCGTTGGCCAGCGCCAGGTCGCGGTTCAGCAGCGCGATCTCCTCCGCCCGCCGCACCAGCACGTCCAGCACGGCCCGGCGCACGTCCAGCGCCGCCTCGCGCTCGATCTCGCGCCACGCGCAGCTGGTGCCGCGCATCTCCTCTTCCCACAGCTCGAAGCTCCCCCGCGGGTGCAGGCGCGCCGAGCCGTTGGGGCCCAGGGTCACGGGCTTGCGCGGGTCCCCCGCCCAGCGCACCGTCTGGCGCTGCTCCCCCCGGAACCACAGCACCCAGTCGCGCCGGTCGCGGGACAGGGGCACGGCCAGCAGCCCGCTGGCGATCTCCGGGTACGCCGCGGCGGAGGGAAAGTCGTCCGACAGGCGAACCGTCTCGTACATGTCGCCGTCGCGCCCGCGCAGCCACTGCAGCAGCGCGTCCATCTCCGCCGTGCCGGGGATTTCGCCCACGTGCTCCATGCGCCCCTGGTGCACCACGGCGGCACCGTCCGCGGCGGCGATGTCCAGCAGGGTGACCTCGCCGCGGGTGAGCACCCGTCCGGGGGGCGCGTCGTCGCCCAGCCGCGACAGCAGCCGGCTCTGCGCCGCCCGCACCTCCAGCGCGTGCTCGCGGTCGTCCAGCCGGTCCGCCGTGCCCACCTGCAGCGACAACGCCTGCGCCAGGAACTCGCACACGGCGCGCACGTCCGCCGGCACGTGCTTGGGGCCCGTGTAGTGGTGCCCGGAGATGAGGCCCCACAGCCGCCCGCGGTGGATGAGCGAGATCACCAGGCTGGCCGTGACGCCCATGTTGGTGAGGTACTGCACGTGGATGGGCGACACGCTGCGCAGCACCGAGCTCCCCAGGTCCAGCGGCTGCCCCGTGAGCGGGTTGTCCGCCGGCACCAGCGGCGAGGGGACGAACGCCAGGTCGGGGATGGCCCGCACCCAGCTGCGCAGGAACAGGGCGCGCGCCTGCGCCGGGATGTCGGACGCGGGGTAGTGCATCCCCAGCCACGTCTCGATCCCCTCGTGCCGCGCCTCGCCGATGATCTCGCCGTGCCAGTCGGGGTGAAAGCGGTACACCCACACGCGGTCGAACCCCGTGAGGGCCCGCATCTCCTCCGCCATCCCCTGCGCCAGCTCGTGCAGCGAATCCGCCCCCTCCAGCCGCTGCGTGACCCCGCGCATCACGGCGCCGAACTGCTCCGGCGCCACCTGCCGCCGCGCCGTCCCCGGCTCCAGCTCCAGCAGCACCAGGCCGCCGCTGCGGTGCAGGGTGGCGTCCATCCGGGCCTCGCGCCCCCCCGGCGCCGCCACGCGCAGGCTGCCGAACGCGCGGTCCTGCCCGCCCAGGGCCATCCGCCGCACCTCCTCCGCCGCCTCCTCGCCCAGCACCAGCGCCAGGGGCCGGCCGGCGAGGCCGCGGGCGGGGATGCCCAGGTGCTCCTGCACCGAGGCGCTGGCCTGCGCCACCTCCAGCCCCGGCTCGCGGAGCGCCAGCAGCACCCCGTACGGCTGCACGGCGCCGGGGATGTGGATGGGCTCGCGGTCGCAGTTGGTGAGGTCGATGGGCGCGTCGGGCTGCACGAAGTCCACCGGCGCGTCGGCGCCGGGGGTGAGCCGCGGATGCGGATCCGCCGCCTTCACGACACGGCGGCGGGCTCGGGCAGGGCCATGACGCCGGGGACGGCCAGCCACGCCTCCAGCGCCGCGAAGCACGCCACGGCACCCGCCACCACGCGGCTCTCGCTCCCCGTCTCGTCCGCGAAGCGTGTGACGGCCCGGCCGAACGCCTTCCAGCGCTCCCCCGTCTCGTCGCCGTACCCGTGGTAGTAGGCGGCGCCGTGCTCCGGCGTCACCCCCAGCGGGCCCGCCACGCGGCGGTGGATGATCCGCCCGCCCAGGCTGGCCCCCTCCAGCACGTACAGCGCGCCCAAGGCTGCGGCCACCTCCCCCGGCGCGGGGGTGGGCGGAAGCACCGGGAACGGGCGGATCCCCAGCGCGCGGAGGTCGCGCTCCAGCAGGCCCAGCTTCTCCCTGCCGCCGCCCAGCCCGGCCTCCGCCACGCCCGGCGTGCGCCAGATCGCGGGCTCCCACGCGGCGTGGAACGCGTGCAGCGCGCGCAGCGCCGCGGCGTACCCGCCGGGCGTCGCGAGCTGGTCCAGGGATGGCATGGCCGCTTCCACCCGGGAATGGTGGCCGGCCGTGGCGGCTTTCAGTTCAGCGAGCAGCATCGGGCAGGGTTCGAGCGTCGGCGCATCGCGATGGCAATCGGTCCCTGTACGGGCAAATAGCAGGCCCCGTTACGGGCCACCGCCGTCCATCCCGCCGCGCGGAGCAGATGGCGCGGGGGAAAGGCGCTCCCGGGCGGAGGTCGCGGCGGCACAGGCGTTTACGGCGCCCGCCGGCGCGGGGGGCTCACCGCCCGGACACGACTCCCGCGAACCGCGCGGGAGAGGGGAGGTTACGGGTCGGCCACGAAAGCGGACCCTCTGCACCGGCGGGTGCCCCTCCCCCCGGCCCCCTCCCCGCTCGTTCCTCGCGGAGAGGGGGAGAACTTGGTCGCTCCGAGAGCCTGCTTCCGTGCCGGGGCTGGGGTGTACACCCCCTCCCGCGCAGTTTGCGGGAGGGGGTGTACGAGCCTGAGCGAGGCCGGGGGAGGGCCCCAGGAGAGCCGCCGTCCGTGCCCCCGTCTCTCCCGCTTGCACGGGCCGCGGGGGGGGTATAGGATAGCAGGGAACACATCAATCACGGCCCATTCCTTACGCAATCCTTGTCGCACGCGCGGCTCGCCCGGGCGGATGGGTGGATGGGCGCGGCGCACATCATCCGCCGCTTCTTTTGCAAAGGCCGGCGTTGCTGGTTTTCTCGCATCCACGATCCCGCTGTCCCCGCCCGGCGCTCGTCCGCGGCGGAACCATGATTCGCAGATCATCCCGCATCCTTCCCTGGATCCGCCCGTCCGGGCACGCATCCACCCGCTTTCGCTCCATCCACGCTCACCCGAGGTTACCCCGCCGATGAAACCACCCGTTCGTCCGCTCGCCCGGCTCCTGCTGCTGGCCCTGGGGCTCGCGGGCACCGCGCCGCCCCTCCTGGCGCAGGAGCCGGGGAGCGTCCGCGGCCGCGTCACCGACCAGGCAGGCCAGCGCCCCCTTCCCGGCGCGCGGGTGACCGTGGCGGGCACCGCGCGCGGCGTGGTGACGTCTGCGGACGGCACGTACCTGCTGGGCGGCGTTCCCGCCGGCACCCGCATGCTGCGCGTGGAGCTGCTGGGATACAGCCCCGTGGAGCGCGCCGTCACGGTGGCCGCCGGGCAGACGGCCACGGCGGACTTCGCCCTGGGCGAGGCCGCCATCGCCCTGGACGAGCTCGTCGTCGTGGGCTACGGCACGGCCCGGCGCGGCGAGCTGACGACCTCCGTCTCGTCCGTGCAGGGTGCGGAGATCGCCGACCAGCCCCTCGCCGGCCTGGACGCGGCGCTGCAGGGGCGCGTGGCCGGCGTGCAGGTGGTGCAGAACGCGGGCAACCCGGGGAACGCGCCCACCGTGCGCATCCGCGGCGCGGCCAGCATCTCCGCCAGCAACCAGCCGCTGTACGTGGTGGACGGCGTGCCCCTCATCTCTGAGGACTACTCGCAGCTGGGGATGGGCGGGCAGGGGATCTCCGGCGTCACGGGGCTGAGCCCGGAAGACATCGAGAGCATCGACGTGCTCAAGGACGCCGCCGCCACGGCCATCTACGGCTCGCGCGGCAGCAACGGCGTCGTCGTCGTCACGACGAAGCGCGGGCGCAGCGGGCGGCCCCGGGCCACGTTCAGCGCCTCCGCGGGCACGCAGACGGCCGCGCGGCGGCTGGACCTGCTGGACGCCACGGAGTACCTGGAGTTCTTCAACGAGAGCGCCACCAACGACGGGTACCAGGAAGACTACTACGGCGTCATCGGCGTGGACGACCGGGTGAACACCGACTGGCAGGACGAGGTGCTGCGCTCCGCCCCCGTGCAGAGCTACGAGCTGGGGCTCAGCGGCGGCGACGAGCGGGTGCGCTACTACGTGGCGGGCACCTGGTTCGACCAGGAGGGGATCGTCATCGGCTCGTCGTACGACCGGGCCGGGGCGCGCGCCAACCTGGACCTGGCGCCCACGGACCGCCTGTCCCTCGCCGTCTCGCTGGGGCTGGCGCGGGAGCACACCTATCGGATCGAGAACGACGGCAGCGACAAGGGGATCATCACCAACGCCGTGGGCAACACGCCCCTGATCGCCGTGCGCAAGGACGACGGCGACTTCACGGGGACGGCGGACGGGCTGGAGTATCCCAACTCCGCGGCCCTGGGCACGCTGAACGACGCGCAGGCCCGCACCTGGCGCACCCTGGGCAACGTGGAGGGGCGCTACCGCCTGCTGGATGCGCTCACCTGGACGTCGCGCGTGGGCTTCGACGTGCTGAGCCTGCGCGAGTCGCAGTACGAGTCGCCGCGGGTGGGCGGCACCTACGCGGCCAGCAACGGCGGCGTGGCCAAGAGCGGCACCACGCAGGGCGCGCGCTACGCCATCGACAACTTCGCCACCTGGGACCAGCTGCTGGGCGGCCGCCACGACGTCGCCCTCACCGTGGGCAGCAGCGTGGAGCTGAACCGCGGCGAGCTGAACTTCGTCCGGGGAGAAAAGCTGGGGAACGACCAGCTGCGGCAGGTGCGCAACGCCGCCGTCATCGTGGACGCGGACGCCACCAGCTTCGAGAACAACCTGGTCTCCTTCTTTTCCCGCGGCGCGTACACCTTCGACGACCGCTTTACCCTGGGCGGCAGCGTGCGCTACGACGGCTCGTCGCGATTCGGCGAGAACAACCGCTGGGGTCTGTTCCCGGCCGTCTCGGCGGCGTGGTCTCTGTCCAATGAGCGCTTCATGCAGGGCGTGGATCTCGTGGACGACCTGAAGGTGCGGGCCAGCTACGGCCTCACGGGCAACCAGGCCATCAGCAACTACCCGTTCCAGGGGCTCGTGGGCTCCGCCAACTACGGCGACATCCCCGGCCTGGCCCCCAGCAACCTAGCCAACCCGGACCTCAAGTGGGAGAGCACGCGCCAGCTCGACGTGGGCGTGGACCTGCTGGTGCTGAACGAGCGCGTGGGGCTGACCGTCGACTACTACACAAAGGACACCCGCGACCTGCTGCTGGACCGGCCCATCACCAGCACCAGCGGCTTTACGAGCGTGTTCGCCAACGTGGGCGGCATGCGCAACCGCGGGTGGGAGGTGGCCCTGCGGACGCTGAACCTCGTCCCCGCGAACGACCGCGGTCTGCGCTGGACGACGGAGCTGAACGTCTCGGCCAACCGCAACGAGGTGACCGCCCTGTTCAACGACGAGCCGTTCAGCACGGGCGAGCGCAGCATCAACCGCGTGGCCGTGGGGGAGCCCATCGGCGCCTTTTACACGGTCAAGTTCCTGGGCGTGGACCCGGCCACGGGCGACGCCATCTACGAGGACCTGGATGAGAACGGGCGCATCAACACGGCGGACCGGCAGATCGTGGGGAGCCCGCACCCGGACTGGACGGGTGGCCTGGGCAACACGCTGGAGTTCGCCGGCTTCGACCTGCGCGCCTTCCTCCAGGTGAGCCAGGGGGCGGAGGTGTTCAACGCCATGCGCCTGTTCAGCGACGCGGGCGGCTGGTACCTGGACAACCAGTTTGGCCATGTGATGAACCGCTGGCGCCAGCCGGGCGACGAGACGGACGTGCCGCGGGCCAGCTACGACGGCCTGTCGGGGGCGCGCACCATCAGCAGCCGCTTCATCGAGGACGGCTCGTACGTGCGGCTGCAGGAGGTGACGCTGGGATACCGCCTGCCGGGGTCGCTGGCCCGCGTGGCGGGGATGGACGGCGCCCGCCTGTTCGTCTCGGGGCACAACCTGCACACCTGGACGGACTATCGGGGCTTTTCGCCCGACGTGAACAGCAACGGGGTCTCCAACGCGGCGCTGGGGACGGACTTCTACGCCTATCCCGTGGCGCGCACCATCACGGTGGGCATACGGGGCACCTGGTGACCGCGCCCGCGACCTTCAACCGACCCCTGGAGACCTCATGCGACTGAAGTTCCTCTTGTCGGCGCTGCTGATGGCGGGCGCGGCCGGCTGCGACGGCCTGCTGGACACGGAGCCCGTGGACCAGCTCCCCGTGGACCAGGCCATCACCACGCCCGAGGGCGCGCGCACGGCCCTGGCCGGCGCCTACAACGCCCTGCAGAGCACCAGCTACTACGGCGGCGACTTCCTGTTCCTGGGCGACCTGTCCGCGGACAACGCCGTGCACGTGGGCACCTTTCAGACCTTCGACGACGCCGACGTCAACCAGCTGCGCGCGGACAACACGACCATCGAGGGGATGTGGGACGCGATGTACGTGGGGATCAACCGCGCGAACGTCCTGCTGCAGCAGGTGCCGGGCGTGGCGGGGCTGGACACGGAGGAGCGCGACCAGATCCTGGGCGAGGCGCACTTCCTTCGCGCCCTGCACCTGCACAACCTGGTGAAGCTGTGGGGCGACGTGCCCATGCCCCTGGAGCCGGCGGCCAGCGTGGGCGAGGCCAGCCAGATCGCCCGCACCCCCGCCGCCACCGTGTACACGCAGATCGTGTCGGACCTGCAGGCGGCCGCCTCGTTGATGTCGGACGACGACCAGACGCGGCAGGCCTCAGTGGGCGCGGCGCGGGCGCTGCTTGCGCGCGTGCAGCTGTACCGCGGGCAGTGGGCCGCCGCGCTCTCCGCGGCGGAGGCCGTGGAGGCGATGGGCTACAGGCTGGCCCCCGACTTCGGCGACCTGTTCGACGAGGAGGGGGAGGATACGGACGAGGACATCCTGCGGGTGACCTTCACCGCGTCGGACTACAACAACGTGGGATACTACTACCTGAGCGAGGACGAGGGCGGGCGCGGCGAGGTGGCGCCCCAGCAGGAGCTGATCGACGCGTACGAGGCGGATGACGAGCGCCTGGCCTGGTCCATCTCCGGCGACGAGGAGGGCGACGCGTTCGGCACCAAGTTCCCCACCACGGTGGGCGCCGAGGACGTGCACGTGATCCGCTTCGGCGAGGTGGTGCTCATCCGGGCCGAGGCGCTGGCGCGGCTCAACCGGCTGCCCGAGGCGGTGGCGCAGTACAACCGCATCCGCGCGCGGGCCGGGGTGGACGCGCACGTGCTGGGCGTGGACGTGACGACGCAGCAGCAGGTGCTGGAGGCCATCTGGCGCGAGCGGCAGCGGGAGCTGGCGTTCGAGGGCGACCGCTGGGCGGACCTGGTGCGCACGGGCCGCGCGGTCTCGGTGCTGAGCATCCCCGCGTTCCAGACGCTGTATCCCATTCCGCAGGGGGAGATCGACGTGGCGGGGAATCTGACGCAGAACCCGGGGTACTGAACGGCGGGTTACAGGGGACAGGTTACAGGTTACAGAGGGACAGGGAATAGGGAATAGGGAATAGATGAGGAACGGCCCGGTGGAATGCCGGGCCGTTGCTCGTGGGGCGGGGCGGGGCGGGGTGGAGGTCGAAGGCAGAGCCCGAGACGGAGGTCCAGATCAGAGCCGGAAGTTGCGAAGTCCGCGACGGAGCGAATGAATTCGCCGCTGGAACTTCGCGAAGTCCGCCTGCGCGGACTGTCCGTCACGGGCAGGCTGCCACGCCACCGGCGAGGCTCGGCCGGCTACACCTCCCGCCCGCGGCACAAAACTGTCATTCCGAGGGAGCGCCCGACGGCACCCGCCCGGTGCACACCTCTCGTGCGCGACCGAGGAATCTACCGTCCCGTGCACGTGCTCTGCGGAATCCGACGGCACTCGCCCGTGCGCCGCGCTCCAGCCCGTGCACGAGCCCCCGTCACGGGACCGAAGCCGGCAATCCACGCAGGTGGATTTCGTGTGTTTGTTGCGGCGAATTCATTCGCTCTGTCACGAAGGCCGCCACTTTCTCCCGACTCCGGCCTCGACACCATCCGTCCCCCTTCATCCCCCCGGCAGCCGCGCCTGGCCCGTGCGCGGGTCGTACAGGCTGCCGGCGGGGAGCAGCAGCATGCGGATGCCTGCCGCGCCCAGCACGGCGGCGCTGGAGGGGGTGACCTGCGCCTGACGCGCATCCATCACCAGCACGCTGCTGGCGCCGATGATCTCCCACCACCCGCCCGGCCGCACCACGACGGCGGTGGATTCGTCGATCCCCACGCCCAGCATGGACGGCCGCTCCAGCACCACGGACAGCAGCCGGTTCTGCCGCTCGCGGCGAAGGAAGTGCTGGTCCACGATGGTGCCGGGGAGGAATCCCATCCCCCGCACCACCTGGATGGTGCCCCGGGCCACGCGCGGATACTCGTCGCCGTGGTAGCCGATGGTGTCCTCGCCGGCCGCCACCTGGTTGCCGGTGAGCATGCTGTCCGACATGATCGCCGCCCCCGCCGATGTCCCGCCGATCACCGCGCCGTCGCGGTACCGCCGGTGGATGGCCTCCAGCACGGGCGTGCCCAGCAGCGCCGCCGTGAGCCGCGACTGGTCTCCGCCGTTGAACCACACGCCCGTCACCCCTTCCAGCATCCGCACGGCGGAATCGCCCATGGCCTGCGCGCGCGTCAGGTTCATCACGACGGCCTCCGCGCCCAGCCCACGGAACTGCTCGGCCTTTTCGCGCCCGCCCTCCTCCGCCGCCTCGCTGGCCATGGGCACCACGGCGATGCGCGCGCGCCCCGGCCCGCCCGCCAATTCCACGAAGCGCGACACCAGCGCCGGCGGCTGCGATCCGCCGCCCACGATCAGCAGGTGCCCCCGGGCCCCGTCCGGCGCAGGCCCCATGGACGGCGCGGCGGACGCACAGGAGGCGGCGAACAGCAGGAAGGCGGCGGGGAGGATGCGGCGCATCGAATCCGGGGGGTGGAGATGGCGATGGATGGACGTCCGGGGAGTGCTCCCAGCCTACCCCCGCGCCGCCTGCCCCGTCAAGCAGGATGGATGGATTCCGGCACCAGAGCGGGTTCGAAGTGATTGCAGTTTCTTTTGCCCGCCCGTGATGTCATTCTGAGGTCGGCGCCGGCCGGATCCGTCCCGTGACGTGAAGGCGCCGGCCGAAGAATCTGGTTGCCCCGGTGCACAGACCCGCCGGTGGACGGTCATTTACGGCGCACGGGCGGGTCTCGTCGCGGTTGCGACCAGATTCTTCGGTCGCGCCGCAAAGCTTTGTACGCATTCAGGTTATCGGCGGGCGCTCCCTCAGAATGACACCACGGGTGAGAAACCACGGAGAAAATCGCTCTGATGGACGCGGATGACGAAGAAGGAGGCGCGGACCCGGCCGCGCCTCCTCCTCATCCACGATTCATCGTACGGTCAGATGCTGGCGACGATCCGCAGCTGCAGGGTGGTGTCGGCGTTCTCGCTCCAGTCGGCGTAGGCTTCGAGCTGGGCGGAGAAGGCGGTCTTGTACGAGAAGTCGACGGGCTCGTTCACGCCGATGTTCTGGCCTTCGAACACGACCTTGCGCGCGACCAGGTCCACGACGGTGAGGTTCCACGTGCCCCGCGCCGGCGCGCAGACGATGCCGGTGCCGGTGATGGTCACCTTGAACGTCGTCTTCTTGGGCATCACGTACGTCCCCTGTCCGTTGACGATGGGGATGCTGAGCGTCTGGTCGATGGGACTGTCTCCAGCGTTTCATCGCCGGCGTGCGCGCGGCGAGCGGATTCGGTGATTCGGTGATCGTTTGGCCGATGCGGCGGCTGAAAGCATTTTCCTGGCCGCGGGGTCCCGGGCGAGTCGGGCCTTTACGGCGCCCGCTGCGCGGAGCCCCTCACCCCCCGGCCCCCTCTCCCGCAAACTGCGCGGGAGAGGGGGAGAACCCAGCTCGTGCGCAGAAGCCGATTCTCTGCACCGGCGGGGTGCCCCTCCCCCCGGCCCCCTCCCCGCTCGTTCCTCGCGGGGAGGGGGAGAACCCAGGGCAGGCGGAAGCTCCCTGACGCGACGGCACCGTCCCGTCCCATCTCCCTCCCCCACGCAGTTTGTGGGGGAGGGTCGGGGAGGGGGGCGCTCCGCCCGCGACGA